>Ga0315288_10000170_pt1 | contig 75150 bp, 68 predicted proteins | sample YL17G11_20_MG_FD_203454 | JGI IMG/M metagenome (GOLD analysis project Ga0315288, IMG submission 203454) | Sediment microbial communities from Yellowstone Lake, YNP, Wyoming, USA - YL17G11_20 | ecosystem: Environmental > Aquatic > Freshwater > Lake > Sediment | place: USA: Wyoming | collected... | reverse complement strand
TCAGGCGGGACCACCGCAGACCGTACAGCTCTCGGTGCGTTGCTTGGCGTAGCTGACCGAGGACACACGTTCTTCGACCAGACGCTCGCGACCCTCTACATCTGGGATGGGGCCGCTTGGGCGACGAATGGCGGAAGTACAGGAAGTACCGGGACGCAGGTCTACACCCTGAATCCCGTCCAGGCCCTGACCCTGGTGACGGAGCAGCTCCTCCCGGTGGGGACCTATCATCGGTTTACCTGTGCGGGTAACTTGTCGCTGACCAGCACGCCCATAGTCAACTGGGTGGGGGCAGTCGCGGGTCAGGTCGTGATCCTGCACAACGTGGGTGCACCAGGTACAGGGCATCTGACGCTGGACAGAGGTGTGGCGTTCGGGCTCATGCTCTCGAACGCCAACTCGCGGATCGATGAGGGCGGTAGCATGTCTCTCATCTTCACCGGCGCACTCTGGGTGGAGCTTACACACACCCAGGCGACATCTACGTGATGCTTGATGTAGGGTTAGCCATGGCGGTCGATGTCCGGCTATTCAGCGGAGAAGTAGCCAGAGAGGACGTTCGACTACGGGCTCCTGCCACGGAGACCAGTCTTGCCGGCGTGGCCGCGCCCCTGCTGGTCCTCTCGGCCGTGGTTGCGGTGTCGGGGCTCCTGCCCTCACCGGCGACGCCCAGCCTGGCCCTCCAGGCCACATCGTTCGTGACCAGCCCGACCGTTCGGGCGAACGACGTCAAGATCGGGGTACCGCCCGTCGCGCCAGGGATCACCGTCGTCTCCAGCGCCCTGATGGCCCCTCAGCCATCGGTGGTCGTCACGCCCACCTCGACCGTGTCGGTGGCGGCCAGGATGCCCCTGGTCCCGCTGGCGTTCGTGTCTGACCGTCCCTCCGACAGGAACGACGTCTGGCTGCGCGTCCCGCCAGATCCCAACGCGGCGGACGTACGCCTCTACAACGTCCCGGTGATCCTCTCGGGGTCGTTGACCTTGACCTCCTCGGGGTTCCTCACGCCGGAGGTGCTGGTCGACTTCCTGGCAGACCTATCGCTGTCGAGCTCCAGCGAGAGCTACGCCAGCGACACGACGGCAACCTTTCCCGTAGACCTGTCTCTGGTGTCTTCTGCGGCGGTGGCGTCCACTGGGGGTTTGGCCTTCGTGGCGGACTTGTCGTTGCTCTCGAGCACGGGCTTCTCGTCCTCGGTCAACGCGGACCTGGTTGGCTTCTTGACCCTCCCCGCCACCTCGGCCGTGCAGCTCAGCGCCTCGCACGATGCCGTGGCGTCCTTGGCGCTGTTGAGTGCTTCGGGGTTCCTGCCTGCCTCGGTGCTCGACGCGGTGGCGAGCACCACCCTCGCGTCGGGGAGCGGCCTTACATCGACGGCCATCGTGGACATGGTCGCCTCTGGGTTCTACTCGGTCGTGGCCTCGATGAGCTCGAGCGCCGGGTTGGTCCTCGAAGCCTCCCAATCCATGGATGCGTCCGCGCAGTTCGGGGATACCTCGAACGCGGCGTTCTTGAGCAACCAGACGTTGTCGAACGTCACGGCCGATCTGGTGCTTGATGTAACGACAGAGCAGCTCGTCCAGGCGGTCTTCGTTGCCGTGTCGGGCTTGTCGAGCTTTGCACTGGCGGACTTGGTCGCATCCAGAACTCTTGGGGCCACGACAGCGCTTACCTTCTCGACCGCCAACGTCATGGAAGCTTCCATGGCCTTCACGTCCAGCCCCACGTTCCTGTCCAACGGCACGAAGGCGTTCTTCGACTCTCTGGGGTTTGCCTCTTCGGCGGGGTTCTTTATCGGCGTGGAGTTGCATCCCTTCGTACCCAAGCCTCCACCGGATCATGTCCTTCGGGGCTCGGTGCCGCCGACCGTGCAAAAGAGGCCGCCCCCGACCTCCGTGTCTGTCACTAGGGTTTCGAGCGTGACCTTCACCCCGCAAAAGCCGACACCTCCAAAGGTACCCTCTGGTAGAAGCAAGAAGAAGAAGCCATGAAGCAAGAACGGGGACTACAGCTCGGGCGGGAGATCATCGACATCCTCATGCGGTCCGAGGAGGGTCAGCTCAAACTCCTGGAGGGGTTGACCATGGCCTTGACGGACATGGTTGAAACCGCTGGCAACTACCCGCTGCCCCAGTACGTCAAGGACTACGTGGACCACACGATCCACAAGCTTCGTAGCTACGGCGTACCTCTTCAGGATGCCTACGCGCTCCGTATGATCCTCGTGGACCGAGGTTGCTGGAAGGAACAAGATGGCGAGTGACGAGATCAAGGTCGTGGCCGAGAAGCCTTCGGTGTACCTCGCGCGCAAGGTTTTGCAGGTGAAGCTCGAGGACATGAAGCCCGTTTACCACGAGGGTTCCATCGTGCTCGTGGACGCGCAGGGCGTGGAGTACTTGCTGGCCACGAAGCAGAAGTAAGTTATTGTCTTACGCCCGTAAGACAGCTACAACCCTTCCATGCCATGGAAGGACTACTTCATCGCGTTCGATACCGAGACCACGGGCTTCGGTCCTGACGCGAGGATCCTCGAGCTCGCCATCGTGGAGTTCGTCAACGGCGAGGCCGTGGACGAGTGGTCGTCCTTCTTTAGCCCTGACGTGGACTGGTCGAACCCGAGGGTGCAGGAAGCCTTGGGGATCAATCACATCACGCTCGACATGCTCGAGGACGCCCCGCACTTCGGGGACATGGCCAACCTGGTCTGGTCGGAGTTCAACAAGGCGGACGTGTGGGTGGCTCACAACATCGACTTCGATCTGCGGATGCTCCGGCAGGAGTTCGACCGCTTGGGTATGAAGCTCCCAGCGGTGGAGGTTCACGCGTGCACGCAGTGCATCGACTTCAAGACGGATGCCGCGGGTCGTGGTTGGAAGCTCGGTGACCTTTCCTCAAGGTACGGGGTACCACAGCAAGAGCCCGCGCACCGAGCGCTGGCGGACGCGAAGACGGCAGGGATGCTCTTCACGAAGCAGCTCGGCAAGCTTCCAGAAGAGATGACCGAGATGACCAAGTTTGCCGAGCAGGCCATCACTCACTGGAAGTCCAAGGGGAAGAAGCGATGATCATCCAGCTCAACGAGAACCTCCGTATCGAGATCGACGGCTCTGACAAGCAGCTCCAGAAGCGGTCGGTGATCAAGAAGGAAGGGCCCACGCAGGGCAACGAGGTGTGGTCCACGGTTGGCTACTACGGGACCCTCACCCAACTCACGACGTCTCTACTGGACAGGCACATCGGTCTACTGCTTCCAGAGAACATCACCGATGTTCGGATGCTCGCGATGGTGATCGAGGAAGTGGGAGCCGAGGTTGCCGCGAAGGTTTCGGAGGCTTACGTTCCAGTACATGCAGATGTTACGTGACAAGGCGAACCTCTTACGTCAAAGTAGCCTTGTAAGACACCCACGAAGGGGGTCCACCATGGCACACCAGATCCACGAGAACCACGAGACCGCGATGACCACGTCTGAGCACTTCCTGTCGGAGATCGAGATGCAGTTCGCCTCGAACCGCAAGGTGCTGGAGCCCTGTGTCTACAAGGCCCTGAAGGCAGTCGCGAAGGACGTCCGGAACCCGTTCCGCAGCCGAGCGATGACGCTCGTTCTTCAAGCCGCGTGATGATGAACTTGGGCTAGGGAGCCCGCCCCTGGTAGGCTCCCTCCCATGTCGATTCTGGATCTCCAAGCGTTCCTTCAGGAACGTCTGTCTCTGTACGACGCGAACATCGACACGGGTTCGGGGTCGAACGTAGACAACATCGTGATCCAACCGCTCTTGCGGCGGCTAGGCCCAGATCCGTTCGCGGTGGATGTCCGGGCGTTCCTGCTCGACCGACTCACGCAGGAGTTCCCGGACTTCTCCACGCGCGATGGTGATGCGCTCACGGACATGCTCGTGAAGCCCACGGAGCTCTTCCTGGACCCAGTGGTCCGGGAGAACCAGCGGGTGAAGAACAACCTTTCTTTCAGGGACCCAGCCACGCTCACCGTGGACGAGGCCGAGGCCCTGGGGGCGAACTTCTTCAGCGAGCGTCACACCGGGAAGTTCGCGAGCGGAGTTTGCCGGGTGTACTTCTCCCAGCCACAGAGCAAGAGCATCAACCCGGCCAACGTGTGTATCTCGAGGTCGGGTCTGAGCTTCTTCCCCACGTCTGTGCAGAGCATCTCCGTGGACGAGATGCTCTTCAACGTCGAGGGCGGTCTCTACTACTTCGACGTGAACGTCTCGGCCGAGCAGGCAGGCGACCAGTACAACATCGAGCCCGGCGAGCTTGCGACCATCCAGGGTCTCGACTCAGCGGTGAGGGTCACCAACAAGGGACGCTTCAAGAACGGCATCGCGGCAGAGACCGCGGTCGACTACATCAACCGCGTCCAGCAGGAGCTCACGGAGCGGTCCCTGGTCACGAAGCGGGGCATCGTCGCCCAGCTCATGAAGAACTTCCCGGAGATGACCCGCCTGAACGTGGTGGGGTTCAACGACCCGGAGATGCATCGGGACATCATCGAGGGCGGGGGCCTTGGCAAGTTGGTTCGTGCCGGCCTCCATGGACTGAGTCAGAACGACGGCGACAACAAGGCAACCACCAGGCGCTTCAAGGTGGACACCGCACTGGATGGCCTGATCGACTTCGTGGCGTTGATCGGTCCACCGGGCTTCGACGTGTCCGCGAAGGGCTACACGATCACCCTGAGCGGAGCTTTCCTTGGTGCGCCTCCCGCGCGTGACTTCGTGATCAAATCCGTCGTGGACCCCACCACTGTGGACTTCGTGGACCAGACGTTGCCTCTCGCGCTGTTCAACATCACCTGGAGTTTCAGGAAGAGCGAGCTCACGTTGTCCAAGATCCCAGGCGGGATCCTGTTCCCAGACAGCCCGAACGGAACCGTGACGATCCCCGATGGGACCATCCACGTCGGTGGCTCTGCGGACACCTACGTGAGGGGTACGGTCCTCGACACGAATGCTCTTGTGATCAACAACGTCGTGGACGACAGGCCCGTGCTTTCAGGGGTGCTTGGGTCTTCCAGCGGCGGCGGCACCGTGACCCTCGAGGACCTCATCCTCTCCCCCTTCCCTGGTGCCAACTACATCAACGGGGACAACACCTACGAGGCCATCGCGACCGCGGCCCAGAAGCTCTACACGCTTCAGATCATGGATGGCCCTGCGGCGGGTATCTACCGGATAGCCGCGGCGGCACAGCCCTTCACGATCCTCGGCAACCCGGCGTTTGCCGTGTACGCGCCGTTCCCGGTTCTGGCTGGACCTTTCCGCTGGCGTCTCCTCGACATCATCGACATCGACTTCGTGGAACCCAAGGAGACGAGGATCAGCGGAAGCGACCTCCAGACCTTCCAGGCTTCCACGACCGTGACGACCGCGTCGGGCGTGAACTTCGACCAGTACGGGACCGCCATCGGGGATGTACTCCGTATCGAGTCGGGGGCGGATGTCGGGGACTACACGATCACGGCCGTGACCCCGTTCCCGAACTTCTCGCAACTCGTTCTGGATCACGCGGTACCGCACACGACCTCTGGGGTGATCTTCACGGTCTTCAAGCCGAACAAGGGCGGGGGAGTGATTCGTCCGTTCGTGCGGGTCACGAGCATCAACCTCCTGGATGCGAGCAGCCAGCCCATCGGATCGAACATCCCCTACGCGAAGACGCTCGGTGGGTACTCCTTGGCGTTCTCGAACCCCGCGAAGGGGATCAAGGTCGACATCACCGACACCTTGCTGGGCGTCGTGGGTACCAAGCTGCCCACGGGGGCTGCCGCGCTACAGGGCAAGTTGCTGGTCATCCGCTTCGCGCAGCCAGCTCCGCCGCTACCTCCGCTGCCTGACTTCTCCATTGTCTTCGCGGGCGCGAACCCAATCTCTGCGGCGAACATCGTCCTGGAGATCAACGCTGTCTTGAACCCCGTCGTGGGTCCGGCCGCTGTCCTGCTGCCCGGTAACCGCGTGGGCATCATTCCCGTGAACGGCAAGGTGCAGATCATCGGTGACACGGCCCTGGCGACCTCGGCCATCCCGGAGATCTTTGGTGACGGTGGTTTCCCTGGAGCTCTGATCTACGTCGACTCCACGATGGCCAGGTCTGACCTGGTCTCTGCTGCGGCGAACTTCTTCGTGGACTCGGTTCGCCCTCCCATCGACCTGACCTTCGATGTCTTCCAGACCATCGATGGGAAGCAGACCGGCTTCTTCACGATGGCGGGCGTGAACCCGTACCCCGGCACCGCGCTGGCTTCGCCCATCGTGGGACTCACGTACCCCAAGGGTATCTCGGTCAACCACGACTTCGCCCCAGAGGTCTTCGTGCATTCGGAGATTGGTGCCAGGTCCCTTGGGAAGACCCGTCTCTACTTCCTAGAGCCCACCACCGTGGAGGTATCGCAGGACACGGTCTTCACGGCCACGAACCCGGACACGCAGTCCGTGCTTCGGTACTACCCAGACCCCACCCTGGACTCGCAGCACATCCCCGCGTTGCCGGCGGGACCAAAGCCGCATGATGGGTTCAGTACGGTAAACACGTTGTCGTCGGTCAGCACGGACTTCATCAACAAGCAGATCATCGCGGGTCTCGACATCCTGGTTGTCGACTACCGCCCCATCTTCGGAACCATCCCGCTACCTGATCCGGTAGTTGCGAACCTCAAGACGCTGATCATCTCGTTCGACAACGCGGCTGATCGAGTCATCACGTTCATCCACGACTCGAACGCGATTCTCCCCACGGAGGTCACGCGTGCTGGGATCATCTCCCAGATCAACAGCAACATCGGGAAGACCATCGCGAGCCTGACGGGCACGAACGCCATCAAGTTCGACCCGGAGGTTCTGATCATCATCCGTGGTTTCGGTACCGCGAACGCGGTCCTCGGCCTCCCCCTGACGGACGTCAACAATCAGTCCCCGCACGCTGGTAGGTATTTGATCACGGCTCTTGCTGGCAACCTCGTGACGGTCTCGCCGGCGTTCCCCGCCATCCCGCTCACCGTCCCCAACCAGCAGTTCAAGGTGTTCCGTCCTGGCTCACAGAGGATCGGAGCTACCTCGATGTCGCTGAACATCGGCCCCGCGGGCTTCTACTACTGGGACGTCGAGCTCGTCTCAGAGGGAGCGGGCGACGTGTACAACATCGGCAACGACATCTACATGGAGCCGGGGAAGTACAAGTCTGACGGGTACTACCTCACGACCGACAACGAGGACCTGGTCTTCTCCGCCGCGGAGGAGGTGCGTCTGCACGTGTCTCGGACCATCAACGAGATCGGGACGGACGACGACCCCGTGAACTCCACGCAGGTGTCCGGGCAGAACATCCAGGTGAACTACGAGTACTCGTCGCTCACTGGGAGCATCAACAGCTTCCTCCTGGCCGAGACAGAGCGGGTCATCTGCTCGAGCCCGCTGGCCCGGCACCTCATGCCGCACTTCATCCGCTTCGACCTCCAGTACTCCGGAGGCCCGAAGGTCGCGGACGTTCAGCCCGCCATCGAGACGCTCATCCAGGCGACCTTCCCGGAGCAGCAGCTAGAGGTCTCGGACATCTCGGCCATCCTCGTGCAGCGTGGTACCGAGAGCATCGTGAACCCCATCACGCTCTACGGCATCGTCTACGAGAACGACCGGTCGGTGTCCCTCGAGAAGAGCGAGGACCGTATCAACCTGGGCAGGCTGGCGGCGTTCATCCCAGACCGGATCAACCTGACCAGGAACCTCATCTAACCTTCTTCTTTGTACCCGACCGCTACCTTCTGGGCCACCTCAGCGGCGGCAGTCCCGAGGCCCAGAAGGATGCCGCTGTGCGGATCTACGATGAGGTCGCAGGTCAGGCACTTCAACCCGGACCTAGGTATCGGAAGTTCTTCATCCCCGAAGGCGTGCTGGACGCTGATGAAGTGCTTGTTCATATGCCCGCTGCATTTAGGGCATTTGAACTGCCTGTAGAACGCTTCGAGCTTTGTGGTCGCGGGCCCTAGCTCGTTCTCGTATCCTTCCAGGAGCTTCGTAACTAGTTCTGGGTCCATCTCTTTGAAGGCGGGCATGTCGGCTTTCCTTCGCTTCTATCAGGTGGTCCGGTACAAGTCGTAGTACTCTTCGCGAGGAAAGACATGACTGCAACCTTCACCATTGATCAACCGACTGGCGCCGGTCCGGGATCTCCTGGGATAGCTCGCAGGGATATCTGGCTCACGCAGACGGTTTTGCTCACGGCTGTCGACCTCTCCCCTGGTGGGTACGTGTGGGAGTTCGAGCCGGGTGGGATCCCTCCAGGTTCTACGGCGGTCATCAACGACTCCACGCTCCAGCAGGCGAACGTCAGCTTCGATCTTCCAGGCAGCTACCGCGTGCGGTTGCTCTGGAACGGGGGAGGACCTGGACGGGTCTCCACGAAGGTCATCCGGGTCACGAAGGACGCCTTCGGGGCAACCGTCAAACGGAACTGGGGCTACCCGTCGTTCGATGAGCGACCTGACGAGACGAACTTCTTCGATGGCTTCACGACGAACTTCAGGGGGTGGACGCCCGAGTTCGAGGCCATCCTCGACGACCTCATCGCGAACGCGTTCGTGGGAGGCGGCGGTGCTTCGGGTATCGCGGACGGAGACCTCGGTGGGGACTATCCGGCGCCCACGGTGTACCGCCTCAACGGCGCGTACGTGGAGACGATCGGCGAGTACATGCGGCCGGGGCACGTCATCCAGGTCCTTCCCGGCACCACGCAGATTGGAGACTTCGTCCCCACGACGGATGTCGTTCAAGAGTCCATGCTCGTTCGCAAGGGTTCTCGGGATGCGACGATCTACCAGACGGTTACCGGTGGGGAGTTCTTGGGTCAGTACCACCCCGTGGGGTCCGTGAAGTTCAGGAACGACTTCCTGGTGGAGTACGTGGCAGGGCATGCGAACAAGGTGTACGCGGTGGCGGACGCGAACACCCTCGTGTCTACCCCGTTCGCCAGGGTGGACAGGACCACAGGCATCACGGAGCTCACGGCTGAAGTCGCCATCATCAACGCCACCAAGATCGTCTACGAGACGGTCTCGAACACGTTGTGGAGCCTTGGTAACGATGGCGGCATTCTCACGAAGGTCTTCAGGATCGATCCCGTCACCTTCGCGTTCATCGCGGTGACGTTGCCTGGAGGGAACCTCACCAACGACGTCTACGCGCTCAACGGGTTCATCTACGTGTGCGGGGATGCTGGCCTTCTGTGGCGCGTGGACCCTGCTGGGAACACGGTCACGACTGCCACAGTGGCCCTCGGGGATCTCCGGAGCGTTCATGGTGGCGGCGGGTTCGTGTGGGTCACGGACGGGAACAACGTCGTCCGGTGCGACGCCACCACGTTGGCCGTGAGCGGGACCATTAGCCTGGCGGGCTTGGCGCCCACCATCGTGCGCTACTTGCCGGTGATCGGGTTCAGCCCGGACTACCTCTACGTCCTCCAGGACAACGGCGACTCCATCCAGGTCATCAATACCCCGCAGGTCGTAATGTCTCTGGGGACCCTGCGACCACTACCCACGCAGGTCGGCTACATGTCGATCACGGATGGGTTGACGCCCTTCATCCTGCTCCCCGAGACGGACTCGATATCTTACTTCGGGGCTGCGAGTGGCGGCATCGCCACGGCGGACCATTCGTTCGCGGGAGGTACCATCGGTTGGGCTCCACTCATCCCGCACTCCATCTTCAGCGATGCGGTGGTGGTGGGTCCGGCCACAATCACCCTGGACAGCGACCTCCTGTACTTCCCGGTCCCAGTGATCCTGGCAGACAGCTCTGGCGGGGCGGTGAACGTGGTTCTCCCAAACCCAGCTCCACTTGGGCAATCTATCATCGTCAAGAACGTGGCTGGTCCAGGTGCCACGGTGACAGCTGCCGGTGGGGTCAACATCGACGGGAGCGTCAGTAGAACTCTGCGAGTCCTGTACGAGAGTCGAACCTTCGTACGGGGGCCGTCTGAGTGGTCGGTGATCTGAGGCCGTCATGCCGGTCTCAGGATGTCAGACACTTACGGGATGGGGTAACGGGGCCTACGGGTTCGTCCCGTGGGGTGGCGGTGGTGGAGGCTTTGCACCGGGCGGTGCGCTGCCTACCGCGCTTCCGTTCGACCTCTACTGCGTGTGCGACAACGGGATGCCGTTCCTCAGTTCGTACGCGGGGGTCGTGCAGATCCCCGGTGGTGCGAACCCGCCTCCATGGCCGCTGTACTGGTCGGTAGATGTTCCGAGCAGTGACCTTGTCGGAACCTCCGCGGACGCCACGGACGTCACACTCGAGCTGAACCCCATCCCGGGCGCGAACTTCACGTTCGAGTTCGTGGCGATGTTCAACTACATCCCGGTGAACTTCGCCACGCCAGTGACCAACCAGGTCTTCTTCGGCGTCGTCGATCCTCCTGGTCCCGCGGCAGGTCTCTTCTTCTCGCAGATCGGCGTCGCGTATGCGGGTAGCAACCTGTCCATCCCGCAGGTCATCCCCGGCTCTGCCGCGTGGGCACCAGTACCCGGCAACTACTATGTCTGCCGCATCGCGGTCAGCCAGAGCATCGGCGCGGTCTTCATCTACTTCACGGAGTTCAACCAGGCCGTCAACACGGGCCAGGTCCTCCAGGCCATCCTTCCGATCATCCAGGCGTCCTCGATCCCCATCACGATTCCGGGAGGTACGAGCGTTCACATCATCGGGACCTTGGCGAACGTCTCGCAGGTTCAGATCGATTCGATCTGCTTGGCGAGCACGTTCATCGTCCCGAACCTTCCCCCTGTCGCGGACGCGGGCCCGGACCAAGCTATCCGGACTTGCCGTATCCTTCAGCTTGATGGCAGCGCGAGCTTCGACCCGCAGGGGCTCCCGCTCACGTACTCGTGGAAGCTCATCGATGCGCCGCTTGGGAGTCAGTACCTCTTCCAAGGTACCGATGGTGGAACCTTCCCGGAGTTCATCCCCACGGGGTTCACGGACAAGTTCTACTCGAGCGTGTTCGGTGGGTTGAATCCCATCCCTGCCAACCCAGGGGACATGCTGGTGGTCGGTGGCAAGGTCTACGAGATCTTGAACATCTTCCCGGCGGGTCTTCCAGGGCCGTACGCGCAGGTCACCACCCCGACCATCCCGGACAACCTCGTCAACGCGGCTTTCAAGGTCCTCACGCAGAACGGCGTCTACCAGCCGCTCTCCGTGAAGCCGACCTTCTACCCGGACGTCTCGGGCTTCTACAAGTTCCAGCTCATCGTCTCGAACGGGCAGCTTTTCTCGGCCCCGTCCGTGACGGCCATCAACGTCGTGCAGTCCGTGCTCCCCCGAGGATGCACGCCTGACCTGAAGTTCATCTGGGATTACCTCTCGGACTTCTGGCGTCTCGTCGAAGACCGGGAGCGTATCGAGACCGTGTGGAGCGGTGCCGCACAAGTGGCCGCCACGGAGCTCTTCACGCTCTGGCAGATCGAGTACTCGAAGAGCCTCCGGGACATCCAGCGGCAGTTCAACCGCAGGTGGCTCCACTACGACCTCCTGCTCCGTGAGCCCTTCGTGGAGCTCGCGAAGATCCGCACGGTGTGGACGGGAGTCACCACGACAGATCTCCCGAACGCCGGCGGGGCTTTTGCCGGGACCACGCTCGCTCTGTCGATCCCGTTCTTCAACGACATCGTCGTCGTGACCTTGCCAGGTCCGAACCTTGTCACACCTGGTGCCTTCGCGACGCAGCTAGATAAGCTGCTCAAGGCGGTCGACAAGCGCTTCAAGTGCACGGCGGTGATTGGAGAGCCGGGTCCCCTGCTCCCCTTCCCGCCGACCACCTCCAGGGTTGTCGTGTACGCCCCGTTCGAGTTCACGGTGGTCGCTGGGACCACGGGTCCGTTCAACATCGGAGATAGCTGCCAGCCGCTCGGCGGATCTGGTGGCGCGGCGACCAGCACGAAGACCTACAACACCGGGATCTCGTTGGCCGGGTTGGACATCAAAGAGAACGACTTCCTGGTTCTCGACAACTTCGGCGCTGAGAACGACTGCGTTCGTATCGCGAGCATCGCGGATGACCCGCTCGATCCTCTCAGGTTCCAGCGGTTCACCTTGAAGGATGAGATCCCCCTCACGGCTTCCAGTGAGTGGTCCATCCCCATGAAGGTGACCTCCACCCAGATCGACTTCTACAACGGCCTGACCGCCAAGTTTGATTGGGCCATCATCGAGGTCTTCGACGTGGCCATCCAGGGGGTGTCCTACGTGGCCACCAACCACATGGGTGTCGTCAAGGCCGAGGCGAACTCGGTCGCGCTGAAGATAGACCCGCTGTTCCAGTCGTACTTCTCCAAGTACCCGGACAGGTTCGAGCTCTACTTCTGGGGTATCTACCGCCGTCATTACATGCCCATCGAGGACGTGATCCTCGACATCCCGTTCCTGCAACGTGTCATCAAAGACTCCCCTGAGAGCGAAGTACTTCGCAGGAACGCGGACTTCTACATCGAGAGGTTCAGGGAGAAGGCGTGCATCAGGTTTGACAGTGTATTCCTCGGGACCGGCGAGAGGGAGCCCACGGTCCTCGTGCCTCGCCTCTGGGCTGAGTACACGTACCTGGACAACCGTCCGACCATCGAGGGCAACTTCGGTATCGCGGTGGACTTCTCGCTCGACGACCTTTCCAAGCTACCTTCGAACTTCGACTATCTGAGTGCCGTGCAGGGGCTCTGGTACGCGTACCTGAACGGCCCGACCGTGTTCAACATGCGGGTCGGTTCGCAGATCTTGCTGGGTCTTCCGTTCGCGGAGGAGGACAGCACCATCGTGGAGATCAGCATCGACTTCTCCCCGAACAAGGGGCGTCTCCTACTTCAAGACAACAAGAACACCGAGATCGTCAGGTCGTACAACTTCCCGAAGAAGCTCCCGCTGGAGGTCAATCCGGCTACCGGTAAGACCTACGCGGTAGGCGACACGGTCTCGCAGTTCGCTCCGCTCGTGACCGGCGTGGAGGCCCTCGATTACATCAAGGACCCGGCATGGTTCCAGGGCCTGATGGGACAAGGGCTTCTGTACGAGGTCGAGAAGTTCCACCGCTTCATGGTTCGAGTGAAGAGCCCGGCATTCAACCTGCCGTCGTTGTTGTTCACCAGGAACTTCATCCTCCGAATCAAGCCCGCGTACACGTACCCGATCTTCCTTGTGCAGATTGAAATCGGGGATACCGAGGTCGATGTTTCGGACGAGATTCATTACAAGGGCCTCCTCGAGCTCTTCGAGCTGTCCTGGTCGGAGTTCCTCTACGACTCCCTCGCGCAGAAGGTCGGCTCCGCCACGATGATCGACCAGCCGGACCCGTCGCCCGGCGTCCTACTGGCTCCTGGTGGTCCCGTTGGTCCTCCGGCGGGTCTGCTGAGCGGTCACATCGTCAACGCCTCTGATACGGGCTCAGACCCCACGCAGCCCTACCCGACGTTCCCCCTCTCGGACCTGGACGTCACCTGGGGTATCGACAGGGAGTTCATCCGTCCGGAGGTCCTGTCCTACGCCATCGGGTCGGAGATCTTCGCCGGCGGCCCGATGGTCTTCGATGACTTCTTCGTCTTCGACGAGTTCCTGCTCAACGGCGAGAAGCACGTCTGGGGGATGAAGTTCCTGACGTTCGTGCCGATGACCGGGCACGAGCTCCGGGATGACGGGCCCGTACTGGTCGCTATCCCGGTCACGGGCGTGGCCATCTACCTGAAGGGCAAGCCCACGCTCGGCAGTACGAACATGCGTCTCCAGATCACCGTCAACGCGGTGCTCGAGGCGGACCTTCCGTTCATTCATTTTGGTGACGGGCAGACGGTCGCGTGGGGGCCGCCGCCTTCGCCGCTGCCGCTACCAGGTGCCTTTACGATCAACCCAGGAGACGTGGTTGACGTTCGTCTAGTCCCTGACGGGTTGCTTCCTTTGAAGCCTTTCCTGCACTCTGCGCTCGTCACGGTCGGTGAAGCGGTAGGTTGGTGGTTCGACATGGGCCTGCCAGGTGGCCACCCCGCGTTGCCCGCTGGGACGCTCTACAGGGTCATCGACATCTGACAGAACTAGGCTTGACGGACTTCAGGTAGTATCAAGAGGACAAGATGAGCGACAAAGTTCTAATCGAGGTAGCGAGCAACTTGGAGCTCACCTTGCGCTCTCGGGGCAAGATCGTGCGCCGCATCCGCGGTCACAACATCTTCTTGAACCTCGGGCGTGAGTGGTTGCCGCAGCACATCTCGTACTTCGCCTTGCCGGGAGGTCCGCCCCCGCAGCCCCCGCTCCCCGTGACCTTGAAGGACGACCGGGGCATCAGGTACATGGGCCTCGGCATCGGCGGCACGAGGCAGCTCCAGCTCGCGGTCGCGAACGCGACGCCTCTCGGGGCCGCGCCACCCGCGCCCGCCGGGCACTACCCGGGGCCGAACATCCAGACCGACACGGACCCCACGGTGCTCCGTCTCGAGCGGCCTGTTCGAATCCTGAGCCCCATCCCGGCTGTCCCTGACCCTCCGCCTTTCTACAACATCGCGGACATCTGGCTCGGGCAGGTGCAGTCGCCGGCCGTGTACCCGACCACGACCTCGGTGAAGTTCGTCAGGGTCTTCCCGGAGATCGAGATCAGTTACGGGCCGTTCCTCACGGTGCCCATCTCCGAGATCGGCCTCTTTCTCCACAGCCCCATCGCCACGTACGTGAACCAGCCGCACAACACCTGCGTGGCGTATGACACCTTCGACAGCCTATCCAAGACCAACGCCTTCTCGTTGGAAGTGGATTGGACGATCAAGTTCTGAGGCCACCTGAATGTCGAACTTCCACCGATTCGTAGATCCGACCTGGACCGGGTACGTCGCGATTCCTCTGGGTCCCGGTACCTCGCAGCCTCAACCTGCCTCGGGCGGTGTGGTCTATGACCGAGTCAACATCGTCTCCGGGGCGACCGGTGGTGGCGGTACGGCGTTCGCGAACCCTCCCCCGCTGGTTGGGCCGACGCCGTTCACGTACTGGGTCGGCTTTGACGACCCGGGGTACAGCGCGAACGTCAATCGTGGCTTCAAGGCCCTCGGGGAGAACACCGACTTCCTAGATGACGTCGTGCACCAGGTCTTCGGGGTACGTGAGTCTGTCTTCGTGGCCACTCCGCTCTTCGGTCCCGCTATCAACTCATACACGTTCCCGCCTGGGTCATACGTGTGGCTTGGGTCTGGCCCGGAGACCTTCGATGATCTCTTCACGATCACGAATGGGTTTGTCGGTGGCGTGTTCAGCCCGGATGCGTACTTCATCCCTGCGTTGAACGACAACCTACGTGTGGTGGCCAGCACGTCCCCCATCGGGAGCGGGTTCGTGCCTGGCCCGGTCACGGTCACGTTCAACGGGTTCACGCCCACCCCTCCGTTCAGCGGGGGCATCTTCGTCAACTACCGTAGGGCCAGCAACCTGGCGCTCATCACGCCCGACATTCATGGCCCGTACCCGAACGGCATTGATGGTGCGGTGGCCCGCTTCCTGTACCGACTTGATGGGAAGCCCGAGGCGTACGCGCACTCCACCTGGTACTCTGGCGACGGTGTTGGGAGCGGAGAGCACAGCCTCTGGCAGTTGAACCATCACGGGCTCAACCAGATGTTGCTGCGGAACACCGACCCGCTCATCGACACGGTGCCGGCGCCCATTTCGTACATGACCCCGAACGCCGCGAACGCGGCGCCCGGAGCACAGCCCGGGTTCTGGGGAGAGCGCAACTACCTATCCAGGCACTCACCCATGATGGTGAGCGCCTTGAGCCAGCTAAGTGCAACTTTCGAGTACTTCGATCCCCTCAATGCTCTTTGGTCTGCCTGGATTGAGGACAAGGGAAACCTCCACAAGGGAGGCTCCTCCGGGTTCGTGGTCTACGGGCAGCGCCGCATGACCTACGGGGCCCACGACACTGGGTTCGGGGTCAACCGGCAGGGGTCCGGGTACTCCTCCTTCCTGCATACCTCCAACCACCCGATGTCCGGCATCATCCCCGGAAGCTCGTTCACGTTCGTTGGACAAGACACCGCGGCGGTGTTGCTCAACGCTGGAGCGGACTGCTGGGTCATCCTGTCGATCCCGGACTTCTGGGCCGCGAACGTCCTCGGTGAGTGGCGGACCTCCGTGGCCAAGGGGTACGACCTAGTGGAGATCCAGCTCTCCCCCGGGGCTGCCCCGAAGACGTACGTGATCGTGGACCTCTTCAGCGGCACGGTCGCCATGATCCAGAACATGGACGGCACGACCCCCACGTTCCTGCCCAACACGCCTTGCACGATTCGATGGCGCTCGATGGTGTTCGGGGTCAGCGACGGCGTGGCCGGGTACGACATCGGGACGACCAGCAAGCTGAAGTTCGACGGGCTCTTCTACGCGGCCCCGCACCAGTTGGATACAACGCCCATCCCAACCAACGCGGACAGGAATGACTACTCCGCGAAGCTCTACGCTTCAAATGAGACCGGGAAGACGAATGCCCTGGCGTGGGGCGGGTTCCGAACTTCGTCTTTGAACTTCGCGGTCACCGGGAAGTACTTCGACAACGGCGTGCTCCGTGGCGACGGTGCCGTGGAGGCCAAGAAGGTCGTGGCCAGGGATCCTGGGGCGACGACCACGTTCATCCTCCCGTTCATCGTGACCTTGCTGTTCGGGGCTGACGCGGAGACGTCCGACTACAACGAGTACTCCACGGTGGGCCCCACCACGTCCCCCATCGTGGCCATCACGTTCCCGTCGTTGAACGTGAACTCGAACGACATGGGTCGCGTGATCACGTGGGTCATTCGACACGACGGTGCACCAATGCAGATTGCAGACTTGAGCGCATGGCCCGGCAACTACGTGTTCGAGAACTTGTCGGACTGCTGGTTCTCGAACGCGGTCGGGTACGTCGACGTCTACACGGGCCTGGTTACCCACGGTGCTGGTGGTATGAGCAAGATCCTCATGTCGGTGAAACGTTACAACGCTACGTTAGGTATCCACCATGTCCAAGGTCTCTTCAGGGTACTCGTCGCGCTACCAGTGGATCCCAACCTCGGGGGGTTCGCCTGCGCCTGTGGGCGTGAACGGAAGTGGAGACCCTCCTCGTCCCAGGGGGTACACGGGCAACCAGGTTCGCATCCAGACGCGGGTACAGCTACAGAACAACATCGCGGCTGGTGCGGTGAACGACTTCGCGCTCATCTACCCCACGGAGTTCTTCAACCCTGGGCCTGCGAACTTCTGGACCCGTATCCTTCAGTTCTCTCGCCCGGTTGACAAGTTCTCGACTGACAAGACATTCTTCGTCATCGATCAGGTGGAAGTCCTGACCGGTGGGGCTATCGGGCTCATCAACCCGCAGACCGCTGGTGCGTCGTTCTTCATCGAGATTCGTCGTAACGACACCACCCCCAAGAACGACTTTGGCGGCGCCATCTGGTCAAGTACGGGTGTCGCGCTACCTGCCGCTCAGACGCTCTTGCTCGCCATCCCAGGAACGCTCGAAACTGTAGCTGTCCCGCTGGCCATCGGAGGCTTTCTCACTTCCTTCGAGCTTGCCATCAAGGTCAGGAACGAAAGCTTCGTGAACGCCATCACGGGGTTTGCTGGGGTTCCGCCGGTGCTCCTCGTCAACATCATCGGTCACGAAGTCATCGACTTCGCAGCCCTCCCGTTAGGAGCCGCAGATGCCCACCCGCTTTCACCGTTTCACGAACCCCGCCTGGCTCTTCGCCGTTTCGATTCCGACTGGCGGTTCGGCCGCACAGACCACCGGCAAGACCTACGACTACATCAACGTCGCGAGCGGTGGTGTGGGTGGTCTCGGCTCGGCCCCGGTGGACAACTTCCTCGGTGCTGTGGGGCAGAAGATCGGTGGGCCGAACCAGGGCACGTACTTCTGGGCCTTCGGGGAGGACGCGACCGCGTCAGACGCGAACAGGGGCCATGGCGCCCTGGCGGAGAACATCGACTACCTCGATGACCTCCTCCACAACAGCTTTGCGGTTCCTACCTTCCGTGGGTACAGCAATGCAGGCCCTGGCAACCTTACCAGTGTGGTCATCCCTGCCGCGGACTTCCCGTTTGTGAGTGATGCACCTGCCACGAGCCCGCAGGAACTATTCGTCGTCACGGACACGCTCGGGAATGAGCTCTTCGTGCCCCCGGCCACGAAGGTCGTGGTGGCGAGCATCGCGGGCGCGGTGATCGGTTCCGGGTTTCCCGCCGGCGCGGTGACGCTCAACCTCAACGTCCCCATCGTGCCTGGTCGGCCCTGGTCGGTCTTCCGGGTTCACTACCGGGTCCACCGGTACCTCAGCACCGCTACCCCGGACCCCATCGGGCGCCGGCAGGTCGGGGCCGCGGATCAAGTAGTCAAGCAGCTCTTCAGGTTGAACGGAACCCCCAGTGTATCCACGTGGTGGAACAGCCCCTACGTGTCGACGGTCTGGGACCTGGCGCTGAGTGGCATGAACGAGCGGTATCGCCGGGGTACCGTGGCCGACATCCCCGCGACGGTACCGACCAACAGCGGGCTGCCGGCCATCCAGCACAACCAGGCCGGTGGTGGTAGCTGGTACCAGCGTACCGGCCCGGCCATGAGCGGGTGGAGCCAGCGTGACTTCTGGAACACCGACTCTGCGTACCGGACCATGTACCTGGATCCTCTGGATGCCATCTGGACCGCGCATCTCGATGACTTTTTCGACATCTCCGGTCCTGGTGCCCAGAAGGGTTTCGGCGGCGGTTCTGGGTTCGTGGCTTACGGTGGTCGTTCGCTGACCAACGCTCTGATCAGCCTTACCCACAGTGCCCCGCTTCCGGGCATGGCGAAGTTCCTGGGGGTATCTCCCCGGACGGACACGCAGCCCTCAGAGTCCAGCAACTTCACGGCCATCACGCCCAACTCCCTGGTGGTATTCGACAAGGTCACGGTACCGGGGCGAACCCTTCTGACCATGACCGCACCAAACCGGTTCTGGCTGACGGTTGGTCCTGACCGCATCTCGGCCATCTCTGTTGGGTACGACATGCTCGAGATAGAGCACGTCGACTCGACCGGCCTTGCGCTACGCCGCCGGACGTACTTCATCGAGAAGCTCTTCGCCTCTTCGGCGCAGAACTGCTTGATTGTGTCTGTCGATGGGGAGCAACCGGATGTCCTCACGGGCACCCAGGGACTACTCACGCGTTGGCTCAGCATGGAGTTCTTCGTGGGTGATGGCATCGACGAGAAGCGAGAGGCAGACGGCTCGCTTCCGTTCGGCAGCATCCCGCGGGGAATGGTGTACGCCCAACCCCCCAAGGTTACAGATTTGCTGCTTCAACAAGTACCGACCGGGTTCATGCAGGTATACGCGCAAGGTCAAGATCCCTTCAACGACACCGCCTTCGCGTGGGGTGGTTTCAACAGAGTGTTGTCGGTCGGCAACACCGGGTCCACGTACGAAACCAAGTCGATACTTACCGGCTCTGGTGGGATCTTCTCATTCGTGGGCAGCATCTCCATGAAGTCCGCCACCTTCATCGACGATATCATCTCCCAGCAGGGCAACATCCTGGCCCTTGCCGGCAACGTGTTGGCGTACGGGCCGCTCAACAACTACAACGGCATCGTGGCCGGCAAGCAGCTTGGCCAGAGCATCCAGACCATCGTTACCGCGAGCAACATCGTCCCGGTCCCCACCTACGATGGTCTGTCCATCTTCATCTCTACCTCGTACGTGGGTCCAAGCCCGCTACTGGTTGTTGCTCTCAGGAACGTGTCGATCAATGCGCTGATCGATAGCGAGGTGAGGTTGGTGATCCACCGACAGAACCCACTCACCAGCCTTTCATTGGTTCTCATCGGATGTTTCTCCGATAGCGCCTTCCTGGTACCGGTCCCCACGTTCTTCAACCTACTGGACATCTTCTTGACCCCGACCTTTGGGCCGAATGGGGCCATCGACGTTTACGTGGGCAGGCAGCTAGGAAACAACATCTTCTGGGAGAGGACCGGCGGTTACCCGGTACCGTTAGGATCGAACATGGACCGCACCTACCCAAAGTTCTTCGTCAACACGCAGCGTGGTTTCCTGTACGACCCGGAGATCACCACGTACCCCAACGGTGTCGGTACCACGAACGCTGACCTACGTGGTGGCGTTGGGGCCAAGTTCTCCTTCGCGCGAGACATCGTGCTCAATGGTCTTTCGTCTGGGCCTGGTGGGGTTGTCCTTTTCAATGACATCTGGTTGCCGCCGCTGAACCCGGGGCACCTTGTCGACACCGTGGCGGTTCCGCAGAAACCGGCGTTCCTCATCGAGTCAATCGGCCTGGCGTTGTCGCACCCAATCATCGTCCCTGGTTCGGCCGGAGACACGACCACCACCGCTACGCTCTCGGCAGGACTTGCTGCTGCCGGGACCTTGTTGGTCCCTCTTTGTACGCTGCGGATCGGTGCGCTGGAACCGTCCATCCTTGGCGCGGATGTAGGGCTCTACACGTACCCCTTCGTGACCTACGACGGTCTCTTCGGATACAAGTTGGATGGGGTGGTCGGGGTAGTCACTGTAACTACCCTAAACTGGACCAGTCTCCTGGCGCTACAGGTCGCGCTACAGGTTCAACTTGGTGGCGGGGCCTCGGTGAGCCTTGTCGGCAACTTCCTGAAAATCAAGTCCCTGAACCCAGCCGGTAGCTTCGAGATCCTTTACGGAGACCCTTGGACTCTTTACTGGCTAGGGTTCTCCGCTGGACAAAGGAGCCCCACCACGCTCAGGGACTTCCAAGTTACTGGGCCAGACAGGTCATACGGGGCAGGCCTATCTGACAGGAACTTCTCCGTGAACGAGGGATGGCCATCCGCTGACCGATTGTCAGCGTGGACTGCGATAAGCGGTGGAAGTCAACAAGCCCTGGTAAGTTTCCCAGGGACTGTGGGTGTGATTGCCGTGGATAGGATCACCCTCAAGACCACCTTCGAGACCGCCGCACCGCATGTCCTGAGCTCTGGGCGGGTCACGGTGTGGGTCAACGGAACTGTCCTCCCTGCCTTCTGAGGTCACGATATGTCGACATACAGCTTCACCTTCGGGCCACATCAGGTAATCAACGTGAACAACGTGGACCCGATGATGGACCAGGCACTTGGGATCAAGATCTGGCAGGCCATCCAGGCCGTGGGTCAACGCAAGGGTACCGTGGGGGTCATTACCGTTCACGCGAACGGTGAAGTGATCATCGCGGACCACGTCCCGAACAGGTAACCTAGGAGATCAACATGGACACCTTCATCACAGACCTCGTGGCATTCGTGTGGCCCTGGACGCTCATCTTCTGCCTGTTCGTGGCCCTGCTGGTCGTGGGGCTTCGCAAGGTCATCGAGCGTGTCTGGAGGGGCGCTCGAGAGAACTGGTGGTGGAACGAGATCGTGCTCTACATGCTCCCCATGGTGGTCGGGGCCGCGGCGGCTTCGATCTTCATCAAGTACCCGTTCCCCGCGCTCGTGACCGCGCACTCGACCCGGTTCGTGTACGGGATCGTCTGCGGGGGATTCTCGGGGTTCGTGTACAAGATGGCGAAGAGCGTGCTGAAGAAGAAGGCCGAGGAGGCCGGGGTCAAGATCCCCGACGCGGTCATCGGAGACAGTGACCCGCCCCAGGGACCCAAGGCATGAGCTCTGACACGTTGATGGTGGTTGGTAGCGGTCTCATCGCCATCATCGCCATCGTGGTCGCCTTGGTGGCTACCCTTCGTGGGAAGCCCGTCACGCCCGTCGTGGCCCCGGTGGAGAAGAAGGCAGCCGACGAGGCCCAGAAGAAGATCGAAGCGGCCGAGGTCAAGGAGGTCGTGGACATCCAGAAGGCCAAGGATGACCACGACGAGATCACCGAGAACGTCGTGGTCGGGCAGAAGAAGGAAGCCGACAAGCTGGGTGACGACGGCAAGGCCGTGAACGACTTCCTCAAGGACATCGGAAAGAAGGTCCAGTCATGAACAAGCAAGCCCACGAGGAGGGATGGTCCCCGCCTCCAGTCATGAGCAACAAGGGGATGCAGGCCGGCATGAAGGCACGCCTTGCCGCGAAGAACCCAGCCCTGTTCGTCGTGGGGTCCATCCTGAACCACGAGCGGAACCTCCGGAAGATGTCCTCGGTCACGTACGGGGCCATGGCGGATGAGCTCCAGAAGATTGCCTTCGGGGCTCCGGTGCCACCCCAGCCGCCACCGCAGCAGCAGGGGATGGGCCTTGGGAAGAAGCTCATGATCGGGGCTGGGCTTGGTGCAGCCGCGCTGGGTACAGCGGGTGTGCTCAGGGGGCGCTCCATCACGGCACCAGGTACAGCTATGCACGCCACCCTTAGCAACAACATGCACGCGCGGGCGGCCCTACAAGGAGCCGGCGGCGCGGAGGCCCTCAAGATCGTCCATCCGCACATCCAGAACATCGGTGGGGCAACCTACGGTGCGATGGGGGCCGCGGCGGGTCTCGGGGCCGGTGCTCTTGGGGCAGGGGTTCTGCATGCCGTAACCCCCAACCAGCCTGCCCCGGTGCCCCGGTGAACCACCGCGCCCTCCTGGCCGCCCTGATGGCCCTCACGCTGTCCACGAGGGCCCTGGCGGACCCCGTGGCCCCTCTGGTCCCCATCCCGCCCGGGGAGGACCGTATCGAGCCCGTGGGGCAGGGTCAGCCGGCCCCGTACTCCGGGCAGCTCTTCGACAACCCAACCGCCATCCGGTGGGGGCACTACCTCGAGCAGTGCCGGGTTCGCCTGGTGGCCGACGTGGAGCTTCAGCGGAAGACCGACCAGGCCCAGATCGACTTCCTGAAGACCTCCCTGTCGGTACGGGAGGAGCAGTTCAAGGTCGTGACCAGCGACTACCAGCGGCAGCTTGCTGAAGCCCAGAGCCCCGCGTTCTACCGCACCACCTGGTTTGGGGTTGCGGTGGGGGTCACGGGAACCTTGGCGGTGGGGTTCACCACCGCGTACCTGCTACGTTCCCGGTAGCTCTACTTGTAGGTCACAGGACAACGAAGAAGAGACACGTCAGGCATTCGAGGGGTGGTGGCTTGGGCTCGTGTTTTCGTGTCTTCCACCTGGCTGTTTAGCCGCCGCTACACGGATGTGTCCTGTGACCTACAAGCAGGGCTAGAGAAAAGGCGGGGAGTTACCCCCGCCCTTCTACTCGTCCTCGAGCTCTTCAGGTGTCGGCCACCTGGCGCCCGGCCACGCCCTTACTTCTTCTTCTTCCCTTTTCCCAGGGTCGCGGTCACCTTCGCCTGGATGCCGGGGGCATCCTCGAAGACGGCCGTGAGGATGTCGTCCCGCCCGGCGCCCATGCTCTGTTCCGCGAGCATGAGTCCCAGCGTGAGCCCCAGCGCGGAGTCGATCTCCGAGCGACCGAGCTTCTCGTTGATGGCGTCGATCTTCTCGTGGAGGAGCGCCGTGTTCTCGAGGACCTTGGTCAGCACCTCCATCACGACGTCGAGGTTGCCGCTCGTGTCCGCGGGGGCTTGCGTGGGGGCCTGGGTCTGGGGAGCGCCCACCGGGGTGCGCTTCGGCTTGTCGGCCGCGGGAGCGGCAGGCGCCGAGGGGGCCGAGGGGGCACCGCCCTGTGCCTTCAGAGCATCCAGGATTGCCTGGGCCTGGTCCTCCACGGTCATGGCCGCGTAGGCGGTCTTGCTGTCCTCGGTGGCCACCAGCCCGAGTTCGAGCGCGAGGGCGCGAAGCTGGAAACGTCCGAGGCGGACGAGCTGCCCCTTGTCACGGGGAGCGGTGTTCACGGTGGTCTTGCCGACAGTGGTCATGGTCTTTTCCTTTTCGTGATCTGAGTCAACAACGGTTCGTTCTTCACCAGGCACGAGTACACCTGGGTATCGGTACATCCGTAACATGCCTTCGGATCTCGGCTCTTTGCCGGACACGTTATCTGGCTCTGGATCTTCACCCAGTAGTCATCGATGAATCGCATGAGTGCATCCCGCCAGGCGTCAACGGGATGACTGATTTCTTCTTCTACTTCTTCACCCTCGAGTAGGGCAATCAGCTTCTCGCGAGGGTAGCTCGGGAGAACTTGTAGCCCCGCTCGACGGCATACTTGGTAAAGCTCCGTCAGGTTACAACGGTCCCAGTAAGAGTCGTGAGAGCTCGTCAAGTCCAGGGGGCACCTCCTTGTCTAGGTTCCAGATGAATACAACCGTCGCGTCCGGGCCTTGGCGCTTCTCGAGGAGAACGAACTCGTTCTGCGAGTCATCGATGCCGCAGGCATCTTTCACGCAGTCCTCGAGGAGCTTGACCCGGTTCGTAACGTCAATCCTCTTGTACCGTGTTTCCGCTGTTTTTGGCCACCCCTTGTTGTAGAGCGCCTCGAAGAAGAAGCGCACGTACAGGAACAACCCAACGTCGGGCTTTACCTGCGAGAGCTCATTCGGGTAGTTCCTCACGATGTGCGTGATGGTCTCCCGCTTGTACTTCTCACCTTCCGCCGAGAGCCGCCTACCGCGGGGGATGACTTTCTTTCCCCTCACGATAGGTGGCAGTTCCACGTAGGCGTTGTTGGACGACGGCGGAAGGCCCACGAGGTCGATGCGAATCATTAGCCGCGCAGTGGGCCGTAGCGACGACCCCCGCCTCCCGCTTTCGCGACGTTGGCCTCCCGGTTGCTCCCGTCCAACTCCTGCCCTCGCAAGGAGATTTGCCTCGAGACCGTGCGGACGTTCCTGTTCGCGATGTTGATGTACCCGTCGATCTGAAACCGGTACTGCTTCATCTTCTGAACCTCCAGAAGGCAGTCCTGGTAGGTCGGGTTCGTGAGTACCTCCGCGTCGATCTCTTCTTTCGAGAACTTCTCCCCCTTGTTCGTGGTCTTGTTGATCTCGAGCATGTCCTTGCGGATCTGCGCCTCGACCAGCGTGATGATGTTCTCGCTCTCTGCGAGCCCGGACTCCACGGTTGCCATCATGGGCGAGTAGTAGTTCAGCCAGGCGTTCTGCTCAGCGAGCGCTCGGCTGAGCTCGTCCGGGTTGGTGGTGGAGAGCATCTCCGGGGTGATCTCCATCGGGGCCGAGCTCGGCTTCGAGAACTCAGCCGGCCCCTTCGTCTTCATGTCGGCCTCGATCCCATTGGGACCGCCGAGCGTCCGGAACTTCATCACGATCTCTTCGAGCTTCGAGTTCGCGATGCCGACGCTCTTGCCGATGCTGAGACCACCGGAAGCAACCTGCTGCCTTACCCCGTGGGGCTTCTTGGCGAATGGGTCGTTCATTTCTTCTCCAGGCAGAACTCGACGGACTGGTAGAGCTTCTCGAGGGTCGCGCTGTTCTCGATGAAGGCGTGGAACAGCTTGGGGTCGATGCCGTCCAGCTCGGTCTCGGACTGATGCTGCCCTGCCGCGCCCTCGAGTCGGGGGATCGGCCGGGTGATCTTCCAGACCTCCCCGCCGGCTGCCCGGATGGCCTCCACCTCGTTATTGAAGCGAACGTCGGGGATGACGACACCTTTGGCGATGGATGCCTTCGTTCTGACTCTCCAGGCTTCCAGCCCTACGCGTGGGTCGTACCCGGGGTGCTCCCAGTCTTCATACGTCGGGGCCTCGTACTTGGTAGCTTGCGTAGCTGACCCTTTGAGCAACGCCTGCGCGACCCGCAGTGCGTAGTCGACCCAGATGTCTGGGTAGCAGGACCGCCCCCACTGAGTCCCGAGCTGCTGGAGGGCGTGGCGAGGCGTGAGGTACTCCAGTACCGGCCACTCGGCCTTAGGTTTCACCGTGCCGTCCTCCCGCAGGAGTACGTAATCACTGCCTTCCGGGACCGCTACAGCGTACGTGCGCGGATACCGCCTGTCCGGCTCGTTCCTCTTCTCGCTCGGACCCCAGAGCTGATCCTCCGAGAAGTTGAAGACGTCCCGGCAGATGCGCTTCAAGGGGTCCGCGAGACTGACCTTCACGCAGCCGTGGTTCTTCACGAGGTGGTCCGCCACCGTGTCCTTACCCACGCCGGCGTTGCCGGCGATTCCGATGATCATGGCTTCTTCTCCTTCTCCAGGGTGTACTTGGCCAACGCCGACAGGCTGGCCTGGTACGCGTCGTTGGGGTGAACGTCGGGACCGCTGAGGTGCCCGGTCAGGATGTTGTGGAAGGCGAACAGGTGGAGCGAGTCCTTCAGCCTGTAGTCGGTCTGGTAGTAGACCCCATTCACGCCCCCGAGGTTGATGAGGAACTTCGCACACTGCATGCAGGGTAGGTGCGTGCAGAACACGATCTTCTCATGGTGCCGGGCCGTGTCGCAGTTGATGACCGCGTTTTGCTCGGCGTGGATGCATCCGCAGTTGCCCACGGCTTCTTCCCCGTGACGGTCGCAGTCGTTCTTTCCGCCGGACACGTTGCCGTTGTACCCGACCGCGTAGACCTTCCGGAAGTCGGGACTCGTGATCACTGCCCCCACCGAGAGGCGGGAGCAGGTCGAACGCTGGGACAGGCTCGTGGCCAAGTCCATGTAGATCTGGTGGAACGAAGGACGGGTCACCCTTCTTCTCCTTGGGTGAGCATGGCTTCCATGAGGCTGGACCGCATCATGTGGAGGTCGTTGCTGATCCCCATCTGCTTACGACCCAACATGAGTTCGTACTGCGTGAGCTTCTTCTCCTGCTGGGCGCAGGCATCCAGCCGGCTCTTCAGGGCCCTGACCCCGAGCTCGCCCTTGTCCAGGTCCTCCTTGAGCTTCTGGAGGGTTGTCTCGGACTCGTGCCGAAGGGCGTCGATGATGCCCTCCACCGCGTCCTCGGTCTTCATGGCCGGGACCGCGAAGATGGCGTGGTCGGAGGACCACTTCACGCACCGCACGATGGCCCTGAACTTCGCCAACGTGGGCTGGGGGATGAAGTAGACCCCTCCGCCGTCACGGAGCTTGAGCGCGAGGACCGTGGGGATGATGACCCCCGTGAGCCACTCCCGTACGTCCGAAGCGGACACGGTGGAGAGGTGGCGTTCGTACGCGGCCAGGATCTCCGACCGCATCACGTCCGAGCCGCCCGAGATGGCGACCTTGCCGCTGCGCTCGAAGTACACCTTGCAGGCGATGTCGTAGTTCAGCGTTTTCTCGTGGTCGGGGGACTCGTCCACGATGGCGTACCCGGACTGGTCCTTGGGAAGCGGCCTGATGAGTCGGCGCCGGTTCGCCTGCTCGTTCACGGCCCGGCGCAGCGCCACCTGGAAGGAGGGCTTCGAGGGCATGGGCTCCTTGAGATGGTTCTCTGCCCAGGTGGCCTCGAGGCTCATGATGTTCATGTCCCCGGACAGGCGCCACCACACGAAGGCGCCTGCCAGGTTCGGGTCGATGTCGTTCGTGATGACCACGCGGGTGTTGTTGAAGTCGTCCATGCTATCTCCTTCGATTCGTCAGTGAGCGGGGCGTGATCCTCTGACCACCGTTGTTCTGCTTCTTTATGGTCGAGGGCTCGCAGGTCCATGCGTACGGGCACCACGTGCAGTGGAACGCTTCCTCCCTTTCGGGGAGTACGTCTGCGTGTGCGGCCTCCAGGGATTCGATGATGCGCTTCTCGAGTCGGTTCCACACGTTGTGGTCGAACTTCCTGAGCCACGGGAAGGTCATCGGGGTGTAGTTCTGGTTCCCCTTGTTCCAGTACACGTACCAGACGAGTGGAAGATCCAGGCACGCCTGGTAGAGGTGTGCCTGCTCGATGTGCTTCTTCTCTGGCTCCTTCAGCTTGGCGTAGTCATCCGGCGCCTTGCTTTTGATCTCGAGGCCGATACGGAGGTAGACCTCACCCGAGGGGTTGAGGAACTCGAACACCCCGTCGCAGGACGAGTGGATGTCGTACTTCTCCGCCAAGGGCGAACCGGTCATCTTCACTTCATCTTTGAATATGATGGTGCCTCCTGACCGCTTGGCCATCTTGGCGAAGTCAGACTGGAGCATCCCGTGGATGGCATTACCTACGTTGAAGCGCTTCTGCATGTCGCGCTTCGTGGTCTTCTTCTTCTCCGTCGCGTAGAGGGTGTAGACGACGTGCCTCTTGCACGACGCAACCTCGGAGGCATGAACGCCGGGCGCCCTGTGGTCGTCTTCCCCCTCTTCATACGAATCGAGGAGCTCATCGTAGAGCGCCCCGAGGTTCACGCTCTTGTCCAGAATGATCTGGTCAGCCGCTCCGCTTTCCAGGTCCTTGATTGACGTAAGTTTCATGCCAGTCCTCGTAGGGTACCAATACCCATTTGTCTTCCTCACGAAGTGTCGTGGGGTTCACGAACTCCACCACGAACACTGGCTTCTCTAGCCCGGTGCATTCGCTGCGGATCTTGTTCAGCTCTCGGCGGTCAACCGAGTACGACAACGTCTTCGTGGTCTTTGACTCGACCCTGACTCGACCTCGAGCTCTCGCGTCACCCTTCATGCCCGGTAGGGCACCGGAAGCCGGCTGAGCCCGGCCCCCGATGTCCTTGCCGATTTGACGCTCGCTTTCGCGGACGTGCTTCCTCATCCTCTTGGTGGGCGGTCCACCTTTGGGTGTTTCCGTCATCTCGAGCACGATGTCGACGGGTTCCCCATCTTGAAGCGGACCTACCCGAGCCGACTCGTTTCCGATGAAGACGTTGAGGAACTCCCCTTCACCACGTACCACTTCTCGGATGACCTTCACCAGTAGACGCACGAGACCCCTGCTGCTGCCAGGATCTCCTGGCGGATCCTCATCTCGAACTCCGGGTCGGACACGAGGTACTTCTTGAGGACGAGCACGCCGGGGATCTTCGTGTAGATGAGCTTCGTCTTGTCGAAGTGCGAGACGATGTCGATGATGCCGTCCCGTTCACGGATGACGCCGTGGCGGATGCCCGCCTCCACGATGCTGTCCTCGTTGTTGATGTACTCCCCGAACTTGAAGTCGGCCTCTCCACGGATACCTTCGTGGACGCCGACCTTCCCCTTGAAGGTCTCCCAGTTGAGGACCTTGCCGGTCTGGACGCGCTCACCTTCCTCGTCCTTGTCCTTCATCTTCTCCCCTGGCCACACCAGGAGGGCGATGAGCATGGCGTGCCGAAGAGCCCAAGGGATCACGGGGATGTAGGGCCGGATGTACTTCTGGAGGTGCCCTGGTGCGTTCGCTCTTTCCCGGTTGGCCCTGACCTGGCAGGTACCGACCAGGCACGTGTAGTTGTCCCCGTGGGTGAGCGGGTGGAACCGCTGCGAGAACCTGGTCAGGATCCCAGCCGCGGCAGCCTGTCGGATGTTCTGCTCGAGCCCGTCCTTGGCGTCAGCCTCGGCTTCTGTCTGGAAGGCCGAGAAGGAATCGACCCCGATGACGTGGAACGCCTTCATGGCGAAGAGGTCCAGCACGGCGTTGAGGTAGCTCTCGGCCGTGTCCTCCTGGATGAGCACGATGCTCCCGACCTTCTTCTTCAGGTCGCGGATCTCGTCCTTGGTGTAGAGCGGGAGCCCGACACGTTCCCGGGCTTCCTGCTTCTGGTCGATGACTTCGTCCGGGACCGCTATCTGCATCCCGCAGCCCCGCATGAAGAAGTGGTCCACGGGCTGCTCGACGGGCGCCAAGGCGAGCATCGCCGCCTCCCCGTAGATGCGCTGCTGCATGGCCATCAGCTTGTACAGAAGGGCCGTCTTGCCCGCCCCGTCAGGCCCCGCCACGATGGAGAGCCCCCCGCACGGGAGCCCGCCCGCGAGGTCGATGTCGAGCTGCATGACCCCGAAGGGCTTGCGGTTCATGTACGGGTTCGGGACCTTGTCCGCGAACTCCAGCACGGTGTGCTTGGCCCTGGCGTTCTCTCGCTTGATGAGAGCCTGGAGGGCCTTGAGCTTGTCGGGGTCTACCTTCCTGGCTTCCCGCAGGGAGAGTCCCTTCATGGTGGCGTCGCTCACGTCTTCTGCTGCTTCGGTCTTCTTGGTGGCCATGTATCTCCTTGGAAATAGGAACGGCTCCTCGCAGAGCGAGAAGCCGTTCACCGTCTACCTTGTCCCGTGTAACTACTTCTTCTTGCCCTCGAAGGGCTCCGTGCCGCACTTTGGGCACGCGAGTACCTTGCCGTGCTGCTCGACCTTCGACCCGCACTCCGGGCAGCCTTGCGACGCCGCCTTCTCGAGGGCGCTCTGATCTACCGACTCATCGACTCCGAACTTGTCCATGGGAAATACCTGACCTTTCTCTTCTGATTGTCGCACGTGGGTCTCTCGTAGGCGACGCACGAAGTAGGCTCTCTTGGTGAAGTGAACCTTCGCGTTGAGCCTGCTCGTGATGTCTTCCTTGGTCATTTCCAGCCGGAGGATCCCTACTTCATCCAGGTACACCTCGTTGCCGGCTATGAGCTCCTCGACGACCTTACGAAGAAAGATGGACGTGATGAGTGCCACGTGTGGCTGCGTCCTTCCCAGCGTGGCAGCCACACGCGTATCGATCATCTTCTTCGAGGTTCGACGCTTACTTCGCATCGACCCATGTGTGACCCTTGCCGATGCTGATGGTGAGCGGCACCGCTAGGTCGGTAGGGAGGGGATGCATCATGCACTCCCGGACGATGGGGATTACGTCGTCCACGGTCTCTTCAGGTCCCTCGAAGATGAGTTCGTCATGAACCTGGGAGATCATGTGCCATCCGAACCTGTCGTGGAGGTTTGCTTCGTCGCAGCGAATCATGGCCATCTTGGCCACGTCTGCCGCGGTGCCCTGAATGGGTAGGTTGGACGCCTGCCGCTCGGCGCGGCTTCGGTCCACCATCCTGTTCGACTTGATCCCTGGGAGGAACCGTCGTCGTCCGAGAATCGTGAAGGCGTACCCGTACTCCAGTGCCGTGTTGGTGGAGTCCTTGAAGAACTGCTTCACGGTGGGGTAGCGGGACATGTACTGGTCAATGAGTGCCTCTGCTTCCTCGACGGTGCGCCCGAGGGTCGCTGCGAGGCGCTTGGCACCCATCCCGTAGTTCAGCCCGAACCCAATGGTCTTGGCGGCCTGCCTGGCGTACAGGCACTTGTGTACGTACTCGGTCATCTCGGATTCAGGCAGCAACCCTTCCTTGACCTTCTTGTCGGTCTTCTTCGCGTTCGCGATGTCCTCGTAGGGGAGACCGAACACGAGCGATGCGTTGCCCATGTGGATGTCCCAGCCCTTGAGGAAGATGTCGATCATGTCCTGCTCCATCGCCGCGGCGGCGAGCAAGCGCATCTCGAGCTGTTCGTAGTCGGCCACGATGAGACAGTTCCCTGGCTCGCACGTGAACGCCTTGCGGATCTTGAACTTGTCGTTGTCGGGCGACGGGATGTTCTGGAGGTTCGGGTCCGATGATGAGAGCCGGCCCGTACGTGCCACGTCCTGGTTGAAGCGGGTGTGAACCCGGCTGTACTGGTCGACCTTGTCCTGGAGCCCGATCACGTAGGTGCCGTACAGCTTCGTGAGGTCGCGGTAGCGAAGCAGCGCGATGGCGGCCGTGACCCCGTCGTCCGCGAGTGCCGTGAGGGCGTCGAAGTCCAGCGAGGGCTCCTTCACCCCCTTGGCGCCACCCTTCGTGAACTTGGTTGGCTTGATCCCAAGCTCCTCGAAGAACCACTGCCGTAGCTGCATGGTGGAGTTGGGGTTGACGGGCTTACCTCGCATACGAACGAGTTCGCGCTCGAGCTTCTCGATCTCCATCTTCACCGGGCCCTCGATGGCAGACAGGTAGCCAAGGTCCACGCGCATCCCTGCCCGCTCGCACTTCCAGAGCACCTTCGTGAAGGGTACCTCCACCTTCTTGAAGAGGTCCCAGAGGTTTCCGTAGAGCTCCGGGTAGAGCGACCAGGTACCGGCCTCCTGGAGTTGAGCCTTGAGGGTTCGATAGTTCTCGAGCGTCCCAAAGGCATCGTTCGATGCGTACTCGGTAAGGAGGGCGAGGTTCTCCTTCTCGGCCGTGATGAGGGCGTTCTGAATCCACTTCGGATCCTTGCGGTCAACCTTCCCGAAGGTGTCCGTGAAGCCCCGCCACTTCCAGCCCTGTAGCTGCGCGGTCATCTCCTTCAGGCCGTGCGGCATCTCCTCGTACAGGAGGGAGTGCATGACCGAGATGTCGTGATACTCCCCGTCGATGTCGATGCCCGTGTTCTTGCACATGTGGGCGTCGAACTTCGCGTTACAGAAGATCCAGTTGCGGTCCTTCTCGTGGAAGATGTCCTCGAACCGGTAGAGGAGGTCTGCCCGCAGACACGCTCTGACGGTTGAACCATTCGGCCGGTACCAGGCCACCGACCAGTACAGGACGGTGTCCTTCGAGATGTTCAGCCCCGTGGTCTCTGTGTCGATGGCGACTTCTTTGCAATCAGCCACCTCATTGACGAACTCTTGAATCTCGTGCGCAGGTGAATCTCCGGAAAGCCAGACGGCATCCGGCATTTCGATGTTCCAACTCATTGTTGCTCCCCGCCAGAAGGGGCCCCGGTTTCCCGAGGCCCCCGGTGGTACATCTCTTACTTCTTGAAGTCCCGGAAGCCGGGGTTCCCTGCACTCGCGCCCTCTTCACCGAGCGCTCTGGGTTGCGACTCGAACGGAGTCGGCGTGTGGATGCCGGGTAGGTCGAGAGGCTTGATTTTGTCCTTGAGGTTCTCGGCCAAACCGCACGGCGCACTCCAGCCCGTTGCCATGAGCGTCGTCGCGCTGGACTCTTCGCTCGCGCCCTCAGACCGCTTCACGTCGATGTCCACGTCGAAGATGGTGGCCCGCTCGGGCTCCTCGCACGTGTTGCACTGCACCAGCTCCTTGAGGAAGCCCGTGTGCCCGCAGGTAGAACAGCGGTTCTTCTTCGCGGTCAGCTCGAGGATCTGCTCATCCATGAGCTCAGTGGTCGCGAAGTCCACGATGGCCTCCCCGCACGAGTCACAGAGCCAAGCCACGGACTCGATGGAGTCCTTCGTGCCGCACGTCTTGCAGGAGCGGCCAATGAGCTGGTCGAGGTCGTCCGTGAGGGTCTTGAAGTGCGTGACGCCCATGGGCCAGTACAGCAGGCGCCCTTCGACGAACTCCTTCTGCTCCTTGCACATCTTGCAGCCGCGGTTGTCGCACCGAACCCAGTTGTAATAGGGCTCGTTCTTGTCGTTCTTCTGCACGACCCCTGCGTCGTCCATCTGCTCGATCTTGTGGTACTTGTGGTAGTGCCACACCGTGAAGGCGAACATCTCGCGCTTCGAGATGGGTCCCTTCTTGTACTTCCCGTCAGAGTCCTTGCCGCCGCCCGCGTAGAACTTGTCGCAGCCGTAGCAGGGGTCGCGCTGCCCCTTCACGAAGTGCTTCGGGCCGCCCGAGCAGATGATGCTCCGCTTCTTGACCCCGTGGTAGTGCTCCACGTAGGGCCAGTACTGCAACGGCTCCTCGTAGATGTTCCCGTTCGAGTCCGCGCCGATGTACTTGTAGTCACCGGCAACAACCCGGATCTTATCCGAGCCCACGGTCACGGGTTTGAACTGGTCCCCGAACCGCCGGGAACCTCCGCCCTTCTTCTTGTGCGTAGACTCGATGTTCGCGCGGGTCTGTGCTGCCCGCTGGCGCAACGTGCCGCCGAACCGCCCAACGCCCTCTGCGTCTTCCGTCTTCTTGCCAAAGCCACTCATGGTTATCTCCTAGCCCACGTAAAAAAGTCCTGAGCCCCATCAAGGGCCAATAGGACGCCTTCTTCACTTAGATCGGTTGGTTGCTTCTCTTCGTACAGCGCTACCTTGACCTCGCAACTCTTCGCGAGGCGTTTCATCCCATACGCGGTTCCTTTCTGACCAGCGAGGTCGTTGTCCAAGAAGAAGTAGAACGGGCCGCCCATGCGTTCAAGGATCATGCACTGCTGGTCTGACAGATAAGATCCGACCAGAGACACTACGTTCTGGACACCGGCTTGGTAGACCCACATGCACGCCTTGAACCCCTCCACGACGACCACGTCCACCCCGGGCCTGAAGTACGTGGCGGGGTAGACCCGCTCCGCGTTCCAGAGAAGCCCAGACCTTTCGACCTTTGGGGCTTGGACACCCCATGGGCCTAGGTCTTTGTCGTCGTAGATCTTATACCTCGGAACCGCGTCTACTACCGTGCGTCCGCTGATACCTCTCAACCTCCCGGAGAAGTCCCGGAGTGGAAAGGTGATGCGGAGGTTCTTCTTGTCGAAGCCCACGTTGAAGGCTTGGATGGTCTCCTCCGTGAACCCCCAGTCGAGCATCTGCTCGGAGATGTAGTCGAAGAGCCCCAGGCAGGATTCATCCAGGGGCGGGGTGTCTTCGATGATGACCCTTTCGGGCCTGGGCTTCCTGTCGAGGTTCTGGGCAAGCTCCTCGAAGAGAACCTCGTACCTTGCCTGGATGATGTTGGCAGGAAGGTCGAATGCCTTGAGCAGGGACCGGAAGGTTCCACGCTCCTTGCACGTGTGGCAGATCCACAAGCCCGTCGTCAGCGACAGCGCGAACGACGGGTTTCTCTCGGGTGACCCATCCTGACGGGTGTGCCAGGGACAGATGGCCATGATGTTCTCAGGCCCGCTGCGTTTGATTCCCGCCAGGTATGTGTTGGCGACCTCGAGCACGCTCGAGTCGATGCCCATCCTAGTCGCCTAGGGCTGCATCGATCTTCTTGTCGATGGCCTTGTCGGCTTCCTTCGCCGCCTTCGATGGGTTGGCTGGGGCCCCCATACGCAGCGGCTTCTTCACGTGGGCGTCTGGGTTCTTCTCCCCTTCCTCGCCCTTCGCGTCCGTCTCGGTAGCCTTGTTGATCTCCTTCTCGGTCATCATCTCCTTGTAGGTGAAGTCCGTGCAGGGGACTCCGTTGATGCGGATGCCGTGGAGGGTGAACTCTCGAGCACCGCCGAAGACCAGTGCCAAGGTGGGCCCGGTCTTCTCGTTGATGCACCGGATGAGCGCCGTGGCGTCCTGTCCGATGGCATCCGAGTAGGCAATCTCATCCAGCTCGGCCGTGCTGTTCTTCGCTGCTGCCCTGGTGGCCTGCATGGTGGCGATGAGCGGGGTCTCGTAGTCGAGCACCATCTGCCTTGCGGCTCTGGAGATGGTGCGGACACGTTCCTCGTCCTTCATGGTCTTCTTGTCGGAGGACATGAGGTAGAGGCCGTCGATCATGATGACGTCGGGCTTGTACTTCTCGACCTTGCTGCGAAGCCACCCGATGCTGTCCACACCTCCAGGGGCATCCCGCCCGCTGACGACCGTGATGGTGTGCTTCCCGTCCGTGCGGGTTTCCTCTTCAGCTACTTCGTCGATGACGCCCTGAAGGGCCGCACGGTCCCGTGCCGTGAGTCGGCCGAGGCGGAGGTTGTCGTAAGGTACCCGGGCGATGAAGCCAGCGGTTCGTCGGAAGAGCTGCCAGGCCGGCATCTCCTTCGTGTAGATCATCACGTGGTTCATCCCGCACTCGTACAGGTGCGCGGCCATCTTACTGACCACGAACGACTTCATGCTCTTGGGTCGCCCGTAGACGACGATGTAGTCATCCTGCTGGATGCCGAGGGTTACTTCGTTCACGGGGGGCCATGGCCACTCCAGGGGGGACGTCATCCCTCCCCCAGCCGCTGCGTCGTCGTGCCGGCGCCCAGCTTCTCTCGCGCCCTCTGACAGCTTCATGTCCTTGGTGGTGATCCCCAGAGACATGAGCTCTTGAGTCTTGGCTTGCATGAAGGTCATCGCCGCGATGGGATCCTTCTTCGCCAAGTCGTTCGCCTCTATCAAGGCGTCTTCGTAGTTCCTCGTGAGTCGGTTCGTACGCACGATGGTGCAGTACGTGGGTAGGTTTACTCCTGGGTCATCACACAGCTCGAATGTACCGAACGTGTGCGGCAGCATGTTCTCTCCGATGACCGACCCGTTGTGCTCCATGTAGAAGCCTCGAAGGTGGCGGAACATCGCCTTACCTTCAACGGTACAGAAGTCAGCCTCGGTGATGCCCCACTCGATGACCATCCTCAGGTTACCGGTTCGGATGATCTTGCTCAGTAGCTGTGTTTCAGGATGCGACATCTTTGCTTCCTCCTAGGGCGTGGTCCTTCACACGGATTGCTTATCCCGTGGAAGTGGGTCTGTTAGCTGTGCCTAAAAGAGCGCGCCAATGTTGACGCGCACGTACTCGGCACCCATGCATGAAGCACAGGCACCGAGTACGCTGAGTAGTCGTACGTGACGGCAAGATCTGCGTAAGCCCCTTCTCAATGGACCGACGACGATGCAGGTCTGGACCGTCGAAGTCAACTACGCAGGATCAGCATCAGGGCCTTCGACACCGAGGAAGCTTCCGAGCCCACCATCCTCTTCAGGTGGTGCATCGCCACGTAGTGTCAGACCGACCTTGCCGGTCACTTCTGAGCTTGTACCAGTGACGAAATGGATGTTCGCGAGGTCAGTCTCCATGGCCTCCTTGAGTTCACGCAACTTCTGTATCGTGGACGGGCTCCAGTTCGTGTTCTCGGTCCACCCATGGGTCTCGCGGGTGTCCTTGTTCAGGAACGCGGCCTTTGCGGTGAACTTCAAGGTGGTGCCGAGGAAGCTCACGGAGAGCTCCCCCACCGCCACCATGTTCGCCTTCAGTACGCCGGATTGAATCACTTGGTCACCGAGTCCACGTCGGCGCACACCATGTTGAACCCATCGAGCGCAAGCTCGTAGGCCAGAAGGTGCGCGGCTTTACCGGCCTGCTTGACCGAGAAGGTGGACTGCGTGCAGTGCAACCTGACTAGTGCGGTCACCTTCACCTCGCCGTACCCGCGGGCGAACCCCACGGCCATCTCGACTTCGGCCGTCTTGAAGTGGCTTTCGGTATCGACCTTCAGGTCCTCCACCTCTACCTCACCTTGTTCCATCTTTGTTTCCCTTCCCTGTGCGTCGGTGGTGATGACGTACGTGGCTTTCACGGAAGCACGTACCGCGGGATGTTCGCGTAGCTGGCCGTGTCTTTGACCACGACTTCGACAATCTCCTGCGGGACCTGGCTGGCCCGCACGAGAGAGAGGAAGCGCTCACGGTCAACCTTGTACGCGGTAACGGTCTCCGTGTACCCGCCGACCTTGACGAAGTCTTCCGCGCCGATCTCCTCGTAGAGTTTCTCGGCGTTGATCTTCTTCGACTCGGAGATCTTGTTGAACGGACCCGCGGACACGCCGGCGGCACGCACAACCTTGTCTGCTGCTTCCAGCCTGGTGTTCCGCTCCTGGGCCAGACGACAGAGCTCGTCGTAGAGGTCCTGGTTGTTCGCGATGAACTGCTCGAGCTCGTCCTGGGCTTCGACGAACTCCATGACTTCGATGACCTGGTCCACAGGTACCGACACGGGGGAACGCTTAGTTGCCATCGTTGTCTCCTACTTCCTCTTCGATGCTCTCTTCGGATACGTCGCTTGCGCCAGTCGGCAAAGTCCCGAAGACTTCGAGCCGGTAGCGTTCGTAGACCTTCACGGCGAAGCGAAGGTCTTTGATGATGAGCTTCAGCGGGCTTTCCCGACTCAAGTCCTCCTGCTGGGAGTACGCGTGGTTCGGGTGCAGGGTGGGTATCAGGAGATAGCTCACCGTGTTCGTCTCAGTCGGCGTGATCAGTTCCCCGCGTACCTTGTGAACCCAGGACCGCTTCTTGTCTGTGAAGACGGCCCGCTTGCTGGCTCCAGGGATCTCGATGAACCTCTCCTTACCGCGCTCCCCCATGATGGAGAGGTTTCCACCGGTGACGGCCTTCGCGGCCGTGGCCCCAAGAGCCACGATGATCACGGGGTCCACGATGTAGATCTCTTCGTGCAGGCGTGGCAAGCACGCCTCGATGTGTGGTGGGAGGGGAGCCAAGTCTCTGTAGACCGGCTGCTTCCTGCGAATCAGCGGAAGCCCCTTGTCGTTCATCACGGCTTCACAGGAACGACAGGTAACGACGTTCGTGAAGTAGCAGGAGCTGTGGGAGACCCCGAGCTTGGCCAGTACCTTGTGCAGGAGCTGGCCAGACTCACTCATGAAGGGCCGGCCAAGTTCTTCGTCCGCAAACCCGGGGCTTTCCCCGATGAACATCAACCCACCTGGCGAACCTTCCCCAAAGACGAACCTCCCGTTGTTCGCCTCTCGTAGAACACCAAGACCGCACTTGGTGCAGTCTTTCCACTCGTGGCGAAGTTGCGGGAGGCTCTTCCTGGAGTCGAACACTACCGAACCTTCGGCATCTCGGTGGAGAGCACGAGCCCAGCCTTCGCGGCCTTGGTCTGCGTCCTCATGCTGTTCCCCGACTCGACGAGCTTCACGTAGTGCGCGTAGTCGTCGTCGGACAACTGGCAGAAGAAGAACACCTCGGAGATCCTCACGAAGAAGCCGATGCTGTCGAGCATGGAGTCCACGGGGAGCACCAGGGTCTGCCTGGAGAGCTTCCCCTGCTGGTTCATCCCCACGGGGTTCTGGTACTCGTACGCCCCGCCCGCCCCGATGCGTACGAAGCTGTCCTCGGACGCCTGGAGGAAGTCCCTCACGTCCTGCTCGTTGAGCGTGGCGACGTCTGCGAGGTACGACCTTCCGCACACGGTCCAGATCAACGCCCAACTCCTGTATTCATTGCTCATCGTAGTTTCCTTGCCCGCTCCGGATATCCCAGGAACGTGTAGTCGTAGGGCCCGCCGTCATCGACGGACCAGTGGCGCAGGTGCCCGCGCATCTTCTTGCACATCCCGATCATGGGTCCGATGTCGTCTTCCATGACCTCGAACACTGGTGTCTTCTTCTTGTCTTCCTTTCGTAGTGCCCTCCCCATCACCTGCTGGAGGGTGTTCCTCGAGGACATCGGCTCGCAGGCGATGACCGTGTCGATGGTGGGTTCGTCGAGTCCTTCCTTCCCGTACTTCATGATGGCGAAGGTGACCCGCTTCTCTTTGAGCATCCGCATCCGGTCCTGCACGGCTACCTTGCGGATCATCAGTCCAGCGTCAGACGGCATCGCGAGTAGCTGCTCTCGGTAGTCCTTCTGACGCTCGTTCCAGAGTTTCTCGATCTTGCACCCCACCTCATGCATCTTCAGGACAAGCTCGATGTCCTGCATCTCGTTGAGGGTGGTTTGCTTCTTCAACTCCCCCAAGTGCTTTGACTTCAGCACTTCCTCAAGGAGCTTGTACCGGTTCTCGATGCTTTCTAGCTCATCGCCGTCGAGCTTCTCCCCCGGTACGGTTTCCCCCACGTCCTGCTCGGTCGGGTATGGGACCGCTGAGTAGAGGTCGGGTGCTCCGTTCCAGATGGCGAGCAGGTTCACGAGCTCATCCACGGAGTTCGATAGGACGAGGATCTTCCTACCTTCCGCAAGCCGCACACGGATGCGGTTGAGGATGAAGTCGAGGCGTGGACGACATCTTCCGAACCACACGGCCAACTTCGAGATGCTGAGCTTTCCTCCGATGGTGTGCGTGCCCGCTATCGTGGCAGCGTTGTTCAGGTCGAGTGCGAACCCCGTCCAGTGGAACGTGATCTCCGGCTTCAGGTCCTGCTTGAGGTCCCGGTAGATCGTGTTGCCCATGTGGAAGTGGGCGATGACGTGAAGGCCATCATCCCGGAAGGGCGTGGCGCTCAAGATGAGCCGGTAGCCGTAGATGCAGTTCGAGGAGTACGAGAAGGTGGGGGCGTTGATGTGATGACCTTCATCCCCGACCACGATTCCGAACCACCTCGCCATCTGGTCTGTCCACCTACCTTCAGCGACCCGCTTGGCCACTGTCTGGTAGGTGCCGATCACGAGCCCCTTCTTCCAGTCGAAGGAGTCTCCTTGGATGAGCCCCACCCCACCGGGGATGCTCAGCGTGTTCGCGACGGCCTTCTGCCACTGGTCGAGTAGCTGGGTGTTGTCTACCAGGATTAGGGCCGGGGTGTTCTTCTCGGCGATGAACTGGAGGGCGATGACGGTCTTCCCGAGCCCGCAGGCAAGCTCGAGCACACCGCCACGAGCTCCGTGAAGAGCCGTGATGGCTTCCTGCTGGTAGGTCTTGCCGGTGGGTACGAGCTTGCCGCCTTTCATCTCGTGGTCGAGCTTGATGCGGCTACGAAAGCCGACCTTCTTGTACGACCTCGGGCGAAGGTCGATGATCTCGAAGTTGAAGTGCTGGCCGTACTGCCAGAACTCACGAGGGACTTGGATGTGGTTGGCCGCTTCCTTGAACAGCTCGAGGATGCGGACTTCACCTTGGCCAACGGTGTAGGGGAACCGGAGGGCGCTCTTCACGCCCTCCACGTTCAACCCAGCCTTTGGCACCCACAGGTCCAGACCCAGGTACGCCTTGTCGGGATGCTTGCGGATGCTCTTCATGGTTACCTGAACTTCACGTGGTCGAAGAACGACGCCAGGCTATGCCCGGCAGCTTTGCCCATTCCTCGAAGCAGCTCGTGGAGGAGGTTGGTCCAGAACGTCCCAGGGTTTCGGTCTTCCGTGACGGTGAGATACGACGGCATGTCGTACGAGACGGGCATCATCTGCAACGGCTGCTGCTGCACCTGCGCTTGGAACTGCTGCGGGTACTGAAGCCAAGGAGGCATCTGCTGCTGCATCTGCATCTGCTGCCACTGCTGTTGCTGCCACTGCTGCATCTGCGCCTGCTGCGCTTGCTGGGCCTGCTGCCACTGCTGGTGCTGCGCCCACGTCAGCGGGGCGGTCGGTACCGTTGGAGCCGGTGCCGGTGGTGCTACGGGCGTCGGAGGTCTCCATGCCGCCGGGGCTTGTTGCGCAGGTTGAGCTTGTCCTCGGAAGAGCTGGCTTGGCGGTATGACCTGCTGCTGCTTCAACTGCTCGTTGGCCTTCACGAGCGACGTGCGGGTCCGGCAGGTGTTGAACCCAGGGCACCGCTCCCTGTTCTTGCTTCCGTTCAAGGCCACGTAGGACGGGTCATAACCCCCGCTACATACGACTTCCGACTCATCCCAGTACTTCCCGAAACACTCGGGCATGTTCGTCATTTTACCTCCTAGGCAGGGCGTGAACTTCGCTGCGGTTCTCTTATCCCAAGCAAAGGGCTATTCTTGCGGATACGTCCGATGGTCGGATGCTGGTAAAAGGAGCTTCATGGAAAAGCTGAGCGGTCTACTTCTCGACGTGTACGATGACCAGGAAGGTGAAGTCTTTCGCCAGGTCTACCCGACCAAGGCGGAAGTCCCCTCGATGGTGAAGAACGCTCACATGCTGAGCGGGGAGGAACGCAGCAGCCTTCCAGATGACCTCTTCGCCCTCGTGATGCGCGACGGAGACGTGGTTCTTCGGAAGTACGCCTGCACGGACGTCGGGAACACCCGGATGTCCATCGACTACTTCCTCCAGACCATGGACCGCCTCCCCGAGGAAGCTCAGAAGGTCGCGGCGGCCAACCTGCTCGTGGCCTGCGACTGGTACAAGCTCGACCACCCCAAGGAGCTCAAGAAGGTGGCCGGCATCGGAAGCTTCGCGGCCAAGATCCCCGGCATGATTCGCAGAAACCCTGGAAAGGCCCTGGGGGCCGGGATGACCGCTCTAGGGGTCGCGGGTGCCGCGAGTGAGATCGGCGGTAACCTCAAGGGCGTGAACGCACAGGAAGCTGGGCGCGGCTTCGGGAATGCGCTGTGAGGAACACCATGCAAAAGCAAGCCGATCTGTCGTACACCAAGACCATGCCCGCAGCTCCTCCCGCTGACCCCAAGGTCGAACCCACCAAGGCCGTGATCAAGAAGACCGGCGCGTCGATGGGCCACCTCGTGCCCAACGGGCAGCCTGACCGCAGCTACTTCGGACCCGAGGAAGGTCCGCCCTACCGCTCGTTCATCCCAGGCAAGAACATGGAAGCTCTTCCGCAGATGAAGGTCATGAAGCCCCACGTGGACGTCTCGGACAAGGACCCGGTCTCGAAGATCGAGAAGAAGGAGGCGTCCGTGACGGCCCTGAGAGGAAGGTATCCGCTCGGGAACTACGCCCAGGTCAAGATGGCGAGCGCCTACTTCTCGGACTACTGGAAGATGTTCTCCCCCGAGGACCGCCACGAGTTCGCGAAGAACCTGGTGAAGGAAGCCAGCAAGATCGGCGTGGAGGTTCCTGACGCCGCGCTCGAGTACGGCTCGGAGAAGTATGCCTCGGCGGAGCGTATCAAGGTCTGCATGGACGCTCGGCGTTCCCTGCTCGTCCAGGATGACGAGGCCGGGCTCAAGGTCCTCCTGGACAAGGTGGCGAGCCAGGCCGGTCACGTGGACCCGGAGATCTTCGTCGAGCTCGTGCATGAGTTCGACAAGACGGCCGGTCTCGACTCCCACTACGACGGGGATGTCCCGGATCCGTGGACGACGGTCTTCGCGATGTCGAAGACGGCGGAGTACACCGAGGTCATCGGGAACATGCAGGTGGCCGAGAGCGACCTGGTCTTCCTTGCCCGTGTGGGCATCTCATCGGTGAAGAAGGTCTTCAACGAAGAGGTGGCGGAGGAGTTCCAGAAGGACCCCGTGGGCATCTACAAGTCGATGCCGGTGGACCAGCGGAAGATCCTCGGCAAGCTGGCTCGTGACAAGAGCACCGCGGACAACATCTCCTGATGTCCGCGGTAGCGGAAAGCGACATCGACCGAATCCTGCGGATTACCCGCCGTGTAGATTCGGAAGAGCCCAAGAAGGAAGACCCGACCATCGAGCTCGAGGAGATCGACAAGTCGGAGCACCAGCACAATGAGGTGTCTCTTCCTCCGCTGCCTACGAACATCACGAGGAAGACCTTCTTCTCCCACCCTGACTCTCACCCCATCGCGCTGGACATCGCTCTCATCGTCAAGCACGGGGTCGAGTGGTTGGGTTGGGAGCCTGAAGTTCTTCATCGCCAGATCGAAGCGGACTTCGGGCCGCTCTCCGACTTGAACATGTCGAAGATTCAAGCGTGCAAGACGCTGCACCTCGGGGAGCCGTACTGGAACGAGTGGCACGTGTTCGGGTGGTGCACGATGGCCTTCAACGGGATCTTCCCGGACTTCGATACCATGCAGGTACCGAACGTCTCGCAGGTCGCCATCTCCGTCGACATCGCGAACCGCCTGCGAGATGACGTGAAGTGGTCGGATGAAGTTCGGCTGTACATCCGGACGGTGTTCGAGCACGAGAGCATCGTGGTCCCCACCCCGCCGCTGGACTTCGTGGACATCGACACCAGCCACTACGACGTCAACGTCCAGGCCATCAAGCAGCAGTGGCCTGGCGTTCGGGTGTCCGGTAAGGCGCCCACGGATGCTTCTGTCGAAGATGAGCAACTTCGACGTATGCTAGAAGTTCACCTGCACTTGGAGGCTAGTAGGAACCGCCTTCGGAGTCAGCTACCCTTGGTGCAACATGCCTAAGCTCTCCTTGCCGACGATGCTCGCGTTTCAGGATGAACTGGAGAAGCTCGGCGGCTTGAACCCCATGGTAGGTTCGGCGGCTCTCCTGGGTGGTGTCAGTGGTCTTGGGACCGGGTACCTCGGGTACCGGAAAGCCAAGGCCGAAGGAGCGACCACAGGTCAAGCCCTTGGGCACGGTCTTCAATCTGGCGCGGTGGGGGCGGCCGGTGGTGCAGCCCTTGGTGCTGGCCTGGCTCATGTCGCACCGAACGTCGGCAAGGAGTTGAGCAACTTCGGGCAACGACAAGTCCACGGGCTCACGGGCTGGACGCCCGCGGAAGGTCTGCACTCCATCGAGCACGGCGCGCATGATGCGACCAAGAGGTTCAACGACGCTCATGTCAAGAGCATCCTGGAAGCCTCACCGGAGAACTTGAAGAACTTGGAGAACACCCGGAAGGGCATGCACGCCGCCCAGGAGGCTGAGCGGATGGGGATCACCAGCCTGCCCGGCATCGCTAAGTCCGTGAAGGAGCATGGTCTGATGAACACCGTCAGGGCCGGGGCCGCCGAGCAGCTTCACGGAACCACTGCGGCCAGCAAGGCCATGATGTTGGGTCTCCCAGCAATAGGTATCGCGCACTCGGCGCTCTCCCGTGAAGACTCAGATCCGAACGCCGGTAAAGGGGAGCGGATTGGGCGTGCTGTCGGTAACGTGGTCGGCAATCTTGTTGGTGGACCTCTGCCGGTGATCGGGCAGACGGTGATCGGTGGGGCCGCCGAGGGAGCCGGCAAGATGGTCGGAAGGGGCATCGACCGTCTTCGTGGCGTTCGTCCCGGTGTACGCCCGGCGCCGGCGGTCCAGGCCGCCACGGGTGCCACATCGACCGACCTCACGAACGGGCAGGGCAACGTGAGACACGAAGTTGAGATGAGCCCGCGCTACAGCGGCACGGCCATGGAAGGCGGGGGAACAGGATGACTCTCATCGGTGGCGGTTTGAATGTCGCCGGTCCCGCGAACGGGATGCGGTTCTCGCACACGCGCGGACGCATCCAGAACGGTGTCGGTGGAGGGGTCAACTACCCAAGCCCGTTCTTCGACATCGCGCACACGTATCTGCCGGCCACGGTCAAGCAGATGTTCCGGTGGTGCCGGTACTACTTCCTCACGAACCCGCTCATCAACGCGACGGTGTTCAAGCTGAGCGAGTACCCGATCACGGACATCGTGTTCGAGAGCGACAGCAGGGACGCGGTCAAGAAGTGGAGCGACTACTTCGAGGACCACCTCCGCTACCGCTCTTTCCAGATCGAGGTTGGGCTCGACTACTTCGCCTACGGGAACGCGTTCATCAGCGTCGGTACCCCGTTCGTGAAGTGGCTCTCATGCCCGAACTGTTCCTGGAAATCAGAGGCGAAGAAGTGCAGGGACAAGTGGGTCTTCTCGAGCTACCAGTTTCGGCTCGGGTGCCCGCAGTGCGGCTTGACGGGCGACGCCAAGGTGCAGGACGTCTCGGTGAAGAACGCCTCGGGGGTGAAGCTCATCCGGTGGAACCCCGAGGACATCGAGGTCACCTACAACGACATCACCGGGCACTACTCGTACTTCTACACGATACCGGCGCTCATCCGGAACGACATCATCATCGGTCGGAAGGAGATCGTCGAGGACACCCCGCAGATCTTCATCCAGGCGCTGAAGGATCAGAAGGGCCTGATGTTCTCGGCCGAGAAGCTCTTCCACCTGCGCCGGCCCACCTTGGCCACGCAAGACCGTGGCTGGGGGATCCCGCTTCTTCTACCTGTCCTGAAGGACACTTACTACCTCCAGATCATGAAGAAGGCTCAGGAGACCATCCTCCTAGAGCACATCATCCCTCTTCGGATCATCTTCCCGCAGGCAGGATCAGGGACCGCCGACCCGTACACGAGCATCAACCTCGTGGACTGGCGCGACCATGTCGCGACGGAGATTGCCCGCTGGCGATACGACCCGAACTACATCCCGATCCTCCCGCTTCCCATCGGGAACCAAACCATCGGCGGTGACGGCAAAGCTCTCCTGATGACCCAGGAGATGCAGTCCATGAACCAGGTCATCATGATGGGCATGGGGGTCCCCAGAGAGTTCCTCGAGGGTGGGCTCTCGTACGCGGGCACGAACGTCTCGATGCGGATGCTCGAGAACTCGTTCCTGGGTTACGTGATCCGGCACAAGGGTCTCCTGCGCTTCGTCATGCAGGAGGTAGCGGACTTCCTGGACTGGCCCGTCGTCCGTGGACGATTCAAGCCGTTCAAGATGGCCGACGACATCCAGCGGAAGGCGTTCCTCTCGCAGCTCAACCAGGGCAACAAGGTCTCTGACACGACCCTCCTGGCGGACAGCGACCTCTCCCAGGAAGAGGAGAACTCCCTCATGGAGCGGGAGACGGAGTCCCGCATCAAGGCCACGGAGAAGCAGCAGCTCGCCATGGCGGAGGTGCAGGGCAAGGTTCAGGCGGTGATGATGAAGTACCAGAACAAGGCTCAACTGGACGCTCAGCAAGCCCAGCAGGCCGCCCCCGCCCCCGGAGAGCCCGGGGCCCCCGACGCTGCCCTCCAGCAAGGTGGCGGGTCTCCTGGGGGTGCTACCGCGGCGGCGCCAGCCGACCTACCGGCCGGTCAAGCCCCCACGGCAGACGGTGCTGTAGCGCCTGGGGCCCCTGGGCAGGATCCGAATGCTCCGCAGATCGGGATGATGCAGCCACAGCAGACCCCGAGCCAGGAGTTCGACGATCTCATCAGCAGCAAGATGAACGGCGGGCAGCGCATGGCCGGAGGGCTCAACGTCGACATCAACTCGATGGCGGGGCAGCAAGCGCAGGTCATCTCCAGGATGGATCCCGTCATGCAGGCCCTCGCGATTCAGAACCTCCGGGCCCAGAGCCCTGAGCTCGCGGACCTGGTCATGCAGATGCTCAAGGGTATGGGGGTCTCTCCTGGCAAGGGCAGCCCTGGTGGTGGTTCTGGGCCGCAGGTGGATACCCGCCCGCTACCAGAGCAGCGGTCACCTCGACGTACGAACTCTTCCGTCTGAGGGCTAGAAGAAGAGGCCCTTGCGGGCCTCTCCTACTTACAGCTTCTCGTGGGTCCTCCACACGCCATCATTCCCACGCCGAATGCGTCTGGGAGCGGTGGCGATGGCGTACCCCTTGGACTGGTACATGACCGTGACTTCGATGTCGTTCTTGCTCCACACGTTGTTGACGCGGAGGATGAACAAGCCGTCGACGACAGGTCCGCACAGCTTCAGCACGCGGGCCCACATCTTTGGGTTGAGGTTGACGTGTACCTGCTGCTGGATGTTCGCGAACGCCTTCTTCTTACTGGACGTGGGGTTTACCGTTCTCCTGTCTCCAATCGCCCACGGGATGCCCGTTACCTCCTTGATGAAGAGGGCGTGCCCTACGCTTGTTTTCGTTGTACGGAACTTGAGCCCCCACAGGATACTGGTGGCCTTGGCAAGTAGTAGCGAGGGGCGTTCTCCGAACTTCTGCTGCAACGGATCAGCCGTACGTGCCTGCTGGAAGTTGTGCCAGCCTTGCTGCTTGTGCACGGTGGCTTCGAGGATTCGATGAACCCAGAGTTCAAAGTTGTAGCTCTCGATAGGCTTAGCGCCGATGAGCGCCGCCACGGCGGCCGGGCAACCTTTGACGTCCTCACCGATTACTGCCTCAGCGGCCAAGGTCTTCGGGGGAATCGTGTGATTGAGGCAGACGACCTTCATCTTCGGGCTGACGTAGATGAGGTGGTTCTCACCGCAGCACGGGACCGTGATCATCCCGATGGGGCTTGTCGGCACGTTCCGTCTCAGTCTTTTACGTGCACCACGTGACCCCAAGACGTCGGAGCTTTTCTCCCCTCTCCGACTAGGCACCAGATCACCTCCAGGTTTGCGGGCTTGTTTGTCGGAGCCGGCCCCATGCCGTCCGTCATGTAGATGGCCACCGAGGGCTTTGGGTTGAGCTTCTCGATGGCCGTGAAGGCCGGGCGGAAGTCCGTACCGCCGCGGCCGTGGATGTTGAGGCTGATCAGTTCAGGAGGCGTAACCCTCCTGGCCTTCGCGGCCTCTTCGGCGTCGACCTCGAGGAGCCAGCATTCTCGTTGCCCTACTGACTCGACCACCGCACGCATCTCACGAAGAGCGATGGCGATGTCCGTGCTGATCCCCATCGACCCGCTGGTGTCGAGGATCAACGCTGCCTCGATGACAGGATCGACGGGCCCTGGGTACAGGACGGACGGGGAGCCGATGGGCCCCACGTACGACCTCCTGGCGGGGTGCTGGTAGCTGTTGTCGACCCCTCCGCCGGGCGTGTACACCGCCAAGCAGTGTCGGACCATGTTGGCGAACTTCTGTTCCCACGGGACCTTGGCGGGCTCGAGCTTGGCCTTCGCCCACTCCTCCCAGGCTCCCGTCATGGTCCCCGGATACTTCGCGTTGTGCTTGATGATGTCTCGAGCGACTTGGCGCTCGATCTCCTTCACGTCGCTGGGTGCTCTCCCCATCTGGGCATCGATCTTCTCCTCGAGCTCCTTGTCGGCTGGCTTTCCGGAGGCCGACCCGCACCCGTGGCAACCTCCCCACTTCTCCTTCTTCTGCTGCTGCTGCTTACCTTGGTCGTCCAGGAGGAGCAGGATGTACTCCTGTGCGGTCAGTCCCTCGGGGAAACCGAACTGCGCCGGTAGCAGCCCGTCGGGACCGAAGTCCCATGGGCCCGTTCTCCCGCTGGAGTTGATGGCGAGGTCCTGCCCACGGTTCGCCACGTCCATGAACGCCATCATGTCGGCTACCTTGTCGTACGACGAGAACATCTCGAAGCTGTCCCGGAGGACGTGTTGAACTTCGTGCCACAGCCTGGTAGCTGCCTGCATGTCCGTGAGGGACAAGAGGTAGGTGGGGTTGATGATGAGCACCATCCCCTTCGTGACCGCACAAGTCGGTACTTCCTCCGTGTAGTACGGGATGAGGCCCATCAGGGCGGCGGTGAAGTACTGGGCTTCCGCACGCATGATCATCCGGGCCATCATCATCTTCTCTTCGATGCTCACGTGAGGCTCGCAATCTTCTGACCAATCTCGTTGGTCTTGTAGAGGCGCTCGAGGACCGGCCTCGCTGCCTTCTCGAGAACCGCCGACCCACTGAGAGCCGAGAGCTTCGCGTTGACCAGCATCCGTGCTGGTCGGTAGCACAGGTCTCCGAGACCGGACGAGCACGCCCGGTGCAGGAAATCCCATGCCTTCTCGGCCTTGTCGATCCTGGTGGGGTCGGTCACCGGGATGTCGGCCACGTACCTGCCGAGCGTCTCGAGGGCCGTCATGGTGCGGTCGAGCCGCCGCGTATCGATCTCCCATCCCTTGGTGAGCATGGTCTCGGGGTCCGGGAGGTCCGCGGCCTTCACGTACGCCCTGAACTCCGTCAGCCATGCTTCACCGCACAGCCCCTGGAGGAGAATGTCCTCCACGAGCCCGTCCTGCCCGAGGGCTCGTGCCGTCGCCAAGGTCCTGGCCGCCCAGAAGTTGGTGCGGCTTGACGGCCATGCCCCGCTTCCCTTGGGGTCTCCAGGGAGCGGCTGCTTGTTGAGCGAGTCCGACTTCGCTCGGACGAACCCGGCGATTTGGTTGGCCGAGAGCGCCCAGGACTTCGACCAGTTGTTCACGACCTTCTTCTCGGCGTCGTACATGCTCTCCACCTTCTCGCCGTCGTAGTCGAGCAACCAGTCCGACCACTCTCGTGGGGTGCCGGCCGAGAACGGGATGTGGCAGAAGCGGTTCGCCATCGGTGGCGTTAGCGGGATGCCGCCGGCCGAGAGCTCCGGGGGGTTCATGGCCGATATGATGCGGCATCGGTTGGGCAGCGACATGCCGCCGTAGATGCGCTTCAGGACCACGCGCAGGTAGGCCGCCTGCATGGCGGCTCGGTTGGTGTTCACCTCGTCGAGGAAGAGGATGCCTTCCCCGGTATCGATGAGCTGGTAGATGCCGGCGTCATCGCACAGGCGGGTGAGCCCGCCCTTTCCGTCCTGCACGGGGTAGCCTCCGATGTCCTCGGGGTTCGAGGTGGCGGGGATGACCGTGTGAACGAAGAACCTCAGTGCTTCCCCGACATCTTCCACGTACTCCGACTTGCCGACGCCGGAGCCCCCGATGAGGTTCACCGGAAGACCCATACGATGGGTGGGGTCATCGACAGCTTTGTTCTTCTCCATCGGGACGCAGAGCGCGGTGATGAGCACGTTCGGATTGAGCATGTTGGATTCCTTTGGTAAAGAACAACCGCTACGAGCGGTTGTTCAGGTGACGTGGCACACACAGAAACACTTACCGATTCGCCAGCAATGGGCTTTGGTGCAGTGGAAGCACTCACCTTGCTGGTTGATGTCCACCCAGGATTCGATCTCCGAAACGTCGGATACAATCGTCGCACAGGGCAGACAGAGGATGTTGGTGATGACCCTGGTCTGGAACTTGGGCCCACCTCCTCTTGGGTTTTGAATGAACGTTCCCGACTCCGCGATGACTACCTTCTCGCCCATGCGTACTGAGCACAGGCAAGTGTCACATTCGATGATGGTTCCTGGTTCGTTGATGGGAGGAGTATCTTCACGTATCTCGCAGATGGTCTCTCCGACGTGGTCCCAGCAGTCGATGTGCATGAACACGGGCATGACGTCAGGCTCACCGTCGTCATCCAGCGCCATGTTGTAGTGGATGTCTTCTCCATCAAAGTGCGGGTAGGCGCCTTGAAGGAGGATGATCTCCTCGTTGAACTTGATGGGTTCCTCGCAGCAAGCACAGAGGTGCTCGGAGAGGTTTTCCACCTCTTCTTCACTTTCTGCGTCCTTCCACGACGACCAACCTATGTTTGGCGCCACACCATAGATCTCCTCTCTACCCTGATCCATCGTTCCGTCAGGGTTTGAAACCGCAGGTCCGGGTACGTGCCCGTTTCGTTGTTGAAGTCTCCCCGCAGGTAGTGGAGCTCCTCGCAGTCCGTGTTCTCGTTCAGGCAAACCCTTCTGGTGATCTCCAACCCGGTGGGAAGCAACGGACTACCGGTGATCTCCGTCTGGAGGTTCCTGAGCTCCGCCTCTCTGCCGAAGAGATCATCTTCGAGGTCTTCGGTGTCCGTGCAGATGCCCAGCCAACTTCTGTCAAAGGTGCTCACGTAGTCCTCCCCGAGCCACGCGCAGTACTCTCCTGGGATTCCAATCCCGAGCAAGACCTCGAGGTCCCTCTGGTTCACGAAGGCGATGAAGTCCTTCTGGTCCTGGAGGCGGGCCCTGATGCCGCTGATGGCCATGTTGAGCGGAGCGTAGAACCCCGTGATGGACCAGAGCCTCCTGGGATTTCCGGCGTCCTTGATGGTCTCCCCGATGAGGCCGAACGTCTCAGCGAGCATTCGCCCGCTGATGATGCTCAAGCTACCAGCCGTACTTGGGTTCACTATCATGGAACCTCCTGTTGAAAGCTTCCCGCAGTCCGTCGATGCAGCCCTTCAGCAGAGCCGCTACGATAGCGAGGAAGAGCAACTTGATCATTCGCTGTCCTGGTTGTCGCTCGGCCGGTACATGTCGTCGATGTCGGATTCGTAGTCGCTTCCTGAGTTTTCTTCGGGATCCATGGCGTTCTCCTTGCGTGAAGTTCCTGCGCTACTCTTGTTCCCTATCTTCACGTCTTCTTGCTCGGCTACTCGCCGGTGCTGTACCGTGCCAAGAGGTTCCTACCGATGGCCTACCTGAATCCTCAAGATGCGTTCGACCACCTTCGGGACAAGACCGTGGAAGGGTTGAAGTCCTCGTTCCCCTTCAAAGGTAGGACCACGACGCTGCATCTCGACGAGGTCTTGATCGACGACAAGCTTCACCCGGACGACATCAAGTCGCAGCACGAGGCCAAGATCAACGGCAAGAGCTGGACCGTTCCCATCCATGGGATGCTCTCGTTGAAGGACAACGAGACTGGCAAGACCCTTGACAAGAAGAAGGTTCGTCTGGCCGACCTTCCGAAGATGACCCGCCGGTACTCCTACATCCTGGACGGGCAGGAGTACCAGGTGGACAACCAGTGGCAGCTCAAGCCTGGCGTCTACACGAGGCGTCGAGCGAACGGAGAGCTCGAGTCCCGGTTCAACGTCGTTGGACGTTCTGCCTTCGACGTTGTCTTCGACCCGGAGAAGAAGGTCTTCGTCGCGGACTACAAGAAGGCCAAGATCCCCCTCTACCCCCTGATGAAGACGTTGGGTGTCAGCGACGAGGCTCTGGAGAAGTCGTGGGGCAAGGAGATCTTCGAGGCCAACAAGAAGGGCAAGCGGGTGGATGGTGCGGTCGAGCAGTTCTACAAGACCACCACCAAGCTCCCGGCTCCCTCCAAGGAAGCGGCGGAGGACCACCTCATCAAAGTCATGGGTGAGTCGAAGATCAACCCGGACGTGACCCAGGTCACGCTGGGTAAGGCTTTCGAGCACGTCACCGGAGATGCTCTTCACCGGGCGTCCAACAAGTTGCTGGCCCTTCACGGTGGTGCCCCAGAGGACGACCGGGACTCCCTGACGTTCAAGACCCTGCGCTCCACAGGGGACTTCATCCAGGATCAGATGCGGGTGTCCTCCAAGGTCATCCAGATGAAGATGCAGCGGCAGCTCAACAACCCCAAGGCGACGGGGGTTCGAGATGTCATCAAAGCGGACATCTTCAACGAGCCCGTCCGCACCCTGTTCTTGAAGAGTGCCCTGTCGAACCCGGCCAAGCAGATCAATCCTCTCGAGATGGTGTCTGCGGCGATGCAGACGACCATCATGGGACCGGGCGGTATCAAGAGCGACCGGCAGGTGACGGCTGACGCGAAGATGATCAACGTCTCGCACATCGGCTTCTTGGATCCCATCAACACCCCCGAGGGTGAAAAGACGGGCGTGACCCTGCGCCTGCCGATTGGTTTGAAGAAGGTCGGCAACGAGGCGAAGATTCCGGTCTTCAACATCCGCACCGGGAAGACGGAGGACATCAGCCCGCACCAGTTCATCGCCTCGAACGTCGCCCTGCCGGACCAGGTGACCTGGAAGGACGGAAAGCCCGTGCCGACTGGTCCCATGATCAAGATCGTCGGGCAGGGGAACAAGATCGAAGAGAAGAAGTTCGTCGAAGCCGACTACGTGCTCCGGCACTCGTCACAGCTATTCAACGTCACCTCGAACCTCATCCCGTTCCTGGGCAACAGCTCTGGTGGTCGCGCGAGCATGGGCAGCCGTCACATGGAGCAGGCGATTTCCCTCATCGGTCGCCAAGCACCGCTCGTCCAGGTGGCCACGCCTCCCACCACCACGGGGATCAACTCCTTCGAGCATCTGGTGGGGAAGCAGACCGCGCACTTCTCGAGGACGGATGGCGTCGTCTCAGGGATCACGAAGGACGGCATCACGATCAAGGGCAAGGACGGCGAGCACGAGATTCAGCTCTACCATCACTACCCGTTGAACGACGCCAAGAGCTCGATGAACTCGACCCCGCTCGTGAAGGTTGGGGACAAGGTGAAGGCTGGGCAGATCGTCGCGGACACGAACTACTCGAAGAACGGGGCGTTGGCGCTGGGTACCAACCTCCGCGTCGCGTACATCCCCTTCAAGGGTTACAACTTCGAGGACGGGGTGGTCATCAGCGAGACAGCCGCGCAGATGCTCTCCAGCGAGCACTTGCACAAGCATGACGTCGAGAAGAAGGAGGGGATGGTGTTCTCTCCGGAGAAGTTCCGGCAGCAACACCTCACAGCCTTCACGGCGGAGCAGTACAAGAACGTTGATGAGCACGGGGTCGTGAAGATTGGGGCCACGGTCAAGTCTGGTGACCCGCTCATCCTCGCGACGATGCCGTACCAGCTCAAGGACCGGACGGGTGTGGCGGCTCTTCGGAAGAGCATGATCAACCAGCACACGGACAAGTCCGTCCGGTGGACGTCTGACTTCAAGGGTGAGGTGGTGGGGGTCCACAAGACCGGAGAGAACATCTCCGTCCATGTCCGCACCATCGAGCCCATGCAGGTCGGTGACAAGATTGCCGGGCGCTACGGCAACAAGGGCATCGTGACCTTGGTGCTTCCAAACAAGGAGATGCCGCACACGGCAGACGGGAAGCCCACCGAGGTTTTGCTGAACCCTGCTGGCGTCCCTGGACGCATGAACATCGGGCAGGTGCTCGAGACGGCTGTGTCCAAGATTGCCGAGAAGACCGGCAAGCCGTACCTCGTCCATAACTTCGACTCGACCACGGGGGACTACCTCGAGAAGGTCAAGGGTGAGTTGAAGCAGCACGGGCTCAGCGACACCGAGCACCTGATCGATCCCATGACGAAACTCCCCATCGGGGAAGCTCTGGTGGGCAAGCAGTACATGATGAAGTTGGTCCACCAGGTGGACAAGAAGCTCTCGGTACGTTCCGGGATGGGCTTGCCGAAGCTGACCGAGGCGGAGGGGTACGACTCCTTCCTCCAGCCTACCGGTGGCGGTCACGCCGGCGGTCAGAGCCTGGGAGCTCTCGGGCTCTACTCGATGCTCGCGCACGGCGCGAAGGCGAACATCCGAGAGATGCAGACCTGGAAGTCCGAGGGCAACGACATCCAGACGAACGAAGCGAAGCGATGGACGCAAGGAAACCAGCACAACGACATCTGGAACGCGATTCAGAACGGGATGCCGCCGCCGCCGCCTCGTCCGACGTTCGCTTTCCACCGCTTCACCCAGATGCTCCAAGGTACTGGCATCAACATCGAGAAGAAGGGGCATGAGTTCCACGTCTCCCCTTTGACGGACAAGCACATCCTCAACATGTCCGCGGGTGAGTTGAAGACGGCTGGTAACTCACCCGTCCGGGCGAAGACGAACAAGAGCGGTGAGTACGAGCCGATGCCTGGTGGCTTGTTCGATGACAAGGTGACCGGCGGTCACGGTGGGACTAAGTGGTCCCACATCGCGCTCGCGGAAGCGCTTCCGAACCCGCTCTTCCAGGAGCCGATCAAGAAGCTCACGGGCATCACCCAGAAGCAGTTCAACTCCATCATCGACGGCACCAAGGGTGTCGTGCCTGGGACGGGAGAGATCACTACCAGCGTGGCAGGTGTCCGTGGAGGCCCCGGTATCAAGACGCTGCTCGACAGGATCGACGTGACCAAGGACCTAGCGAAAGCGAAGCTCGAGTTGGGGTCCACGTCACCTGGGAACGTGGACCGAGCGCTCAAGAAAGTGAAGTACCTCACGGTCCTCAAGGACTTGGGGATGAAGCCCTCTGAGGCGTACATCCTCCACAACCTGCCCGTGATGCCGCCGAACACCCGTCCCATCAATCAGATGGAGCAGGGAGCCATCAAGTACGAGGACATCAACGGCCTCTACATGAAGTTCGCGCAGATCAACACCAAGCTCAAGGATCCCATCCTCTCCAAGAACCTCACGGATGCGGGGAAGGTAGAGCAGCGCACCTCCTACTACGACGGCGTGAAAGCCATCATGGGCATCGGGAGCGTGAACAAGGACAAGAAGGAGAAGGGCATCCTCGAGGTTATTGCCGGCTCTCAGCCGAAGGAAGGCTACTTCCAGAAGACGTTGGCGCAGCGCAAGCAGGACATGACCATGCGCTCCACCATCGTCCCAGAGCCGAACCTTGGGCTCGACGAGGTTGGTCTTCCCAGGGAAGCCGCTCTCACGCTCTTTCGTCCGTTCGTGGTTCGACAGCTTGTGCAGCAAGGCACGGCCGCGCACACCCTCGATGCCCAGGAGAAGCTGTCTGAGGTGCACCGTGGGAAGAAGGACCCGATGGTCTGGAAAGCTCTCGACCAGGTCATGAGCGAGCGCCCCGTCATCTTGAAGCGTGACCCTGCGCTGCACAAGTACTCCGTCCAGGCGTTCAAGGCGAAGACGGTCGAAGGCAGCGCCATCAAGATCCACCCTCTCGTGACGGGTGGTTTCAACGCTGACTTCGACGGAGACGCGATGTCGGTCTACGTCCCCATCAGCCACGAGGCCGTGAAGGAAGCCGAGAGGATGTACCCGACGAAGAACATCTTCAGCGAGTCCTCCGGGGAGGTCATGTACCGCCCCACGTTGGAGTCTGCTCTGGGTCTCTACAAGCTTTCGCGGACGGACAAGAAGACGGACAAGAAGTTCGCCGACCACGCATCGGTCGTTTCTGCCCTGCACACGGGCAAGATTGACTACACGGACATCGTGCACCTGAATGGCAAGGAGACGACGGCTGGTCGCGTGCTCTTGGCGAACATCCTCCCGAAGCCGATGCAGAACAAGATTCTGCATGACTTGGACTTCCAGGTGGACAAGAAGGGGTTGGTGACCATGCTCGATACCCTGGGCAAAGATCACCGGCATGACTTCGGTCGAGTCATCAACGACGTGAAGGACTTGGGGTACGACGCCTCGTACGGGATCATCAAGACGAACCTCATCCCCGACAAGCACCTCTCCATCGGGACGCACTCGCTCAGCCTGAAGGACTTCGATCCCATCCGTTCGGTCAGGGACCCCATCCTCAAGGCCGCGCAGACGAAGGTGGATGCCATCAACGGCAGCAAGACCATCAACGAGAAGGATAAGGACCGGCAGTCCGTGAACGTCTGGCTCAAGGCCGGCGAGGACATGCAGACGCAGCACAAGGAGGAGGCGAAGAAGAACCCCTCGAACTTGTTCATGATGGCCGCCGCCGGGACCAAGCCGAGCTGGGACCAGTACAAGCAGATGGTGATGTCCCCGCTCATCATGAAGGACTCCAAGAGCCAGAACATCCCGGTTCCGATCAAGAACAGCTACGCGGAAGGTCTCGACCTAGGGGAGTACTGGACGCAGCTCCACGGAGCTCGTCGAGGAACCGTCATGAAGGTCCAGGAGGTCCAGGAGCCCGGCGCGATGTCGAAACTCTTGATGAACACCTCGATGAACCTCATGATCGACAAGCACGACTGCGGGACCTCGAAGGGCATCTCGATGGCGCTCTCCGAGCATGACGTGCATGACCGGCACCTCGCAGCAGACTTCAGGTCCGGTGGGCTCCACATCCCCGCGGGGACGCTGGTCACCCCGGACCTGGTGGGTCAGATGCGTGCGGTGGACAAGAACGCCAAGGTGCTGGTGCGAAGTCCGCTGAAGTGCGACAGCCCGAAAGGGATCTGCCAGAAGTGCATGGGGCCCTCTGTCGATGGGGAGGAGCACCAGTTCGGTACCAACGTGGGCATCCAGGCCGCGCACGCGGTTGGGGAGCGGGCGGTGCAGCTCACCCTGAAGCTCTTCCACACGGGAGGCGTTGCTGAGTCTGGCGGCGGCTCAAAGGCCGTGAACTCCTTCGCTCGCTTCGAGCAGCTCACGAAGCTGCACAAGAAGATCCCGAACTCCGCCACGGTCTCGATGGCCTCTGGGAAGATCGACAAGATCGACAAGGAGTCCACGGGTACGCGCATCTGGGTCGGCGGCACATCGCACTTCGTCGGCAAGGACGACAATGGTCTGGACCTTCACATCAATCTTCCAGGAGCCATTCCGCCGAAGGGTCAGGCCCTGTGGACGCCACCGACCGTGGGGATGCACGTGGAGGCAGGGCGCTCCTTGTCAGATCCGCTTCGTACGGTCGTGAACCCGCACGATCTCTACAAGGCGACCAAGAGCATGGACCACGTACAGAACCATCTGGCCGATGAGATCCACGATCTCTACAAGGCTGAAGGTGTTCGTCGACGCGCCATAGAGGTCATGGTTCGTGCGATGTCGAACATCACGAAGGTGGAAGATCCTGGCGACCACCCGCACTTGATGCGGGGAGAGTTCTATCCGACGTCTGTGATCAACCAGATGAACCGAGACTTGAAGACCGGTGGCAAGGGTCAGATCCTGCACAGCCCAGTGCTCATGGGAGTCGACATGCTCCCCTTGTCTCTGCATGATGATTGGATGGCCCGCCTTCAGCATCAACGTCTCCGTACGACCATCTCGGAAGCTGCCGCGACGGGGATGGTTTCCAGCATCCACGGAGCCCATCCGATTCCTGGCGTGGTCTACGGGGCTGAGTTCGGTCTTCCTCGGCTTGCTCGCAACGCCAAGGGCGAAAACGTCGTGCCCTCCCACGTGTACTTATGACGCGTAGGTATGATGGTGGCGGTGGCCGGTCGGAAGGGCAGCGACCGTCGAAGATGGTCCAGTGCCGGGTCATGAACGTGAACCTGGTGAACTACACCGTGGACTGCATCTCGCAGTTCGACCGGCACTACTACTACGACATCCAGGTCAGCTCGCCGTACATGCACTACAACAGCGGTGAGGGCATCTTCGTGATGCCTGACGTCGGTGCGGTGTGCTTCGTGTGCATCCCCAGCGATTCGTCTCCGCCGTTCGTGAACTCGTTCATCATGCCGATGCAGCAGGCTGGCAACACGTCCAAGCCGCTCGGGAATCCTGACGATGCCATCACGACGTCCATCAAGAGCAATCAGCTCGTGGACCAGGGTGACCTGACCGGTACCGACGCCCCGCAGGGCACACGCTCCCGCAGCGGCAAGGTGGAGTTCCCGCATAACGACGCCCGCTTCGATGGCGGTAGGCCGGAGATAAAGCCGGGCGACGTGTTCATGAAGGGACGTGACGGGAACTTCGTCATCCTTCATCGAGGCGGCGTTCTTCAGATCGGCGGCTCGAGCTTGGCGCAGCGCATCTACATCCCGCTCGCGAACAAGATCTTCGACGTGTCCGGGGACTACGAGCACCAGAACGTGGGCGGGGCCATCAAGTGGGGGATCCAGGAAGGACCATCCATCGACAACCCGGCCGCACAGCACATGGAGACCTATCGGCTCTTCGCCAACGATCAGTTCTGCGACATCCGCATCGCGAAGGGCAAGGTCCTCAACCCCGTCACGGAGCCACCCAAGGTAGGGAGCACGTTCTTCGGTGACTCGACGAGCGACCTCCAGAACGCCGGTATCGGGACCACGGCCCCGGTCGTCATGGAGGTCGTCATCGCGCCAGGTGGCTTCAAGGCCGGTACCGGAGACCTGGCGAACCCCGCGGTGGCCAAGCAGATGACCATGCACTTCATCATGGACCGGGCCGGCGGGGTCTTCATCAGGTCCGAGGGCGGGTGCGTGATCGACTTCAAGAAGGGTCTCTCGCTCAAGGGTGCCGGCAGCCTCTCCTTGGCGTTCGACAACGCAGAGTTGAAGGCCAAGACCAGCATGGTCGTGGGCGGGCAAGCGCTCACGGAGGTATCTGGAGATCAGATTCGTCTTGGGTCAGGCACGCAGCCCGTGGCCCGTATGGGCGACAGCGTGGCCATCGTGATCCCGGTCGCGCAGGTATCTGGGCTCTTGAACGGTTCGCCTTTCACGGGCGTCATCACGATTGCGACCCCGGCGGTTGGTTCAATCACGACCGGCAATCCGGCTGTCATGGCCTTACGATGCCCACTCCTTTCGCTAAACTTGCTGGTCCTGTTCCCCTATCGGCCTGCGTGTCCGGGGCTCTCCAGGCTTCGCTCGCGTTGCCCCCGCTACTCGCCCAGATTCAGCTCATGCTCGCAGGGGCGTTCGGGCTCGGTCCCTTGAAGGCAGATCTGGTCGCGCAGTTCAACGCCTCCATCGGGATCTCGATTGCCTTCGGGGATCCCCTGACGGCGCTGAAGATGGCCATCGCGGCGAGCATCTCCGTCATCGCGGCCTTGCAGGCTTCCCTGGCCATCGGGATCCCTCCGATCAGCATCCAGGTATCGGTCAACATCGCCCTCGCGGCGGCTCTCTTGCTGAAGATCGGCGGCATCAATCTTCTCATAGACCTGTCCCTCGGGATACGATTGGCGGGCATCAACTTCCTGGCTCAACTTCAAGCGGCCCTTTCTTTGGGTGGCTGCGCTTTGTACGGATGGTCCGGGCAACCTTTCGTGAATGCCCTTGGGCAGATCGTCGGGTACCCGTCCTATCCGGCCGATGGTTTCAACCCTCCCGACATCACGTATGGTGTCATGGTAGTCACCAAGGCCCCGGCCGCCGTAGGCGCCTTTCAGTTCATGTTCGCCCCCAACTTCCCAATCTGACGGAGATTCCATCATGGACCTGTTCATCGACTCCCAGCTCGACTTCGAGAAGGTCTCCGCCGCGGAAGTCACCCTGCCCGAAGACCCGAACCAGTGGCAGAACGAAGTGCTCCAGGAGCTCTACAAGCAGCACCCGTACGTGGCCGACTTCAGCCCCGACGTCGTGATGGACCGCATCGACGCCGAGCGAGCCTTCGGGTTCGGGCACGTGGAGATCGGCAACAAGACCGAGATCCAGAGCGGCCCCGGCTCCGCCGGCGAGCAGGTGGGAGGCATCCACCACGTCCGCATCCCGATCATCATCCGCGAGGGGAAGATGAAGCCCTTCGACACGCTCGTCACGGAGGACTCGAAGATGCTCCCCCTGAACGAGAAGCGTCTGCGCCTGGCGCTCTTCCGCCCGCAGATGTTCGATGTGACCTCGAGGACGCCCGGCGACCAGAGCATCATCTCGACCCTCTACCCGCCGTACCGACAGAACAACGGCTTCGGCGGCGGTGGCTCGACGGTCAGCGCCGGCATGGGCAAGGAAGGCTCGGCTGCGTGGCAGCGTGCTCTCAAGTCTGGGGTCGTGAAGGCAGAGGACTTCGGAGAGATGGCGGCCCGTAAGGCAAGCAAGGGAGGACCGCCGGGCCACACCGCCGAGAACGTGGCGCGGACGATGCGTGATGGGTCGGCGACGACGCAGAAGGGCACCGTGCACCTGTACGGTCGACACCCCGAAGATGCTGTTGATGCCGCGGTGAACAGCAACGCTTCTTTGAAGAAGAAGCACGCGGGTTGGGGCATTCTGGGCAGCATCCTGCCAAGCATCCACGCCACGGACTTCGACCGCTTCATCGGGCAGGTGTCCTCCCCGCTCATGAAGGCCGCGTACGTGGCCAACAAGAACGCCACGCAGCCGGCGCTCAACTCCCTCTCGGGGTACGAGCCGTCGAATCCTCGCGAGAAGATGGCGAGCTACGCGGCGGGGATCAAGCCTTCGGTGATCCAGATCAACAAGACGGCCGGCGGGTACTGCGTGAAGACCGCGAGCCACCTCGCTTGGGCGCCCGTGGAGAAGATGGTGGACCGCGGGCAGCTCGTGGGCATCGTGGGCCCCGAGATGGCGCTGGCCATCGACAAGACCGGCGGGGCCACGATGGGCGATGTCGAGGTGAGCGCGGACGATCCCGAGGGGGATCACCCGGAGCTCATCAAAGACTTTGGGATCTACAAGGTCCAGGACGAGAAGGGCGCGCACATCATCGGGTACGTGTTCCCGAACCTCATCGACGTGACGGGCGCCTCGGTGCCCCTGGCTCTGTTCACGAACGGGTCCCAGACCGCCCTTCAGGGGGAGATCGTCGGCGTCCACGCGGGCACCGGGGCCAACTTCATGACCGGACATCCCCGCGGGTATGGGACGTTCGTCGAGACCCTCCCGAATGGTCGTCTTCAGGCCATGGTGCCAATGCACGTCAAGGCGGCCCTGAAGGGCGAGTCCCGTGGGGACCGCGGGGTCGGGCTCATGGCGGAGCTCATGGATGGGACCACCGTGGAGATCCTCCAGCAGCCTGGAGTTCGGAAGGTCACGCAGGTGGACGAGGGCACCCTCATCGTCCCCGAGAACTTCGAGTGGATGCCGCTCGATGAGACCGAGCAGGTCTCGTTGGCGAGCCACCCGGAGGAGTTCAGCAAGGAAGCCGCGGCGCACTCCATCCTGGCTGAGGTGGTGGTCCGTGGTTCCGACGCCGGCGTGTTCTCCATCGATGGGGCGTCCTTGTCGAAGGTCGCGTCCTCCGAAAAGAGCATGGTCAACCTCGACCAGGCGCTCTTCGTCCTAGCGGGTCTGGGGGTGGCTCCCAGCTACGCGATGGCGAAGCTCGGGCAGTCGATCTCGGAAGGTCGCCCGGTCTCCGTGAAGGTCGCTCGAGCAATCCAGAGCTACGAAGACCGCATGCAGGACGCCCGTGCATCTTTCAGCAAGGTCGCCGCACGGACTCCGGTTCGCCACGACCTCACCAAAGAGGCCGCGGTGATCCCGGATCCCATGGCGGTGGATGCCGTGCTGAGCCTCGGGTTCCTGAACCCCGAGAACCTCATGGCGTTCGTGTCCTACCTGCCAGCCTTGAACGAGGCTCAGGAGCACCTGTGTGAGCTGCTCATCGCATCCCGCATGGGCGTTCGGGAGATCCCCGAGTACGCCGTCGAACGCTGCATCCGCTCTCTTGAGGAGACCATCGACGGCCTCAAGATGATTGCCTTCCAGCAGAACTGACATGGTACGGCGTAGTCCCTCAGAGAGGTACATCCGCTTCCTCCTGGTCTGCTCGAACCAGTACACGAACGAGCAGATCAAGGAGCTGATGACCCAGCTCGACTTGCTCTTCGTGAGCTTGGAGTACATCTCCCGCCTGCGCGAGGAATGCCAGGCGGGGTTCCCTCTCCAGCTTCGAGATGTGGAACGTCACCGCCCCACGCGTGAGTTCCTCTTGAAGCTGGAGATCCTGGACATGTTCATCCTGGATGAACGCTCCAAGAAGACCCTCGACTACACGCACCAAATCCTGGCGCACCCTCGCCAGAAGGAGCTGGTCGAGGCCATGCTCAACAACAATGCCAGCCCCGAGCACATTGCGCTTTACATCCGCATGTCCAAGGGGATCTTCCGCGACCTCCCGAAGGAATCCGTGGAGAGGTACGAGAGCCTCTTCTGGGACAAGAGCTTGGTGGACAGCCGGGAGATGGTTGAGCTCTGCGAGATGCGCCACCTCCAGCTACCCAGCGGCCTCACCGCGGCGGAGCGCGAGCAGTTCATCAAGATCGGCAACCGGAACAAGTACCGAGACCCACGGTACATCTCGTCGACTCTTCCTCAGAACAGGATCACCGCCCTGGTCTCGCAGATCCAGATGGGCTTCCCAGCAGAGATGGAAGACATGAAAGAGGTCTACGCGGGGTTGCATCAGGGTGCTCTCGCGGCTGCCTACGTGACCCTCGGCAAGGGGATGCCGATGATGGGCGCAGAGGTTCACTCGTTGATCGGAGCCGCGAAGATGGCCAAGGAGATGTCCGAGACCATGCAGGAGGAAGCTACCTCCTTGAGCAAGAAGCTCCAGGCCATCCAGATCAAGCACAGCACGGAACCCATCAGAACCTTGAAGCTTGTGACGGGTGGCAACCACTCGACTGATCTCGCTGCTCCACAAGAAGAACCTCCTGGAAGCATCGGGAGAAGGGAAGAGGAAGATGGCTGACCTGGACATGGCAAAGGGACGCGGTATCGCGAAAGATCTGATCTCCGGGGACGGGGACAAGGAAGTCGAGGCCCGTGTATTCAGGAAGGAGGCACGGAAGGGCTTCATCGCGGAGCACCGGATGATCAACCGGGACTTGGTGTTTCACTTCTTCCGGCCCGAGGAAGCGGACAACCGCTACTGGTTCAAGGTCTTCCCCGCGGTGATGGACCCGGTCGCCCAGAAGCACTTCGCCGCCGGGCAGGACCGCCTCTCGGCGGAGTACATCAAGGACTACGAGCTCGACTCCTGGTACCTCATCGCTCGTGGGTACGATCACGTCCTCGATGCCGACGCCTTCGTGGACAAGTTCTACCGTGCCCTCGAGGCCGGTCTGACCTCGAACGTCACGTAGCCGTTCGCCTCCACCTTCATGCGGCTGGCCCTCCACCCGCACTCCAAGAGGTACGCTTTCATGAACCCGAAGGCGTACCTCTTTCCGTCTTCCGTGAAGGCTTCAGCAAGTCGGATCACGAACTTCATCCCATGCTCGGTGGGTTCGCTGATGGCCTGGTCGCTGAGATGACCGCCAGCCCTCGAGATACTTTCCCAGAGCCCTTTGACGGCTTCTGTGGGATCCTCGGTAGACTTTGGTGGGAACATGACTAGCTCGGGATACCTAGGTGGGTTTGAATACATGGACGATGCGACGTTCAGTAAAGCAGACCTGGAAGACACGGACGACTCGGAGGATTCGGCTTCTTTCACCGAGTGGTTTCCTTCCGAGTGGAGGCACCAGAAGGTAAACCCCTTCTTCATTCCTCGAGGGAAGAGGAAGGAAGAGCCTCCTGCTTCAGTGATGCTTTCGCACTTCACTGAGTTCGCTTTCAGGATGCCCACGACCGATGGTCTCTCGTACGAGAACTTCTCGTTCGAGGGTCGTCGGCACATGATCCCGATCTACAACACGCCGGCGCGGCGCATCTTTCTTTTCTGCGCTCGACAGGTTGAGAAGTCGACCTTCCTCGGGAACAAGGCCGTCTCGCTCTCGTGCCTCATCCCTGGGTACAAGACGCTCTACGTCTCCCCGACGAGCACCCAGACGAAGACGTTCTCGAACGACCGAATCAAGGAGCCCATCGAGACGAGCCCGACGTTGAAGTCCTTCGCGGCCCACATGATGGCGCAGAACATCTTCGAGAAGCAGTTCAACAACTTCTCCAAGATCACGCTCCGCAACGCCTTCCTGAACGCCGACCGAACCCGAGGTATCCCGGCGTACATGCTGGAGTGCGATGAGTTCCAAGACCTTCTCTCGGACAACATCCCCGTCATCGAGCAGTGTACCAGCCACGCCCCCGAGAACCTGAAGCAGTTCATCTACGCCGGCACCCCGAAGAGCCTCGACAACAACATCGAGTTCTACCGTTCTGGCGTGGCTCGAGGGCAGGCGATGTCCACTCAGGGGGAGTGGGCGGTCCCCTGTGACTCCTGCGGGTCCACCGTCAAGGGCGGGGCGGGGCGCTTCTGGAACATCCTCGGTGAGCGCAACATCGGGAAGGACTCGCTCATCTGCGAGAAGTGCGGGAAGCAGATCTTCCCCCAGCACGCCGATGCCGCGTGGGCGCACGCGAGCCCGGACGCGGTCTTCGAGAGCTACCGGATCTCCCAGCTCATGGTTCCTTGGAAGCCATGGGAAGAGATCACGCTCGACTACCGCCGCTACCCACGGGACAAGTTCTTCAACGAGGTCTTGGGTCTTTCATTCGACTCTGGTCTACGTCCGCTTAGCAGCGCTCAGGTCCAGGCTTGCTGCAACGCGCAGTCCACGATGACGGACGAAGGCATGTCCAAGTACGAGCCCCCGGGGTACCAGAACCCGGTCTTCGCTGGCATCGACTGGGGCACCGGTGAGAACAGCTACACGGTGATCAGCCTCGGGACTTACGCGGTGGGGAACACGTTCAGGATCTTCTACATCCACCGCTTCGAGGGACAGGAGCTGGAGATCCCGTACCAAACGGAGCTCATCCTCAACATCCTCGAGAAGTTCAAGGTGATGATCATCGGAGCCGACTACGGCGGCGGCTTCCACATGAACGACATCATCACCCGGAAGTTCGGGCCGCAGCGCCTGGCGAAGTTTCAGTACATGCAGCGCATCCGGAAGAAGGTCGAGTACGACCAGAAGTTCCGCCGGTACAAGGTCGCCCGGAGCGAGGTCATGAGCGACATCTTCAACGCCATCAAGCGTGGGAACGTCCTCGAACTTCCGAGGTGGGAGGAGTTCCAGGAGCCTTACGGGAAGGACTTCACGAACATCTTCTCGGAGTACAACGAGCAGCTCAGGATCACGCAGTACAACCACCGGCAGGATCGAACCGACGATGCATTCCACTCGGTGCTCTACTGCTTCCTGGCTTCGATGATCCGCTTCCCTCGGCCCGACGTCATCGCGCCTCTCCGAGAGGATCAGCATCGAGGTGGCATCCAGTCGATGTACACGGGACCCCTCTGGCAGGGGTTACGAACGAAGAAGGGCCCCGATGATGTCGTTCATCTCTCCTCGAGCGTTGTCGGGGAACTTGATGTCGGCCTTCTGCCTTCCGAGCGTGAACCGGCAGTAGATGTACGCCTCACCCACCAGGCACTTTCTCGCGTACGAGAGCATTGAGACGGCCATCACGGTGTCGGGGTCGTCCTGCATCTGCTCGATGGGGACCGCCCTGAGTGCTCGGTCGGTTCCCAGAAGGAAGACCACCCATGGTTCCTTCTTCTTGAGGTAGTGCCCCACGAGGGTCAGGTAAGAGCTGTCGATCCGCATGATGATCTTCGCCCAGCGCATCATGTCCGCTGGGGATAGCGACTCGCTCCCAAGGGCCAGTCGGTCACCTTGGGCGAAGTGAGCCTCGACCTGTGGCTTCGTGGGTTGTGGCTGAAGTGTCTCCATCCCGAAGAACTCCATGAGGGCGTTGATCTTGCGTTCGACCCTGGTAGCGGCCGTGTGAGCACGTACGCTCGTCTCGAGGATTCCTGCGAAGCTGAGCTTCTGCTCGAGGGCATCTGAAGCGGCGGAAACGTCTCGAAGGTCGAACCACCTCTTGGTCCCTCGCTGGGCTACAGGCTCCAGGATTCCCCTTTCAATCAAGCGAAGGACGGCTTTCGGAGGCACGCCCAGTAGCTTCGCGGCCTCCGTTTGGGTTACGAGCTCTCCGGTCTCACGCTTCTGTTTGGCGCCATTCATGTGCTATTCCTTTAGGAGTTTCTGACATAGGAGCGAGACATGCACGATCTTCCCGCCCAGTGGTCGCTTCAACAGTCCCATTCTCGTTCTGTCTCCGGTGAAGAGCTGGAAGCAATGGGCAAGAAAGCCGCAGCCGACGTGGCCAACGGCGTAGCCCCGAACCTGAGCGACTCGGTCGTGTCCATCGTGAAGCACGCAGGGCTGTCTCCAGAGCAGGTTCGCCGGGTGGTCGAGTTCACGAACACGGCCGCGTACCTGAGCGACTTCAAGAAGGAGGGCAGCCACAAGATCATCGAGTTCCGTGGAGGTCCAGCGGACACGTCGCAGATCATCAAGGACCTGAACGACGGCGGTGGGGGCACGGTCTTCGACGTCGGGCACTCCGACTACGCCTCGGCCCCTAGGGAGAAGCGGGCGTCCGCGCATCGGGACGAAGAGTTCTGGGGGATGTTCGCTCCCGAGAAGCCGGTGGTCATGGATCAGGCCGAGCCCTTCCGGGCGGCTTACGACTTCCGAGAGAAGCTGGCCGGGATGTACGACCACTGGACCTCGGAGATGAGCGGTCTCGAGACCATCTACCAGGAGATCGGGGAGGAGCTCGCGGGTGCGGTGAAGCAGGCGGCCATGGAGGGCGTGCCGCTCGGGGACATCGTGTATGCCTGGAGCACGGTCACGGACGAGCCCATCTTCGTGAAGGCCGCGTTCGAGAAGATCTCCTCGAAGCTCGTCGAGCAGGGCGTGTTCCCCTCGTTCGACGCCCTCGGGGCTTCCATCGAGAAGGTCGGGAACCAGCGCGTGGTCAACCAGGACCACCCGCTCATGTACCTCTTCGCCGGGCACTCTGTGGCCCTGGAGAAGCTGGCGGAGATCCGCTCGAGCCGTGACGAGGCCGGTGCCTGCTTGGCCGACATGGACGAGTTCCTGCACGACACCGGCGACGCGACCAAGCTGGCTGGGTGGACGGATCGTCTGCGAAGCTTGGTCGGGATGAAGCCCAAGGCCCCACCGCCGAAGGGTACGGTCCAGCACATCCGTGACTTCTTTGCCGACAATGCCGCCCCGACCGCGGGTAACATCGCGGAAGGTGCAGGCGACATCCTCTTCGGGAAGGGCCACGAGCACGCGAAGAGCATGCGCGGGGCCACCGAGACGGTCGTGAAGCACATCCCCCATGCCGCCGCGGCGGCGGTCGGGATCCGGGCCCTTCAGCACATGGATGCGGCGGGGGATAGTCCGGGGATGCAGAAGCTCAAGTCGTACGTCCCAGGCACGGCCCAGAACGACATGTACCAGGCGGGGCTTCAGTCGAGGTACAACCCCATGGGTCAGTTCGGCGGGGGTCAGTTCGGTGGACAGGGGTACGGGTACTGAGATGAAGACCACTCCTCTCGACCGCTTCTGCATGACGAAGGAAGCCAGCATGCCGATCAACTGGGGGCAGCACGCCAAGACGACCGCCATCTCGGCAGGTCTCGGTGCTGTGGCGACGGCTGGTGTCGCTGCCGCGGGACCCGCGATTCAGCACATCTACAACGCGATGACGAAGAAGCGGGACTTCAACAGCATGATGCAGTCCCCGTTCAACGCCGACCTTCACGAGCACGCTTCCTCGCGTCCGAAAGAGTTCAACGCGGCCTTCAGCTCTCTTCGGACCATGACCCCGGAGATGACCAAGGACCCGATGATCTCCGGGCAGTACATGCGACGAATGATGGTCATGAGCCCCGACACGGCTGGAGGGACCTTGCTAGAGGCTCTCGAACGTCAGGGCAAGATGGCCCCGAACATGGTCATGGAGGCGTTCGGTCGCGGCGCCGGCGAAGGTGCCAAGGCCGGTCTCGGGGACAGCATGAGGGGCCAGCAGGCCGAGCATCAATCCAACAGGCAGCAGGCTGGCGCGCTGTCACTCGAGGAGGCCAAGCACCGCATGGGCCTCGAGCAGGGCGCGGCCGCGGCGGGGCATCAGCTTCGCAACATGCACGAGATGGAGGAAACGAAGCAGCAGCACGGCGCGGGGAACATGCAGCAGCAGCACGAGAACCAGATGCGCCTGGAGGGCTTCAAGAAACACATCCAAGGTATGGACCAAGGGGATCTGGAGCAGGCGCACCACAACCCCTCCTTCAGATGATCAAGCTGGCGTTCTTCCCCTCGATGGCGGCGCACGGGCCGGTCGCCATCCCGCTCTTCACGAAGGAGACTGATTCCTTCCTGGAGAAGACGGCGGCACCGGATCTTCTTCCGGAGGTTGCGAAGTACATCTCGACCCTGCGTCCACAGAGCGACTCCCAGTACGTGCTCATGAACGCCATGGGGGCCGGGGAGTGGTGGGGGTCGAACATCAACGGGGACTACTTCACCGAGGCCAGCCTCATCCACCGCCCGGACGACTGGACCGGCAACCCGGTCATCGACCGCATCAAGGCGAAGACCTGGCCGTACGGGTTCCCGACCTTCTACGAGGCCCACCCGTACGCGCACCATCGCAACAAGGACTCCGCGAAGGCGTTCGGGGAAGTCGAGCTCGCGGCCTGGAACGACAAGATGAAACGGGTGGAGCTCGTCACCCGTGTCGATAAGGACAAGTGCATCTCGCACGGCGGGCAGGGCGTCTGGGACAAGCTGAAGATTGGCGGGTTCCCAGATGTCTCGATGGGTTGCAAAGTCCCGTTCGACACCTGCTCGATCTGCCTTGACTGGGATCTCTACAAGAAGGCCCAGGGTTCGTTCGAGAAGGGAAAGCACAGGCATCCAGGTGAAGCCGTGCTGGCCATGCACAAGGCCCTCAAGAGCAACGGTGGCAAGGGCATCCGTGGGTTGAGTATCACCCGTGCCGACTACTGCGAGCACGCGCTCAAGAGCATGAACAAGATCCTTCCGGATGGCCGGAAGGTGTTCGTGTACAACGACTACCCGAAGTTCTTCGACATCAGCTTCGTCTTCATCGGCGCCGACAAGACCGCCAAGGTGATGATGAAGATTGCCTCGAAGTCCTACTTCTTCCTGTCTGGCGCGGAGGCCGGGGAAGAGGTTTACGAGGACGGCGAGTCCACGGAGAAGACCGCACAGGTACAGAACTTCAAGTTGGCTTTGTCCAAGGATGCGAAGGACAAGGAAGGGGAGATCACCAAGGATGTCTTCCCGTCCCAGTTCGCCTCGAAGGCCGTGCCACTCCTGACGAAGCAAGAGCCTTCCATCCCCGAAGACATCCTGAACCTGTTGGGCTCTCGTCCTCTGGGGGATGCCCTTTCGACAGTTACCGGGATGGGGATGGTCCTTCGGCCACAAGAGTTTCAACGAGTCATCTTGGTCAACTCAGGCGCCCGGCCGATGGCCGACCACCTTGACGATGTCGGGATGACGTTCCCGAAAGTGGACGAGTGCGCTGATGTCCCGATGGCCCAGGGAGGCTTCGATTCAGCCTTGGCGAAGCTCCTCATGCCGCTGTTTGGTGCCCGTTCTGGCTTCGGCCCGGCCATCGAAAAACGGGTCATCATTATGCTCGGGAGGGACGCCCCGGAGAAGGGGTCCAAAGATAAGTCAAAGACTTCCTCTTCTCTTTCCCCGGAAGTGCTGCGTAAGATAGGTGCTGCGTACAACGGCTACCGACAGAACGTGATGAACTTGATCCCCGAGTCCCAGAGCATGTTGTCCCGGTCCGGTCTTCGTGACTCGGAGCTGGCCAAGGTTGCATCGGCACCCGCAGGTAAGCTATTCACTCCCCTGTCTGCTGCGTACTTCAAGCTGGCCTTCCAAGATGAGGTTGGCAGCCTTCCGGCAATCGCCGGCGTGGAGAGGGGCTTCCCCTCGAAGAACACGTTCAGAACAACGACCCACTGACGGAGCTCTCAACCATGTCCATGAACGACTTCCTCGCCCAGGCGTACGGCACTGCAAACCCCTCCGACGAACAGGAGAAGCTGGCTTCGGCTGGCATGTTCGCCAAGCTCGCAGCCGAGAACGGCGTCGACCTCAACTCGTACAGCGACGAAGAGGTTGCCGATCTCTACAACACCTGGCAGTCGAAGGTGGCGGCCGGTGGTGAGCACGGCCACAAGCACGGCCACAAGGGTGGTAAGGACGAGCCGGAGAAGAAGGACGAGAAGGTCGCGGCGGCGCATGCCGAGTTCATGCAGACCAAGGAGGCTCAGGAGAAGTTCGCCGAGGCCGACCTCATGGGTCGCATCATGGCGCACTCCTTCGCGCAGGAGAGCCGCGAAATCGCCGAGAAGACGGCCGGCAGGGCGGGCGATGCCGCCAAGGCCGTGGGCGATGCCGGCAAGGCTGTCGGAAGCCGCGTCAAGGATCTCGTCACTGGCCGACGCCAGCACGCGCATGAGATGATCTCCGAGTCCCTCAAGGGGAACCCGGCGCTGCACGGTGCCCGCATGGAGGGTCTCCGTCAGGCGAAGTCCGAGAAGCTGAAGCGCATCGGAGCTGGTGTCGCGGCCGGTACGGCGGCGACGGCGGCCGGCGCAGCGGCGGCGCACAAGGCGACTTCTGGCAAGAAGGAAGCGTCCGCGCAGGACGAGGTGGCCGCGGAGCTCGCGCTCTACAAGGCCGCCGAGGCTGGCTTCAACCCCGAGGAGGCAGGCGAGCGTCTCGATGCACTCTTCACTCTCGGCCTCCCGGCGGATGGGGAGTCGAAGGTCGCTTCGGCGGAGAACTTCGAGCAGGGGATGCACATCCGTGCGCTCGAGCTGCTCGAGATGGTCGGCTACCCGATCAACTGGTGATGAAGGTGAGGACGCGTGACCAGGAAGATGAAGCTCGCGGGTGGCGATACGCTTCCGGTCACGCCTCCTCCCGCGGGTTCGATGCCGATACCGGAAGTCCAGGTAACGCCTCAACCCGCCGCAGGGAAGAAGGGTCCCACCGGGACCTCCCCACGTACGAACTATTCCAGGGTGAACTCAGTTGCACCCCCAGCTCCTGATGCAGGAGCTACCGAAGCGAAGGCTCTCCAACCGAAGTATGGATCGACCATGACGAACGCCTCTACACACATGTCGCTTCAGGAGATGCTGAAGGCTGCGCAAGCGGGGTCCCTCTCTCGTGCGAAGCTCGCGGCTGAAGCAGCAAAGCAGTCCGACCACGATGACGAGAAGTGCTCGAAGGAGAAGACGTCTTCGGTCTCGACCGACTACGTCATGAAGATTGCCGATGCCCTGGAGTACATCGGGTATGAGCTCGGGAAGGAAGCCGAAGGGGGAACGACGAACGGTCCCGGTGCCGGTCCCGGACACCTCGAGGTCACGCAGGCCACGGCGAGCACCCCGTTGCCCGACCACAAGGGCCAGGCGACGCCGAAGAACATCGTCCCGATGCACACGCCCACCGAGAAGGGCGCCCCCACTGCTCCGAAGAACGCCCTCGAGACGAACGACCATTCGCCCCCTGGTGCTGGTGGTCACACTCCCGAGAAGGTCGCGGCAGCCAACCTCAAGCGCCTGCTCAAGCTGGCGAATGTTCTTGGCATGGCCGGTCGGGTTGGAGGGGTCGGCGGGGCAGGGTCTCTTCTCAGCAGAGTGAAGCTACCCCCCAAGGGCATCGGGGAGCTCATGCACAACGCGACCCACGCGGCGGCGCCGGTCGTCTCGCGTGGTCCCGTCAAGGTTCCAGGGATGCTCGAGCATGCTCACGCGGGTCTCGAGGCATCGAAGATGCGCGGTGCGGTCGGGAACGCGGCGTTGAAGGGACACGAGGCCCTCACGGGTGCCAGCAACGCCGTTCGCGGCGCCGTCAGCGGAGCAGCCGAGAAAGCCAAGGGCTTCTTCGGTGGACTCGGGGCCAAGCTCAAGGACAGCTTCTCGGGTGGTGGTGGCGGCAAGATGGTCACCGCAAGCGACCACAGCGCTTCTGCCCTGTACATGGCCAACCTGTCCCGTCTCGGGATCAAGCTCGCGGAAGACGCCATCAACCCCGCGCACATCTCTGCCGGTCCCGCGGAGGCCCCGAAGGCCACCGAGGCCGGGCAGGACGGTGGTGAGCCGGTCGGTGGAGCCCCGAAGGGACCCACGAGCCTCATCGGCTCGAACGAGTCCGCCATCAACTTCACCCGCGGCCAGGCGTACGCGAACCGCAAGGCGGACATGAAGCAGTGGTTGTCGGAGCCCATGGACTCGGCCGCCCACGACAACACCCTCCAGGTTGCCTTCAGCCACACGTCGGAGGCTGGTCCGAAGGTCGCGAGCGCCGGCAACACGAAAACAGCAGCAGCTCGGGCCCTGTTCCAGAAGCTCGTCGAGGAGGTCAACTGATCATGGAGAAGCTCAACCAGGCGAAGGTCGCAGGTTTGGCCAAGGAAGCTGCCGTACAGCTTCGGGCCGTCACCGCAGAGCGGGACGAGCTCCGAGAGAAAGTAGCTCGCCTCGAGCTGCGTCAGGACTGCGAGAAAATCGCATCCGAGATGCAGCGCAAAGGGCTGAGCGATGAGCCGACCGAGTCACTGATCGAAACCCTCGAGAAGAAGGCACATGCCGGGCAGCTCGAGAACGTACGAGCGGCGGTCGACATGGTCGGTCCAGACATGTGGAACAAACTCGCGTCCCCGTCTTCCGACGAGGGCAAGAATCACGGTGGCGACGTCTCGGGTTTCGAGTCCGTCATCATGTCGTTAGGCCCCCGGCCAAGGTAAGAAGGAGAAAGCGTTCATGTCCACTCTCAGCAAAGTCAACTTCGAGCCCACCTCGGATATCCTCCCGGTTCACCGGCGGGACTTCCCCCTCGCAGATCCGACGTTGGCGCAACCGACCAATCCGGTGGCCCTCGTCGATGGCGAGTGGTGCACCATCAACGCCAGCTACCAGCTCATCCGCGCGTCCAACGTGGCGGTGGGTCTGGACCCGGCCCTCGTGCGTTCGTTCCCGCTCTTCGCGGAGCGCGGACGTTACGACGTGCAGGCCATCGCGGGCACGAAGACCGTCGTGCTCTTCCTCGGGCAGTACGAGGCCGACACCCGCATCTTCGACTCCACGGCGGTCGTGGGCGCCGGCGGCGCTGCCATCACGGCGGTCATGCAGCCCCTCAAGGTCGGAACGATCACCTTCGGTGGTCGCAAGTTCTCCGGCATCGTCGGCCATGGTGGCGCGGCGGATCCCCAGCCGGTGGTCGGGTACGTCACTCGCCTGCCCGCAGCCAATGGTGGCAAGCTCCGCATGATGCAGGGCTGGCGTCAGTTAGCCCAACCAGACCAGCCCTCCAACAGACGAACAGAAGGAAAATACCATGAGCGTTCCCGCACGAGTCCTCAACGACATGTTCACCCAGAAGCTGGGGAGCGCCGAGGGCAAGGAGAAGCTCGCGGAGGCCGGCGGTACGTACATCCGCGACCGCCTCCGCGAAGTCTCCTTCGCCCGCAAGGTGATTCCCCCGCAGCAGGTCACCCGCGCCGACTGCCAGCGCTCCGTCAACCACGACACGCTCGTCAAGATCGTGGACGTGGAGCCGAAGAGCCGCGCGATGGCCATCACGTTCCGCGGCCAGCCCACGGCCCGCTTCATCCGTGGCAGCAGGGCCGAGGTCGCGTTCTTCACCATCTCCTCGGAGATGTTCCAGAAGACCGAGCAGGAGCTTCTCGCCTACGAGATGCCCATCACGAAGATCATCGAGGACAACTCGGTGAAGGACATCCAGGAGATCGAGGACCGCGAGTTCACGACCCACATCGAGTCGGCCGTCCAGGCTCTCCAGACGGAAGCGAACGGCGGCACCCCCGTCGCGCTCAACCGCAGCACCATCTTGGCCGGCACCGTGGTCGAGTTCTCGGTCCGCAAGGGCGAGCTCGCACGCACCGCGCTGACCAACGACGCCATCGTGCGCCCCATCCAGCGCCCGGACATCGTGAACCTCCGCAAGCTGCTCGACACCAACCGCCTCCGCGCAGAGCGCCTGCTCATGACGGAGCCGGACTACGACGACCTGCTCCAGTGGACCGTCGAGGACTTCGGTGACCGCCTCCAGAGCGAGACCGCGGTCGACGGCTACAAGTACAACACCATCCTCGGACTGGCGTACATCCGTACGGTCAAGACCGACATCCTTCGTCCGGGCAACGTGTACATCTTCACGCGCCCCGAGTTCTTCGGGAAGTTCTACGTCCTGAACAACACGAAGTTCTACATCGACAAGGTCGCGAACACGATCAGCTTCCAGGCGTGGGAAGACATCGCGATGTCGGTCATCAACGTCGCGGCGGTTCGCAAGCTCGAGCTGTACTCGGCCGACGCCTCGTCGGTGAACGCGAACTCGCTCATCGCGAACTTCATCCCGGTCGCGGAGGACGCGCTCGGCGCCCCGAACAACCGGGTGGACCAAGGGCTCCGCTTTCCACAGGTGTCGCAGTTCTGATCTGCAAGCCGCAAGACTGACCGCGGCTGGTACAATGGGCGCTGGTGCCAGACGGTGCCGGCGCCTATTGTCGTTCAGGGAGACCAACATGCAAACCGAAGACATCCAGCCGCAGTTGTTCCACATCAAGAGCACGGTTCGTTCCGTGCACACCCGCACGCAGAGGTACGCGGCCCCGGTGGCCATCCGCCGCGTGCAGTTCATCCTCGACACCCAGCAGCGTCTCGTTCCTGGTCGCTCGCTCGTGGTCACCGAGGAAGACATCCAGCGGAACGTCGAGCACCTCAAGGGCCTCGAGGCTCTCGGCATCTGCGTCGTCCACTCGCAGGACGGCCGGAAGCTCGACCTCGAGACCTTCCAGCTCGCTGGATCCCAGCCCGAGTCCCCGGCGCCGAAGTTCCGTGAGGACAGCGTCGAGAACGACCACTCCTGGCAGGCGAAGCCCAAGGTCGAAGGCGAGCCCGTGGAAGAGGTCCAGCCCGAGACCCCGATGGCGTTCGCGGGCGTGGATCTCGGAGTCCCTGGTGAGCCCATGCTGGCGAACCCGGACTTCGCACCCTCGAGGGACCCAGAGCCCGTCGAGGAGATCGAACAAGAAGTCGTCGCGGTTGCATCACCCAAGAAGAACAAGAGGCGGTAAGCCATGGCCCTCGAAGGGATCCCCGGAGCAAGCCCGACGATGCGGGCGTTCGTCCAGATGGTCCGCGCGTACATGCGTGACCAGCCGGAGCTGAACCGCATTGTCCGCGGACAGGAGTCGACCGACCGGCAGATTGCTTGGGCGGTCATGGACGCCATGTCGGACTTCAACGGGACCCCTCCCTTCCTGGGAACGTCGTCGCTCGAGGACCTGCTGGGAAGGAACCAGCAGTCCCTCCTCCTGCGGATGACCGTCATCGCGCTCATCGAGTCCGTGGGTCTCCTCCAGACCCGGAACC
>Ga0315288_10000169_pt1 | contig 75252 bp, 63 predicted proteins | sample YL17G11_20_MG_FD_203454 | JGI IMG/M metagenome (GOLD analysis project Ga0315288, IMG submission 203454) | Sediment microbial communities from Yellowstone Lake, YNP, Wyoming, USA - YL17G11_20 | ecosystem: Environmental > Aquatic > Freshwater > Lake > Sediment | place: USA: Wyoming | collected... | reverse complement strand
TTCTGAATTCTGACTCCTGAATACTGTCTACCTGAGTAGTTACCGCTCACCAATGGCAAAAACAATGGGTCTCCCTATCATCATGAACCATTTTTCTCATCCTAGGCGAAGGGGAAGAAGGCGAAGCGACCATAAGGAAATCTCGCCGCTGCGTTTCGGTTTTTTCGGGAAGCCGCGATTTGCGGCCGGCGAGAATACCCGAGCGTAATTCCTCAGGCAAGCACATCCCCGCGATGTCAGCAAAAATCATGTTGATCGAATAAGAAATTCGTGCGAGGTACTCGCCGCCGGAAAAACCGAATGATGCAGGCGTTAAGATTTCCGCCAGGGAGCAAGCTTCTTCCCCGAGCTCCTCTATTGAAATTTTAGTTTAAAAATGGTACTTTACCGCATTACGAAAGAGGTCTATTTAGCGGGCCTATGCTTCAAATCGACGCGACGTTCCTGGTCATTTTCGCCATCATCTGGATCCTTCTCTTCGTCCTGACCCGTGTTTTCTGGAACCCCATGACACGGCTGGTCAAGGACCGGGAAGCGCAGGTCCAGGATGATACGGACGCCGCCCGGAAGGGCCTGGACGACTATGAGCAGAGCCTCCAAGAGATCGAGAGAACCATGAAAAAGGCCCGGCTCGCCGCGGAAAAGACGAGGGAAGCCCTCGAGGCCGAAGCCTTGAAGGAAAAGTCCCGGATCCTGGCCGAGGCAGGCGCCGCGTCCAAAGCGGAGATCGAAAAGGCCAGGGCCGCGCTCGAGGACGAGATCGTCCGGCTCAAGAGGGAGCTGGGATCGGAAGCGGTCCGCCTGGCCGGCGAGATCGAGAAAAGGCTGTTGAACTGATGACGAACAGAAAGACCGCTGTCGCCGTCCTTCTTCTGGTCCCGCTGTTTCTTTTTATGGCCCCCGAAGAAGGGGCGGAGGCTGCGGGCGGAAGCGGCCTGTTAGGCAAGGTCATCAATTTCGTTCTTTTGTTCGGCGGCCTGGTCATAGTCCTGCGCAAGCCTCTCGGGGAATTTCTGCGGAAGAGGACGGAGGCCATCCGGGCTCTGATGAAGGACTCCCAAACGGCCCGGCTCGAGGCTGAGGCAAAGCTCGGCGAGGCCCGCCTGAAGATCGCCGCCCTCGAAGACGAGGTCGTCCGGATGAAAAAGGACGCCGAAGCCGAGGGCTTTAAGGACAAGGACCGGATCCGAGCCCTGGCGGCGAAAGAGGAGCGCTGCATCCGGTCGTTTGCCGAGCAGGAGATCGACCTCCAACTCAAGGCCGGGATCCGGGAGCTCAAGGAATATACCGCGGAACTGGCGGCCTCGCTGGCCGAAGCCCGCATCAAGGACAAGATCACTGACGGCGAACAGTCGGCGCTGATCGACCGATCGATCAATAAACTGGCGGAGCTTCATGAAAAATCAAGTTCTGGTTAAGCGCTATACCGAAGGCCTGGCCGGCGCCCTCAAGACCGAGGAGGAGTACCGGACGGTCGGCCGGGAGCTCGGCGAATTCTCGGCCCTGCTCGAAGAGAACGAGGAGCTGCGGCTTGTCCTTCTCCGGCCGTTCCTCTCGGCGGGAAAGAAAGAGCAGATCGTTCAAGACCTTCTTGCCCGGGAACGCTATCAAGACAAGAGCGCCCGCCTCATTGCCCTTCTCCTGCGCCATCGGCGGCTGGACCTCCTGCCCGGGATCGTCCGCGACCTGCCCGAGCTGTGGCGGGAACGGCAGGGCATCGTCACCTTCGAGGTCCGCTCCGTGGTCCCCGTCGGGGACGGGCAGAGAGCCAGGCTCGAAGAGACGCTCGGCAAGATCGAGGGCGGACCGGTCGCCTGCACGTACGTGCTCGACCCGGCGATCGTCGGCGGGCTGACCATCAAGAAGGGAAACATGGTCTACGATGTTTCCATTAAAGGGCAGTTGGAGCGGCTGAGGGAAAAAATCAGGGAAAGGTAAAACGCCATGGCCATCAAAGCGGACGAGATCAGCAAGATCATTCAACGGCAGATCGAGGGCTTCGAAACCGAAGCCGATATCCGTGAGGTCGGGACGGTCATCTCGGTCGGCGACGGAATCGCCCGCATCCACGGCCTGGACCGGGTCATGTACAACGAGTTGCTCGAGTTCCCCCATAACGTCTACGGACTGGCCTTGAACCTCGAGGAGGACAGCGTCGGCGCGGTGCTCCTCGGCGAAAGCCACGTGATCAGGGAAAACGACCTTGTCAAGCGGACCCACCGGATCATGGAGGTTCCCTCCGGCCCGGCGATCGTCGGCCGCGTGGTCGATCCTCTCGGCAAGCCGCTCGACGGCAAGGGCCCGATCAAGACGGACGTCTTTCAGGCCGTCGAGCGCCTGGCGCCGGGCGTCGTCGACAGGCTTCCCGTCCGCGAGCCGCTCCAGACCGGCATCAAGGCCATCGACGCCATGATCCCCATCGGCCGCGGCCAGCGGGAGCTGATCATCGGCGACCGACAGACGGGCAAGTCGGCCATCATCCTCGACACCATCATCAACCAGAAGGACACGGGCGTCATCTGCATTTATGTGGCCATCGGCCAGAAAAATTCGACGATCGCCTACTTCATCAAGACCCTCGAAGAGTTCGGGGCGATGGAGTACACGATCGTCGTGGCCGCATCCGCCAGCGATTCGTCATCGCTCCAGTACCTGGCCCCGTACAGCGGCTGCGCCATGGGCGAATATTTCCGCGACAACGGCCGTCACGCGCTCATCATCTACGACGACCTGTCCAAACACGCCGCCGCCTACCGCGAGATCTCTCTCCTCCTCCGCCGGCCGCCCGGCCGTGAGGCCTATCCGGGTGACGTCTTCTATCTCCACTCGCGCCTCCTCGAACGCGCGGCGAAGCTCAACGACAAGTTCGGCGGGGGTTCGCTGACCGCCCTGCCCATCATCGAGACCCAGGCGGGGGACGTTTCGGGCTACATCCCGACCAACGTCATTTCGATCACCGACGGCCAGATCTACCTCGAGAACGAGCTGTTCAACGCCGGCATCCGGCCGGCGATCAATGTCGGCATCTCGGTTTCGCGCGTCGGCGGCAACGCCCAGATTAAGGCCATGAAGCAGGTCGCCGGCAAGCTCCGCGGCGATCTCCAGCAGTACCGCGAGCTGCTGACTTTCGCCCAGTTCGGAACGGAGCTCGACAAGATCAGCCAGGCCCAGCTCGACCGCGGCGAGCGTCTGACCGAGATCCTCAAACAAAACCAGTACGCGCCCCTGTCCGTCGAAAAGCAGATCCTGATCATCTACGCCGGAAACCGCGGTTTCCTGGATTCTTTCCCGGTCGGGAAGATCCGCGATTACGAGAAAAAGCTGTCCGTGTTTGTGGATAAGGAGCACGGCGAGATCCTGACGAAGTTGCGCGAGCGCAAACAGATCGACGCCGCCCTGGATGAGGCCATCGGCGCGGCGCTCACCGAGTTCAATCGACGGTTCAAAGAGGACGCTGCCTGATGCCGACCCTGATCGACCTTCGCCGCCGGATCAAAAGCGTCAAGAACACGCAACAGATCACGAAGGCGATGAAGACCGTTTCCACGGCCAAGTTCAAAAAGGCCCAGCGCGGGGTCGTCGTAGGCCGCCCGCAGTGGCACAACGCCCCCGGTCTCCTGGCCAAGATCTCGCGGTGGGCCGGAGCGCGCGCCCATCCTCTGTTCGCCGTCCGGGAGGAGAAGAAGATCCACGTCCTCGTCATCACCACGGACAAGGGATTGTGCGGCTCGTTCAATTCGAATCTCCTGACCCAGACGATCGACTTCATCAGGGGAAAAGGGCAGTCGTCGGAAGTCGCCCTCGTCCTCATCGGCAAGAAGGCGGTCCATTTCTTCCGGAAGCTTCCGTATCCCGTGGACTGGGCTTATGCCGAGAAAGTGGACAAGCTCGGTGCCCCGGAACTGCATCAACTGGCCCTTCACTTGATGCGGCGTTTCGCTTTTCTCGAAACGGACGGCGTGTATATCGCTTATAACGAGTTCAAGTCCGTCCTCGGTCCCCGGATCACGATCGCGAGACTGCTGCCCATAACCCTGGACTCGACTGCGTTGGAACCGAAGACAGCGCCGCCGGACTGGGAGCCGACCGGATTCGCCCCTCTCCAGTCCTTGGTGCCCCGTTATGTCGAGGACCAGATCGGCCATGCCTTCTTCGAGTCCCAGGCCGCGGAGCAGGCGGCGCGGATGATGGCCATGGACAGTGCCTCGCAGAACGCCGAGGAGATGATCACCGACCTCGTCCTCGGCCTGAACAAGATCCGCCAGGCCGGTATCACCAAGGAGCTTCTCGAGATCATGACCGCCGTGGAAGCGTTGAAACAATAAGGAATGCCGCAGGAGTGACCCATGAGTGAAACCGCCCCGCTTGATCGAATCGGAACGGTCGTCCAGGTCATCGGACCGGTCGTCGACGTCTCGTTCAAAGGACTGCAACTCCCCGAGATCTACACCGCCGTCCGCATCACGAGCGAAGGGTTCGAAACTCCGATCCCCGTCGACATCATCGTCGAGGTCGAACAGCACCTCGGCGAGGACGTCGTCCGCTGCGTGTCCATGCAGCCCACCGACGGCCTGGCCCGGGGCATGAAAGCCATCGACCTCCTCGGACCGATCACGGTTCCGGTCGGCGTGGAAACGCTGGGCCGCGTGCTCAACGTCATCGGCGAGCCGGTGGACCACATGGGGCCCGTTCTGGCCAAGAAGAGGTACCCGATCCACCGTGTTCCCCCGACCCTCGCGGAGCAGGACACCCGGCTCGAGATGTTCGAGACCGGGATCAAGGTCATCGACCTCATCCAGCCTTTCCTAAAGGGCGGGAAGATCGGGCTCTTCGGCGGCGCCGGCGTGGGCAAGACCGTCATCATCATGGAGCTCATCCACAACGTGGCCCTGAAGCACGGCGGATATTCGGTCTTCGCCGGCGTCGGCGAGCGGACGCGCGAGGGGAACGACCTATGGCTCGAAATGAAAGAGTCCAAGGTCATCGATAAGACCGCCCTGATCTACGGCCAGATGACCGAACCGCCGGGGGCCCGCCTCCGGGTCGGCCTGACCGCCCTCTCCGTCGCCGAGTACTTCCGTGACGAAATGAACCAGGACATCCTCCTCTTCATCGACAACATCTTCCGCTTCACCCAGGCCGGGTCCGAGGTGTCGGCCCTGCTCGGCCGGATGCCCTCGGCCGTCGGCTATCAGCCCAACCTGGCCACGGAGCTGGGGGAGCTCGAAGAACGGATCACCTCGACGAAGAAGGGTTCGATCACCTCCGTCCAGGCGATCTACGTGCCCGCCGACGACTTCACCGACCCCGCCCCGGCGACGACGTTTTCCCACCTCGACGCCTCAACGAGCCTATCCCGCGCCCTGACCGAAATGGGCATTTACCCCGCCGTGGACCCCCTGGCGTCCTTTTCGCGCATCCTCGACCCGAATATCATCGGCGACGAGCATTACCGGGTCGCGCGCCGGGTCAAGGAGATCCTCCAGAGATACAAGGAGCTCCAGGACATCATCGCCATCCTGGGGATCGAGGAACTGTCCGACGAGGACAAGCTCGTCGTCGCCCGGGCCCGCAAGATCCAGCGCTTCCTCTCTCAGCCGTTCCACGTGGCCGAGGAGTTCACCGGCCGCCCCGGCAAATACGTCACCATCCAAGAAACCGTCAGGGGATTCAAAGAGATTTGCGAAGGCCTGCACGACGACAAGCCCGAGCAGGCGTTCTATATGATGGGCGGGATCGACGAAGTTTTCAAGCGCTCGGAGGAATTGAAGAGCTTATGAGCGAGACCCTGCCGGCCTCCTTCCGCCTCAAGGTGATTACGCCGCGGCGATTGCTGGCCGAGGCGGATGTCCAGGAGGCCTCGATCCCCAGCCTGGACGGCTTGATCGGCGTCCGGCCGGGACATCGGCCGCTGATGATCGTCCTGGGCCGCGGGACCCTGTCCTACCGGCAGGAGGCGAGCGAAGAAAGCTTCGAGGTCGCCGGCGGCTACGCGGAGATCCTCTCCGACCAGGTCCTGGTCTTCACCGAATTGAGCGAAGAGGCGCTCTAGGGTACACAGACCGTATGTGGTCCTCCCGCTGATACGATCATGTCTCCTCATAAAAAATTGGGTACACATACGGTCAGCGGACCGGCTCCGGTGCTCATCCGCGAGGACGAGACCCTGGACGCGTTCTATCGCGGCCGCGTCCTCGTTTTTCAGCGAAAGAGGGGCTACCGCTTCGCCCTCGACGCGCCGCTTCTCGCCGATTTCATCCGGACCCGCCGGACGGACGAGCTCCTCGAACTGGGCACGGGCAGCGGGATCATCTCCCTCCTCATCGGCCTCCGGCCGACCGGACCCATCACCGCCGTCGAGATCCAACCCGCCCTCGCCGACATCGCCCGGAGGAACGTGGCCATCAACCGGATGGACGGCCGGATCACCGTCGTCCGCCGCGATTTCCGGACCTACCGCCGGCGGAAGAAGTTCGACATCGTCTTCGCCAACCCGCCGTACATCCGGAAAAGGACCGGATTTCTGAGCGCGACGGCGGAAAAATCCGTTGCAAAGCACGAGTTAAAGTGCGATATAGTAGACGTCATGCGGACCACGGCCAGGCTGCTCAAGACCGACGGACGGGCCTATTTCGTATATCCGGCGCGGCGCCGGAACGACCTCGAAACGGCCGCCCGGGCATCCGGCCTCCATCTTCACGCCGTGCGCGAGGTTCATCCGAGGCCGGGCGCGGAAGCGAACCTGTTCCTGGCCGAATGCGGTTTCGCGGCGAAGGCGGGGCGCGTCCTACCCCCGCTCGTCCTTTGCGACGACCGAGGCGGCACCACCGCCGAAGCGCGCCGGATCTTCGAGGGGAGAAACCGTGGCCCGGCTCATTAAAAACCTCAAGGAGCTCTACCGGTTCCGCGTCCTCATCCAGAACCTGGTCAGCCGCGAGCTCAAGGCCCGCTACCGAGGCACAGTCCTCGGCTTCCTCTGGTCGTTCTTCAATCCTTTGCTCCTGATGAGCGTCTATACCATCATCTTCGGGTTCATCCTCAAGCCGAAGGACCCGGCCTTCGACGGTTCGCCCTGGTTCTACGCCCTGTTCCTGTTCTGCGGGATCCTGCCCTGGGTCTGGTTCTCCTCTTCGTCCATCGAATCGGCCAATACCCTGATGATCAACGGCAACCTGATCAAGAAGATCCTCTTCCCGGCCGAGATCCTGCCCATCGTCACCCTGACGAGCAATTTCATCCATTTCAGCTTCGGCCTGCCCATCCTCCTCCTCTTCATCTTCGTCTTCGGCAAGACGCTGACCCTCTACGCCCTGCTGCTGCCGGTCGTCATCCTCGTCCAGTACGTTTTCTCTTTGGGCTTCGGCTTCTTGATCTCGGCCCTGACCGTCCATTTCCGCGACATCAAGGACATCCTCGGCAACCTCTTGACCTTCTGGTTCTTCACGACGCCGATCGTCTATTCGCTGAACTCTCCCCCCATCGAGGAGCACCCGGCCATTAAGGCGATCCTCATCCTCAATCCGATGACGCACATCATGGAAGGCTATCATGACTGCCTTTTCTACGGCCGCACGCTCCGCTGGTCGTCGCTGGGCCTCGTTTTCCTCGTCTCGCTTGTCCTTTTCTATATCGGATACGCGGTGTTCGACCGGCTGCGCGATTCCTTCCCGGAGGAGGTCTGATGCACGCCATCGAGCTCGACCGGGTTACGCGGGTCTATCAGAAATATTCGGCCCGCCACCGCTTCCAGACGTTCAAGAGCGCCCTGGTCAAAGGCGACCTGTTCCGCTCCCTGAAGCCGGACGAGCTCGTCGTGGCCCTGGACAAGGTCAGCCTCCACGTGGAGAAGGGCATGACCTTCGGCGTGATCGGGGAGAATGGCTCGGGCAAAAGCACGCTTCTCAAGATCATCTCGGGTATCGCCAAGCCCACCTCGGGCCGGCTCAAGGTGAACGGGAAGATCTCCGCCCTGATCGAGCTGGGGGCCGGCTTCCATCCCGAGATCTCGGGCCGCGAGAACGTCTTCATCAACGGCATCATGCTCGGCCTGTCCAAGAAGGAGATCAGCCGGAAGTTCGACGAGATCGTCCGGTTCGCCGAGCTTGAGCAGTTCATCGACGCGCCGGTGAAGACGTATTCCTCGGGGATGTACATGCGGCTCGGCTTTTCGATCGCGATCAACGTCAACCCGGAGGTCCTGCTCATCGACGAGGTCCTCGCCGTCGGCGACGCGGCCTTCGTCCCCAAATGCCTGGACCGCATCGACGACTTCCGCCGCCGCAAAAAGACCATTCTTTTCGTCAGCCATGACCTGACGACCGTGGCCAAGATCTGCGACCGCGTGGCCTGGATGAAGGGCGGGAAGATCCGGATGCTGGGTGAACCCAAGCGCGTCGTCGATGCCTACCTCCAGGACGTCGTGATCAAACAGGAGGAGGATTTCCAGGAACGGCGGGTCCAAGCGGCGGCGCCGGCGGCCGAGCCGTCTCCCGCGCCGGACCCCGAGCTCGCGGTCGAAGACGAGAAGCGCGAACAGCGCTGGGGCAAGCGCGAGATCGAGATCCGCAAGGTGACTCTCAAGACGTCGCGCGGCGAGGAAAAACACGTCTTCCATCCCGAGGAGGGGATGGTCGTCGAGATGGACGTCGCCGCCCACGAGCCGCTCAAGGATTTCGTCTTCGGCATCGGGATCTTCAACTCCCAGGGCATCTCCTGCTACGGGACGAACACGGACCTCGAGGATCTCGATCCCGTCTCGATCAGCGGCGAAGGTCAGGTCACCTTCCGGATCGAGCGTCTGGGCCTGATCAACGGGACCTATTACCTGGACGTGGCCGTCCACAAGCGCGACGGCTATCCCTACGATTATCACCGGAACCTGTATTCGTTTCTGGTCTCCTCCACCCTCAGAGATGTCGGTGTCGTCCGCCTGTCCCACGCCTGGACCTTCAGCCCCAAAATCAAGTTCAAAGAGCCGGGCAAAGAGAAGCGCAGCCAAATAGGATGAAGGGTGACATGCTCCGAATTCTCCGGAATTCGGTGCGTGTCATCGTCTTCAAGGCGATGAGATGAGAAACACGAAGATCCAAAACCTGACCCATCTCAAAAAAATCCGGGCCCGCCTCCGTCGGCAAGGCAAGACCGTCGTCTTCACCAACGGCTGTTTCGACCTGATCCACGGCGGGCACATCGCCTTGTTCAAGAGGGCCAAAGCCTGCGGCGACGTCCTCGTCGTCGCCCTGAACACGGACGCCTCCATCCGGAAGCTCAAAGGCCCCTCGCGCCCCATTTTCCCCCTCAAGGAAAGGTTCGAGGTCCTCGCCGCGATGGGCGACATCGATTACCTTACCTCCTTCTCCGAAGCCACGCCCCGCAGGATCATTGCCGCGCTTCTCCCCGACGTCCTGGTCAAGGGCGGCGATTGGGGAACCGGGGAGATCGTCGGCCGGGCGGAGGTCGAAGCGGCCGGCGGCAAGGTCGTTCAGGCGCCTTATCTCAAAGGCCATTCCAGCACCGATATCATCCGGAGGATATTGGTCAGCTTTTCCTAGGCCCCCCATTTGACTTTGCCGACGGTTGAAATTATCATTGTTTGCCCTCGGATCGCCTTTTTTTTAAACATAGTGAGCGTGATCTCATGAACGAAACATCGCGGAGATTCCTGGGCGTCGTACTCGTCTCCGTTCATCTGGCCTCGTCGGCGGCCGCGGCGCCGGACCGCCTCCAGGAGTTGGCCGATGCGGACCACTGGAAAGAGGTCCGGGCTTTGGCCGAGCCGATGCTCCAGGCGAATCCCAAGGACGACCGCGCCCTCTTTTTCCTGGGCCGCTATAAAGAGGTCGCCGGCGATTATGACGGCGCCCTCGACCTGGCCCAGAAAGCCGTGGCCATCGATCCCAAGAACCCCGACTATCACTGCCTGCTGTCGCTCATCTACGGGCGGCGGGTCCTCAGGGCCGGAATATTACGCAAGATCGGGCTGGTCCGGCGGGTCCGCAAGGAGGCCGAGACGGCCCTCAAGCTCAAGGCCGGTCACGTCGAAGCGCACCTCATCCTCATCGAGTTCTTCCGCCGGGCGCCGGGGATCCTCGGCGGGGACAAAGACAAAGCCCGGGCCCTGGCCGAGGAGGCGGCGAGACTCGATCCGGTCCGTGGTTATATCGCCCAGGCCGTTTTCGCCCATGAGGAAAGACAGGACAGCCGGGCGGAGGAATCGTACAAGAAAGCCGTCGAGGCGGACCCCCGATCGTACCACGCTCTGATCACGCTGGCCCGGTCCTACGGCTACGGCGGGCAGCGGAACTCTGATCTCATCGAACGATACGCCAAGGAAGCCATGGCCCTCGACCCCGGCCGTGTCGCCGCCTATGACCTGCTCGCCCAGAATCTGGCCCGCCTCGAGCGCTGGCCCGATCTCGACGACCTGCTCGTTCAGGCCGAGAAGAACGTGCCGGACAACCTGAGCCCTTATTTTCAGGCCGGACGCGTCGTTTTCCAGCAGGGCAAGGACTTCGAGCGGGCCGAGCGCTATTTCCGCAAATTTCTGACCCAGGAACCGGAGCCGGTGTTTACGTCCCGCGGATCGACCTCGTCTCACGCCCAGACCCACTGGCGGCTGGGGCAGACGCTGGAGAAGTTGAACCGCAAAGCCGAGGCTATCGAAGCGCTGAAGACCGCGGTGAAGCTGGACCCGAACCTCGACGGCGCTAAAAAGGACCTGAAGCGTCTCCGCTGAACTTCGAACCGTTACCGGATGTTGATGAACGGTATGCCCTTTTCGGCCAGCAGCTTGTTCAGGGCCGGGACATCGGTCTCGAGGAGCTCGGCCATCTTCTTCTGGAGCGGGGCCAGGAAGGCTTTGGCCTCCTCGATCTTGTCGATCGCCATTTGGGTCGGCGCGCCCGGATATCCGCCCGCTCCGCCGCCGCGCATGGCCACCTCGGCCATGGTCCCGCCGCGGAGGGCATTGAAATACAGCTGACGGTACTGGGTCTGGCCTTCCGGCGTCCGGAAATAGACCTTCTGGATCTCGCCCAGCTTGTCCTTCACCGCCTTAAGCTTGGCCGTGACCGCCGGATCGACGTTGCGCCCAGCGGCGAGGTTCGTTTCGAGCGGCTGGAGCTGCGTCGCCAGCTGCTCGACCTGGGTCATCAGGCGCGCCGCGGCCGCGCTCACCGGGGCCGCGTCGAGGGCGACCTTCTGGTTGAGTTTTTTCTCTTCGAGCGGGATCCCGATCTCGTCCTTCACCATAAAGGCCTTTTCCTGGGTCTTGCCGTTGACTTCGAGGACGGCTCGGTATTCACCCGCATCGACATAGCCTCCTCCTCCTCCTCCGAACCCTCCGCCGCCTCCCATCCCGCGCTGGCCGCCGCCATAGGCGAACGGCGTGCCGATGGTCGAGGCGCCGGCCTGTCCGCTGCCCATGCCGCGTTGTCCGGCCCCCATGCCGCGCTGGCCGCCGCCAGCCGCGCCGCCCGGCGAATCGGGCCGGAGGTCCCAGACGACGCGATTGACGCCGGCCGCAAGCGGCGCCTGGAGCGCGCGGATGTCCTTGCCGGACTTGTCTCGAATGGTGAGCTTCAACTTGGCCTCCTTGGCCGCGGCCGGATTCAAATAATAGTTGATGGTGGCTCCGAAGGCGGGATTCACGCCGGCGAAATCGTTGGTGTCGACGTCTGAAGTGCTTTTCATCCCGTGGATCGTCGCGTTCCGGACATCGAACAGCGAGCTCTCGGCCTTGACCGTCTCGGCCGTGAGCTTCTCCAGCGGCCGGATGTCGTCCATGATCCAGACGCCGCGGCCGTGCGTCCCGACGATGAGGTCGCGTTCCCGCGGGTGGACCTGGATGTCGCGGACGGCGATGGTCGGGAAATCCGTCTTATAAGGGATCCATTTCTTGCCGCCGTCGAAGCTGAAGAAGAGCCCGAACTCCGAGCCGGCGAAGAGCAGGTTCGGATTTTCGAGGTCCTCGCGGACGACGTGGATGTAGCCGTAGGCGGGCAGGTTCGAAGCCAGGGCGGTCCAGGTTTTGCCGAAGTCCTCGGTCTTGAAGATGTACGGCTTGTAGTCGTCCACCTGGTGCCGCGAGATCGAGATGGTGGCCGCGCCCTCGCCGAAGTGCGAGGCCTCGACCCGGGTCACCCAGTTATCGTCGGGGCCGAGCCCCTTGATATTCTTGGTCACGTTATCCCAGGTCTTGCCGTCGTCGCGCGTGACCTGGACCAGGCCGTCGTCGGTGCCGACCCAGATCGTGCCCTTTTTGAGCGGCGATTCCGAAATGGACAGGATGGTGCAGTGGATCTCGGCCCCGGTGTTGTCGATCGTGATCGGCCCGCCCGAGTCGATCTTCTTCTTCGGATCGTTGGTGGTCAGGTCCGGACCGGCTTTCTCCCATGACCGCCCCTTGTCCCGCGACCGGAAGAGGTAGTTGCCGCCGAAATAGAGGACATTATGGTCGTGGGGCGAGAGGTAGATGGGTGAGTTCCAGTTGAACCGGTAGGGTTCCTCGCCGAGCGGGGCCTGGGGCTTGATCCCCTGGGACAGGAACGTCCGGAGGTCGTGGCGCTCGATGCCCCCCATCTGGAGATTGCGATAAAGGATCGTCCAGTCCGTGGGATCGATCTGGGCATAGAAGCCGTCGCCCCCGCCGGTGGCGTACCAGTATTGGTTCAGGATCCCGCTCCGGTCGCGGGAGTTGGACGGTCCTTCCCAGTTGCCGTTGTCCTGGAGGCCGATATTGACCCAATAGGGGTCGCGCAGGTCGTAGGTCAGGTTGTAGATCTCGGCCCAGGCGCGGGACTGGACGGTGTGATAGGTCCGGCCGCCGTCCCAGGAGACATCGATTCCGCCGTCGTTGCCGTCGATGATGTGGCTGGAGTTGAACGGATCGACCCAGAGGGCGTGGTGGTCGGAGTGCGTCCCCCGGCCGATCGAGTCGTAGGTCCGGCCGCCGTCCCGGGAGACGTAGGACGAACCGGAATAAACATAAACGACCAGCTCGTTGTTGGGGTCGGCGGTCAGCCGGCTGTAATAGAACGGCCGGAAGTTGGTCCGGTCATAGGTCCGCTTGTCGCACATGCGGACCCACGTCTCGCCCTTGTTGTCCGTGCGGTAAAGGCCGGCGTCCGTGGCGTGCTCGATGAGCGTGTAGACGACGTTGGGTTTGGACCGGCAGATGTCCACGCCGATCCGGCCGATGACGCCGCCCGGGAGGCCGCCGGCCTGCTTCTGCCAGGTCTCTCCGCCGTCGGTCGTCTTGAACAGCCCGCTCGTTTCCCCGCCGCTGTAGAAATAATAGGGGCTGCGGCGGTATTTCCACATTCCGGCATAAAGGATCTTGGGATTGGAGGGGTCCATGGCCAGGTCCGAACAGCCGGTGTCCTTGTCGATATAGAGGACCTTCTTCCAGGATTTGCCCCCATCGGCCGTCTTGTAGACGCCGCGCTCCTCGTTCGGGCCCCACAGATGGCCCTGGGAGGCGGCGAAGACGACGTCGGGATTCGTCGGATCGATCGAGATGCGGGCGATGAACCGCGTCTCGGCGAGGCCCATGTTTCTCCAGGTCCGGCCGGCGTCCTCGGACTTATAGACGCCGTCGCCGGGGGCCACCGAGTTGCGGGCCGTCGCTTCGCCCGTGCCGACCCAGACGATATCGGGCGCGCTCTGGGCCACGGCCACGGCGCCGACCGAAACTGAACCCTCGTTGACGAAGGAGGGCTCCCAAGTGATGCCGGCATTCGAAGACTTCCAGAGTCCGCTCGGGCCGACCGCGGCGTAGATGATGGATGTGTTTCGGTCCGGGACGGAGAAATCGACCGTCCGGCCGCCCATATTGGCCGGGCCGATGTTGCGTATGCGGAACGTCCGGAGGACGGCCGCGTAGTCGAAATCCTCGGCCTTGACGGCCGGCGCCGCCTTCTGGGCGGCGGGTTTGGTCTGGCTCAGGCCGGAAGGGCCGGCCACGACCAGGATCGCCGCGAGGGCCAAAAGACCGGAGAACCACGGATGCTTGTTAGACACGGATACCTCCCCGATGAGAATTCGGAAACGAGAAACGGATCGAATGGATACCCACTCTCTTCTTCGGGGATGATATATATCAAAGAACCGGCGCTTGTCAAAAAAAAGGCTCTCCGGCCGGGACGGCCGGAGAGCCAGCAAAAGTTCCGTTGTCGAGCCGTTTCACCTCATGCTCAGGAGGGTCGTTGGCAGCCGCTCTTGCAATGGCTGACGCGCGGGATCAGGTACCGTGTCATAAGGGCGCTCCTTTCATAAACTCTATAGGAATACTATACAATCAGGGTCGCGAATTGTCAAATGAGCTGGAGCTGGGCTAAAGGAAGAAACTCGCTCGAAGCGGGCGAACGCCCTCCTCGTCGCGGGGCCTGTAGCCAAGATCGGGAAACGTCTTCGCTCCCGACTCGGGTTTTTCACGCCGTTTCCTCACCGTCCTTCTCGGCGGCGAGTAACTCGTATAAGAAGGTCGTCGCGTCGACGAGATCGCCCCCGGCCCCCTTGGGAACCAGTCGCCGCGTCGACTTTTTTCTTGGCCGACGAGCGAAAAAAACCAGGTCCACAGCTTCTTGTGGAACTCGAGGCTCGGAGGGTGGGCCTTGAGGAACCCGTTGATGGCGATGAGCTCCTTATCGGCGGGCGTGAACTTGTATTTCGGCTCGGTGTCCCAGAGCATGGGAAATTCCGGATGGAACTGGACGCCTAGAACATTCCGGTATTTCGTATGTTCCACGGCCTCGACGACCTTGCCATCGAGCGAAGCCGCCGCGATCTTCAGGCCTCGGCCGATCCGGCTTGCGGCCTGGTGATGGGCGCTCATGATATAGGGCTGATCGGCGGGTGTGAAACCCATCTCGGCGAGAAACTTGCTGCCCGGGGAGAATTGAATGGGATGGAGCATATAAGCGAGCAACTCCCGCGTCTCCGGGTGGAGCTTGCGCCAAGGGTTGGTATGCCAGTTCGGCTGGCCCATGGCGATAACGTCCTCGACGTATTTTTTGCCGTAAATGTCCGTCAAAACGTCCTGGACCAGGGTCCCGCCCGTCCCCGCGTTTAAGGTCTGCATCCCGAGGCAGATGCCCAGGATGGGAAAATCCGGACGTCTCTCGAGGAACCCCTTGAAGGCGTCGTTCTGCGAACCGCCCAGCAAATGGAAGATGAACGACAGCTCGAGAAAATGGCGGGCGGGATCTTCGATGATCGTCTGAAGGCTTGTCTTCTCCCCATAGGCCGCGGGCGGGATATCGGGGCCGCCGAAGAAGATCATCCCGTCGGACTTGGCGAAGATGGTTTCGAACTCCTTGGAGGCGGCGTTCGCTTTGTAGAGGTCGGACGGTCCGATATCGGCCGCGATCTCATGGAAATGGATCCAGTCGAGCTTCCTGTCGAGGACGAACTTCTGAGCTTCCCTGTAGTTCGTCCGCTCCTTGGCGTGATAGATGCCGACGATCTCGAATTTTTCCGCCGGTAGAAGGCCCTGTTCCTTAAGCGCGAGGATGTCCCGAAGCGTCCCCGTTGAGGGATAGCAAATCATCAGCCGAACGACATCGGCCGGCGCGGCGGCCGTATCGAAGAAACGCGGCGGCGTCTGGGCGATAAGAGCGGTCTGGACGAGCAACAATAAAGCGAGGCCCAAAATCCACTTCGTTGGTTTCATAGTCTCTCCACGGTATTAAATCGGGGACACGTACCTGAGGGACACATGCAAGAGGATGTGTCCCTCAGGACCATGTCCCCATTCATCGAGCACGGCGAAGATGAAGATTGATCTTGTCGTTTTCATGAGCTCTCCTATATCCATAACTTCGGCGGCGAAGGGACCGCCCGCGGCTCGCTGGGAAACCAGTCCCGTCGGTTCCCCCCATCGCGAACGATGGGATCCCCCTCCGCTATACCCGCCTTAGGGCAATCCCTCCGCCGCCGAATGCCGCGTCCACATAATTTCTTGTACTTTATCGCCGCGGGTGGCGCGACGGATGCCCCGGCCGCGCGCAGCGGAAGGGCCCCACCGGGGGATGGGTGGAGCGAGCACGGACGGGGCGCGCCCAAGCGACAGGAACCGCGGCCGAGAGCGCTGGTTCCCCAGCGAACCGCGGGCGATCCCTGCGTCTCCGCAGCAGATAGAACTCGCGGCTCCACGCTTACTTCCCCAGGGCCGCGACCGCCCGGGCGATGATCGTTTCCAGAAGCTCGATCTTGTATCCGTTCTCAGCGAGGGCCGAGGCGTCCTTCAGGGCGACCTTGGCGGCCTGGCGGGCGGCGGCCTCCGTCGCTTTCCGGCCTTTAAGGGCGTCTTCGGCCTTCGTCATCCGCCAAGGGACGGGCGCGACGCCGCCGCAGACGATGCGGATGTCCTCGATCGTCGTCCCGGACAGGACGGCTTTGACCGCCGCCGACACGACGGCGAAATCCCACGACCCGCGCTCGATGAATTTCAGATAGGCGCTCCTTTGGTTCGGCTTGGCCGGAGGAACACGGACCTCCTTGAGGATCTCCTGCCCGTTCAGGACGTTCTCTTTCCGGACGTTGACGATCGGCGGAATATAGAACTCCGCCAGTGGGATGGTCCGCTCGCCTTTAGCCGAGACGATCACGGCTTTCGCGTCCAGGGCGATGAAGGCCGGAGCCAGGTCGGAGGGATGAACGGCGTAGCAGATCCCCCCGGCGAAGAGGGCGTGGTATTTGTTGCGCCCCTTGGCGGCGTAGCACATGGCGCCGCCCTTTTTATTGCAGACAATCCGCGCGTCCCGGTAGTACCAGCAGCGCGGCCGCTGGCAGAGATTCCCGCCGACCGTGCCCATGTTCCGCAACTGGGGCGAGGCGATAGCTTTGGCCGCTTCGTGGAGGACCCGATAGTCCTTTTGGATCCCTGGGTCTTCAGCCAGGTCGGCGATGGTGGTTAAAGCTCCGATGGCGACGCCGTCCTTGTCTTTCTTGATATAGGCGAGACCGGGAACGGACTTGAGATCGATGACGACGGCGGATTCGACGAGGCCCTCTTTGATCTCGCCCAGAAGGTCGGTGCCGCCGCCCATGACGAAGACGTTCGGATCGCCCTTGCCCAGGAACGCCGCCGCCTGTTCGAGAGAAGCCGGTTTTCCGTACCGGAAGTTCTTCATTTCCCGGCCTCCTTTCTTTTGAGGGCCGCCAAGACCCTGGCCGGGGTCATGGGGATCTCCCGGACATGGACGCCGATGGCGTTGAACACGGCGTTGGCGATGACGGCCGAGGCCGGGATCCGCGGCGGTTCGCCCAAGCCCTTTGTCCCCAAATTGTTCAGGCGGTCGTCGATGACGTCGACGAAGATCGGGACAACCTCCGGGATGTCCATGGCCGTGGCGACCTTGTAATCGTGAAGGTTGGGGTTGACCATGGTCCCCGTCTCCGGGTCCATGATCTTTTCCTCGAAGAGGGCCGCGCTCATCCCCTGGGTGATGGCGCCGATGACCTGGCTTTCCGCGGTCTGGCGGTTGAGCACCCGGCCGATGTCGTGGGCCGCGACGACCTTCTTGACCTGGATCTTTCCGGTCTCGATATCGACTTCGACCTCGGCGAAGTGGGCGCCGAAGGTCTGGTAGGCGAATCCGGGGGCCATGGCCGAGCGCTCGCCGTGGAACGGCATGGGTCTCGGGATCGTCCGGGCGAGCTCCTTGAGGTCGATAGAGTTGCCCGGATCGGTCTTGGACACGGCCTTTTTGTTTTCGAGAACGATATCGGTCGCCGCGATGTTGAGCTTCTTGGCCGCCAAGCCTTTGAGATACTCGGCGGCCTTGAGCGCCGCGTCGCGGACCGCCGGCGCGACCGAGGGCACGGTCAAGCTGCCGCCCGAGATGGGAGCCCAGGGCAGATCGGAGTTCCCGATGTGGACGGAGATATCCTGCGGCTCGAGGCCCAGGGTCTCGGCGGCGACGACCGCGATGTGCGTCCGCGTGCCGGTGCCGATGTCCTGCGTCCCGCAGTCGACCTCGACGCTCCCGTCGTTATAGAGCTTCACGTCGGCCAGCGTTCCGGGGATGCCGGCGCCGGGCCAGATCTGGCTGGCCATGCCGAGGCCCGTCCGGACCGTCCCTCGTCCGGCGCCGGGCTTCTTGTTGCGGCGGGCCCAGCCGATCTTCTCCGCGCCGAGTTTATAACACTGCTCGAGGCCCTTGGTCGAATAGGGGGTCCCGGTGTCGCCCTTGTCCTTGGTCGAATAGTTCTTCAAGCGGAGTTCGAGTGGGTCGATCCCGAGCCTGGCCGCCAGCTCTTCCATGAATCCTTCCAGGCCGAACGTGGCCTGGGTATGGCCGGGAGCTCGCGTTGCCCGCGAGCCGCAGGTGTTGACAAAGACCGCGTATTCCTCGACCTTCATGTTGGCGCATTTATAGACGTCCGTGAACGGCGTCGCGCAGCGGTCGCCCCTGCCGATGCCGCCGCAGTTGTAATTTTTCAGGGTGAGGGCGGTCAGTGTGCCGTCCTTCTTCGCCCCGGCCTTGACCGTCATCCAGGCCGTCGGCCGGTAGCCGACGCAATAGGAGTTCTCCTGCCGCGTCAGCAGGATCCTGACCGGACGGCCGGTCTCCTTGGCCAGTCGCGCGGCAAAAATCGTGTGATCGTTGACCCCCAGCTTGCTGCCGAACCCCCCGCCCATGTAATGTTTGATGACCTTGATCCGGCTGGCCGGCATGGACAAGCCGCCGGCCAAGCCGTCCCGGACGGACTGGACGGCCTGGGTCGAGTCCCAGACCGTCAGGTCGTCGCCGTCCCACTTGGCCAGGCTGCCGTGCGTTTCGGTCGGCTGGTGGACCTCCCAGGACGTTTTGTAGGTCTGTTCGAAAATGACGTCCGCCTCTTTAAATCCCTTTTCGACGTCGCCGCGGGCGTATTCGTTGGACTTTATGACGTTGCCCTCGTTCTGGACGAGCGGCGCGCCCAGGGCCATGGCCGCGTCGACGGAAACGACATGGGGAAGGATCTTGTATTCGACCTTGATGAGCTCGAGGGCCTCTTCGGCCGTCCCCTCGTCCACGGCCGCCACGGCGGCGATCGGCTCGCCGGCCCACTTGACCCGGCCGTCCTTGAGCTTCAGGGCGGCCTTGACGCCGGGATGGTTCAAGGCCGGGCTCACGTCGACCGAGATGACGTCGGCGCTGGCGTAAGGAGAGCGGAGGATCTTGGCGTGGAGCATGCCCTCGAAGACCAGGTCGTGCGTGTATGGGGCTTCGCCGGTGACGATCTTCCGGCCGTCAATCCGGGGCGTGAATTTTCCGATGTGTTTGAATTCGCCGGATTTGGGTTGTGGTTGCGGCGCCGAGGGAGCGGCGGTTTGGTCCCCTCCGACGTTCGCCAGGTCCATATATTCGAGATAAGGGTCTTCGATGATGGGTTCTTTTTTCATCTCAACCCCTCCTCAGGACCTCGGCCGCGGCGCCGACGGCGGCGTAGATCTTCTGGTAATTGCCGCAGCGGCAGATGTTGCCGGAGAGTCCAGCCCGGATCTCGTCGAACGTCGGCTGTTTGTTCTTGGCTAAGAACCCGACCGAGGTCAGGACGAATCCCGGCGTGCAGAATCCGCACTGGTAGCCGTCCTTGTCGATGAAGGCCTGCTGCACGGGATGGAGCTTGCCTCCGCTGGCCAGGCCTTCGACGGTGAGGACCTCCGCGCCGTCGGCCTGTACGGCCAGGAGATGGCAGGCATAGACGGTCCGGCCGTTCAAGAGCACGGTGCACCCCCCGCATTCACCCCGGTTGCAGACGCGCTTGGCTCCGGTCAGCCGCAGCCGTTCGCGGAGCACCTGGAGAAGCGTCTCGCGGGGTTCGGCGTCGAGGATGACCTTCTTTCCATTGACGGTAAACGAGATCCTTTTCCTTTCGAAGACCTCCAGCTCGCCCGGGCCGGTGGGGAGCGGCCGCGGCTCCTTACCGAGGAGACGGGAGACGACGGTGGCGCCGACCGCTCCGCCGCTGACGCTTTGGATGAAGGCCCGCCGGGAAACGGATTTCGTTTTCTTGGCAACGTTGTCCATGGGCATGGTCCTTAGACGAGCCGGATGAACGCCTGGAATGTCAAGCAGAGCGCGGCGGCGGCCGTCGGCACGAGCCAGCGGGCGATCTTCGGCGCGGCCCCGAATCGGCCTTCTAAGGCGCCGGCTTTGGCTGCGGCGAGAACGCCGAGGGGCACCATGAGCAACGAAATGCCGACGGCGATTGGGGCGTAATACAGCGACAACGGGGTCGTCCCGCCGGGAACGACGCAGGCCGGGATGCCCGTGGCGAATTTCACCAGCGGAAAGAGGTTGACGGCGAGGAGGGCGGAGGTCCCGCCCAGGAACGCCTGGCCGACGGCCTTCCGTTTCCAGGCGTCGGCGAGGAAAGGAACGATGATGAGCAGGGCCAGGCCTTCGATCACGAAGGCGAACATCGGATTGGCCACGGCGCCGTGCTTGATGGGAAGTCCCAACAGCAGCGCGTCGAAAAGCTTGAAGACCAAGGCCAGGCCGACGACGAGCGCCGGGCCGGTGACGCGCCGGGTCCGGGCCCAGGCCGCGGCGATGAAAAACAGAGCGACGCCGGTCATGATCGAACCGGAGGCGAGCTTGGCGCAGCTCTCAAGAGCCAGCCCCAGCCCGGCCTCGGCCAGGCCCCAGACCGACCCGATCACGATCAGAAATCCCAGAGCGGACGGAAATGTTCTTTGGGTCATGGAGATCTCCTTTTGCCAGGATGCGGCTTCAGGACAACGCACGGCGTCCATTATAATGAGCGGGTTTTATTTTGGCAATGGGATCCAGTTGGACGGAAACCCTTTGAACGGGTTTCCTTCCAACGGTCGCTTCGCTCCCTGCCTTCTTTCCAATGAGCTTAATGCCACGAATCACGACGTGGGATCCAGTTGGACGGAAACCCTTTGAACGGGTTTCCTTCCAACGGTCGCTTCGCTCCCTGCCTTCTTTCCAAGGAACCAAAAGCCGCGAATCATGACGTATCAGGACAGCAACGGCCGACGGGATCGGGCGACGCCGGTCCTCCGGACCGGCTTCCGGCCAAGTTGACAAGCTTTTCCATTCCCCCTAGGATGTCCTTGACCGCCCGGCGGCCGTCGATTATTCCGGGCTAAAAAACCCGGCCGGATTTTTTGCATTTGATTTTGAATTGTGCTAAAAGCGGAACCGAGGTGAGGATGCTCATGCCCAGAAAATCGTTTTTTCCGAAGAAGAAAATTCATCTGCATTTGGGAATCCTGCTGATCGCCGGTCTGGCCTTCGCCTCTTTGGCGAACGCGCAGGCTAAGGGCCGGCCGCCCGGAAGCGACGGGCCGAAATGGATCCCCTTGTTCACGGCCGCCGGGATCGAGCGGGCGGGAGCCGAACCCATCGCTCCTCAGGCCTGGCGTTATCGGGCCGTGGCGATCAATCCCCTGCTTTCGGAGGATGGAGGCGTGGCCGTCGGCGACCGGCTCTTCATTTCGCCGTTCGAGGACGGCGCGGCCCTCGGGACGATCGACCGCGTCGAGACCGACGTCAACGGCGTCCTGGCTGTCCGGGCCCGGATCCAGGGATCGGACGGATATCTGCTCCTCTCCTCGGACAAAGGCCGGTCGCTCGGCCGCCTCGTCCTGCCCGAACGGCGGGAATTCGAGATCTCCTGCGTGGGGGGCGGAGATACCCACATCATCCAGGAATTCGCCCCGGGCGCACGGGTCGCTCTCCCTGACGGCCCGCCGCTTATCCCCCCGTCGGCGTCTGCCTCTGAACCCGTCCTGCCGCCTTTGGACTTTGAGTCCCCCGCGGCCGCCAATACCCGGATCGACTGCATGATCGTCTATACGCCGTCTGCCCGGGATTACGCCAACACCGCGAGCGGGATCAATAATTACGTCACGCAGGCGATGCAGTTGGCCCAGTTGGGCATGGACAACGGTCTTGTCGAAATCACCATGAGGCTGGCTCATTCGGCCCTGGTCAATTATACGGAATCGGGATCCTCGTATACGGACTTGAACCGTCTGACCAACACCGCAGACGGGTATATGGATGAAGTCCATACGTGGAGGAATACCTATGGCGCGGACCTGGTCCACCTTTTCACGAATGTGGAAGATACCGGTGGTCTCGGCTGGCTGCTGACGAGCACGGCGGGAAATGCCGCTTACGCCTTTTGTTTAGGCCGGATCAAGCAGGTCAGTTGGACGACCACGACGGTCCACGAATGGGGACACAACATGGGCTGCCACCACCGCAAGGGCCAGCCGACCCAGCCGGGCCCGGGCCTTTTTTCCTATTCGGCCGGCTGGCGCTGGGTCGGCAACGACAGCGCCAAGTACTGTTCCATCATGTCTTATCAGGATGACTTCGGCGGCGTGACGCCCACCCAGGTCGAGTATTTCTCGAACCCCAGCGTCAATTATAAAGGAACGCCGACCGGAAACGCCGTGGACGGCGATAATGCCCGGACGCTCCGCGAGATCAAAGCGGTCATCTCCAATTATCGTGCGGAAGCGGGAACGAAAACGCTGACGATCTCCGCCGGCTCGGGCGGGACAACCAATCCGGCTCCTGGGATTTACACTTACAACACCGATTCCGTCGTCCAGGTCACGGCCCTGCCGACCACGAATTATCGGTTGCTCAACTGGTCGGGCAGCGCCGCCGGATCACAGAATCCGATCAATATCACCATGAGCCAAGACAGAACCCTTGCGGCGGCGTTCCAGCGGATCATCTACGCTCCGACGAACGCGGCTGGCCAAAAGGTCCTGAACCGTTCCCTCTCCAAGGCCGAATACATCAATATCATCACCTTTGCGGCCAATACCAACAACGTGAACATCCTGAACTACAAGATCTACCAAATCGACGGCGGGCAGAAGACGGAGGTCGCCTCGCTTGACGCGAATACCTTCACCTACTGGCACCGGGGTGTGAACGGAAGCAAAGAATACACCTATCACATCGTCGCCGTGAACAATGAGCCCCGGGAAGGCGATCCGGCCGTCATCGTGATCCAATGAGCGGCGGGGAAGGAGAAGAAACCATGAAAAAAATCATCATCGTCGCGTTGATGGTCGGCCTGATCTCCGTCGCGGCGTCGGCCTCGGTCAGCCTCAAAGGGATCTATTTTTTACCGTCGGACGCGGATTTCAAATCCATTTACGGCCAAAGCGGATGGAAGTACGGCGCGGAGATCGCGTTCAACCTCTTCAAGGGGCTGGACCTCTGGCTGGACGGCGGTTATTACGCCAAAACGGGAAGTTTGTCCTACTCCAAAGAGGAAACGAAGCTGACCCTCATCCCGATCGGGGCGGGGCTGCGCTACAGGTTCCTGACGGGGAGGATCGAGCCCTATATCGGCGCCGGGGCCAGATATAATCTCTATAAAGAATCGAACGTGATCGGCGACGTGAACGGGAACGGCATCGGATTCGTCGGGAAAGCCGGCCTGACGCTCTATCTGGCCAAAGGCTTCGGCGTCGATGTCCATGTCGCCTATTCGTCCTGCAAGATGAAACCGGCGGATTTCGAGTTCGACGTCGGAGGGATCGAGCTCGGCGCCGGCATCATCTTTTGAGCGGAGCGTTTCGGACACGTAACGGATCCGGAAAGAGCCTCCTTCCGTCGTGCCTCCGCCCTGAATTCGGAAAGTGTCTGTGAATTTTTAGTATAATGGGACGCTGGTCCCATGAGCCTCGACTTTCTCAAGGACGTTCCCGAGTTCAAGGCGCTCGTCCGGGAACTGGAGAAGGGGAGCCGAGGCCTCCGCATCTCCGGCCTCGCCGCCGCGGCCAAGCCCTTTTTCCTGGCCACGTTAGCCCAGGTTCTCCCTAAAACCATCGTTCACATCCAGCCCGCGGAATTTTCCCTGAGCCGGTTCGAGGAACAGTGCTTGTTCTTCCTGACCCAACTCCGTTCTCCCAAGCGGGCGAAGGCCCTTCCTCCTTTGACGGAGGACCCTTCCCGGGACGCACCCCCCTCCCTCGAAGCGGTCTCGTCCCGGATGCGCTTTTTTTATGACCTCCTTCACCGGCGGCCGTCGCTCGTCGTGACCAACCTCTTCGGCCTTCTCCGGCCCTTCCCTTCCCCCCCGGATCTCCCCGGGCTCTTCCTGAGGCTGGAAAAGGGCGCCCTTCATGGGCGGGACCGCTTCCTGCGGACCTTGGCCGAGTTCGGCTATGTCCGCGAGGACCTCATTTCGTTCCGCGGCGAATACGCCGGCCGGGGGGGAATCGTGGACGTTTTTCCGCCCTGGCAGAAGGCGCCGTACCGCGTCGAATTCAGCGGAGACGAGATCGTCTCGATCCGCGAATTCGATCCCTCGACTCAGCGGTCCCTCCGCCGTCTGGACAGCGCCCTGATCCCCTCGCTTTTGGAAAGCGCGGGTCCGGCCGTCTCGTCCGTGCCTTTTACCGCCTACCTCGACGACCCGGTCTTCATCATTGATCACGCGGAAGACGTCGAGAAGGAGTGGGATGAGGCTCAGGTCGATCCGCGGCCCGGGGAAGAAAGGATCGATTTCTCTCCCGTTTCGTTGTGGCGGGAGATCCGGGAGACGGCCGTCCGTTCGGAGGCTCTCGAATCGGGGGGGACAGAGCCGGAGTTCCACTTCTCGTTCCAGTCCGTCCCGCGCTTCGACAACAAGATCCCCTTCTTCCTGGAGTACGTCCGCCGCCTCCAGCGGGAACGAGACCGCTGTTATATTTTCCTGACGAGCCCGGCCGTCCGGAAAAAGATCGCCGGACTCCTCGCCCAGAACGATATCGAAAGCCGCGAAGCGGACTCGCCGCTCGAGGCGCCCCGGGGCGGGGAGATCCTCCTCGTCGTCGGCGACCTCGGCCGGGGCTTCGGATTCCCGAAAGAGAAGATCTCGTTCTTCGCCGAGTCCGACATCATCACCGAGGAGAAGGTCGTCGTCAGCCGCCCCTCGGTCCGGCCCTCGCTCACCCAGTTCCAGGACCTCAGGGCCGGCGATTATATCGTCCACGCGGACTACGGGATCGGCCGGTTCGAGGGGCTCCTCAGAATGGACGTGGACGGACGGCCGCGGGAGTTCATGGAGCTCCATTACCGCGACGAGGACAAGCTCTTCGTCCCCGTCGAGGACCTGAATTTGGTCCAGAAATACGCTCAGGTCGGAGCGATTCTTCCTCCCCTCGACAAACTGGGCACCAATACCTGGCAGAAGACCAAGGAGCGGACGAAGAAGGCCGTCGAAAAACTGGCCAAGGAGCTGCTGGAACTGTACGCCCGGCGCAAGGCCCTCAAGGGCTTCGGCTTCAGCCCCGAAGGGCAGTGGCAGACCGAGTTCGAGAAGACGTTCGAATTCGAGGAGACCGAAGATCAGCACCGCTCCATCCGCGAGATCAAGGCCGACATGGAAGCGGATTCCCCCATGGACCGGCTGATCTGCGGCGACGTGGGCTATGGCAAGACCGAGGTCGCCATGCGCGCCGCGTTCAAGGCGGTCATGGACGGGAAACAGGTCGCGGTCCTCTGCCCGACCACCGTCCTAGCCAGTCAGCACATGAAGACGTTCTCGAGCCGCTTCGTTCTGTTTCCCGTCCGCGTCGCGGAGCTGACCCGGCTCCAGTCGAAGGCCGAACAGCGGAAGATCGTCGAGGACGTGAAAAAGGGGCTGGTCGACGTCGTCATCGGCACCCACCGGATCCTCTCCGCGGACGTCGAATTCTTCGACCTGGGGCTTCTCATCGTCGACGAGGAGCAGCGGTTCGGCGTCAAGCACAAGGAGAAGATCAAGCAGATGAAGGCGCACATCGACGTCCTGACCCTGACGGCGACGCCCATCCCCCGGACGCTCAACCTCTCCCTGGCCGGCCTGCGCGACATCAGCCTGATCGAGACCCCGCCCAAGGACCGGCTGGCCGTCCACACGGTCGTGACCACGTTCAGCCCGAAGCTGATCGCGACCGCGGTCAAGCAGGAACTCGCGCGCGGCGGCCAGGTCTATTATATCTTCAACAAGATCGAAGAGATGGAGCACATGGCCGGGCTCATCGAGAAATGGGTGCCCCAAGCCCGGGTGGTGACCCTTCACGGCCAGATGCGTCCCCTCGAACTCGAAAAACGGATGATCGATTTCATCGACCGGACCTATAACGTCATGGTCTCGACGACGATCATCGAGAACGGCATCGACATCCCCCTGGTCAACACGCTCATCGTCCACCGGGCGGACCATTTCGGGTTGGCCCAGCTGTACCAGCTCCGCGGCCGGGTCGGCCGCTCGTCCCGCCAGGCGTTCGCCACCTTTCTCGTTCCCCCCTTCAACGAGCTGACGCCGCTGGCCAAACGCCGCCTTGAGGCGCTCAAGGAATTCAGCGAGCTCGGCTCCGGCTTCCGCCTGGCCATGAAGGATCTGGAGATCCGCGGCGCCGGCAATGTCTTCGGCGCCGAACAGCACGGAACGATGGAGGCCGTCGGCTTCGATTATTTCGTCCACCTCCTCGAACAAACCATCCGCGAGCTCAAAGGCGAGATCGTCGAGAAGGTCAAGAGCGAAATCAACCTCAAGGTCGACATCCAGATCCCTGAGGACTATCTGCCCCAGATGAACCTCCGGCTCAACCTCTACAAGCGGATCTCGTCGGCGGACGCCCTGGAGGAGATCCAAGCCGTCGAAGACGAGATCCAGGACCGCTTCGGCCCCCCGCCGCGGAGCGTGCGCAACCTCTGCCAGTACGGCCGGATCAAGCTGTTGGCCCAGCGTCTGAAGATCAAGCGGATCGACCGGATGGATGTCCCGATCGATTCGCGGGACGAAGATCCTGGGAAGGAAGGCAGGGAGCGAAGCGACCGTTGGAAGGAAACCCCAGCAAAGGGTTTCCTTCCAAGAGTGACCGGGCGGGTCATCTTCAAGTTCCTGCCTTCGACGTCCGCTCAACTCGGGCGGATGACGGCGCTCCTCAACCGCTACGCCGGGTCCCTGACCCCCCAGGGCGTGATGAGCCTGGCCCTTCAAGCCAAGCGGGACGAGGATTTCCTCCGTGAAACGATCGCCGTCTTGAAGGAGTTATAGAATTATCGTATAATGGATTGATAATCATAAAGATGAGAGACGATCGGAACGCCCGGAAAGTGCTTGTGGCCGTGACGGCCGGACTTTTTTTTCTCCTTTCCCTGGGCTGCCGCAAGGACGGCGGCGGGGCCGAGGCGGATCCATCGCTTTCGTCCGATCCGCAGAATCGGGGCCGCATCATCCTCGAGGTTGAGGGAACGACCTTCACCAACGCGGATTTCGATAAATACGTTCGTCTCACCGCCGGCGACTCCAGCCCCTCGCTTTCGGCGGCCGTGCTGAGCCGGCTCTATGACGGCTTCATCGAGGAGCGTCTCTTCATCAAACGCTCCCAGGCCGAAGGCGTCGCCTTGAGCGACGGCGAGAAGGCGAACTACCTGAAAAAGCTCGAGATCTCCATGGGGACCGAGGACAATAAATCGCTGATGACGGACCGGGCGGTCCTGACCGAAAGACTCCTCGTCGAGAAATATCTTTATCTGCTGGTCAAGGACATCCGGGTCGACGACAAGGAGATTGCCGCTTACTACAGCCTGCACAAAGGCGACTATCTGCTGCCGGAGAAGGTCCAGGTCAGTCAGATCCTGCTCGCCTCGGCGGGCCAGGCCAGCGAGGTCCGGGACCGGCTGAAGAACGCCTCGGAAGAGGAGTTCCGGACCATGGCCCGGACGGCCTCGAGCGGCCCGGAGGCGTCGAAAGGCGGGGTCATGGGCGTATTCAGCGCCGGGCAGCTTCCGCCAGAGCTGGAGAAGGTCATTTTCCCGATGAAAGAGGGGGAGATCGGCCGGGTCGTCGAGTCCACCTACGGCTTCCACATCTTCCGGCTGGACAAGAAATTCGAGGCCCGCCTGGTCGGCCCGTCCGACGCGGCGGCGTCCATCCGAACCAAGCTCGCCGACGAGAAGAGCCAACGGACGATCGCCGCCCACCTCGAAGAACTGAAGGCCTCCATGGACTGGAAGGCGCTTCCCGAAAATCTGCCCTTTACCTACCAAAGGATCGAATCATGATCAAAAAAAGAACGAGGCTGTTGTTGGCCGCCCTCGGCTTGGTCGCCGCCCTCGGCCTGGCCCAGGAGGTCGTCGAGGAGATCGTGGCCGTCGTCAACGACGAGGTGATCACCTTATCCCATTACAAGCGCGAATATGACTCGCGGGTCCAGGCCGCCCGGGCCCAGCTGCAGGGGGCGGAGCTCGACAAGTTCATGGAAACGCTCAAGCCCGGATTGATGGACGCTCTGATCACCGACATGCTCCTGCTCCAGATGGCCAAAGAGAAGAACTACAATGTCGCCGACCAGGTGAAGTCGACGATCGAGAACATCAAGAAGGAGAACAACCTTTCGAGCGACGACGACCTGAAACGGGCCCTCCAGGCCCAAGGGCTGGAATGGGAGCCGTGGCTGAAGCAGCTCGAGGAGATGATCATGCAGCGGGTCGTGGTCGACACCGAAGTGAACCGCTCAATCGTCCTGGATGACGCCGAGATCGTCGATTTCTACAAGAAGCACCAGCCGGAGTTCGTCGAGCCCGAGGAGTATAAGATCCGGGCGGTCTATCTGAACGCCGTCGACGCGGACGAGGCCGCGCTCGGGACGAAAAAGAAAGAGATCGACGACAAGATCAAGGCCGGCGGGAATTTCGAGGAGATCTCCGGGACGTCCTCGGACGAACCCCTCAAGGAGTCCAAGGGCGATCTCGGGACGATAAAAAAAGGCCAGCTTGATCCGACACTCCAGCAGGCGCTGGATAAAATGAAAAAGGGCGAGGTCTCGCCCTGGGTGAGGGCCAAGAACGGCTGGTATCTGCTGAAGATGGAGGACAAGAAGGACAGCCGTCTACTGGCGTTCGAAGAGGCCCGGAAAACGATCGAAACCAGGCTCTTCGGCGAGAAGCAGGCCCTGAAAATGAACGAGTTTCTCGACAATCTCAAGAAAAAGAGCTATATCAAAATCCTCAAGCCCAACCCGCTCGGGGTCGATAAATAATCAATCTCCTCACTTTTTGACCGGTTCTTGTTTCTGGTCCGTTCCCTGGTGGGCGGGCTGGTCTTCCTTGAAATCGATCTTGCGTGAGACGGGCCATTCGGCGAACAGAACATGCCGGGAGCCCCTCGTCTGGACGAAGACCTTGACGAAGTAGGTTTTCCACTGGGGATTGTTCTGGAAATCGGCCAGCCGTTTGCCCTCGACCCCGAAATTGCTCTTCAGGGTGATGGGCTCGCTCCATTCGCCGGGAAGGACCGGCTTGTTCCGGATGGCCGCCAGGAATTGGTCTCCCAAGTTCTCGACGTCGTCCTTGTTCTTGAAGATCCCGTTGAAATTGACGTAGGTGAGCGGATTCGACGACAAATTTTTGACCCGGAAGGTGACCGTCGGGACCAGGGTCAATTTTGCGTTCGGCCAGACCTTGTATTCTTTGGCCACCCATTTCGTGTCCAGAAGCTCGATCTCCATGGCCGCCTTGACCTCTTGAGCGGTCATGTTTTTGCACCCGGCGTTGAATGCGAGAAGGGGGGCGAGGAACGCCAGGCCGAGGGTCAGGCTTATCGATCTTCGTCCGTGTTTCATGGAAGGCCTCCTTCTTCTTTCATGATAGCCGATGCCCGGTCCTTTGGCAAGAAGGGCTCGGGGAAGAAGCTTGCTCCCTGGCGGAAATCTTAACGCCTGCACGTTTCGGTTTTTTCGGCGGCGAGTATCTCGCACGCATTTCTAAATCGATCAACATGAATTTTGCTGACATCGCCGGGATATGTTTTCTTGAGGAATTACGCTCGGGTATTCTCGCCGGCCGCAAAACGCGGCTTCCCGGCAAAAACCGAAACGCAGCGGCGAGATTTCCTTATGGTCGCTTCGCCTTCTTCCCCTTCGCCCGGGCTAAAAAGCGTATCATACGATGAGAGCGCCAATTGTTAGGACGAGGGAATGGGGGATGAGCGGACATTAAGAGATCCCGCCGCCGCATTTTTTATTTTCTCACTAGCCTATCTCATCCGGGCCGGTTTCCCTCGAAGGACGGCTCGGAAAGGCTGACCCCTCCATGGTCGCTCAGCCGTCTCCCGATCTTGTCTTTCGGTTCAATCCGTGAATAGAGCGTTCGCCCGCTTCTTCACTCGCAGATAACTGAAAGAATCCAAGGACGCGACGGCAGGGTTGGCCCTAAGGCCCCCATAGCGGAGGGGGGTCCCATCGGCTTAGCCGATGGGGGGAACCGACGGGACTGGTTCCCCAGGGGGCCGGGGGCCACCCTGTCGCCGCGTCGATTTGTGTTTTCGCTATATATTATTGGCGTGGTCAATTTGCTAAAATCAGGACATGTCCGCGCGATGGCTCCGGTTCAACGTCTATCTGGGTCTAATTGCGCTCGCCGGATCGGCGGGACTCCTGGCGGCCGGCGTGCCGTTCATGAAGACCTGGTTCTACAGTTTCGCTTGGTGGTCGTTCCTCCTGGCCTTGGACGGGGTGAATTTCCGGCGGACCGACGCCTCCTATCTTTTTGATGCCACGCCCGATTTCCTCTTCTCGGCGTTCCTGTCGGTCCCGGTCTGGCTCGTCTTCGAGCTTTTCAATCTCCGGCTGAAGAACTGGTCCTATCATGGACTGCCGGCGAGCCTTCCGGAGCGCTGGGCGGGCTATGTCCTCGCCTTCGCCACGGTTATCCCCGCCCTCAAGATCATCGCCGCCTTCATCCGAAGCCTTCACAAGACCAAGAAATGGGCTTGCGGCCGCCTCGCCGTGACACCCTCTCTCCTTCGTCTCAGCCTCGTCCTCGGCTTCGCTTCCCTGACCGGGGGGCTGGTTTGGCCCCGGCTCTTTTTTCCCCTGGTCTGGCTCGGTTTCCTCTTTCTCCTCGAGCCGCTCAATTACCGCCGCCGGCGGCCGTCCCTCTTGGGCGACCTCGAAGAGGGCGACGCGAGCCGGATCGCCGGATGGATGGCGGCCGGCCTGATCGCCGGTCTGATCTGGGAGTTCTTCAATTTCTGGGCGGGCTCGCACTGGGAATACCATATCCCGTACCTGAACTTCGGCCGGATCTTCCAGATGCCTGTCTTCGGCTTCGGGGGTTTTCCGCCCTTCGCTTTGGAGGTCTTTGCCATAGACGCGCTCGTCCGAAGCTTTTACGGCCGTCTCAAGGCCAGGCCCGCCCTCCGGGCGGCCTTCTGGGCCGGCCTAATTGCCTTCGATCTCGTTGTCTTTTATCTCATTGACATCATGACGGTTGTCCAATAAAATCCGGCTCTTAGGGTACACATACCGAATTCGCGGGTGACTGTGGTATGCTCTTATGAGAGGGGCGAATTCGGTATGTGTACCCTCTTTTTTAAGGAGACGAGCCATGGGATTGGTTAAAAAAGGCAACAAGCTCTGGTTCTTCGAGGACCTCTATAAGGACGTGACCTATGGATTCGAGGTGTCCCGGATCATCGTCCCCGAGACCGATACCGGTTTCCAAAAGCTCATGATCCTGGAGTCGGACCGGCTCGGCCGCGTCCTGGTCCTGGACGGCATCGTCCAGCTGACCGAGGAGGACGAGGGGATCTACCACGAGTGGATCGCCCACTGGCCCCTGTTCGCCCTGCCCAAACGGGCCGAGCACGTGCTCATCATCGGCGGCGGCGACGGCGGCGTCGCCCGGGAGGTCCTCCGCCACAAATACATCAAAAAGGTGACCATGGCCGAGATCGATAAAGTGGTCGTTGACCTCTGCCGCGAACACATGCCGTCCATCTGCGGAGGCATCTTCGACGATCCGCGTTTCAACCTCATCATCGGCGACGGGGCCGAGGTCATCCGGGCGATGAAAGGGAAATGCGACGCGGTCATGATCGACTCTACGGACCCCATCGGCCCGGCCAAGAGCCTGTTCAACACGAGCTTCTATGAAAGCGTCAAGGACGCGCTGAAGGAGGACGGCATCACCATCCACCAGACGGGAGCGCTCATCCTCCAGCCGTTCGAAGCGCCGGGCAGCTGGCGCCAGATCGAACGGACCTTCGACGACGTCCGGGTCGTCCAGTTCGCCAACGTCAGCTACCACGGCGGGCCGTTCAGCTTGACGGCCGGTTCCAAAGGCAAGCGCGTCTTCAAGAACGCCGACCGGAACGCGAAGAAGAACTATAAGAAGGCCGGCCTCAAGACAAGCTGGTATTCGCCCGAGATCACGGCCTATCCCTACCCCGAGTTTCAGAAGCGGCTCGAGCTCGACAAGTACGGCGAGGAGATCGTCATGGACATCGAGCTGCCCGGGCGAAAACGACCGACGTTGAACCAGGTCGAGAAGTGGAGCCGGGACGCGTGCAAGGCGATCCGGATGCTGGCTTACGGCGAGCCCATCGTCTCGAGCCCCGAGCTGGGAGACGGGGACACCCTCGTCCAGTACATCGAAACGAGCGCCATCAACTACCGCCGTTTCGGCGACAAGGCCTGCGCCAACATCTTCACCTGCGCTTCGCTGCCGGTGGCGGAAGCGACGGACTTCTCCCTGGACTATTTCGGCGCCGGCTCGGCCGTCTGCTGGCATCTGCCGCGCGGATCGTTCGCCGAGCTCAAGGACGTCCGGAAGAACACCGCGATCTACAAAGCCGCCCTCAAGAAGACCGAGGCCCGCGGCATCGACATCGTCTCGCGGAAGCACCGGCCGAAGCTCGTCGAGAGCGGCGCGGTCTTCGCCCCGGACTTCCAACTGCCCATGGAGCGCGGCCTCTCCTCCGCCTTCGAACTGATCATGGACATTTATGGCTGCGACTATTCGCGGATATCGAACTGCGGGACGGTCGCCCGATGGGCTTCGGTCGAATTCCCCAAAGCCAGCGGGCTGGCCGCCCTGGGGCGGCCCGACGCGCCGGATTTCGGCCACGCCAAGAAGAAGACGGCCGGCCCGTCGGTCATCCAACTCCTGCGGCGGGGATCCAACATCAGCCACTTCTCCATGAATTGGCTGATGATCGTGGTGAACATCGTCAGCGAGGAGGCCTATCCCGTCCGCAGGGTCATCGAGAACGCCATGCGCTATTTCCGCGGCAAAACCGCGGTCTGCTGGATCGTGCCAAGGGGCCTGAAGACGCACAACATCGCTGAGATCGCCGACGCCACGCTGATCTTTTCGGTGGAAGCGAAGTAACGTTCACTCGACGACGGCCGAGGCGAAGACGAGCTTGACCCCGAACGCATCGGCCAGGCTCAGGTACTTCCCGAGCGCCTGGAGCGTCTCTTTCCTGGCGTGGCCGATGCCCACGGCCCGGCCGTTCGCCCGCGCCGAGCGGAACAATTCCTCGAGCTGCCTCTTGATCGCGGCCTCCTCAAGGTTGTCGTCCAGGAAGGTCCGGCGGGCTGCCGAGGGGACTCCCATGCTTCGGGCGGTCTCGAAGGCGATCGAGTTCGGGCTCGTCCGGCTGTCGATGAAGAAGAGGTTCTTTTCCTTCAGAACGCCGAGGATGACGGGCATCATTCGGTTGTCTTCGGTGACCATTGAACCGGTATGATTGTTCACCCCCCGGCAGCCGGGGACCTCGGCCAGGGAGGCCAGGACGTTCTTCCGGATCTCGGCCGCGGTCATGCTTGTGTAGATCGTGCCCTGGGAGGCCTTTTCCATCTTCTGGTGCAGGGCCTCGAGCGGCAGGTGGAGCATGATCTCCAGTCCTCCCTCGCGCGCCAGGCGCGCGGTTTCCAAGGTCGCCGGGGCGAAGGGAAGGATGGAGACCGTCACCGGCCGCTTGAAGGCGCAGATGGCTTGGACGGGCTCGAGGCTATAGCCGAGGTCGTCTATGATTACCGCGGCCAGGCTCGTCCGGACCTCCTCGGCGGGCGGCGCCGGGGCTTCATAGATATCCAGCGCGGGGGGCTTTCTTGGAGCCGGGTCCTTCTGCGCGGCGGCTCGAGGTTGAGCCGGCTCCGCCCTTTTGGCCGGGCATTTGACGAAGATGAACGCGACGGCCAGAAGGGGTAAGAGGGATACGAGTAAGAGCAGGGCGGGAGAAAGGGCTCTCCTCATGGATCAGCGGCCGGAGAGAAGGCCGAGGGTCTTTTCGGTATACGCTTTGTCGTCGGTTTTTTCCAGGTCGAGCTTCGCGTCGGGCGCCACCCCCTTGCCCCAGAGCTTTTCTCCCGAGGTGAAGCAGAAGACACCCGTGGTCAGAAGCAGGGCGTCGCCGTTATCCAAAGCGAACAGGTCCTGCTTTCCCGTCAGCCCGGGGGTCGATAGCCCGACGACCTTGGCTTTTTTGAGGTCTTTCAGAACGCCGGCCGCCAGTTCCGCCGGGCCCATCGTGGCCTGGTTGACCCAGACGATGACGGGGAGCGATTCGAGCGGGGCGTCTTCGGGGCAGGCCCAATAATCTTTCACGCCGCCCTTTCGTTCGAGATAGCCGATCTTGTCCGTCTTGAGGAAAAGGTTCAGAAAAGCCCGGGCTTCGCTCATCTCTCCTTCATGACAATCTCTCAGATCGATGATCAGCGGAGCTTTTTGCCCTTTGAGCCGGGGGAGGAGGGATGTCCTGAATTCCGCGGCGAGCGCGGGATAGAAATGATGGATCCGAACGATCCCGGCCGTCCCGCCCAGCGGGGTCGCGGTCAGGGTCTTGGGATAGAGGTCCGAGCGGATGACCGTCATCTCCTTGGTCGAGTTGTCGCGGATCAGCCGGAGCTTGACCGGAACGGCCGCGCCGTCCTTGAGATAGAGATTGATCTCCGTCAGGCTCCAGACGAGCGTCGAGCGCTCGTCGAGCGCGCTCAAGTAATCGCCGATCTTGATCCCGGCCTTTTCGGCTGGAGAATTCGCCACGATCCCGATGACGAGCGGGAAGGCGGCGTAGCGCTTGTAGAGGATGACCCCGATGTCCTTGAACTGGAGCTTCTGGGGATTCGTGTATTTGGCGACGGCGGTTTTGTCGAGATAGCTGGAGAGAATGTCGAGGGCGTTGACGAGGCCCTGGAACGCCCCCTCCATGGTCTTTTTCGGATCGGGCTCCTCGAGATAATCGCTTTTGATGTAGCGGATGACGGTCGCCAGGGGGTTGAGGTCCCGCCCGGACGTTCCCCTCTGCGGGCCGCCCGGCAGGACGCTCCTTTCGAACCAGAAGAAAAGGACGGCGGCCACGAAGGCCGTGACGAGAAGGACCCGGGCTTGGCGCTTTCTCAACATCCTCGATCGTTCATCCAGAGGGGGCGGATTGTATCATCTTCGCGCCAGCCATTGCAAGGGATCGAGGGGCTTGGTCTTGAACCGAATCTCGAAGTAGAGGGACCGGATATCCAGCATCGACCCCGTATCGCCCGCCGTGGCGATAGGCTGGTCGGCCCTGACGAAATCCCCCGTCCCGACCTTGAACTCCGCGCAATGGCCGTAGAGGGAATAGTAGGTCAGCCCGTGGTCGATGATGATGAGGTTGCCGTAGCCTTGGAAATAAGCGGCGAAGACGACTTTGCCGCCGTGCACCGCCCGGACGGTCAGGTCGTCCTCAGGGGGGGCGATCTCGATCCCATTGTTCATGGTCACGGTGTTGAATTGGGGATGCCGCTGGAGCCCGAACAACTGGATGACCTTGCCCCCAGCCGGCCAGAGGAGCTTGCCCCGTTTCTCGGTGAACGGCACCAGGGGAAAGGGCAGGACGGACTCCTGCTTCTCGAACTTCTGGAGGAGGTCCTGGAGCTGGCGGGCCTGGACGCTCAATTCCTCCATGGTCTGTTCGTGGAATTTCCGGTTGGATTGGATCTCTTTGACGAAGGCCCGGTTCTTCCTTTCTTCCGCGTCGAGCGAACTTTTTTTCGCGCCGGCCGTCTTGATCAGGGCCTGGATGTCGCCCTCCTTGGCCTTGAGGCTTTCGACGGCGCGCCCGAGCTCGGTCAGGTTTCGGGCGTAATCGGCGATCATCCGCTCCTGGGAGGCGGCCAGGACGGACAGGTTCTTGTTCTCGCCGACGAGCGAGCGAAGGTCGGCGGAGCCGAGGACGAACCGGACGAGATTGAACCGGCCGTATTTGTAGAGGGTGACCAGGATCCGGGCCAGGGCCTCCCTTTCCTTCTCCAGGTTGGCCTGGAGGTCCGGGATGCTCCTCTTGATCGCGGCCAGCTCGAGCCGGTTCTTGTCGAGCTGCATGGCGAGGAGGGCGAGCTCGTTGCGGATCAGGCTCTTCGTGAACCCGATCCGGTCCAGGGCGGAGAGCATCGTCTTCTCTTTCTTCTCCTCATCGGCGATCTTGCCCTTGAGGCTTTCGATCTCCTCCTTGATCCGCACCAGGCGTTTTTCGGACTCGGTCACCTCCTGCGGACGGGCGCCGACGGGGCCCGGCCGGCCGAAACCGAAGACAAGCCCCGCGGCGGCGACAACCAGAATTCTTGAGGACTTCATTTCCGCGAGATATAGATCGCGCCGCCGATCAGGCCGAGGATCAGGCCGAAGGCGACCTCGACGATCGAGAAGGACCAGGCGGATGCGGCCGGAATGCCGTAGAACTTGAAGATCTCGATATAAGCCCCTTCCCTGAGTCCGAGTCCGTTGATCGTGATCGGGATGATCTGGATGAGGAGAACGAGCGGGATGAAGATGAAGTAATCGAGGAGGGGGATGGTCAGATGGAGGGCCCGGCCGATGAGGAAGTAGAAGAGGATGACGTTCATCTGGAGAAGGACGGCCCAGGCCGTGGCCCGGCTGAATTCCTTCCGCTTGTTCTTGTAGAGGATGATCGTCGCCCGGAAGTCGATGACCTTTTGCTTGAACGGCTTCAGAAAGCCGCGCGCGGGGATTTTCCGGAGCCATTGGCCGACGACGGGCAGGAAGAAAAAGGTCACGCCGGCGAGCCCGATAAGCCCGAAGACGAGCGCCGCCCAGATTACCGGAACCTCCCGGGCCATGTCGAGACGGAACAGGGCCGCGACCAAGGCGAACAGGAACAGGACGATGATGCCCGTGGCCCGATCGACGAGGACGACGGCCGAGGATTTGACTAGGGATTGGGAGTATTTGGAACCGTCCCAGATGCGGACGACGTCGCCTCCGAATCGCGTCGGCAGAAAATTGTTGAAGAACATCCCGACGAGGTAGGACTTGACCAGGAAGAGGAGGGGGACGTCGTCGCCTTGGGCTCGGGCCAGGATCCGCCAGCGATGGGCGCTGATCAGAAGGCCGGGCCCTTGGAGCGAAAAAGCCAGAGCCAGCCACCCCCAGGAGACTCCCCGGAGTTTGAAGCCGATGTCCTTGAGCGACGTCTTGGTCAAGAAAAAAAAGAAGGCGAGGACCGCGGCGCTGAAGAGAAGCTTGAGAAGGAAGAGGACGCTCTTTCGTTGGACCACTGGAATTTTTGTATCACAATCCCGAGGCCCTGTCTAATGAGAAAAAGGCAGGGCTCGGGGTAGAGGCTCGAACGTACGCCGGTTTCCCCGGCGCGGAAACCGGCTCGTTTCCTCGGCTCGCTCTTCTCTCCCTAAGGTCGAGAATCCCTGCCCGCTCGCCTCCGGATGCCGTTCTCCGCCTCCACGCCCTCGCCCCATCCCCCTTTCAAGAATACAGGCCTTGTGATATTTTTAAAATAATCGAAAAAATGAACATGGGCGAAACTCATTCGCTTTTATAAAAGGCCAAACGGATCTGGCGGGCGGGATTAGCCGGCGGCGAACTGACCGTTCAGGTCAATTTGAATCCAGGGACACTCCCCGAATTGCGCGGGGAGTCCCTCTTTCCACTTGTCCAGGGAAAAAAACAGGCCCCCGCGCCCATGATGAGCGCGAGGACCGGATCCGCTCTTAAGCCAGGCCGCTTATTTTAAGGAGAAGGTTACGCCGAGCGCGGCGCCGAAGGTCGACCAGCTTCCGATGAGAGAATTCATGACCCTGAGGCTGACGGCCATTTTGGGCGAGAAATAATAGCGCCCGCCTATAATGATCCCCAGGTCGAGGCCTGAGCTGCCGGTGGTGTAGGACGAACCCGGGCCATAACCGGAGTCCCAGCTGAAAGAATAAATTCCATAACCCAGCCCGGCGCCGCCGTAGAGATCAATCTTGTTGAGGTTGAGCTTAGGGAGATGGTAAAGCGCTTCCGCGGAGACAACGATGACCGTGGCTTTCCCGTAAGTATAGTTCCAGCCCCAGTACGTCACCGTTCCGCCGACGCCGATGTTCTCGGTCAAGCCGAACTCGACGCTCGCGCCTAAGGGGATGCTCAAGCTGTTCAAGCCGATCTGGGGGGTAATGTAAAGACCGCCTTTTTTGTATAGACCGGTGGTTTGAGCGAGGGAGAGCGAAGACACGAATAAAACGGCAAGCACCATCGCAGAGATTCTTTTCAAAGTCATGTGATCTCAATCCTTTCTTTTTGATTTATCGGCCACCCGACTTACATTATTCTATAGGTTTACTAGACAATTGTCAAGAACATAAACTCGCTCAGAACGAGACTGCCCTGATCCACCCGCCTCACGTTTTGGACTCCAGCCTCGGGGAGCCTTGTTTTATTCCGTGAATTTTGTTATGATGCCCGTCGTTGAAATGTGCATTCCCTGACGATGATTTTAAAGGAGAATCTTTCATGAAAAAGCTTTTCACCTGCCTGGTCCTGGTGCTGGCCGTCACGCTCTCTCTGAGCGCGGACGTCTATGTCAAGACCAAGACTCACACGGACGCCATGTCCATCATGGGCCAGAACACGCCGGCCCAGGACGGAATCACCGAACAATGGATCGGGGACGACAGGTTCGCCTCGATCGGCGGCGACCAGTCGTTCATCATCGACCTGAAGAAGAACATCGGCTATATCATCAACACCAAGGCCAAGACCTACGTTGAGACGCCCCTGCCCCTTGACATGTCCAAGCTCCTTCCTCCGGAGGCGGCGGCCTTCGCCGGCATGATGAAGATGAGCGCGACCGTCGCGCCGACGACCGAGACCAAGAAGATCGGCTCGTGGACCTGCACCGGTTATGACGTCAACCTGAGCATGACCATGTTCGCCATGAAGATGAAGGTCTGGGCCTCGACCGACGTGCCCTTCGACGCCAACGCCTTCAACGCCAAGATCTGGGGGAACCTGGTCAAGGGCCAGATGATGATGGACGAAGCCTCGGTCAAGGAGATGGCCAAGATCAAGGGCTTCCAGATCGCCACCGAAACGACCGGCGATGTCATGGGTGCCAAGATGCGCTCTACGACCGAGGTCGTGGAGATCACGAAGAAGGACGCTCCGGCCAGTGTTTATAGCCTGCCCGCCGGCTTTACCAAGACGGCGACGCTGAGCATGGACGCGATCCAGAAGAGATAAGAGTTCGTTCAGAGATCAAAGAGACCCGAAACGTCAGGGACAGGAACCGAATTCGAAAGAATTCGGTTCCTGTCCCTTTTTTTTACACGGGATTTTTAACGGTTATTCATACTCCGCCCAGTGTTTGATGGGCAGGTCATCGGCTTTTTTGAGGGCCAGCGACTGGACGAAGAGCTCCGCCACTTGGAGATTCGTCAGGAGCGGCACGGAGTAATCCACGGCCATCCGCCGGAGCTCGTAACCGCTCCGGGAGGCGGCCTTGCGCTCCGGGTCGGGCGTGGAAATGACGAAGTCGATCTTCCTCTCGGCGATGTGGTCCCGGATGTTCGGAGAGCGGTGTTCGTGGATCTTGTGGAGCCGGGTGTTGGGAACGCCGTTGGCTTTGAGGAAGGCGGACGTGCCGTCCGTGGCGTAAAGGGCCAGTCCCATCCCCTCGAGCGTTCGGGCGGCCGCGAGGAACCTGTGCTTCTGAACGCGGCCGCCGATGCTGAGGAGAATGGAGCGCCGGGGAAGGGAGTAGCCGGCCGAGAGCAGCGATTTGAGGAAGGCCTCGTGGACGTCCTCGCCGAGGCAGGCGACCTCGCCCGTCGAGGCCATCTCCACGCCGAGCGTTGGGTCGGCGCCCTTCAACCGCGAGAAAGAGAACTGGGGCGCCTTCACTCCGACGTAATTGAGGTCGAGGGTGGATTTCCTGTTTTTCACCGGCCGGCCGAGCATGGCCTCCACGGCCAGCTCGATGAAGTTGACCCGGGACACTTTGGAGACGAAAGGGAAGGACCGCGAGGCCCTCAGGTTGCACTCGATGACCTTGATCTCATTGTCCTTGGCGATGAACTGGATGTTGAAGGGCCCACTGATCTTCAAGGCCGCGGCGATCTTCCGGCCGGTCTCCTGGATCTTGCGCATGGTCTCGATGTACGTCTTTTGCGGCGGAAGGACCATGGTCGCGTCGCCGGAATGGACGCCGGCGTTCTCGACGTGCTCGACGATGGCCGAGGCGATGATCTCGCCGCCGGCGGCGACGGCGTCCATCTCGATCTCCTTCGCGTTGAGGATGAACTTGCTGATGACGACGGGGTATTCGGGCGAGACGCGGGACGCTTTCTTCAGGACCTTGTCCAAATCCTTCCTGTCGAAAACGACGCTCATCGCCGCGCCGCTTAGAACGTAGGAGGGCCGGACGAGGACCGGATAGCCGACGATCCCCGCGAACGCCTCCGCTTCCGCGACGCTCCGCAGTTCCCGCCACTCGGGCTGGTCGATGCCGAGCCGATCGAGCAATCGGGAGAATTTGTAGCGGTTCTCGGCCATGTCGATGGATTCGGGCGAAGTCCCCAGGATCCGCAGGCCCGCCTTGAAGCACTTCAGGGCGAGGTTGTTGGGGATCTGGCCGCCCATGGACAGGACGAGCCCCCGCGGATTCTCGCGCCTGTAGATATCGAGCACGCGCTCGAAGCTCAGTTCCTCGAAATAGAGCCGGTCGCAGATGTCGTAGTCGGTGGATACGGTTTCCGGATTGTAATTGACCATGATCGTCTCGTAGCCCAGCTTTTTCAGGGCGAGGACGGCCGAGACGCAGCACCAGTCGAATTCGACGGACGAGCCGATGCTGTACGATCCCGAACCGAGGACCATGACCTTGTTCCCGCCCGGCCCGAAGCGGACGTCGTCCTCGCGGCCGTGATAGGTGAGGTAGAGATAGTTGGTCTTGGCCGGGTATTCGGCGGCCAGGGTATCGATTTGTTTGACGGAGGGCGTGATCCGGAGCCGGGTTCTTTTGGCCCGGACCTCGAGCTCGTCCGCTCCGCTGAAGATGGCGATCTGCTTGTCCGAAAAGCCCTTTCGCTTGGCCTCGGCCAGAAGCGAGGCGGGCAGAGTCGCCAGCGAGTGCTCGCGGAGCTTCTTCTCCACCTCGACGATATTCCGGATCTTCGACAGAAACCAGCGGTCGATCTTCGTCGCTTGATGAATCCTGTCGATGGACCAGCCCTTCTTGATCGCCTCGGCGATCCCGAAGAGGCGCTCGTCGGTCGGTTGGCGGAGCTCTTTCTCCAGGTCCTTGAAGGAATAGCTCTCGTTGCCGACGACGCCGTACATGCCGATCTGAAGCATCCGCGTCGCCTTCTGGAGGGCCTCCTCGAAATTGCGGCCGATGGCCATCACCTCGCCGACCGATTTCATCTCCGAGCCGATCTTCTTCGAGACGCGCCGGAACTTCTTCAGGTCCCAGCGGGGGATCTTGACCACGAGGTAGTCGAGGGCCGGCTCGAAACAGGCCGTCGTCCTTTTCGTGATCGAATTGAGGAGCTCCGGCAGCGGATAGCCGAGGACAAGCTTGGCTGCGATGAAGGCCAGCGGGTAGCCCGTGGCCTTGCTGGCCAGAGCGGAGCTCCGGGAGAGGCGGGCGTTGACCTCGATGATCCGGTAGTCGCCGTCCTTCGGGTTGAGAGCGAACTGGATGTTGCATTCGCCGACGATGCCGAGGCGGCGGACGGCCTTAATCGAGATCTCGCGGAGGCGGTGGTATTCGGCGTTGGTCAGGGTCTGTGAAGGGGCGATGACGATGCTTTCGCCCGTGTGGATGCCCATCGGGTCGAAGTTCTCCATGTTGCAGACCGTGACGCAGTTGTCGTCCCTGTCGCGGACGACCTCGTATTCGACTTCCTTCCAGCCCTCGAGGTATTCCTCGATCAGGACCTGAGGCGCGTGGGCGAAGGCCTTTTTCAGCTGTTCCCGAAGATCCTCCTCGTTCTGGGACAGGCCGCTGCCTTTGCCGCCGAGGGCGTAGGCGACGCGGGCCATGACCGGATAGCCGATCTCCCGGGCGATCCGCAAGCCTTCCTCGATCGTCGTCGTCGCGACGCCCCGGGGCGATTTGAGACCCGCCTCAGCCAGCCGGGCGTTGAACAGTTTCCGGTCCTCGGTGTTCTCGATGGCCTCGACCGGCGTCCCGAGCACGGCCACGCGGCGCTTCGCCAGGACCCCGGTTTTCCAGAGCTCGACGCCGCAGTTGAGCGCGGTCTGGCCGCCGAAAGAGAGGAGGATGCCGGCCGGCTTCTCCCGGGCGATCACCCGCTCGACGAAGGGAGGCGTCACCGGCAGGAAGTAGACCTTGTCGGCGAGGAAATCCGAGGTCTGGATGGTGGCGATGTTGGGGTTGATCAGGACGACCTCGATGCCCTCTTCCTTGAGGGCCTTGATGGCCTGGCTGCCCGAATAATCGAATTCCCCGGCTTCGCCGATCTTGAGGGCGCCGCTGCCCAGGATGAGGACTTTCTTCGGCAGGCCGCCGCGCGGCGTTTTCTTTTTCACCGCAGGCTCCCGAGGAACTGGTCGAATAGAAACTCCGTGTCCGTCGGCCCGGGTGCCGCTTCGGGATGGAACTGGACGCTCATGAACGGCTTCGAGAGGTGGCGGACGCCCTCATTGGTCCTGTCGTTGGCGTTGGTGAACCAGGGCCGCCAGCCCCGGGGCAGGCTCCGGACGTCCACGGCGAAGCCGTGGTTCTGGCTGGTGATATAGCACCGTTTCGTGCCCTCTTCCAAACAAGGCTGATTCTGGCTTCGATGGCCGAACTTGAGCTTGTAGGTGTTCCCTCCGGCGGCCAGGGCCAGGATCTGGTTGCCGAGACAGATGCCGAGCGTCGGGACGTTCTCCCGCATGAGCCGCTTGACAGTGGCGATCGTCGCGGCGCACTGCTTCGGATCGCCGGGCCCGTTCGAGATGATGATCCCGGCGGGGGAATAGTCCAGGATCTTGGCGAATTCGGTCTCGGCCGGGACGCGGACGACCCGGACGTTCCGCTTGAGGAGCGACTGGAGGATGCTCAGTTTGGCCCCGCAGTCGATGAGGGCGACCGTCGTCTTGCATTCTTTATTGTAGACCTTGATCTTTTTGACCGTGACCTCGGCGACCAGATGGCGCTTGTTCGGGTCGGGGATGAGCCGCGCTTCCCTCCGGAGCGAGGGGAGGTCGGCCTTGGCGAAATAAGTCTCCAGGATCCCCAGCATGACGCCGTGGAGGCGCAGTTTTTTGGTCAAAGCCCGCGTGTCGATGCCGGCGATGCCGGGGACGCCGGTCTCTTTGAGCCATTCGTGGAGCGTTTTTTCCGAGGTGCTGTGGGAGGGAACATCACACAGTTCGCCGACGATGTAACCCCAGATCTTGGGTTTGTCGGACTCGAAACTCTTGGAGCTGACGCCGTAATTGCCGATGAGGGGATAGGTCTGGCACAGGATCTGGCCGTGGTAGGACGGATCGGTGATGGATTCGGGGTAGCCGACCATCCCCGTGTTGAAAACAACCTCTCCCGAGACCTTGGCGAAGGCGCCGAACCCTTCGCCCGGCCAGACGCTTCCGTCTTCGAGGGCCAGGATCGCTTTCAAGCGGGGGCGAACTCCTTTCGAGTCCGCCCAATTATATATATTTGGATAGGGGGACACAAGACTGTGTCCCCGCTTTCTTAATAGGGAAATGGGTCTTGTGTCTCCCTATTTTGGGTGTTATCATCGAACATCATGGACAAGATCAGCCGGATCAACCCCCTCCTCGAGATCCTCCGCTCGTCGCCGAAGCGCGTCAACAAGATCCGCCTTCAAAAGGAAGGCGGCCGGAGGCCGGTCGGCGAGATCGTCGCCTTGGCCAAGGCCGGCCATGTGCCCTATCTGTTCGTGCCTAAACAAGCCCTCGACAAGCTCTCGGCCTATCACCAGGGCGTCGTGGCGACGCTCGCTCCCAAGGAGTTCTCCTCTCTCGAGTCCATCCTGGAAGAGGCGAAAAATCCTTTCCTCGTTCTGCTCGACGAGGTCGAAGATCCTCAGAATCTAGGGGCCATCCTGCGCAGTGCCGAGGGGGCGGGGGCGGACGGTGTCATTCTGCCCGAACGGCGGAGCGCCGGCCTGACCGAGACCGTCTATGAGGTCTCGGCCGGGGCGCTCGAACACCTCAAGGTCGCCCGCGTCCCGAACCTCGCCCAGGCCATGGACGAGCTGAAAAAGCGGGGGATCTGGCTCGTCGGGGCGGAAGGCGGCGGGCAGGGGGAATACTACGAATTCGATTACGCTCAGCCCGTGGGGATCGTCTTCGGCTCCGAGGGCCGGGGGATCCGCCCCCTCGTCCGCAAGAAATGCGACAAGATCCTGTCCATCCCCCTCCGCGGCAAGGTCAACTCGCTCAACGTCGCCGCGGCCGCCTCGGTCTTCCTCTTCGAGGTCGTACGCCAGAGAGGCGAGACGTAAACCCCGGTTGACAGGGGGGCGCTCGAGTCTATAGAATAATCGCGAATAGAACTGTATTTGGAAGGCCCATGGACATCACCGACAATTATTATCAATTGGAGAAACCCATCATCCAGCTCAAGGAGCGGATCGATGCCCTCGGCCTGAGCGACGATCCCGGCAAAAATGAGAAGATCGCCGCCCTCAGACTCGAGATCGAGCGGGAATGGGCTAAGATCTCGCCTCACCTCACTCCGACCCATATCGTCCATCTCGCCCGGCATCCCAAGCGGCCCTACTCCCTGGACTATATCAACGCTCTTATGGAAGATTTCATGGAGATCCACGGCGACCGGCGTTTCGCCGACGATCCGGCGATTGTCACCGGCCTGGCTTTTTACAAAGGCGAGACCGTGGCCGTCCTCGGCCAGCAGAAGGGCCGGACGACGCGCGAACGGATCGACCGCAATTTCGGCCAGATGAACCCCGAAGGCTACCGGAAGGCCCTGCGGGTGGTGAAGCTGGCGGAGAAGTTCGGGTTCCCCGTCATCTCCTTGATCGACACGCCCGGCGCTTATCCCGGCATCGGCGCGGAAGAGCGCGGCCAGGCCGAGGCCATCGCCAACAACCTGAAGGTCTTTTCGGGCCTCCGCGTCCCGATCGTCGTCATCATCGTCGGCGAAGGCGGAAGCGGCGGCGCGCTGGGCATCGGCATCGGCGATTCGGTGGCCATGCTCGAGAATTCGTTCTACTCCGTCATCAGCCCCGAAGGCTGCGCGGCCATCCTCTGGAAGGACCAGAACGCGGTGAAGCAGGCGGCGGCGGCCATGAAGATCCGCTCCCAGGAACTCTGCAGCCTGGGCATCGTCGACAAGATCCTCCCCGAACCGTGCGGGGGGGCCCACATCGATCCCGACCAGACCTTTAAGACCGTGGACAAGCACCTCAGCCAGACCCTGAAAAAGCTCCAACAGAAGTCCACGGACGAGCTCCTTGAGGACCGCTACCAGAAATTCCGGAAGATGGGGATCTACCTCGAAAAGTGAGCGCCGAAACTCCCGCCAAAAAAGAGCTCGCCGTGATCAAGGGAACGAAGGACATCCTGCCCGGCGAGGTCGAGGTCTGGCAGACGGTCGAGGCCGAGACCCGGCGCCTGGTCGAACTCTACGGCTATCGGGAACTGCGGGCGCCGATCATCGAGCCGACCGAGCTGTTCGAGAAGGGCACCGGCGAGACCAGCGACATCGTCACCAAGGAGATGTACACCTTCACGGACAAGGGCGGCCGGTCGATCACGCTCCGCCCGGAGTACACGCCGTCCATGGCCAGGGCCATCCTCGAGCACCGGCTCGACCTCCAGCCCGAGCCGATGCGGTACTACTATATTGGGCCGATGTTCCGCTACGACAAGCCGCAGAAAGGCCGCTACCGCCAGTTCCACCAGCTCGACATCGAGGTCTTCAACGAGAAGGACCCGGCCATCGACGCCGAGATCATCGAAATGGCCGACGCCCTGCTCCGGACGCTGGGCGTCGAGGGGACCGAAACGCTGGTGAATTCCGTCGGCTGCCGGGCCTGCCGGCCGGCCTACTCGCGGGACCTGCGGTCCCACGCGGAAAAGGTCCGGGACCGGCTCTGCCCGGACTGCCAGCGCAAGATCACGACCAATCCGCTCCGGATCTTCGACTGCAAGGTCGAGGGATGCCGCGAGCAGGCCGCCCGTTTTCCCAAGATCACGGCCACCCTCTGCCCGGAATGCCGCGAGCATTTCGCCCAGGTCCTCTCCTATCTGAACCTGTACAAGGTCGCCTACCGGGTCGAGCCGAACCTGGTCCGGGGCCTCGATTACTACACGAAGACCACCTTCGAGGTTGTCAGCGGCGGCTTGGGCGCGCAGAACGCGCTCCTCGGCGGCGGCCGCTACGACGACATGATGAAGGATTTCGGCGGTCCAGACATCTGCGGGATCGGCTTCGCCATGGGCGTCGAGCGCCTGATCTCCATCCTCCAGATCCGGCCGGAGCGGAAGAAGGTCCTGTATATCGCCCACATGGGCGACGACGGCAAGCGGAAGGGCCTCGAGCTCGCCCGCTTCTTTCGGAGGAACGGCGTCGGCTGCCTTCTGGAGTTCGGAAACAAAGGATTCAAAGCTCAGTTCGGCCGGGCCAGCAAGCTGGGAGCGGCCTGGGTCCTCGTCATCGGCGAGGACGAGATCCGTAAGGGGCTGTATCAGCTCAAGGACATGGCCGCCGGGACCCAGACCGAGGGCCCGGCCGAGGACCTGCTGAAGATCATCCATAAGAAAAATGCGTAAAAAGAATGGGGACATGTCCTAAATTTCTTTTAATGAAGCAAAAGCATTAAAGATTGTGTCATCGCGAGGAGCGAAGCGACGCGGCTAATCCCCCCTCCTCCCCCCTTTAGTAAAGGGGGGTGTGGGGGGATTATGATCGTCATTCTCCCTTCGGTCGCTCACATGACAGAATGGCCATATTTCTTGCATCGATATTAGTGCGTGTCCTTTTTTGTGGGCAAAGGAATTGATTCATGGATAATACAACTCACAAGCCGACCGAAACCTGGAAGCGGACCCATTACTGCGGAGAGCTGCGCCCGGCCCACGACGGCCAGGACGTGGTCCTCATGGGCTGGGTTCACAAGAGCCGCGACATGGGACATCTCGTCTTTATCGACCTGCGCGACCGCGAAGGCCTGGTCCAGATCGTTTTCAGGCCGGATAAGGCCGCGCTCATCGAGGAAGCGAAAAAGCTGCGGACGGAATACGTCATCGGCGTCAAGGGCACGGTCCGGCCGCGCGAAGCGAAGAACAAGGACCTGCCCACCGGCGAGGTCGAAGTCGAGGCGAAAGAATTGCGCTTGTTCGCCGTGTCGAAGGTCCCCCCGTTCGCCGTCGCCGATCCCGCCCAAGCGTCCGAGGAGCTCCGCTTCAAGTATCGTTATATCGACCTGCGCCGGCCGGCCATGCAGCGGAACATCCGGCTGCGCCACGAGGCCGCCCTCCGGGTCCGGAATTTCATGAGCCGGCACGGGTTTTTAGAGATCGAGACGCCCTTCCTGATCAACTCCACGCCCGAAGGCGCGCGCGATTACCTCGTCCCCAGCCGGATCTACAAAGGCCGCTTTTATGCCCTGCCCCAGTCGCCCCAGATCTTCAAGCAGACCCTGATGATCTCCGGTTTCGACCGCTATTTCCAGATCGTCCGCTGCTTCCGCGACGAGGACCTGCGGGCCGACCGCCAGCCCGAGTTCACCCAGATCGACGTCGAGATGAGCTTCATCGACCGGGAGGAGTTGTTCGGATTGATCGAAGGGCTGATGGCCGCCATGTTCGAGCTCATCGGTGAGAAACCGTCGTTGCCTTTCCCGCGCCTGAGCTATGCCGAGGCGATGGAAAGATTCGGGAGCGACAAGCCCGACCTCCGCATTCCATTGGAAATGAAGGATTTGACGGCCGCCGCCGCGGGTCTGGGAGCGGATATCATCAAGGCCGTTCTGGCCGCGGGCGGCGAACTGAAAGGGTTGCTTGTCCCGAAGGCGGCCGGGTTGTCGCGCGCCCAGCTCGACAAGCTCGGCGAGAAGGCCAAATCACTCGGGGCGAAAGGCCTGTTCTGGATCAAGAAGCAGGACGGCTTTAAATCCGCCCTGAAGCTGGCGGCCGGAGAGTTCGAGGCGATCTGGAGCGCTCTTGGCGGCGGCGAAGGCGATCTGGCCCTGATGATCGCCGATAAAAAGAAGATCGCCCTCAAAGCGCTCGGCGAGATCCGCCGGACCTGGCCCCAAGAACAGAGCGGGAAGAGACTTTTCAAGTTCGCCTGGGTGACCGACTTCCCGCTGATGGAATGGAGCGACGAGGACAATCGGCTGGTGTCCATGCACCATCCCTTCACCTCGCCCCTGGACGAGGACGTGGACTATCTCGAAAAAGAGACGGCCCGTGTCCGGGCCAAGGCCTACGACCTGATCCTCAACGGGGTCGAGGTCGGCGGCGGTTCGATCCGGATCCATGGCATGGAGCTGCAGCGGAGGATCTTCAACGTCCTGGGTTTGACCCCTAACGAAATCGAAGATAAATTCGGGTATTTCATCGAAGCGCTCGGCTACGGCGCACCGCCGCACGGCGGGATCGCCCTGGGCTTCGACCGGCTGGTCATGCTCCTGGCCGGCGAGGAGTCCATCCGCGAGGTCATCGCCTTTCCAAAGACGACCAGCGCCCTGTGTCTGATGACGAATTCCCCCTCCGTTGTCAGCGAGCGCCAGCTCGCCGAATTGGGGTTGAAGCTCGAAGATTCATAAAACGGGGACGCCTCATTTTTTCTGCAGAGAAAGGGAGGGGTCCCCGTCTTTTGCCGTCCGCTATTTGACTTTGCGGGTTTCGGCTATGAATCCGCCAAGGGCGGAGATCAAAGCGAAAAGGAAGGCCTGCCAGACCGCGCTGAGGGCGAACTTTCCTAAGTCTGTGGTAAACGGCAGAAGGGCGGAACCGCCGGCGAGGATGGAACCCAAGGCCAAGCCGGCGGCGGCGCAAAGAATCCCCAAAAGAACGCCTGACGCGACGCCCCAGCCGATCCGCTTGGCGACGGACGCGCCGCCGGCTCCTTTAGCCACCGTCGCTGCCGCGAAGAGCGGAATCCAGATCAGCAGCCACCAGATATCGCCGAGGGCGGGGATCCTGCCGTTGATCTGAAAGTAGCCGTAATCCATAAAGCCGAGGAAGGCCGTTCCCGCGAGAATGACGATGGGGATATGCCAAAAACGCGGTTTTTTCCCGGCTCGTCTTTCGGCCCGGATCCGCATGCGTCTTTGGATGGTCAAAGGAAAGTTATAGAAAAGATCAAAGGCGAAGTGCTCGAGCCAGGCTCCCTTTTCGCCGAAAATGGGGACAATATGAACGGCGCCCGTCGACCAGTGCCCGGCCATGAACCGGGCCAGGTCGGGATAGCGGTAGGCCATCTGGATGGGGAAGGCCAGATATCCGATATACTTGAAGTAGCTCAATCCGAAGGCCACTTTGTAGTCCTTGAAGTTTCGTTCCCGCAGGACCAGGAACGTCGTGTAAAGCCCCCGCGCGAACGAGCCGGGCGAGATGGGGATGACCTGGAAGAGGGCGAGGATCATGCCGGCCGCGACGGACGCCTGCTGCCAGGTGAGCTCGGGATGGGTCTTGACGTAGATGAATGCCAGCGTGATGGAGACGATCTGCGTGACAGGCAGAGTGCAGATATGGACGGCCATGCTTTTGAGGTATTTCTGGATGAATGGTTCCTTGATCTGGGAGGCGATTCGGGCCGCTTCCGTCCGGCTCAGCATGTGGTTCCGTTCCCCTTGGGAGATCATGTCGAGCAGCCACTTCTCCCGCTCCTCGGCCTTGAAGTAGAGCCGGATTGGCCGGATGAAGATGAAAAACAGCCGCTCCTTGAAATAACGCTTGTCCGAGAGGAAGCGGTGGAGCCCGACGGGCAGGAACGACAAGGGCAGGTGGAGGTAATACCGCCAGGGCCGGCCGGCGATCTTGAGGGCCCGCTCATCGGAGACCCGGCCCGCCCGATGCCAGCGGATGAGCGCCTCGGTGATGCGGGCGCGGCTCGCGCGCAGGAAATAGGCAGGGTTCGCGGCCATCTTGCCGTAATGGCGGCGCAGATCCGCCCGGCCCCACAGCCGCCGGAGGAACGGGGCCAGGAAGAGGGGGACAAACCACAGAGGATATTTCCACCAGACGGGGCCGGGCCAGGCAAAAATAAGCAGGGCCGGCGTCGCCAGGGCCAGGAAAGGCCAGAGCAGGAAGATCAGCGACAGGAGGCCGCTCTTGTCCAGCCGGGAGGCGGTCCTCTCGTCGGTCATGTTGCGGACGCGCCAGCTTTCCCGAAATCCGTTCATGATCGCGTGACGGAGCTTGCGGCCGAACAAACGGACATGATGGTATGTCAGGTCGATCAGCGAATCGCGATAGGCCCGGTCCTCACACTTGAGATCGGCCAGGGCGGCCTCCATTCCGGCGAAGGCATCGGGATGCTCGGCGACGAATTGATCGAGCTTTCCGAGATCGCCCTTGTCGAACTGGACGAGCCGGCCGCGCGCGAGCCCTTGGAGGACGAGCTTGATGTCGGCGGGGCATTGGGGCGTCACCGGCGTGAGGGCCATCCCGGCCCGGAAGTCCACGGCCACAAGGCCGGTGTGGGGATCGGGATCGCTTGCGGTCCGCTTCATGGCGTTCGGCTGGCTTTTGAGCGACCACCATTCATACTGGCGGGCGAGTTCGACGGCGCCCATCCGGCGCATAATCTTCACCAGGCGGTCCATGAAGGCGCGCTTCGTCCGGTATTCGGGCGAGCCCAGTCCTTTCTCGGGGCGGCCGGGTTTCCAGGCCCGCCGGGCGTCGAGGTCGTCGTCCACTTCGAACCGCCACAAGCGGCCGTCGACCCATTCGCTGATCTCGCCGCAGCCGCCGAGGTCGCGGTCGACGAGCGTAGCGATGATGTCGACGACGCCGTCCGGCGAGCCGAATTCCATCGCCGCCGCCCGCCGGATGAACTTCTGCCAGAGCGCCTGGGAGCGGCCCGCGGCCGGCGTGACCTGGAGGGAAAAAGGCCCTTGAAAGCCGAGGGCGTAAAATAGGTTCCGGATGCGGCGGCTCAATCCCGAAGCCGGGATGAGGATCTTCAGGGCGTAGGCCTGCCCTTTTTGGAGACCGTGGACCGCGCTTTCGGTATTCTCGATCTCGATGAGTCTCGTCTTGTAGACCTGCCCGGCGTATCCGCCGCCGACGAACCGCTCGATCTCGAGCTTGACCCGCCCCCGGCCGTCGGGAAGGACGCCTCGGACCTCATATTCGAGGACGGCTCCCGGCTCATAGCGCCGGCGGCGGAACGGCCGGAACAGGCCCTGTTCGAGGAATTTGCGTTCCAGAGCCCGGACGGTCTTGACGGAGTAGGGGACGGCCATTTAGGGTATGTTCCCGTCGGCGTAGACGGCGTTCAGGACCTTCTTAGTCTCCTTGTTCTGGACGAAGAACACGACGCCGAGCTTCGCCCGGTCGATCTTGGCGTGTCGCTCGGGGAACTTGAAGTTCTGGAAACGGGTGCTCGTCTTTTCGAAGTCCGTCAGATATTCGTCGGCCGCCCGTTCGGACGCGGCCAGATCGATCTTGGCCTCCAGGATCCAGCTTTCGATCGTGCTCACATATTGGGTGTTCGGATAGGCGGACTTGATCCGCTCGAGCTCCTTGATTTTAGCGGCGAGGTCCTGAAGGCGGGAGGCGGCCAAGACTTCCTTATACTCGGGGGGCTGTTGGGTTTGGGGGATGGCCTGGGTCGAAAGGACCAGCCCGAAAGCGGCGATCGCCGTGAAGGCGGCGAAGAATTTCATTTTTTTCACGGATTGACCTCCATTTAGGAACGCTTATTATATAGAAATCGGGGGTTTTGCTCAATTGAAAACGGGGAGCAATTGGGGTCGGAGCAATTGGGGTCGCGTCTACAATATGCCGCTTTTTTGTGAAAAGTGGAGACGCGACCCCATTGCCGGGGGCTTATCCGTATCTTCCGGTGATGTAGTCTTCCGTGCGCTTGTCCTGCGGCCGGGTGAAGACGTCGGTCGTCCGGCCGAACTCGATCAGCTCGCCGAGGAGCATGAACCCCGTGTCGTCCGAGACGCGGGCGGCCTGCTGCATGTTGTGGGTGACGATGACGATGGTGTAGCCGGAACTGAGATGGCGCATCAGATCTTCGATGCGGAGCGTCGCCAGGGGGTCCAGAGCGGAGCACGGCTCGTCCATCAACAGCACCTCGGACTTGACGGCCGCCAGCCGGGCGATGCACAGCCGCTGCTTCTGTTCGAGCGACAGGCCCAGGGCGTTCTCGTCCAGCCTGTCCTTGAGCTCGTCCCAGAGATGGACGGCCTTCAGGCTGTCCTCGACGACGCGGTCCAGTTCGTCGGCTTTGGCCAGGTGGTGGACCTTGGGACCGAAGGCGATGTTCTCGTAAACGCTCAACGGGAACGGATTCGGCCGCTGAAAGACCATCCCGACTTTTTTCCGAAGGGCGGTCAGCGCGCTCGTCCCCGCATAGATGTCCTGGCCGTCGATCCGGACCGAGCCTTCGATCCGCACGTCCTCGATGAGGTCGTTCATCCGGTTGAGGCAGCGGAGGAGAGTGGATTTGCCGCAGCCCGAGGGGCCGATCAGGGAGGTGATCGACTTCTCCTGGACGGACAGGCCGACATCGATGAGCGCGTGGAAGGCGCCGTACCACAGATTGAGACGTTCGACTTTAATCTTGGTCATGATCCCCATATGTCATCGCAAGCGACCGAAGAGAGCGTGGCGGTCGTAATCCCCCCATTCCCCCCTTTAGAAAAGGGGGGAATGGGGGGATTTGCTCCAACTGGGAGGTTCCGCAATGACATCTTTCTTTTTATCATCCGAACCGCCCCACGATGTAGTCATTCGTCCGCGGATCGCTCGGCGCGGTAAAGATCTGCTCCGTGGCGTCGACCTCGACCAGCTCGCCCATCAGAAAGAAGGCCGTCCGCGTCCCCACGCGCGCCGCCTGCTTGGTATTGTTGGTGACCAGGACGATGGTCTGGCTCTTCCGGAGTTCCAGCATCGATTCTTCGACCTTGGCCGTGGAGATGGGATCGAGACCCGAACAAGGCTCGTCAAAGAGGATGACCTCGGGGCGCAGGGCCAGCGTCCGGGCGATGCAGAGGCGCTGCTGCTGGCCGCCCGACAATTTTTGGGCGGAGCTCCGCAGGCGGTCCTTGACCTCGTCCCAGAGATAGGCGGCCTTCAGGCTCTCTTCGACGATCCGGTCGAGTGTCGTCCTGTCGCGGAGGCCGGCCAGCCGGGGTCCATAAGTGACGTTGTCGTAAATCGAGCGCGGCAGGGGAATGGGGAGGGCGAAGATCATGCCGACCCTTTTCCTCAGGACTTCCGCCTCGATGTCTTTGTGGATGTCCCGGCCGTCGAGCCAAATCGATCCGCTGATCCGGATGTGGGGCTCGAAATCGTTGAGGCGGTTGAGGGAGCGCAGGAACGAGGTCTTCCCGGAATTGGCCGGTCCGATGACGCTCAGGATCTCGTTCGGCCGGATGTCCAGGGACAGGTCGTAGAGAGCCAGGATTTTGCCGAAATGGATGGTCAGATTCTTGACCTCGATCTTTGCCTTGCCGATCTGGCTGTTCATGGGCCGCCTGCGCAAAAAACGGTGACACGTACCGAATTCAAGAGAATTCGGAACATGTCCCCCTTTGTTTTATTCATCTCTTCCTGCGGAAGCGTGAGCGGATCCGGGTGGCGACGATGTTCATGATCAGGACGAATCCGACCAGGACTAGGGCCGTCCCGTAGCGGTAGTTCTCGGGGACGCCGGGGATCTGGGTCGTCGCGATGTACAGATGATAGGGGAGGGCCATGACCTGATCGCCGAGCGAATGAGGGAGCCTCGACAGATAGAACGCGGCCACGGTGAACAGGATCGGCGCAGTTTCGCCGGCCACGCGGCCGATGCTCAGGATGGCTCCGGTCAGGATGCCCGGCGTGGCGAAGGGCAGGACGGAATGGCGGATGGTCTGCCAGCGGGAGGCCCCCAGTGAAAAACTGACCTCGCGGTACGATTTCGGGACGGCCCGCAGCGCCTCCCGGGTCGTGGTGATGATCACGGGCAGGGTCATGATCCCGAGCGTCAGCGCCCCCGAGATGATCGACACGCCGAAGCGGAGGAAAACGACGAAGAGGCTCAGCCCGAAGAGCCCGAAGACGACCGAGGACACGCCGGCCAGGTTGATGATGGCCAGGTTGATGATCCGGGTCAGAACGTTGTCCTTGGCGTATTCGCTGAGGTAGACGGCCGCCATCACCCCGATCGGCAGAGCGAAGGCGATGGAGGTGAGAACGAGGACGAAGGTTCCGAGGATGGCCGGGAAGATGCCTCCGGCCCGCATTCCGTCGCGCGGCATCGTGAAGAGGAACTCGAGCGACAGCGCGCTCCAACCCTTGGTTACGATCAGGACGATGATGGCCAGGACCGGGAGGACGACGAGCAGGGTCGCCGCGAGAAGGAGGCCGAAGCCGATCCGCTGCCGTGCGCCTTCGTTCGTCATCGCTTCTTGCCCCGGTTCAGGAAGAGATCGGCGGTCAGGTTGATCAGGAAGGAGATGAGGAACAGGACGAGGCCGACGGCGAACAAGGCGAAATAATGGGGGCTGCCCTTGGCCGCCTCGCCCATCTCGGCGGCAATGGTCGCGGTGAGCGTCCGGACGGGTTGGAGGAGGCTCGTCGGGATGACGGCGGCGTTGCCGGTGACCATCATCACGGCCATGGTCTCGCCGATGACCCGCCCGATGCCGAGCATGGACGCGGCAATGATGCCGGGCATCGCTCCGTGGATGATGACCCGGGTGAGCGTCTGCCAATGCGTCGCGCCCAAAGCCAAAGCCCCTTCCTTGTACTCCCGGGGCACGGCGTTGATGGCGTCCTCGGAGATGCTGATGATCGTCGGGAGGGCCATGAAGGCGAGCATGATCGACCCGGCCAGGGCGGTCAGGCCGGTGGGAAGGCCGAGCGTCTGCTTGAGAAAGGGGACGAGGAGAGTGATGCCGAGGAAGCCGAGGACGACGGAGGGGATCGCGGCGAGCACTTCGACGCAGGATTTCAAGAGATGGCGGATCTTCACCGGGGCCACGTCGGCGATGTAGAAAGCGGCCGCGATCCCCAGGGGGACGGCCAGGACGATCGCTCCGGCCGTCACCAGGAGTGAGCCGAGAATCAGGGGAAGGATTCCCAGTTTCGGCGGATCGGAGATGGGATACCAGAACCGGCCGCCGAGGAAGTCGCCGATCGACGTCGTTTTGAAGACGGAGACTCCCTCGTGCAGGAGGAAGATGAAAATCAAAGCCACGAAGACGATCGAAGCGATGCCGCTGACGAAGATCAGCTTCTCGATGACGAACTCTTTGACCTTTCTGAACCTAGCCATTCACTTGATCGGGACAAAGTCCGTGCGCTTGACGATGTCCTGTCCTTCCTTCGAATAGACGAAATCGACGAATTCCTTGACCATGCCGGACGGACGGCCGTTCGTGGTGAGATAGAGCGGGCGCGAGATCGGATAGGCGCTGATCCGCACGCTTTCGATCGTGGGCTCGATAAACGGAGAACGATCGTCCTTGGCCACGGCGATGACCTTCTGCCGCGGGCTGATATAGCCCAGGCCGTAATACCCGACCGTGTTCCCGTTATGAGCGACTTCTTCGGCGATGGCGAACGACGACGGCATCATCAGGGCGCCCGGAGAGAACTCCTCCACGGCTTTCTTCTTGCCGCGCCGCAAGACGTGCTCCTTGAAGAAGATATGGGTGCCCGAATTGACCTCTCGCGACAGCAGAACGATGGGAATGTCGGGTCCCCCGAGGATCTTCCATCGCTTGATGTTGCCCATGAAGATCTCGCGGAGCTGGTCCATGGTCAGGTTTTTGACGGGGTTGGAGGGGTGGACGACGACCACGATGCCGTCCAGGGCGACGATCTCCTGGTTGAATGTGACGCCGTTTTTCTCCGCCTGTTTGATCTCTTTTTCTTCGACGGCCCGGGAGGACTCGGCGATGTCGCAGGTGCCGTTGATGAGGGCGGCGATGCCGGTCCCGGAGCCGCCGCCCGTGACCGCGATGTTCGCGTTTGGGCGGAGTTTATTGAAGGCTTCGGCCCAGGCCTGGCCGAGGTTGACCATCGTGTCCGAGCCTTTGATCTGGAGGGAAACAGCCTTTTGAGGGATGTTGAGGACGGTGGGCTTGGGGATGAAAAGGAGACCGGCGCTCAGGAGAACGACGGTCGCAACGGTCCTCTTTTTCATATATATGTTCTCATCTGAGTCGTGTTGCCGAAGATTTTAGGGGATCGGGAAAAAAGTCATTTAATTATAAAAGCGCGGCCGCTCGAAGTCAAGACATCACGGAGGGCGCGGATTTGGACAACCGGGGGCAAACGTGGTAAATTTAAAGAACGGGAGGCCGACATGGAAAGGCTGTTTGACGAGGAGCTCAATAAGCTCAAGGAAAAGCTGCTCCGGATGGCCGGGATCGTCGAGGAGTCCGTCGCCCTGTCGATCGAAGGGCTGAAGGACCAGAAGGAGGATCTGGCCCGCGAGGTCATCCATCGGGAGGAGAGCGTCAACCTCCTCGACGTCGAGATCGACGAGACCTGCCTGCGCCTGCTCGCCCTCCGCCAGCCCATGGCCGGGGACCTGCGCCTCATCACCTCGGCCATGAAGATCGGCGTGGACCTCGAACGGATGGGGGACCTGGCCGTCAACATCGCCCAGCGGACCCTCGAACTGCTCAAGGCGCCTCTGTTGAAACCGCTGATCGATATCCCCCGCATGGCCACGCTGGCCCAGGCCATGCTCAAAGATGCCATCCAGGCCTTCATCGATCGCAACGACGCGCTGGCCTGCGAGATCTGCCAGCGCGATGACGCCGTCGACGCGCTCGAGAACCAAATCTTCCGGGAGCTCCTGACCTACATGATCGAGGATCCCGCTTCGATCTGGAGAGCGGTCGGCCTGCTCCTCGTCAGCCGCTACCTGGAGCGGATCGCCGATCACGCTACGAACATCGCCGAGAACGTGATCTATCTGGTCAGGGGCCGGACGATCAAACACAACATCGACAAGATCCGCTCCGCCGGCTGCAACGCCGTCTGAAAAAATCGAAAAAATCTCTTGATTTCCGGATTTATTTTGCTATACTGAGGAAAAGTTTTCTCGTGCCGGCTGGAGAAAACGACACCTACCTTATAAATCATCATTTTCCCTTTTCTGCTGTTAATAACAGCCGGCACCTCTTTTGAAAATTATTTGACGCGGATGAAATCGATTCTGCTCTTCAGGCTCGGCGGGCTGGGCGACCTCCTCGTCGCGCTTCCGTCCTTCAATCTTCTGCGCTGCGCCTTTCCCGGCGCTCGGCTCGACCTGGTCGGCCGAAAAGATTACGGCGAGCTCCTCCGGGACGCGGGCGTCTTCGACGCGGTGTTCTCCGCCGATAACGCGGAGTGGGCCCCTCTATTCGATGCAACGCAGGCGGTGCCGGAATCGCTCCGCGCCCGGCTCGCGGGTTATGATCTCGTCCTGGGCTGGTTTCAGCAGAAGACGGGGACCCATCACTTTCTTCGGAGAAAAAGTGAAGTGTCCCCGTCTTCCATGCCTCCTCTACGTTCTTTCGTCTATGAGGCCGCGTCCCGCCTCACCGTCAGCCGCTTTTTTTTCGACCGAACGGCGGAGTTCATCTCCGAGCTCGGCGCTTCCTCCGCTCCGTTTGAGGCGTGTTGGCCGCTGCCTTTTTCGGCGAATCAGCCCGCCGGGGGGCGTTCGTCGCAAGACGTCCTTCCCTCCACGGTCGTCATCCATCCCGGCAGCGGAAGCCCGAAAAAATGCTGGCCGATCGAACGGTTCCTGGCGGTGATGAACGCCCTCCGGAACGACGGCCGGAGCGGCGTCCTGGTGACGGGCGAGGCCGAAGAGCGAATGGAGGCAGGTCTGCGGAGGATCGCTTTCCCCGCAGGCTGGCGGTGGCTGCGCCGTCCCGCCCTCCTCGATTTGGCCGGGCTGCTCCGCTCCTGTACCCATTATCTCGGCAACGATTCCGGAGTGACGTATCTGGCGGCGGCCTGCGGGGCGGAGGTCGTCGCAATCTTCAGGAAAGACCTCCAAGCGGTCTGGTCGCCGTTCGGGCGGGCCGTCGTCCTGAGCGCCGACGAGGCGGCGGGGGTTTCCGTGGAGGACGTCCTGGCGGCCCTGTCCCGGCGTCCGTCCCGGCCCGTTGGGTGATTTGCTTTTCGGGTTGGCTGAACCGGCTTCATTTCGCGGATTTCTTGTGGTAATATTATCGGCACTAGAAGAGGCCCAGCGATCATGGACAAGGCGGACTGGCAAGTGGACCTGAAAGGCTGTTTCCTCGACGCCAAGGTCCTCGAGAAATGCCGGGAAGAGGCCGTCGAGCATTTCGACCAGTTCTGCGAGTACGTCGCGGAGGCGGCGTTCGAAGCCCTGGCCGAAGAATTCCTCGGATATCAGGTCAAGACCAGATCCTGGAAGGTCCAAGGAAAATCCATCCATCTCGAGATCCGCTTTCCCCGCTCGCGCGTCGACCAGTTCCACTACATCCTGTGGATGCCCAGGCATTCCGTGGAGCTCAAGCTAAAACTGACCGTCAAGTGGCGGAGGACGCCGCTCGGGACCCTCGAGGAGAAGACCGTCCCCTTCCTGGAAAAGGCTTCTCCCACCGAGATCCTGAAGATCGACAAGGATTCGATGGCCCAGGACGTGATCGCCCGCTACCGGAAATATCTCTACGAGACGGCCGTCGCGCCCGAGTGACGGGCGAGCGGCGCCCTCTTCATTTGTTCAGTTGGTCCAGAGTTTTAAAGAGGATCGCGTATGCGGGCCGGTCCGCGGTGCTCTGACCAACGTATTTGAACTGGCAGATCCCCCTCTTGTCCACGAGGAAGACGCTGGTGATGCACTGGTCGACCTTGCTCCCGCCCCATTCCGTGGTGAAGAGGCCGAGGCCCTTGGAGACCTTCCGGTCGCCGTCGATGAGCAGCGGGAAGGGTGTCGGGACCCGGCCTTTCTCCAGGCTCAGGTCTTTGGGGAACATCTCCCGCCGGCGGAGCATCTGGGTCTTGCCCTGCTCGTCCAGCTTGTCCGGATCGGGCGGATTCTTCCAGCCCTTGATCTTGTCGAGCTGATCGGGATTGCTGTCGACCCACTGCTTGACGACGTCCGCGGCGTAGGGGAAGACGAAGACGACTTCGACATCGTACTTCTTCCGGATCTCGGCGGATTTCTCGAGATCGACGAGCTCGGCATATTTGTAGTTGTCGATCGTACACCAGCGGGCCTCGGCGGCGAATCCGCGGGGGAAGATCAGCATCACGTTCCTGCCTTTGAGGCCGGACAGGGTGAGCGTTCCCCCCTGGTACGCGGGCAGGGTGAAGTCCGGCATCGGCTGGCCGATGGTCACGGGCTTGATCTCTCCGCTCTGAGCGTGCAGGAACGCTCCTGTCAGGACCAAGGCCAGAGCGATAAGGCCGGCGGCGGCCCCGGCGGCTTTTTTCATGAACGACTCCTTTCGGGGGATGTCGTCCCTCGTTCCTTTCGGAAAGAGAGAACCGGGATCATTTTAGGGCTTTTCCCCGTGTTTTGCAAAACGGGATCGCCGGCGGGAGGAGCGGTGGGCGGGGCGTCTTTTAATTGTGGAACAATCGGCTTTGATTTGTTACAATTCGGACGGAGGCGATGAGCGGTGAATCATCTCAGCATCGCGGCCGATCTGTCCGAGATCGATGGGGTCCGGCAATTTCTCAAGGACAGCCTCGCGGACATCGACATCTCCGAGGAGGACGGCTTCAAGATCGAGCTGGCCCTCGTCGAAATGGTCGTGAACGTGATCCGCTACGCTTACCCGGACGGAGGCGGCGTGCTCGTCATCGAGATCCGGAAGGACCGCCACCGCGTGATCATCGAGATCCGGGATTCCGGCCTCCCTTTCGATCCCTGCCAGGCCCCCAAACCCGACATCGACGAGGTCGTCGCCGCCGGCCGCAAAGGCGGGCTCGGGATCTTTCTCACGCGCGAGATCATGGACGAATGCCTCTACCGCCGGGACGGCGGTCAGAACATCCTGACGCTCGTCAAGAAGATCTGAGCTCGGGCGGTGTTCCGCCGCATCGATTATTTCTCGTAGAGAACCTTATCTTCGCCGTTCTTCGCGATCAGCTTGTCGATCTCCTTGATGATGAGGTCCTTGCGGATCATCACGGCCTTGATCTCGTCGTCCGATAAATAGTCTCCGACGGCCGTCTTAATCTGCTCGGCGGTCAGCCCCTTGATTTTTTCGAAGAACGCTTTGGGCAGTTCTTTCATGATCATCGGGCCTTCCGGGTGTTTCTCGGTGTAGGTCAGTTGTTTGATGAATTTTCCCGACGACCGGAAACTGCGGGAGTGGTCGATGAGGATCATCCGCCAATCCTTCATGACGATCAGGTAGTTGTCCTGGTGCCGGTCCTCGTTGCCGATCAGGTTGTCGAAAGCCCGCTGCAGGAAAAGATTTCGGTTTTGATAAAAAACTTTATAGGACGGCGGCTTGATCTTCTCCTCGTTCAGTTTCTTGAGAGTTTTCGTATCGTCGAGCCAGATTTGGATGGAGCCCAGGTTCTCGTTGAACCGGCGTTCGGCGGTCGGAGGGACCATGTTGAGCCCCAGCAGCTTGTCCATTTCATAGCCGGCGATCTCGTACTTCCAGCTGTCGATGTATCCTTGAGGCCGTCCCGAAATGTCTTTCCAGAGCGCCTTTCTCGTGATGTCGCCCTGTTTGAGCGTCAGGACCCAGGGCTTCGTTACGGCGCCCGATGTCATCTGTTCTTTTGCGATGATCTCCGCCGTTTTCAGGAATTCCTCCCACTTCGCCCGTTCGGCCAGCTCTTCGGGCAGGAACTGGGCGAAGGCCGCGGCGCCGAGAGCCAGAATGCCGAACAGCAGGCCCAGCCCAATGATCGATCTTCTTTGCCTCATTTTTCCCCTTTTCTCCTTTCGTTAAATTGACGGATTAATAAAGAACGTTGTTCTCCCCGTTCTGTTTGATCATGTCCTCGATCTCTTTCGTGATGAGCGGAATGCGGGAAACGACCCCTTCGATCTCCTTATCGGTCAGATACGGACCCACGGCTTGCTTGAGGACGGCGGCGTTCAAACCCTTGATCTTTTCGACCATCGCCCGGGGCACCCGCCTGAACAGCATCGGCCGGCCATCGTCCAGCTTGAAGATCCCGTTCGCCCCGAACACCAGCTGCCGGACGAACTTCCGGTCCGATTGAAAAGCGCGGGAGTGGTCGAAGATGATCGTCCGCCAGTCCTCGGTCAACAGGATGTTCTCCTGGGTCCGGTCGGCGTTGGCGATCAGGCAATCCCACAACCGGCAGATGTATTTCATCCGGTCGGTCTTCTCGATCGCCTCCGGCGGGATGCCGGTCCCGCTCTCCATCAATTTAAGGTAATTCGTTTTGCTCTCCGCCCATAGTGAAAGGCAGCCCGCTTTCCCCTTGAACTCTCTTTCGACCACGGGCGGGACGGAGTTCAGGCCGATGAGCTTGTCCATCCTGTAGGCGGCGATCTCGGCTTTCCAGCTGTCGTTGATCCCGCCGTCCTTTCCGCTCGGATTTTTCCAGGCCGCCTTCGTTTCGATGTCGCCCTTCTTGAGGTAGAGTTTCCAGGGCTTCGTGACGCCCTCCCCGATCGGCTCGGACTTGACGATCTCGGCCGTCATGAGGAAATCCTCCCACTGCTCGCGCTGGCCGATCTCCTCGGGTTTGAACTGGGCCCAGGCCAGGATCCCGGCCGTCAGAAGAAACGCGGAAACGATAACGATCCGAATTTTGTTGGTCATGGCCGAACCTCGCTCCATTCGATACCCCTTACCGGCGACGTCCTTAGTTTAATGCGGATGCGGCCTAAAAATCAAATCGGGTCAGGCCGGCCACTTTCCGGCGCGGTCGCCCCCGTCCCTGCGACCCCGTTTCGCTTATCCCGCGACTCAATAGAGCACGTTCCTCTCGCCCTCCGTTTTCATCAGCCCCTCGAGCCTGGCGATGATCCTTTTTTTGCGATCGCAGATGGCCCCGATCTCGTCATCGCTCAAATAGGGTTTGAGCTTGCTCTCGACGATCTGGCGGGCGGTCTTCTGAAGATGTTCGAAGAGGCGCCGCGGACAGCGGTTGATGGGACAGCCGGCGGCCAGTCCCGGATTGGGGGTGAAGGCCTCCGCGAAATCCACGCGGTAGACCTTCCAGCCGGGCTGCTGAATGAGGGTGTCGTCCTTGTCCAGGCAGGTATCGTTGACGAGGGCCTCAAAGACCTTGATCTCGTCCAGCCGGCCTAAGAAGGCTTTCAGGTCGGGCGGCTGAAGAAGAAGCCGTTCCCGGTCGGTCTCGCTGATGCAGCCCGGCACGAAGTACTGCAAGGAGCCTCTGGCCCCCTCGATCTCCCGTTCCACGGTCGGCGGGATGATCTCCAGGTCGAGGAGCTTGCTCAGCTCGTAGGCGGCGAGCTCGTATTTATAAGAATCGACCATGGGATCCGGCCGCGGAGCGTGGACGCGCTTGAACATGCCCTGCAGTCGGGTTTTGCCGTCGTCCACGGTGACCTTCCAAGGCATGGTCCGGCCGGTCGTGGCGTCTTTTTTTATCGAGACGATGGGCCCGGTCTTGAGAAAGGCTTCGATCTCCCTGAGACTGAGATCGGCCGGCCCCGCCGTCTCAGAACGGAGGATGTCCCTCCCAAAGAAGACGATGGCCAACAAAAACGTCATCCCCAGAACGATCCTTTTCATGATTCACCTTTCGTCCGGCCGAAGGATTATCGTCTTTCGCGGTCCGCTCGGAACGCGGCGCCCGATCTTCAGGCGGCCACACGCGGAACACGCCCTTCTCGATGATCAAGGCGCTCGGATGGCTCTCCATGCCCATGAAGCTCGAAATGCTCGTATCGATCATGAAGAGGCGCTTCCCGAACCTGTTCATATATTCCACAGAGACCGCGCTCTGGGTGGGGGTGTGGGCGACGACCATGGACTTGGCCCCGAGGTTGGCCAGGATCCGGCTGAACTCTTCCTCCATGAGGGCTTCGTCCTTCGAGACGAGGTCGCGGTGCCAGAGCGGTCCCTGCGGCTGGTAGACGATCCGGGTGCTCTGAAGCGACGGCTGGCGGCCATATTCGATATCATTCATGATTCTCTTAAGTTCCCTGGTCAGAACGGAGTTGATCGTTTCCAGCTTCCAGGTGGAGAACGACTCGCTGAAGCCGGCATGGAGAAAGACGGTGTCGTTGATCTTGATCACGGCATTGTGCTCGGCGATCCACGCCCCATAGTCCTCGTTGAAGGTCCGTGTATAGAGGACCTGGGCATTCGAATCGTTCCGCAGATCCTCCCACAGTTTGGCGAGTTCGCCCCCGTTTCCGGCCTTTTCTTTGAACTTCGCTTCTTTAGCCGCGACGTAGTCGGCGGGAAGGAAGGATTGGAACTGGTTCAGTGTGACGTAGCCGTAGCGGAAGGACCCCCCGAGGATGTTCATCTCCTCATGATTGCCGACCAGGAAATGGACCATGCCGCCGGCGGCGGCGGCTTCTTTTTCGAGAGGACGAATCAAATCGAAGATGTCCTTGGCGAAGTCGCCCCGGTCCATGACGTCGCCGGTCTGGACGAGGTGGGCCTTGCCGCCCACCCAGTGATCGTCCTTGTCGATGAGCTTCGTTCCGTCAGGGCCCAGGATCTCTCGGAAGCTTTTGATGTCCCCGTGGAGGTCGCCGACGGCCACGATCTTGTCGACGCCCGTCCAGACGCACGGCCGGCCGGCGGCGGGAGGCGGCGATGGAGATAATTTCGGATCGCGAAGCGCCGATGAGGCGGGGATGGAACGGGCGTCCGCGCAGCAAATTCCGATGAGGATGAGGACCAGGCCGATGACAACGGGATTCCTGGACCAGAGAAAGGGCGTTGCCGGGATTCCGGCCCGCCGGAGCTTTTGCCTTCGATGGATCGTGGCGTTCTCCTTTTTCGAAACCAGCCTGCCACCGTCATAATAAATCAATGCGCGGATTAGTCAAGGGGGAAGCGGGCCGAGGGCCGGTCATGTCCACGGCGGCCGGGGACCCGGGCATTGCCCGAGGGTCCACTTCCGCCGTACTCGCCCGTGGATACAAGCCACGGGCGAGTGGCGAGCCGAAGGCTCGTCCCTTGACGGGCATTTGACTATTTTTCGGCTTCATACTATCTTATAAGCACACCGACCGAACAGGAGGGAGCCGATGTTTGCCCGAAAGATGACCTTCCTCTTCAAGCCGGAGAACATCGACGACGCCATCAAGCTCTTCCGGACGAGCGTAATCCCCGGCGCCCGAAAAGAGAAAGGCTTCCGGGGGGCCTGCTTTATGACCGACCGCCCAACCGGCAAAGCCGTCGCCGTCACCTTCTGGCGGAACGAGGCGGACGCCCGGGCCAACGAGGAGAACCTTTTTTTCCAGGAACAGTTGGTCAAGTTCCTTCCGTATTTTGCCGGCCCGCCGATCCGCGAAGGCTTCGAGGTCAGCGTCCACTGCATGGAAACCCAGCTCAAGCAGAAATCCTCAAAAAATCCAAAAAATAAAAAATAGGCTGAACACCCTCAGGGGAGGAATGAGCGAAGGCCATCTTCGACCGCCGGGCGAGCGGCCGGAAAGGAGGGAAAATCCATGTTTGCCCGCATGACCATTCTCCAGGTCAAGCCGGAACGGATCGACGACGGCATCAAGATCTATCGGACGAGCGTCGTCCCCGAGGCCAAAAAGCAGAAAGGCTACCGGGGGGCGTGTCTTTTGGTCGACCGCGCTTCGGGAAAATCCATCTCCGTCACGTTCTGGAGAAGCGAGAAGAACGCCGTCGCTAATGAGGAAAGCCTCTATTACCAGGAACAGCTCGTGAAATTTCTCAGCCTGATCGCCGGCCCGATGATCCGCGAAGGATATGAGGTCAGCGTCCATCGCCTGGATACGCCGGCCGGATCGAAACCGCGGCCCCATCCCAAGAAGAAACCGGCCGCCAAGAAAAGAGGAAAGACATAAGCCCGAATGGGGAGACGATCCCGTGTCCCCAGCATGAAAAGGAATCCGGCCCGGGCCTGGGGGCCTGGGCTTGTGATTGACATTCGCTCGTCCTTTTGATAAAAAGCATCCAGGGAAGCTATCGTCCATGATGATCAACAAACGCGAAAAGAACAGCATCGTGATCTTCGACATCGAAGGGGAGATCCGGCGGTCGGACATCACCGACGTCACCCTCCACCAGCTGGTCAAGGAACAGCTCGAGGTCGGGAGAAAGCAAATCCTCCTGAACTTCGACAAGGTCGATTTCATCGACAGCTTCGGCGTGGGCGAGATCCTGGCCAGCTACATTTCCACGCACAACCTGGGAGGGAAGCTCAAGCTCGCCCGGATCTCGAAAAAGCTCTTTCTCATCTTCCAGGTCACCATGCTGACGAAGGTCCTGGACATCCACGACGAGGAAGCCTCGGCCCTCCAGAGCTTCTTCAAGGATTAGGAGCCGCTCCCGTCGTCTTTTGAGCCAGCCCATGGCGGAACGTCGCCTGCACAAGATCCTCTCGGCCGTGGTCAAGATCAAGCCCGGCGAAGAGGTCCTGGCGATCCTCGTCTTCTTCTATTTTTTTCTCATCACGGCGCCTTTCGGTATCGTCAAATCCCTCCGGGACGCCAACTTCCTGGACGATCTCAAAGTTGAGAACCTCCCCTTCGCCTACTTGTCGGCCATTTTGATCGCCGTGGCCGTTTCGTTCCACGCCAAGCTCCAATCCAGGATCTCCCGCCGGCTCCTCCTTCAATCCACGCTGGCTTTCTTCATTCTGACCGGCCTCTTGTTCTGGGCGCTTTTCTCCACGCCGGATCATTGGAAGGGGCTGGCTCTCATTTACTGGATGTGGGCCAACCTGTTTGTCGTGGCCCTGACCACGCAATTCTGGTTCCTGGTCAACGATGTCTTCAATCCCCGGGAGGCCAAGCGGCTCATCGGCTTCTTCGGAAGCGGAGGGATTTTAGGCGGCGTCGCGGGCAACCTCCTGCCCGGATTTTTGGCCAAACCGGAGACGTCGCATAGGCTTCTGCTGGCGTCGACGGCGTTCCTCTGCGCCTGCCTGGTCGTCGTCAGTCTCATCTTCTCCTGGCTTGAAAAGAACGAGGACCGCTTCGCGTCAGCCCCCGGCCGCGAGCCGAAGACGAAGCGGAAAGAGCCCCGGCACGTCGGTCTTTGGGACAGTTTCCGGAGCGTCCGGTCGGACGCCTATCTCCGCTTGATGGCCTGGGTCGTCCTGGCCACCGGCATCGTCTCCACCTTCATCGACTGGCAGTCTAAGAGCGTCATCGCCTCCAGCCCGGAGGCCAACGTCAATTACGTTCGCTTTTTTGGCCGCTTCAACGCCGGCATCCTGGTTTTCGCTTTTCTCTTTCAACTCGTCCTGACCAGCCGCTTCATCAACCGCTTCGGCATCCGGACCGGGCTGATGATCTATCCTTTGATTATCCTCCTGTGCTCCGTCGGCCTGGGGATCTTCCCCGCCTCTTTGGCTTTGGCCATCGCCATCAAGGGCGGCGACAAGGCCTTGTCCTATTCCATCAACCAATCTTCGCGAGAGCTCCTCTATATCCCCGTTCTCCCGGAGATGAAATATCGAGCCAAGGTCTTCATCGACATGTTCCTCAACCGTTTTTCCAAGGCGGTGGGCGGGGTGATCCTGCTCGGCCTCATTTACCTTGTCAAGCGCCCTCCGTTCGCCGCGATCGGCTTCGAGCCGCTCGTCTGGGTGAGCGTCGCCTCCGGCGCGTTCGTCATCGTCTGGATCGTTCTTAACGCCAGGATCAGCCGGGCGTACGTCCGGGAGGTCAAGGGCCAGCTGGCGAAAAAATGGGAGCGGGCCGACGAAGTCGTGGCCGACAGGATGGACGTGGACACGGCCAAGCTCGTCGTGGACGCGATCGAGAGCCGGACGCAGAGTTCGACCCTGTTTGCCCTCCATCTTTACGACCTGGCGCGTCAGAACAGGCTGTCGCCTGAGATCCGGAACCTCCTGGCGCTCAAGCCGATTGAACGTTCTTCGTCCGACACCCGGCCGCTTTTCGAATACGACGCTTCGCCCTGGATCGCCGATTTCGAAGAGCCCGGTTCGCCCGCCGAGATGGACAAGGAGATCCGGGAGATTCTGGCGCTCGAGGAATACCAAAAGGTCATGGGGGATTATGCCGGAAAAGTGCTCGAGGATAAGGACGCCAGGTCGGAAACGGCGAGGATGGAGCTGGCCAAGGCCATCGGGCTGATGGACGGCCGATCGGCGCTCGCGGACAAGCTCGACGATCTCCTCGGCGACGATTCGGCCAAGGTCTTTCAATACAGCGCGGAATCCGCGGGAAAGCTCAAGAAAAAGGTCCATGTTCCGCTCCTGGCCAGAAAGCTGGCCGACCCGAAAACCTGCGAGGACGCCCGGTCGGCCCTGGAAAGGTATCGGGGGGCGATCGCCGGCGCTCTCTCGGATTACCTGAACGACGTCGAGGAGAAGCCGGAGATCCGGGAGCAGGCTGCCTCCCTTCTGGCCCGCATCGCCGACCAGGAGGCGGCGGACTCACTGATCGAGGCGCTCGGGCGCGGCCAGGATGTTCTGAAGAATGCTCTCATCGACGCCTTGGACCGCCTCCGGTCGGAGGTGCCGGAGGTCCAGTTCAAGGACGAGGTCGTCCGGGCCCAGTTCGCCGCGGAGATCGAAAGATTCGGACCGGTTAAAAATCCCTCCGATCTCCTTCCTCTGTTCAAGCTCCTTGGCCTGATCTACGACCATGAGGATGTCTTTAGGGCATACCAAAATCTGTTCAAAGGGACCAAGGATTCGATCGCCTACGCCGTCGAGCTTCTCGACCACACGGTCAGCCAGGATATCAAGGAGCGGCTGTTCCCGCTCTTAGAGAGCTTTTCCGGCCGAAGGAGCGGAATATCTTAGCGATGAACGAAAAGCGCACGCATCGGCTCCTCAAACGGGTGGTGGATATCCAGCCGGGTGAGGTGCGGACCACGCTGCTGTTCTTTATGTATTTTTTCCTGATGATGGCGGCGGCCTACGTCATCCTTCCCTTGAAAACGTCCCTCTTCCTGAAAAAGCTCGAGCCGGAGTATCTGCCGTTGGCCTATCTCGTCACGGCCCTCCTGATGAGCTTCGTTGCGTCCTTTAATTCCCGCCTGCTCCAGAGGCTGAACCGGAAACGTTATGTCGCCTCGAGCCTGATCTTTTTCATCGCCGGCCTCCCGGTCTTTTGGCTGTTGTTCCGGACGGACCGGCTCTGGGTTTCGATGGTCTTCTGGTTCTGGGCCGAGGTGTTCCTGGCTATCTCGGTCATCCAATTCTGGATCCTCGTCAGCGACGTCTATACGCCGCGGCAAGCGAAGCGCTTCATCGGGTTCTTCGTCAGCGGCGGCCTTCTGGGGGGGGTTGCGGGATCCCTGGCCGCCTCCTTTCTGTCCCGCAAGGTCCTCGGCACGGAGAACCTCCTGCTGGTCTGTCCCTTCCTGCTCCTTATCGCGCTGGGCATCCTTTTCGCCCTCCCGAAGAGCTTGGGCGAGATGCGGCCGGAGCAGGATGTCCGGAAGGAGGGCGCCCCGAAGTCCCGGGTCGGATATCTTCAAAGCCTCCGCGTTCTGTTGAAGAGCCGCTATCTTGTCATCCTGAGCGGGGTGATGCTCTCGGGCTTCGCCGTAACGAAATTCATCGATTTCCAGTTCAGCCGGGCCCTCAATGACCGCTTCAAGACGAACGACGAGAGGACGGCTTTCCTCGGCGTGTTCTTCACCCTCCTCTTGGTCGCCTCGTACCTCGTCCATGTCCTCCTGACCAATCGCGTCCTGAAAGAGTTCGGCCTGCGCATCGCCCTGTTCATCGCCCCCGTCGTTCTGGCGGTCGGGGCGGTCTTCGGTTTCATCCTCCCGGCCGGATCGGCCCCGACGATCATGGTCTGGACGTCGCTCATGCGCGGAACGGACAAGAGCCTGTCCCATTCGTTGAACCAGTCGACGCGGGAGATCCTGTATATCCCCGTTCCGGCCGAGACCAAGGTCAAGGCTAAAGTCTTCATCGACCTGTTCGTCAACAAGTTCGCCGACGCCCTGGCCGCCCTCTTCCTGTTCCTGGCCTTCAACCTGCTTCATTTTTCCATCCCGGCCTTGAGCGGGTTGACGCTGGCCTTCATCGTGATCTGGATCCTCCTCAATCAGCGCCTCGCCCGGGAATACGTCGGGATCGTCAAGAAGAATTTGACCCTCAAGTGGCCGGACGCGGACAAGTTCGTCTTCGACCAAATCGACGTCGACTCGACGAAGCTCGTCTTCGATACGTTGGAAAGCAAGCAGCGCAGCTCCGTGCTCTACGCGATGAACCTGATGGACCTGATCAAGAAGGACAAGCTGAGCCCGGAGCTCAAAAAGATCATCTCGATGAAGACCTCCGAGGTCCGCGCGGGTTCGCTCGACGGGCTGCTGGAGGTCGGCGGGACGTCGTTCGTCCCGGATTGGGAAGACGCCATCGAGGACAAGGACATGGACAAGGAGGTCCGGGAGATCCTCTCGCTCGACGTTTACCAGCAATTGATGAAGGACCGGGTGGAGAAGATCGCCGAAGATCAGAGCGAAAACGCCGTCGTGGCCCAGATGGAGATCGCCAAGGCCCTGGGCATGATGGCCGCCGACGCGCCGCTCGTCCAGAACCTGAGCCGGCTGCTGAAGCATGACTCCCCTGATGTCGTCCGCTACGCTTTGGAGAGCGCCGGACGGCAGAGAAAACGCGAGTTCGTCCCTTTGATCCTGACCCATCTGGCCAGGCCGGGAACGCGGCAGGCCGCGGCCGCGGCCCTTTTCGAATACGGCGACAGGATCGCCGGCACGCTCAAGGATTTTCTGGCCGACCCGGGCGAGGACCTCAAGCTGAGGCGATCGTTGCCGGAGATCCTGGCCCAGATGAAGACGCAGCGGGCCGCGGACATGCTGGTCCGGGTCTTGAAGAAGCGGGACGCGGATGTCCACTCGGACGTCATCGAAGCCCTCATCCGGATCCGGTCCTGGAATCCGAGTCTTTCCTTCTCCGAGGAGGAGGTCGGCGTCGAGGTCATTTCGGCCGTCCGGAAAGCCTGCATCCTCGTGCTTGAGCTGTTCGCCGCGCGCAAGGACAGCCAGAAGGCCGCCTTGGCCGCGGAGCACGAGAACGCCCTGGGCCGGACCATGAAACAGATCTTCGGGTTGCTCAGCCTCCTCTATCCGCCCGAGGACGTAATGAGGGCCTATCAGAACTACCGGGAGGGCACGAAGAGGTCGATGGATTACGCCCTCGAACTGCTGGAGAACATGCTCCGAAGGGACGTCAAAGACATGCTCATGCCGCTCCTCGAAGAACGGCCCCTGGACGAGAAAGCGCTGGTCTGCCGCAAGATCCTCAAGGCCCTCGAGAAGCATCCGGGCGCGGGGCTTCCGGCGTGATCCGGATTCCGGTCTGTCGGCTTGAGCTCGATTGTGATATAATTCCGGCGTGAGTTGAAGATGGCCACCTTATTCGTTTATCCCAAGCAAGGCGACAGCTTCTCCTTCCTCTTGAAGAACAAGCAGGTGTCCCTGGGCCGCTCGGCCGACAACGACATCCCCATCCCGGACCCGTTCAGCTCGGGCCGCCACGCGCTCATCGTTCCGTCCGAAACCGGGTTCGCGGTGCGTGACAACGGCAGCAAGAACGGCACCTTCGTCAACGGCAAAAAGATCACGGCCTTGACCGAGCTCAAGGAAGGCGACGAGATCCTCATCGGCTCGGTCCGCATTCTGTTCGACAAGGCGCTCCAGACCAACATCGAGGTCACCGACATCCCGGCGCCCACGACCAACATCAACACCATGATCCCGTTCAAGGACATCCTGGCCAGTCCGACCTCCCGGACGACGGTCCAGGCCGCTATTCCCATCTCGGAAGTGGACCAGGTCAAGGCGGAGAACAAGATATATTCCGTCCTGAGCGAGGTCAGCAAGGCGCTCGTCCTTCACAAGCCGCTGGGCGAGCTCCTCGATCACATCATGGACCTCATCTCGGAGCACCTGTCCATGGACCGGGGGGTCCTGATGCTCAAGGAAGGAAATCCCATCCAATTGATCCCCAAGGTCATCCGGATCAACAACAAGCACCTCCAGAACCAGAAATTCCTGGTCAGCAAGAGCATCATGAACATGGCCTTCGAGCAGTCGCTGGCCGTCCTGACGTCGGACGCCTCGCTCGACCCGCGCTTCAAAGGCCGGGAGAGCATCATCAACTCGGGCATCCATTCGGCGATCTGCGTCCCGCTCTATAACAACAAGGAGGTCATCGGCATCATCTACGCCGACCGGATCTCCCTCCTTCAGGAGTTCCGAGAGGATGACCTGAGGCTGTTGACCCTGCTCTCCAACCTGGCCGCGATCAAGATCGAGAACGCCATGCTCATCGAGCAATCCATCGAAAAGGAGAAGATGGAACGGGAGATGCAGCTGGCGGCCCAGATCCAGAAGGATTTCCTGCCCAAGACCGCGCCGTCCTGCGATCATTTCGACATCGCCGGGAGGAACATCCCCTGTCATCAGGTCGGAGGGGATTACTACGATTTCATCCCCATCGATCCCTGCCGGATCGGCATCGCCGTGGCCGACGTCTCCGGAAAGGGCGTCAGCGCCTCGCTCCTCATGGCCTCGCTCCGGGCGGCCCTCCATTCCGAGGTCCATCCGCGCTACGAAATGGAGGCCATGGCGGAGAAGCTCAACAACTTCGTTCACCAGAGCTCGGCCATCAATGCGTTCATCACTTTTTTCTATTGCGAGCTGAACAAGGAATCGGGCGACCTCGTCTACGTCAACGCCGGACATAATCTTCCTCTGGTTCTCAACCGGTCCGGGGATGTCCGGGAGCTGGAAAGTTCGGGGCTCTGCCTGGGGATGCTCCCCCAGATGACCTACGAGATACGGCAAGAGGCCCTCAAGCCCGGCGATGTCTGCGTCCTTTACACCGACGGGATCACCGAGAGCCGCAATAAGACCAACGAAGAATACGGCGTGGAGCGCCTGGCCGAGGTCTGCCGCAAAAACGCCGGCGCCTTGGCTTCCGAGCTGATGGCCGCTGTTTTCCGCGACCTGGACGCTTTCACCGAGAAAGCGCCGGCGGCCGACGACCGGACCCTGGTCGTCGTCAAAAGAACCTCCTGATCGTGTCCGCGGAAGCGCCCGCCCCATCCCCCAATTTATCTGGCATTTTTAGCGGGAATTCTTTATGATAGGGGGCCTATAAAATAAGGCGATAACCATGAGAAGAGCAGCTCTAATCAAGTTCGTCCCCATCGTCATAGTCATCCTGGCCCTGGGTTTCCCCGCGGCCGGCCAGGTCCCCGTTCTTCAGGCGCCGCGGACTCTGCCCGTCGACGCGGCCTTCGACGAGATCGCCAAGTTCATCAGCGGGATCCCCTGCGCCTCGGAAGACCTGAAAGCCCTCCAGGAGACGGCCGAGTGGAAGAATTTCGCCGCCGGCCTCGAGAAGAGCTGGGGCGAGCTCGAAACGAAACGGATGGGAGCGTTGCGGACCTGGGCTCGGGCCGAGCTCGCCGATGCCGCCGCCGCGACGCGGGTCCTTTTTTATCCCTTCGGCGGCCCGGACTTTCTGACGGCCTTCGAGCTTTTTCCCGAGGCGGACAGCTACATCCTGATGGGCCTCGAGTTCATCGGCAAGTTGCCGGAATTCACCGTTGGCCCCCCGAACGAAGCCAAACACGTCGAAGCCTATCTTGGGAACCTGACCGCGGCCCTCGCCGATTTCTTCAACAAGAGCTATTTCATCACCAAGAACATGAACACGACGCTGGCCCGGGACAAGGTCGACGGCGTCCTGCCCATCATGTGCTTTTTCCTCAAGCGGACGAACAATTCGATCTCGGCCGTCAAGCGCATCGAGGTCATGGGGAACGGCCAGCTCCTCGAATACGACTTCGCCCTTCCCCGCAAGCGGTACGTCCGGCCGTACGGCATCAAGATCGAGTTCTTCGCGAACGGAACGAACCGGCTTCGCTCGCTGTATTATTTCTCCTGCGACCTGTCCGACGAGCCTTTCGCCAAGGACAAGCCGTTCTATCTCTACGCGGACGGCCTGAATTTCGAGACGACCTTCGTCAAATCGGCCTCTTACCTTCTGCATTACAAGTTCTTTTCCAGCATCCGGGACATCGTCCTGCGCAAGAGCCGTTTCGTCCTGGAGGACGACACGGGGATCCCTCTTAGATATTTCAAACCCGCCGAATGGGACGCCCAGCTCTACGGCGAGTACATCAAGCCGGTCAGCGACTTCAAGGGCGTCGATCAGCTCGATCTCGAGGAGGCTTACAAGGACCCGGTCAGGGTCAAGAAACTGCCCTTCCATCTCGGCTATCACTGGGGCACCAACAAGGATTCGATCCTGTATTTCAAAAGAAAATGAACGACCGGACGAAGTTCAGCCTGACCACGGCCACGGCCCTCGTCATCGCCAACATGGTCGGCACCGGCGTGTTCACCAGCTTGGGTTTCCAGATCGGCCGGGACTCCTCGGGAAACCCGGTGATCTCCTCCGGGCTGGCCCTGATCTTCCTCTGGATTCTGGGCGGAGCCATAGCCCTCTTCGGCGCGCTGACCTATTCCGAGGCCGGCGTCCTCTATCCGCGCTGTGGCGGCGAGTACCATTACCTGACCAAGATGTACCATCCGGTTGTCGGCTTCCTCTCCGGGTGGATCTCCTTCCTCGTCGGGTTCGCCGCGCCCGTCGCGGCGGCGTCCATCGCTCTCGGCAACTATCTCCGCAGCGCCCTGAGCCTGCCGGAGCATCTCGCCGGAGCCCTCTCCTTCCTCAAGACCTCGTCGCTCTTCGCCATCGCGGTCATCTTCGTCCTGACCGCGATCCATGCCACGGACAAGATGCTGGGCGCCCGGTTCCAGAACGTCATCACCCTCTTCAAGATCCTCTGCATCCTGGCCATGGTCGGCCTCGGCTTGGTCGTCGGCAAATCGACGCATTTGTCGTTCGCCCTCTCGAGGGGGGCCGTCCATGACATTCTGAGCCCGGCCTTCGCCATCTCCATGTTCTTCGTCTCGTTCGCCTACTCCGGCTGGAACGCGGCGGCCTACATCGCCGGGGAGATGGAAAAACCGTCGAAAAACCTGCCGATCAGCCTGATCACGGGGACGATCTTCGTCATCGTCCTGTACGTTCTGCTCAACTTCGCCTTTCTCTATACCGTGCCGCTGCCGGAGCTGGCCGGTAAGCTCGAGGTGGGTTTTGTCTTCGCGACCAAGGTCTTCGGGACTCAGGGCGGCCGGATCATGGCCGGGATCATTTCCTTCCTGCTCCTGTCCAGCATCAGCGCCATGATCATCGCCGGGCCCCGGGTCACCCGGGTCATCGGCGAGGATTATCATCTGTTCCGCTGGATGAGCCGGACGACGCGCAAGGACATCCCCGCCATCGCCATCCTCACCCAGGGTTTGCTCTCGATCGTATATATCCTCACCTCGACATTCGACCAGGTCATCGTTTTCATCGGGTTCACCCTCAATCTGTTCACGTTCATGACCGTTTTGGGGGTGATGATCGTGCGAAAGAAGCACCCGGAGCTGCCGCGGCCGTACAAGACCCTCGGCTACCCCGTCGTGCCGATTCTGTTCCTGCTGATCAACATCTGGATCCTGGCCTACGGCCTGCTTTATCGGACGAAGGAATCCCTGGCCGGGTTCGGGATCACGGCCGCCGGACTCCTGGTCTATGGGATCGACAAGAAGCTCAGGCCGAACGGCGTCCGGCCCGGAGAAGATAAATCTTAGTGTTGCGTCTCAATAAAGGCTTTACAATAATCCTGGAACTGTCATTCCCGCAGGGGTAAACTTGTCCCCACGAAGGTGGGGAGCGGGAATCCAGAATAAAAAGTCTGGATTCCGGATCAAGTCCGGAATGACAACATTGGTAAGTCATTGCTGGTACACCACACTAGCCTGGATTCCCACGGCGGTATCTTAGATTAACACTATCTCCTTTGCAAGCCGGATTCTCTTGGCGAACTTTAGGCGTATATGTTATTTTATATGATTTATTTATTAACATATTATCACTG
>Ga0315288_10000167_pt1 | contig 75451 bp, 123 predicted proteins | sample YL17G11_20_MG_FD_203454 | JGI IMG/M metagenome (GOLD analysis project Ga0315288, IMG submission 203454) | Sediment microbial communities from Yellowstone Lake, YNP, Wyoming, USA - YL17G11_20 | ecosystem: Environmental > Aquatic > Freshwater > Lake > Sediment | place: USA: Wyoming | collected... | reverse complement strand
AGGGCACTGCGATCTTCTCACTCACCAGCACCATCGCCGCCACCATCACCGGCATCACGGTCCCGGCAGGAGCGGGGGTCTACGTCGTGCCGGGTACTGGGATCTCTATCCTATTTGGCGCGGGCACCTACGTTGTGACCGACACCTGGGGATGGGACACCGTGTTCGCCGATCTAGCTGACGGCAAATTTTTCGGTAACTACCGTATCGTCGGAGACTCGGCTGACGTTCGGCTGTACTTTGAGCCAGGTGCTCTCACCGATTACGGCGGCGGTGTCGGGACGCCGACATCGTTCGGAATTGTGTGGCCATTCCCGCCCGGCTTTCAACTGAACCCCGTGAAAGTTCCCATCATTGTCTCGCCGCCACCGCCGGGGCTCGCTGGCCTCGGCCAGTTCATGTTTCACCTGTTTACGGGCATCGCCCCAGTCGCCACCTTCCCTGTCCTGGTGGGCGATTACGGCGCCTTCCACATAGCAGTCGTGGATAACTCTCTGCTTGGAGCACTGGCCGGGTCGGCCGCCGCTCTCGAAACCCTCGGTTTGCCGCAGAAGCCCGGCTGATAATTCGACGGCTCTGCAAACAGTAGAGCGAGACCATTACTAAAAATTCCCGATGTCGCTCGTTGACCCAAAACAGATCCGCAACTTCCCTTCGGTCACTGAGACCGAAGTGGATTTTGGCACGACGCCCGTGACGGACGCGCAACCTGCTGCGACACGAATCCATGAGGCCGAAAAGCGCTGGAAATCGCGCTCCCACGGCCCGGAGCGTGCACGAGGCTAACGTTTCGAGATAGCATGTGCCCATGGCGTACGGTACAGGACGAGGCCGGCGCTCAGGCGAAACGTACCCAGAGGCACGAGCGTCCAACATCGCCGGGAAGACGAAGATCGACATCGCGAAGTTTCCGGCGGGGTTCCCGGGCGTCAGCATCACCCTCTCCGTTCCCGGTGCCCGCAGCGGCGACTCGTGCGCCATCATCTTCGGATCCGACGTCAAGCCCATCTCGATCCTCATTCTCCCCCACATCAACGTCTTCGACGACAAAATCCGGTTCAACATAGCGGACGTGGGCGAAGAGGGGTGGCCGGGCGGGTCTATAACCTTCTCCTGGGCCGTGTTCCGCACGTAGGGAGATCAATGGCCGGCGTTCCCTGGAAAGCACTCGGTGGCATCGGTCTCGTCCTTGGCGTAACCGTAGCCATCCTGCGCGCCAAGCGCTCCGAGTCTAAGGCGCCGCGCGTGGCTCTCATCGGGGACTCGTACGCCGAGGGGCTCGGGCCGGAGCTCGCGAAGCTCTTGCCCGATTTCAAGTTCGAGGGACACCAGGGGACGAACACGTCGCAGTGGGCGCACGGCTCACAAAAATGCGGTGAGTGCGGCGCCTGGCTCACGTCGTTCAAGCCCGACATCGTGCTCGTGAGCCTGGGCGTCAACGACGGCACCGCACCGAACCCGGCGAACTACCAGATCCTCGTACGGGGGCTCCACGGCCTCGGCGCTCGCGTCGTGTGGATCGAGCCGCCTGCGGCCGTGAACTCGCCAGCGATGCGCGCTGTCATCGCATCTCTCGGTGTGAGCACGGTACCGGCGCCGACGCTACCCATGGCCAACAGCCTGCATCCGACGACCCCAGACGGTTATCGGATTTGGGCGCAAGAGATTGCGCGGGCGGTGATCTGATGCAGATCGAAACCGCGCTTCTGGCTCTGCCTGGTATCAGCACCGTCACGACCGCGTTTCTGTGCAAGCTCGTCGAGATGTCTTGGAGACACGGCTGGGATCCAAACGGCATCGCGCTCGTCATCAGCGAGGAGAGCGCGTTCAACCCTGCCGCAAAGAACCCTGGCGGCTCTGCTAGCGGGCTCATTCAATTCATCGAATCAACGGCGGCCTCCCTAGGTACGACGACGGCGCAAATACGCGCCATGAGCGCCGAAGAGCAACTCCCTCTCGTCGAGCGGTTCTTCGAAACGAGCCTCCGCGGACAAATACCGGCACGAATCGAAGACTACTTCTTGGCAGTGCTCGGAAAGCCGAACCTCATCGGGGCGTCCGACGACACGCCTGTCTTCACTCAAGGATCAGCCGCGTACGCCAGCAACCCGCAGCTCGATCTCGACAAGAACGGCGTCATAACGGTCGGCGACACGCGATCGTACATGCAGCGTGTGCTCAACCGAGCGAACGGAACGATCGGCAGCTTCCCAGCGATCTGCCACGAGGCCGTCACGCCGCCACTCGGACCACCGAATCGATCTGGCGTTGCGGCGGCTGCGGTCGGGGTCGTTGCCCTCGTCGCTGCGGCCGGCTACGGCGTCTACAAGGCGATGAGCGCTCGCGCCCCGGAGCCTGAGCCGCAACCAAGGCCGAGACCGGAGCCTATCCTCCCGCCGCTGGGCTTCAGGCCCGTACCGGTCAGACACCCATGGAGGCCGTGATGCACATGAAGGTGCTCGAGTTGGCCCGCGACAGGAACGTGCGCCAGACAGTGCTGAAAAAGCCGCTCCTGTGGCTCGCGATCGGAGGAGGGCTCGCATCCTTCCTTTTCCTAACACGGAAAAAAGCAGAGGCGGCGCCGCTTCCGTCGCCTCCTCAGACCTTCGGTGAGCCCACGCGCGTCGCGCTCGCTGTGCCTACCAGCTGGCGCCGCGCGACAAGCGCCGAGGTAGCCGCGCTGCCGGAACTCAGAGGCGCCGCGAGCGCGCTCGTGAGCGCGCCAGGTTTCACGTCGATGCCGTACGGGAAGCTCTTGCCGTTTGTCGCTAGCGACGGAAGGACGTACGCGACCTGGGTCGAGCAGCACTTCCACGAACCGGGCGGACCCGTGCTACCTTGGGGACTGCACCACGGAGTCACTCTGCTCACGAGAGTGGGCGGGACTCTTCTTGATGAGCGGTAAGGAACTCGCATCCCATGAGCAAAATCATTGGCAAAGGGCGCTACGCAACCGAAACGTACCCGACTCGGAGCGGCGGTGGCGTCGGGGCCAACCTGGATCAACACTTCTCCATTGGGATTCAGAACGACGTGTCTTCACCCGTGATTGCCCCGGGGGACTATTACGTGCTCGGGGAGTTTCTCCTCGCGGCTCTATTCGGATCTACGTTCATCTCAGTCAGTGACCCAATCAGCCCTCTCGGGCCGCTACTCTTCGGCCCCGAGGTGTTACCAGGACGGATTGGGCAAGCACGCATCGGACGTGCGTTCGATCTGTCAACAGATGGGAGCGACGACGTTCAGCTTCAGTGGACCGTCAACGGCATCCCAACAGGGAACTCAGTGACGGTGCCCTGGGACCAGTTTGCCAGCGTCGGCACGATCACTTTTCCTCAAGCGCTCGTTATCGCTTCCGGCGATCCGGTGGATTTCGGAAACGTCACATGGGTCGCGGGAGACATCCTGCTCCTCAAGGCGACATTCGGAAATGTCATCGGGAGCGGCAGCGCTTACATCGCGACAGCTTTCGACAAAATCTACGGCTGAAGTCAGACGGGGACGCGAGAGCTACGCTAGAACGCCCCATGCTCGCCCGCTTGCTCTGCTTCCTCCTCGGGCACTCGTACGACGAACTCGACGTCCGGGAAGGCCCGCAGCAACACATTCGCGTGGTGTACGGCAAGTGCGCTCGTTGCGGTGCCCCCGTCATCGAGATCCACGATCTCAGCGACGACGAGGACAGCGACACGCTCGACGGGAGCTAATCCAGCGAAATCGCAGCGAACTGCCCGATTCCTGCTTCCGTGAAACAATGATACGATATTGACATCATGCTCTCTCCGATTCGCATCGCTGGGCGCCTCGTTGATCCGTTCGGGCTCGGAGCCGTCCCGACGGTCGGTGTTGGAGGACTGGTCTCGCTACCTCGTTACAAGGCGAAGGGCAGCGAACTTCGCCCCGGGCAATACCTCGATCGAGGAGACGCGCTCGTAACGAAGAACGGCGGCTTGGTCATCATGCAAAGCGCGGGGAATCTCGTCCTCTATGGCCCGAACGGCAGAGGACAATACACCGCACTCTGGTGGTCGCACGCTCACAACACGCCAGCGACTCGGGCGACAATGACACCCGGCGGTAGCCTAGTGCTCACGGATCCTAAAGGCGGAGTGGTCATGGACATACGTCCAAGGAGTGACGCTGCGCGGATCGTCTTTCAGGATGACGGGAATCTGGTCTGGCTCGACGCGCGGGGCACGCCGGTCTTGGACGCACGGACTGGTGGTTGGAAAATCAATCCGGTCCTGGCTCCTAAGAAGAACATCCTCGAAAAAGCTGTTGATGTCGCCACGACCGTCGTCACGGCCCCTACCAAAATCGTCGCCGCAGCTACGGCGAAGATACCCTTTGTCGGCGACGTGACTCGCATCGTGAACGATGCCGCATCGGCCCCCGCCAAGCTCGCGACATCGATCGCTTCCGGAGCTCGACTGGATCACGCGCTCGTCAACCACCTCAAGGATCAGGTCAAGATCGTCAAAGAGGCCGCACCGTACGCGCAAATGGTCATATCCGTCGTGCCCGGGATTGGGACAGGCGTGGCTATGGCGATGAGTGCCGGTCTCGCGCTCGCTGAGGGGCAGAGCATCACGGAAGCGGCAAAGGCCGCGATCCGCAATGCTCTGCCTGGCGGGCCTCTGGTTGCCGCGGGATTCGATGCAGCGATCAAGGTTGCACAAGGTGAAAATGTCAGCAAGATCGCACTCGAGGCCGCTCGATCGCAGCTCCCCCCGGCAGCGCAGAAAGCGTTCGATATCGGGCTCGCTGTCGCCACGGGCGAAAAGATTCAAACAGCTCTCGCTAACGGGCTGGCGAGCCTTGCGCCTGCACAGTTGCAATCGATCGTAGCCGCGGGAAAGAACGCGATCACGGCAACGCCGGGACTCGCGGCGGCGCTCAAGGGCGTGGCGGCCGGCAAAGCGACGGAGGGTTTCCAGCTCGCTGCGGGGCTCCTGAGCCACGCGGGGATCAACGAGAAGGCGCTGATCGCGGCGCGAAGCCAGCTCCCTCCCGATGTGCGTCAGGGCTTCGATGTGGCGCTGAAAGCGCAGACGCAGCACGTCCCGTGGCTCAAGAACGTCGTGAGCGCTCCATCGGTAGCCTCTGCGGCGGCCTCTGCGGCGGCGGCGGCCGTGGCAGCAGCGCAAACCAAGGCCGTGGCGGCGAAGCCCCCCGCACCAAGCCCGCCGGCCACTACGCCCAGCGCTCCCACCGGACCGCGGGTCGCGCTGAGGGAGCCACCGACAAGGCAACCGGCCGTTGCGCCAAAACCCATTGCTTCTGCCGCACCGGCGAAGCCTCCCGCGTTGAGGGAGCCCCCGACAAGGCGGCCGGCCGTTGCCGCGGCCACAGGGCCGCGAGCCGCTCCGTCTACTGAACCGGCAGCGCCGATCCCCGAGTACCCGCCCTATCCGAACAGCGCGCTCGGGGTCGGATCGCTCTGGGGTTCGAGCGCCTGGCGATGGTTCACCGTGTACGCCAACGGGGCGCCAATCGTGCAACGTGGCCCCGTGTGGCTCTCCAACCACGATGCGACCGTCGAGGAGATGCGCTTTCTTGAGTCGACGCAAGGCCGGAACTACACAGGCACCGTGGCGCGATGGAACTGGGACTCGGACGCGAATCGGTGGCGGCGCGAGGGCGGCGCGCTTGGCGCACTTGGCGCCTGCTTCGATGTCGATTCGAAAACGTGGGGGCCTCCCATCGCCGACATGTCCCGAGAGATGGACCGGGCGGGGAGGTCTGCCGTCCACGGATCTAGGGGTCGCCCCCGAGCCGTGCGCGGCCCCGACGGCACCGACTACCTCTTCGCGATCGAGAACGACGTACTGACGGCGCGTCCATCCATCGCGGCGGGCGGCGCGCTCAGCGGTCCGCCTTCTGCCTATGTGCCGTACCCGGCGTGAAAGCAGAACATGCACATCATCGGTCTAGGTCGCTACGCACGAGAGACGTACCCTTCGCGTTCGACGGGGGCCGCGAGCGACTTCGCTTTTCAGAACCGCGTTGATTGCTCCGTCAACTCGGCGCACGTCGAAGCGCCGTACACAATGTTTCCTGTGCTGCACGCCCAGAGCGGCGGTAACACGGCTGGTGGTTACAATGGAGGCGGCACTGGCAACAAGTGCATCCTGGGCTTCCGGGTAGGCAACGGACTGCCGCTCAGTTTGCTGTCGAGCATCGAATGGACGTGGCTTGATCTGAATCCTGCGACCAGCGGCTTGCCTGTGTACGCGAACCTCATCATCGATGTGTACGGCAACGGCACCTCCTTCAAGATCGGCGTGATCGATCCGGCTTCAGCCGCCGTACTGAACAATGGCAACACCGTCCTGAACCTAGACGGCAGTCGCACAACTACCTGGCTTGGCGCATCGAACAACCTTCTGATCGTCAATGGGCTCAGCGCGGCGGTGCCTGCCGCCGGCCCCCCGTACGTGGCCCCCGACGTGCAAGGGGCAGCGCCACCGACATACGGGTTCACGGCCGGATGGCCAGCAAGCAGCTACAAGCTCTCGACCATCCTCGCGGCGTACCCGAATGCGAAGCTCGCTGAGGCCAACTCGCTCGACGGCGGACTTCCGAAGTCGCCGAACAAGACGCCGGCTCTCATGCTCGTCACAGGCGACTCCATCAACCAGATCATCCGGGCCTTCCGGCTGTCGAGCGTCCGGTTCAACGGAGCACTCGTATGAGCTACACACCTGTCACGGACATTCCAGCGGACACTGAGACCCCGTTCCCGATCTTCGGGCCTACCGCAGCGCGGCCCACGAACCCGACCGTCACTCAGTTCTACTGGGATACGTCGCTCGACGAGCCGATCTGGTGGAACGGAAGTGCGTGGATCGATGCCGCGGGGGTCACGGCCTGATGGCGGGTTATTCTTACCTCCTGGCCAGCGGTCAACTCGCCCAGGGCAGCGCTCCGCCGCGCGGTGTGCGGCTCCCGTTCGACGCCATCGTGCTCGCAGCGATGGAGTACCAGCCGGATCTGCCAGGACACGACGTGCTACGCGCGCCGCTTGATGACGGCCCCCCGCCGACTCAGGGCGAACGCGCGCTCATCCGACGAAGCGCACACGAGGTCGCGCGACGAGTGCGCGCCGGGCAGCGGGTGCTGGTGACTTGCTGGCAGGGGCGCAACCGTTCCGGAGTGATTGCGGGGCTAGCCCTGGTCGATCTCGGGCTACCTGGCTCTCAAGCGGCGCAACGGATCAGGCGGACCCGCAACGGGCTCACGAACCCGTACTTCTTCGAAATGGTAGCACGCGCATGAGATGGCTCCCGCTCACCCTGGCCGGCGCCGGTGCGCTAGCTACGTGGGAGACCGCCTGGTGGGCGAGGCGGCGGCATCTACGCGGGCAACAGTTCGCGTGTGCCAAGGCGGAGGCGCTCAAGCTCGGTAAACCGTTGGTAGTCGTCGGAGCGCCCGACGGCGGTGTGACGGCTGGTTACGGTTGCGGTGACGTCACAGTAGACCTCGGCGAGAGCACCTGCCCGAACTTCATTCGAGCCGACATCACGAAACCGCTCCCGTTCGCCGACGACTCTGTTGTCGTCTTCGTGGCCTGCGTGCTGGAGTACGTGTCCGACTTTCAGGCGGCCATGACCGAGCTGCGACGCATCGCCGGGCGACACCTCTACATAGTGCGCGTCGAGCCGTGGACGCTTGCCGGCTGGTTCTATCCTGGAGCCCGACGTCGGCTCTCGGCCGCCGAGGCTACAACGTGTGGGCTTCAGGACTGGGCTGAAGGTAACAGGTACGTGACATGACCCACAAAAAACAAAATGATCTACCGGGCTGGTTCCCATTCGCCATCGTCGCCTCGGGCCTCGTGATGATTGGCGCAGGGATCCGATCAAACTGGGGGCGCTCTCCGGCTCCGGCCCCGGCAGTGCCGCCGGTGCAACAGGGCGGCGTGCTTCAAGACTGGTTCAGCGGCGACTACCGGATCTGACCACGAAGCCCCGTTCCCTGTTCGTTCTCAGGTGTGCAACCGCACGAGTTCGGCCTCGTATAACTCTCTGGTGATCCAACCCTTCGTGTTGATCAAGTCACCTTGCGAGAAGAGGTAGGTGACGGTGCTTGCTATCTGACGGTCTTTTTCCTGCGATGCCAGCAGGAACCCTCTGGCAGCGTCCCTGGCGGTCGCGTCATCGGCGTAGAACGGACCGAAATTGAATTTTGGTTGAGCACGATTGTCCGGAAGTGGCGAATATGACGCGGTGATGAAATACCAGAGCATGGTTGAACCTCGTGAGGGTGCTGAACATCATCGCCTCTTCCCCGCCGAGTGTCCATATCCGCTTCTCAGCTCGCGCTAGGCGGCTAACAGAGTATCACGCGGTAGTAGTTCGACTCCCCGGCAACTCGCCCCTGGCGCCGGACGAGAGTACGTCCAGTGAGGAGCGGCAGACCGAAGCGTCGCATCTCCCGGAGCCGCTCAAGAACGATCTCCCGTGCGGCGAGGACGCTCTCGTGTCGGGCCACGGCGAGCTTCCTTCCGAACTCCGCGATCCTCTCGTCCAGACTGGCAAGGCGGCGACTCCAGCTCCGAGGGGGTTCGATACGGGTGATGTTCGAGCTCACCCGCGGGAGCCAAGGGTCGTTGCGCACGTTCCAGAACGGCCAGGGTGTGTCGTTGTTCATCGTGCGCCCCTAGTGTAGAGCTTGGGTGCCGGCACCGCCGGGTTCGCATCCATCTGCTCTCTGAGCGCCGCCAGAGCGCGCAGCACAGCGGCGCGGCTCATCTCGCGTGGTGGTTCAGGCGGGGGTCGCTTCACCTTGTCGCTTTTCCTTTCATCCGGTCGCGCACATGAGACGTGAGTACGCGCAACATGTCTTGCTCGCTCCATGAGAGGTGCGCGATATGGATCTGGAGCACGCGCAGGGCCTCTCCGAGGCTCGGATCGATCGACCCTTTCGACTCGATGCGGGTCTTGCTGTCGTTCGTCATAACGTGGAACGTCCAGCGCTCGGGGGTGGCGCGGAGCGGGGTTTTCTTCTTGGCCTGGCTCATAGTTTTTCGCCCTACTCGCCGAGGGCCGCATCAACGATCCGAACGGCGGCCATGAAGCCCGCTGGCCCTCGCGCCACGAACCGTTCGCGGTCGGCCGCGATGTCCCGCACGGTCTCCAGAGCTTTGCGCAACCGAGCGATCTCTTGATCGCGCGCCGCTGGTTCCTTCTCTACGGCGCTGGGGTGGCCTCGCCCTTGAGCGTAGCCAACCTCTTGCGCCGCTATCAGTAAGCTCTGAATTTCCTCGCGTGCCGCCGCCTGCTGTTCCAACGTCGCCCCGCTCGGGATGCCGTAGCGATGCACAAGCGCATGGAGCACCGGATAGCTCTTCTGTGAGAAGATGTCCTCGTTCTTCATCAGAGACGCCCTTTTGCGAAAAAAGCCCACGTCGCGCGAACCCACGCGACGATCAGCAGAATCGGCCAGCCGATGCTCAACGCAAACGGCATCTCCCAGTTCGGGTACGAGTTCTCCTCGTCGAAACACAGGCGCGCTATGCGCGTCGCGCCGACCACGTACAACGCGACGAGCAACGTGATCATCGGATAGGGCACGCTCACTTCTCCCAAGGTAGTTTGACGGACGCTGCTCGCGCCCGCTGCTCCGCCTGGCGTTCAGGCGACAGCTTCGAGAACAGGTTCTCGGTCTTCTCGTGCTTTCGGAGATCGACCGCGTGCCAGACCTCGGCGATCTTCTCGCGCTGCTTCGATGAGAAGCCGAGCGCTGCGTCGTGCCGCACGCTCTTGATGAAGTCGCGCTCCCAGTCTGAGAAGTGAACGCCGCCACGCTCAGGGGGCACATCGACGAGCTCTTCGAGATCCGCGAGTTGCTTCAGCGCGGCCTTGTCCTTGCGCAGTTCTAGGACGGTGTCGCAGGGTTGCTTGTCGCTCAAGACGGCCCCCGATCCGTTCGAAAGCGTTTCACGAACCACTCGACAGATTGCGGAGGCGGCACGACACCGTCATCCGCTGCGGTCAGGATGTCGAGCGCATGTGCTCCGCCTGCACTCGGTGAGCTACTGGCCGCGATGCGCATCAGCTCTTCGCGTTCCTCTTCGGTGACGAGATCCGGCACGGTCGTCTCGTTCGGCTTCGGCGACGGGCGTCGGCGCTCCATCGCCCGCAGCTCGACGTCGCAGGCAGGGCAGCAGCGCGTGTTGTCGACGACGCGGAGTCGGTGGCAGCGGCGACAGATCGATCGGTTCTTCATTCGGCAAGTTCCTTGGTTCTAGCTCGTGCTTCCTTCACGATCGGATCTGACACTTCGTGGTGCACCGACATCCACTCGATCAGATCCGCAGGCGCATCTCGGCCAGCCAGCTCGAAGAGGCGCACAATCTGGTCTCGATGGAACAGTGCCCGATCGGTGCGCGAGTGGATCTCGAAGTAGCCCAGGAAGGCGTCGTTGTTCATTGCAGCTCCACGATCATTCGAGCGATCTCCTCTTCGGTGCGCGCCCGTCTCCCGGCGAAGACGTTGCCAAGCGTGTCCGACCTGCGCAGGGATTCGCGCAACGTTTCGGCGTGGCGAGCGCAACGCCGACCCATGATCGTTTCATGCGTCGCGGGCTCCTGGCACCTGGGGCCGCCGAACGAAGCGTCGTCACGAGGGGCCATGCAGCGGGAGCGGTCGATCACGATCGCCTCCAGGCTCCGTCTACGAGGCTGTACGCCAGATCGATTCTGTCTGCCGGGATAGGTGCCGCGTAAGCGACGGATCCGATTCGATCCAAACTTCGTTTCGGATCTGACTCCCCGCTGTCCTCATCAGCTTGAACGAAGTCGGGGTCGAGACCGCGCATCACGAGGATAACCGCACCCGTCTTGTGATGCGCTCCGGCGTCCAGGGCCGCGAACTTAGCCATGCCGAGCTGAGTGGTGAGATAGATGGCCTCGGCGCGACCAGGTCCGACAGTGCTGCTCGCGCCGTAGGCGGGGGCGACATTCGTCTGCGACCGGGGCTTGAGCCCATCCTTGAGAATCTTCTCGGCCGCCCACGCGCTCGTGCCGTGAAAGAACGTCGTCCTCGACCAGTCGAAGGGTGCGTCTTCAAGAAGGAGGCGCACCGGCATCCAGGGGCCGTCGAACTTAATCTCGAAGTCGAGAAGCTCGGGGTAGACTTCGACCATCTCGAACAGCGCCTCGCGAAACCCGGCGTGGTGCTCTGTGGCGCCTTCGACCATCAGGTTCCTCCAGCCGTTGTGGGCGGCGAGCCCCGTCACGGCCTCCCAGGCATGACGTCGGCCCAGGCGGTACTCCTCCGAGTATTCCCAGGTGCCTTCATCCGTGCCGTAGAACGCCCCTGTGGGTCTGCCCCGTTTGGTCGGAATGGTCTCTGCGAGATTGTGTCGGATCATAGGTCAGAGCGAGCCCCGGTGCCGCGAAAGCCCCGGGGCTCGCCTCCACTTTACTGCACTCGAAGCAGAACGTACTGCGTTCGCTTCTGACCGCTCAGGGCGTACTCGCGTACGCAGGATTCGTCCACATCCAGCTCGTCAGGCGCGCGCCCGCGAACCGTACGCCCGTACGTGCGGACGTAGACGTTGTCGAGTGAGACCTTGCCCCCCAACACGTCATCGTGCCCGCCGGGGACGTCCCGAAGCAACTTGAACAACTTCTTCTTCATGTGATCATTCGCCTTTCCGCAGAGCTTGCCTGCTTTGCATCATGTTCCATTCCGTCGTTCTCACCGTTCCTTTTCCTTTCTCATCGCTTCATTGGCTCCTTTCTCGTCAACCTCTTTCGGTTTCGACGGTTCGGTTTGTGAGCCACGCTGAGCAATCGCTCGGTTGAGCAGCCCTGGCCCGGCTGCGTCTTCGAGTCCCGCGCGCCGGATGTACTCGTTGACCTGATTCACCCCGTGATGCCCGGTGGACGCCGCGATGTCCGCCGCGTTCTCCCCCAACCTGTGCGCGGTCGTGACGAACCCGCTGCGTAGCGAGTGGCCCCCAAAATCCGCCGGGTCCAGGCCGAGCAGCTTCACGTAGCACTGCACGCGACGCGACACTCCTTCAGGCGCGAGCCCGACGTCCATGATCTTGTTGGTACCTACCTCGACCCCCCGGAACACTGGACCGCTTTCGATCTTCGAGACTTCGAGCCAGCGCCGCAACGCTTGAACAGGGCAGTACCGCTCGTCGTCCGACGGCTTCATCAACACCACGAGACCCTTGCCGATCTGGTCCGCTTTGCTGCGCGGAATCGACCACCGGATCCCTTCCGCGATCTCGGTGAAGTCCTCGGCGCGTGCGGCGGTGATCTCGCTGCGACGGCGACCGCCTCCGGACCAGCCGACGAGAAGCATCGCACGATCCCTAACCCCTCGAACATCGTCGCTTATCAAGTCGCAAACACGGAACAGCAGACCCTCCCCGACAGCTTCGATCGCATGCTTCTGCTTCTTCGGTGCCTTCCCGAGGGCTCTGGCGAACTTGTCGCGCACGCCTTCGATAACAGGGTCTTTCCACGGGCTTAGATGGCCGGCCTGCTGATGACTGCGACAGATGGCCGCGAGGGCTCGCATCAGAGCGCTGTACCCGAGCGGCCCCTTCGGTCTGCCCTTCGGGACATCTGTTTTGCTTCGTCCACGCTCGGCTAGTTCTTGCAGGTAGGCACGAAGGACCCGCGGCTCGGCCGGCACCGCACGAACGCCGTGGCGGGCGCACCAGGAGACGAAACAGGCCAATTCGAACTCGTAGGCCCGCCTGGTGTTGGCCGGGACTGCCTTGTCGACTTCCTCTTCCGCCCGTGCGTCGAGCGCTACCAGCTCGCTTTGCGCTTCGGTGATTGCACCGGAGCCGTCGGCTTTGGTTATCTGGTTATCAGGCGTCGAGGGGGGCATGCGTGAGAACCAGGCTTATCACGCATGGTCCCAGGGTGTCCAGGGGGTGCGATTGCCCTTCCGCGCCTCTGCGCCCACGATCGGTGCATGTGTGACCCCCCGGGTTCCCCGACTGGCTTTCGCGTGGCTCCAACGCGGCTCCAGCGCGGTATTTGACCTGGCTATTTGCGGCTGTCGCCCGAGAAACGCTCACAGAGCCCCAAAGCGGCCGTTTACCCTCGAACGTGGCCCGAAGTCCGCCCTGAGCGATCATGGCTCTCTCACGGGCCTCTCGACAAGGTATCCTCACCCCCATGGCGACTCAAATCGTGCTCAAGTGGACCGTCGACGTCACGAACACCATTCTCGGGCCTGTGGCGGCGGCTGCTGCGCTCGCTGCGGTTCCACTCTTTGGAGATCCGACCACCGACCCCGTGCTCGGGCAGAACTACGGCCTCACCGTCGCGAGTGACGCTTCCGCCGTGTCCGGGCCGACCACCGCGACGCGCACCCTGACGCTCAACATGGACGCCGCGAACGCGCGCAAGGCGCCGCCTCCCTTTCCCTGTCACCCTCGCACCGCGACGCCCCCCGTGCTCCCGTACCCGTTACGAGAGGCGGTGACGCTTCCGGGATCGTTCTTCCCCACGAACGGTTCAACCGGCGTCCTGACGTCGATGACACAACTCCCGTCGCTCGTCACCGGGAGCATCATCCAGTTTCTCTCGCAACAGGGCGTCTTCTACACGATCGCAGCAGGGACGACACCCACATCGATCAACCTCACGACGCCGTACACAGGTGTGACGCAGAACACGGGCGCGTTCCATGAGATCGCAGCACCGGTCACGATCGCTGCCATCTACTCCAGCTCGGATCTCGACACCGCTGGCGTCGCGACCGTGCCACCGATCCCGGCGGGATCGGGCGCGAGGACCGTGACCGTGACGTACAAGGACACGCTCGGTGCTGCGGGATCTACGACGGTTTCGCTTACTGGCAGGCGGCCGGCCGCTGTCGCTCTCGCGGGAGGCACGATAAATATCGCCGAGATCACGAACATCGTCATCGCGAGCGTTGGCGGGTTCGGCAACAGCATCGGAGAGATCACACTCGTCGAACTTTCAGGCCCACTCCCATCGATCCGACCAAATGCGACCCCGGGTACCGGCGTCGGCGCAGGCCAAGGTGACAACACGTTCTTCGCGCTCACTGACGAGGCTCAGCTCCTCATCTCGAAGGCGCTCGCGTACTTGCCTCCCTCGTACTTCGCGCTCGCCGCGCAAGGGACCAGTACCCCGCATCTGGCTGGCGACTTCATCGTCACGACCGGATCGAAGGACGTGCCTACGACGGCCGATCAAACGGCCGCGCTCGCGCCAGGCAACGTCATCGAGTTCGCCGAGCAGATGGGCACGCTCTACACCGTCGCGGCGCTGGGACCGAAAATCGTGACGCTCACGACGGAGTACACGGGGATCGACACCAACAACACCGGGCTCGTCAACACCGGCACGAACAACAACGTCGGAACCAAGGGCAACATCGGCACTACGGTCATCAAGAAGCCGACGGGCGCGGTGCGGGTGAGCCCGTCGCCGGCCGTGCCGCCCTCGAACGTTCAGCTCGCTGGGCTGCTCGGGCAGTTCGTCGATCCCGGCAACGCCGCCCCACCGCCGAGCCCACCGCTTGTGCCAGCGACGATGCAGCCCCCGGTGACCGTCGGGGGAGCGGTGCCTTTCCTGAGCGGGCTCTTCACGCGGACCTTGCAGCTCGCGCTGGCGGGTGTGCCGGTCGTGGCGCAACCGATCACGTTCATCTAAAAAGACGTAGCCGATGAACTGGTACTACATTTTTGTTCCACCGTTCTCGGTGCGAAGCGCGATTGGCCCAGTGGTCACCGGTACCGGGAACATGATCGGGCCGACCTTCGCGGACTTCGGCACCATGCTTCTGCTCGTCAAGAACGCCAGGATCATGACGGAGCAGAAGGTGCAGCTTTTCCAGTGGATGCGAGACACCTCGTCGTGGATTCCTGTGGAGGTTGTCCTGTGACACTGGTCGTGGCGGAGCCGATCACGTTCATCTGAGACGAAGCATGCCTATTCGCAAGAAAGCGTGGGTCGAGCAGCTTCTCACGAAGCGCGCCGCTATCGAGCACGCCGTCGGTATGTCCCTAGGACGCATGCTCGGGTGCGGTCACTGGGGCTGCGTCTTCGAGAGCGAACCGCCATGGGTTGTGAAGCTCAGCATCGATCCGACCGAGGGGCCTATCTGGTCGAAGATCATGGGTCTCATAGGCGAGGAGCAGTACGGCGACGGCGGCTTCCCCGAGATCAGGATCATCCGCCGGATCATGCCGGACCTCGTGACGGGTGGACGAAATCGCAAAGTCTGGGCGATCGTGAGGGAAGGCATCGAGCCGGTGTTCAAGGAGTACCGCGCGAAGGAACTCGGACACCACGGTGGCGGGACGATGATCGCCACGTCGGAGTACACGAACGCGAAGCTCGGGCTCCACACGCCAACACGGCCAACCAGCGTGAGGGTCGCACCCGGCCAGAAACCGTGGGAGCGGTCGAGCTTCGACACAGCGATCAGTGGTTTGATGACGTACCGGGAAGCAGCAACCGCATGGCACGTTCTCGGCAGCCACCCGCGCAGCCACCGACAACATGAGATCAGAGACTACTACAAGCACGAGCTGGGCTTCAGCTCACCCGAAGACGCGGGGCACAAGGCGCTTCGCATCACCGAGACAAAGTTCGACGGCCCCGCATGGGCACCTCTCGGCGAGTCGCTCGCGATGCTCGCATCGAACGGCGTCTACCTACGCGACGTACACTTCCTGAACATCGGCTGGCACATCGCGCGCGACGACGACGACTGGGACCGCGTCGTGATCTTCGACCCGGGGCACACGCCGACGGCGGGAGGCGGCGACATCGAAACGGTGCTGGTCGAAGAGGGGCGCGAGGCACTGTAGCGCGATGCTCCAACTCTCCCTGGCCCTCGACGTCCTGCACCAGCCGCTCGCTTTTTGGATCCATTACAACGATCCCGCAGCGAAGCGCGAGCTTCTCGAACGCTACGAGGCGCTCCCGACCCGGCAGCGAGCCGCCCTCGAGCAGGCCGTCGAGCAGGTCTTCCCTGGGCCGACGCTCACCGCGTACCGCCGCACGAAGCCTGGTGACCAGGGAGTGGGCGGGATGAGCCTATCCACCGACCGTCCGACGTACATGACGGCCTTCGAGACGTTCGAGCTGCGCCCGGAGGACGTGCTGCTCCACTGGGCCGTAACGTACCCGAACGGCGACGCGACGGCGCTCGGTAGCCGGGCGTTCGGGCACGAGCACGAGGTCATCCTTCGGCCTGGTGCTCGCCCAAGGCGACTCAGCGGGGGGCGTGTGGCGGAGAGCGTCCCGCAGTCGAGCTACTTTCGAGGCGGCCACCGCGCCATCGAAGCGCTCTCGAACCCAAGGGATCTACCCGGCGGAGAGACCACATGGATCGAGATAGCTCTCACGTACGCGATCGAAGCCGGAGCGACTCCACCGCTTGAGTACATCGGTGCCGGTGGAGAGGGTGTCGTGTTCTGCGATGCCCACTTCGCGTACAAGGTCGCCAGAGGAAGAAAGAGAGAGAGGCTTTACGACGAGGCCGAATGGCTCTCCGTTGCGAGCCAGATCCCGGAAGTGCGCCCGTACGTGGCGGCGTTCGAGCGATGGGATCCTGAGCACGGAGTCATCGTGCGCGAGTGTATCCGAGGGAGATCCCGAGCCTGGAACGCGGGCGTGAAGATACGCGAACTCTGGGACCACGTCGCGCCGTACATGCTCGCCGAGGGCTGGGCGATGCCAGAGTTCAAGGAAGACTCGGTAGCGTTCGACGAAGACGGTCGGCCGAAGCTCGTGGATGCCGGATTCGCTTCGCGTGTTTCAAACCGACTACTCGCCTACGTGGAAGACATCCTCGACGGGAAGGTCACGCGAGACGAGGTTGACGACGACTCGACACTCGCGTTCTACGTCCGTCGGGAGTTCGGGCAGAAGGAACCGCTCGACGAGGAGCGTGCGCACCGCCTCCTCGCTAGGCTCTACGCGCTCGGAGCACGAGAATGACGTGCGACTTCGCCATCATCGAGCGGCTCGACGTCCACGACGTCGTCGACAGTTACCAGCGCCTCTACGCGCGCGGACGTCACGGGGCGCCCCCCGATCCCGCCATGTATGAGTGGATGTTTGATCGCGGCCCGATCTGGGTGCGCGCTACCGTGCCGCTCGACTACCTGGACTTCCAGACCGAAGAAGAATCGAGTCAGGAGCGCGTCGAGCGCGCGAGGCGGTACGCAGCTCGGGGCACGCCCTTTCCGCCCGGGACCGCCTCCTACGGAGGGCGTTCGCAACGGCGACGGTCGGGCAAAGCGTACGTGCAGGACGGAAACCATCGCGTTCTCGCCGCGCACTTCCGTGGCGACTGCGCGATCGAGATGTTCATGCCGGAGAGCGAGTTTGTCGCGGTCGTCGAGGACGCGCGCTGGCGTGACGAAGGTGGTGCAGGTGAGATGCGCGAGACGACCGCTCGTAAACAAGGCCCCTTCGACAAGTACCGGTCCTTGCCGGCAGATCCAGATCGAGGTTCCCCTCGTTCGGCGTACGGGCCGCCGTCGTACCACTTGGTCGGCGACTACTGGACCGTGTCTGCTATCGTCCCTCTGGAGGAATTGAACAGCTTGCGCGCGACCGCCATCGACAAGGCGCGACTGCGATCGGTGCAACAGGCGCGCGGCGAGGGCGTCTGGCTCCCGCCCATCGAGATCGGCGTCTTTCAGAACGGGTCCGGGTGGATCGTGGACGGCAACCACCGTCTCGTCGCCGCTCGTCGCGCCAAAGACGACTCGGTAGAGGTCGTCTTCACGTTCGTGTGAAAACAATGCCCAAGCTCTACTACCGAATCGAACCCAAAGGGAGCCAGCTCACTCGCCGCTCAGTCGCGACGATGCGAGAGCCAGCGCAAAGCATCGAGGCCGATCCGCAAGACTTGGCGGACGCTCTGGATCACATGAGTGACTCCAGCGAGCACGAGCTGAACCTTGACGACTTCGCCATCGAATCCCGCGTCGTGTCGCTCAAGGAACTCGGCATCTACGACGATCTCTCTTCGTGGCCCGAATGGCGGCACGGGGATCTCAAGGAACTCGACGAGCAAGACCGTGTCCTTGAACTACACTCGTTCCGAGGGGCGGCCTGGGCCAAGCGCGCTGTCCAGTGGACGCCCCGCACCGTGCCTCCCATCGTCGTCGTGACGCTCCGCAACGGGGACACCGCCATCGGCGACGGGCGTGGCAGGGTCAGCTACGCGATCGGAATGGCTTGGAAGAGCATCCCGGCCGTGTTTCTCGTCGAGCGCGGCGCAGGTGAGATGCGCGAATCAGGCCCAAGCGATGACCCCCGCAAGTGGGCGGCCCTGGACGACTCCTTGCGGGACTCGTTGAGGCGCGCTCAGAAGAGTAAACCGTTCAACGGATACGAGATGCACTGGCTTCCGCACAAGGGCGGCTACGCCACCATCATCGCGGTCGATGGAAACAAGGTCGTCGGCTCCCTGTTCTACGGGAGAGAGCGTCCTTCGGACGAAACGCTGAAGGGCGCCATCGAGGTGCGCCCCGAATACCGTCGGCAGGGGATCGCGACGGAGCTCTACGTGTGGGCGGAGCAACTATCGGGGCTCAGTTTTCTCCCGGACGAGCCCCACACGGAGGCGGCGCAAGCGTTGTGGGGGCAGAAGAGCCGTCCATTCGGATTGCGCGAGGCGACCTCGCTCGAATCCCTGATCGAATCGACAGGCTCGCGCTACCCACGAGCTGGCGAGTACGTCGACGGGCGCCTCGTGCGCAAAGACGTTCCGAACGTCGAATCGATCGACGACTACATGGAGGAGCAGGAAGAGCTCCCGGGCGTTCGCGTCGTGCCGATGTCCGACCTCGGCAACCCGCGCTCGGTGTTCTACGCCGCGGACGACTTCGAGCGGAGCGAGCGCCTGGCCGAGCTGATCGGGCGCTCTGGCGAGATCAGCCCGCTCATCATCGGCATCGACGAGAAGGGGCCGTTCATCATCGAGGGGGCACACCGCTTCGTTGCGCTCTGGCATCTGAAGGCCAGGGAGTTCCCGGCTGTCGTTGTGGTGGGGCGAGACTAGTCTCTCCACCTCGCGACACGCGCTCTCGAAGAGGCGCTTCGTCTAGCAACGTTCCTCGCTTCAATCTGCTCCTCGCTGGGCTTCTTGCGCGGACGGAACACCACCAGACCTTCTTTCGTCGGCCCCACGTAGCCCCACTCCTGAAGCGAATCGCCGCTCGTGTAGAGGTCGTGCGCGTATACTCGCGCGGCGAGTACGGGCATGTCCTGCTCCGTGTCTGTCGGATGCCTCCCGTGGTCCCGCGCGTAGCTCTTGGTGATGGATACCCAGTCACCCGTGTTGAAGTTGCGGACGCCACGCGGAACTGCGCGGTAGATCCAAAGCCGCCTGTCCGGTTTGTTGAGGCTTGCCCTGATGATCCCGATCGCCTCCCAGTCGGAATCGTGCCCGGAAAGATACCAGCTCGGGCGATCGTAGAAATCTCGAGGGTACGTGCCGTTTAGCGTGACGTCGTAGAGTGGCGAGCCGCTCTCCGCGTCAGGCGCCTGGTGCTCCATCCGATAGTCGTCGTCTGACATGGAGGGTAGCCTACCAGAAAGCGAAACGGCCGGGGTTACCGGGCCGCTTCTGGGGCGAAGGGCGGGCATTCGTGCCCTCTCTAGCGCAGTCCACGAGGCCCCGGTAGACTCTCGGTCATGAGCAGAGTCATCGGCAAGGGACGATACGCGACCGAGACGTACCCTGAGCGCTCTGGTGGCGGCGGCGGCCTCATCCAGGTCGGATATGCGCAGGTTGAGAAAACGCGCACGCTGCCGGCGACGGTCGGCCCGTTCGATACCGAGATTCCAAGTAACCCGAGTGGCACCGTGCCGCTTCGGGTCGTGCTCCCCGTCGTCACTCCAGGGAACTTCCTTGAGGTCGATGTGAGTTTGAACGTGCAGAACCCTGACGTTCCGAACGCGAATCACGAGTTCTCGTTTGGGGTCGCAGTGAGTTTCGTTGCCGCTCCAGTGTTCCCCGCCGACTTCCTGATGATCGTGAATAGCGTCGCGGGCGGGGACATGGCACCCGGTTTCCAGACCTATCGGAGTCTTTCATCTGTGCGGATCCCCGTAGGGGCGACCAAGGCAACGATCGCGGTCCCCTACAACAACGCGAACCTCCCGCTCATCGTGATCAACGGATCGGATGGCTTCACGTCCGTACCGGGAAGCTGGCTCAAGGCAAGCGAGATTGCCGGAGCGAGCGTTACGCAGGCGGGGACCGGCACGCTCGGGGCCTTCCCGTAAGAGTCGGCAGCCATGCGTTTCACAATGACGCTGGAGGAAGTGAAAACGCACTCGCCCTGCACCCTCGACCACTTCTTCATGCTCTCGGCCGGCTCGGACACGTGGGTGTTGCCCGACGGATGGCAGGAAAGCACCACCGAACAGTTTGCGCGCGAGTGGCCGATCAACCTGCTCTGGTACTCGTCCAAGGGACTGATCCCCGTTACCTACCCCGAGGCAAAGCTAGCGTTGGTGAAGGCACATGGCGCGGACACGACGCAGGTGATCCGCGCGGCGTTCGCCGCTGGAGCGTCTCCGCGGTGTGGATCCTCGAAGCCCGCCACGTAGAAAACGAAACGGCCCGGGGTTGCCGAGCCGTTTCTGGGGCGAAGGGCGGTGATTCCCTTCTGCCTCCACCACGACCCCGGGAGGGGGGCCGGTGGAGCCGCGGGGAATCGAACCCCGGTCCGTTAGAAGTTGAAGCGTCTCTCGTTCACGTGCGTAGCCGGCGTGTCCCCGCCGGCTGAGTTCGCGGATTCGGCCGCGCCCTACTTCTCGTGTGATCCTCGCTCATCTACTCGAGGCTTCTCGATGAGCCAGCCCTAGTGATTGCGCCGGACTTGGTACCAGGACGATCTTCCTAGCCCGACGGCTCAGGCCGCCTTCTGGACGGGCAGAGCGATGCTGTTGTCGTTGGCAACTAGCAGATGCCCCTTGAAGAGATGGGCGCTCTTGCACGCGAGACGGTTCTCCTTTCCAGCGTCGAAACCGATCGGCCCCGTGAAGTTCGATGATGCCCCGCCCGCAGGCCGCGCGCAAGGAGAAGGCTAACTAACGCCTCTGCCGCACCCGCGCGTCGGCCTGCTCCTGCACCGCTTCTACGATCTCGTATAGCTCATCGGAGACCTCGCGAAGCTTGCGTCCCCGCGCATCTTGTTCGCGCACGGCTTGCTGAAAAGCGTCTGCTCCTTGCAGGTAGTAGTCGCGAGAATTGGGCTCCGTCGCATCGAGGGCACGCATGGCAGCCCGCAAGGCTTTCGTGGCGGTCAGAAGCGGATCAATGAGGTTCTGAGCCGAGGTGCCGCCCAGGTGAACAGTTGGGATTGTGAGAGGCTTCATGTTGGATCCTTGAGTCGGTTCATCATATCACGAGCCTCATCGCGGGCGTACTCGGGTATTTCTGACCACAGGCCATGGTCCTCGCCGGGATGGTTTATCAGGAACAGCTTGATCTTGTGAGCAAGTCGCAGAACGAGCCCTCGGTACTTCTTGCGTTGTTCGAGATCCAGCCTCCGAACATCCAAGCCATACAACTCCTCGAACTCCTTGATCGGGTTTTGCTGCTCGGCTTTGGTCAAGTAGCGCTCGCCGTTGTCAGAGAACAGACGCTTAAGACTCTGCACATCGCTATGCGCATCGGAGTGCCAATCGTCGGGGTCGGTGCGTTTGCCGACGCCGACGTGCTCAACCTTGCCGGTATCGAAATGATAGACGTGGCCATCCCATAGACCAACCTGTAGAGAATCGTGAAACGCCCAGCCAGCTCTGTGTGCGGCCTCGACCGAGGCTGCTGCCTCGTCGAGCTGAGCGCGCGTCAGGTGATCTGGGATCTCGACGTACGGCTTGACCATGAAGCCTTTGTCACTGTGCATGACGAAAGTCGAGGGAAGGATACCCGGGACCCCGTCGGCTAGCATCGACTCACTTGCGGCCTGCTGCTCCGAGAGCCTGTTGGCGGCTTCGCGCGGAGTCAGGTGATTCGGGTTGAACGGCTGGAATGGTACGGTTGTCGACACCTTCACGGCGACCTCGCCTTCTGAGGTGTCGACGCGGAAGACGAGCCCGTCGTCGCCCTTGCCGAGAAATTCGGCGTCACCTTGTGTGACAGCGTCGATGACCGGATCGCCGGAAGCGTACTGGCTGTAGACGTGCCCACGTAGATCATTGACGAAGTGAGCTACCGACGCCGCTGGCATTGTCACGCCGTAGGCGCTCGGCTCTCCACCGGGATCGGCGCGAGCAACTGCGGCCTTCGATCCGTTCACGCCGGTAACGACAGCATCGAATGGGTGCATCGAGGGCGCCGTGATCTCGTGGCGGTCACCCACCTGTGGCACGTAGACGTCCGTCCGGATCACTTCATCTGGCGTCGTGTGAACCGGTGGGTCACGGAGCGCATGATCACGGAGGCGCATGTCAATTACAGTTTAGCAAGACGCGCCGGGCTCGGCGAGTACGCCCACATGATCAGCGCCAGGTGTCTGCGCGTTGGCACGCCGTCCTTCCAGAGCGGCTCGCCGCGCGCCTTCACCTGCGCCATGTGCCTCGCCACGAAGGCGTCGCGCTTACTCGCCCAGTCGTCCGACAGCCGGTCCGGATCTCCGCCGGCTCGGCGGTACGCGGCCATGAAGCCGCGAGAGCTTCGCGCCACGACCGACACGCCGAGCTTCCTGGCTGCGGACACGTACTGGTCGATGAGCCAGAGGCTCAGGTAGCGCGGGTTGCTCACTCGTTGAGGGCTTTCGATCGCTCGTCCATGTACTCGAGGATCTGCGCTGGAGAGGCGTTGTAGATTTGCTCGGTAGCCTCGTGCGTGGCGGCATCTGCGCCCGCCTCCTCCGGCTCTACGCCAGCATCCTTGAGGATCGTCTGCATCCACGACGTGAGCGTGTCTTCGCCGTCCCAGTCGTCGAACTCCTGGACGAGTAGCTCGCGGGATTGATCCAGCGACAGTCCGTGCTCGATGACGAGGTGGAGTTCTGCGTCGCCCAGTTTGATCACCGAACGGACGTCGGGGAAGTCGACGTACGCGATCTGCTCCCAGTCGTCTCCGTCGAAGAAGTAGAGCCCGACCGTCACCTCTTCGTCGAGGCTCCGCGGCTCTCGGTCCTCGGGCGTCGTCATGACAAAGAGCCAGTCGCGCCCCCTGCCCGTTCGAACTGCGGCGTGAGCGCTGATCTCGGAGTGGTACCCGACGCTCCAGCCGGGGATCTCGAACCGGCTTTCGCGCACGCGATGTTCTTCGGCGCGCAAATGTCGCGGAGCCGTACGGCTGGCGTTGCCGACATCGAGACCGATTGCGGCGCATCGGTTCTCCTCTTTGTGGTCACCCATGGCCGCGATCTGATCTTTGGAAATCGGCAAGAACGTAAGCCACGGCGTCTCCGTCCAATTTCTGGCGTCGGCAGCAGCTTCGTCTTCGTCTTCTCCGATACCGTACACAACCCACTCGACTCCACTCCACCCCACTGCGGCGATCCAGCCCGGGATCTCGAACCGGTCTTCGCGCACGCCCGGAGAGGTCTGGTTGTCCCACATGATCTTGTCATCGAGATCGAAGATGCGCCCGTTGTAGGCGACACGGCCGATCGCCTTCCCCGAAGCATCAGTGATGAGTCCGCCTGTCCAGTTGCCGCTGCCTAGATCATGTTCTGCGATGAAGCGCTGCACGACCTTCGAAGCGTAGGCGAGGCTCACCACTTTCTGCTTCCGAGGAGGGATTCTGACTGACGCCTCGTGGCTCCCTGGTCCGAAGTCACGATTCGGCGCTGCCGAGAGCGTCACGAAAAAAGGGCCTTTCTTGTTGTCTTCGCGCATGTGTCTCTCCTCGGCATGGCTATCTCGTTCGACCTGCGCGAGAAGATCGCGCGCAACGGCGGTGGCGTTGAATCGGCGGTTGTTTCCAGGTATGGCCGCCGAGCCCCATCGGCCGGACGTGGGTTCGCGGTCTCCGATCCCCCAAGTCCCGTCGTCCGCGAGCTGAAGATAGACGCGAAGTTTAGTGCCTTCACGAAACGCCGCCGAGGACGTCATATTGTTCAAGCGACGAAGATCGCGCGCCACATCCCTTAACATCGACTCAGGCAATGGAGCGTGGCCCCAGACGTCTGCGCTAGCCTCATCGGCGCGGCGCCCGCCCGAGCTCTCTTCGTTCCAGGTGAGGCCGTCGAGTTGCCAGTAGTAGGTTTTCCCCTTGAGTCGAATCGCCTGGTGCTCAGTGATCAGATCGGGCTCCTCGACGGGCCAGAGCTCCAAGATGTCGCCGCTGTGCAACTCGCTCTCTATGCCAGCGGCTCGGAGCGCGGCTCTCGCCGCTTCGATCTGGCTCTCATCGAACAGCGGCACGCCCCAACCGTTCCACGTCTTGCCGGTCGACCACCCGGGCACGCGCGCGCCGCCGTCGAGCCAGAAAACGGCACGCTTGATCGGTAGGCTCTTCTTCATGCCGGCCCCAAAGGGTACCCCCGAAGCGGCCCCGTGCGCTAGCCCGCAGGTTTCAGCCCGATCAGCGGCATTACCGCCCGGATGAAGAGGGCGGCTTGCTGCGGGACGATGGCGTTACCGTAGGCTTTGAGGCGGCCGACCCGGGCAGGCGCGTCGAGAGCAAGTGGAAACGATCCCGCGTCGGCTAGCCTTTGCGCGAACGCAGCGTCGGCATCGGAGCGCACTCGTCCCAGGCGCGCGGATAACCCATCAGCCATCCACTGTGCCGAGGATTCAGTTGGGCGAGCTTTCCCGTCGCGGCAGACCCACCACTCGGCGTCGCGCCAGAATCCACGAGTAGCGCCTGTCTCGGCAGGGGACGGCCCTTCGTACCGTACTGCTCCGAATCGCTCTTCTGGCCCCGGTCCGACCGGTGATCGCGCGCCGCTGGCGTCGCCCAACTCGAGAGCGTCGCTTGCAGACTCAGGCTCGTGAGCGACACCCCGAGCGATGCGCCCTTCGCGTTTGCTTTTCGCTTCCGTTCGAGGAACTGCTCCGGCGTGCCCCCCGCCTCCTTGGCTGCGGGCGTTGCCCAACTCGCGAGCCGTGCTGTGCCCGTCAGCTTCAGGATCGGCTTGGTGTGATCCCCCCGGCTGTACTGGTGAGTCGATCCGGTTGCGTCGTTGCTCACCGGAGTCGGCCAGCCCGAAAGAGCCGCTGACGACGTCTCGAACACGCGCCCGTCCATCTGTTTGCCCCGGCCCAGGACCACGTTGTGCAGATTGCATTGAGTCTTGCTCCAGGTGCGGTTGTGGCACGTCGGGCCGCCGGAGTCGCTCGCTACTGGCGTAGGCCACGAAGTACAACCGCTGTCGGAGATGCGGCGCCCCGACCCCCGCAGCGCAGGTATCCGTCGCCCAGCAGGCGTAACCCGCACCTTCCATGTCAGCGAAAACAAGGTCGAGCCACCGGAGGCCGTCAGTTCCCGCAATTTGCTCGCCAAAGACAACCCTAGGACGGCACTTGCGGATGAGTCGGAACCACTCCGGCCAGAGATGGCGCTCGTCGGCAAAGCCTTTGCGACGCCCTGCCGTCGAGAAGGGTTGACAAGGGCACGACCCTGTCCAGACTTCTTCGTCGTCTGGCCACCCCGCGAGCCGGAGCGCGTGGGACCAGCCGCCAAGGCCGGCGAAGAAGTGCGCTTGCTGGAAGCCTTCGAGGTCTTTCGGCTTGATGTCGACGATGCTCCGCGCGTCGACTTTGCCCGGGGCGATGTGCCCTTCGCGCTCAAGGTTTTCGAGCCACTGGGCCGCGTACGGTTCGTTCTCGTTGTAGAAGGCTTCACTCACGTTTTCTCTTTCTTCATCGCGCATTGCACGCCGTTCGGCGCATCCCCCATCACACGGCTCTGCCCGTAGTCGCTGTCGCTGGTCGAGCCGACGGTCGCAGGGCGCGAACGCCCGCACGTAAAGCAGGTCCAGGTGCACGACACCCTTGTTTGTTGCACGCTCGGGCAGACGCCGAGCTCTTCCCAGTCTCGGATGACGGCTCTGGCCTCAGTCACTTCTTTGGGTTCCATTCAATACTCCGGCGTGAGCCCGCGCTCGCGCAATCGATCGCGCCAGGCCACGTAGCCCCGCCCTGGGACCCAGAAGCCCCAGGTGCTCGTCTTCTTCCCGACGATGAACAGCGTCCATGTTTCGGTGCCGAGAAGCTCCTCCACGACGTGGAACGTGTCATCCGAGATCCGATTGACGGTCAGCGGGTGCACCTCGAAAGAGGCGTCGAGGCCGGTGAGCGGTTCGAGCCTGCGCTCGACGTACCCTCCGGTGAGAATGAGCGAGCGCGCCCATTCCCACGGGTGGTTGTGCGGCGCCGGATCGTAGTCGGGCGTGTGGAAGTGGTGCAGGTAGATCGAGAACGGATAGCTCTTGGTGTCGCCCGGCATCCAGCCGTAAATCCGGAACCTGGAGAGGTAGAGCTGCCCGTCCTCGCGCATGATGTCGCGGCGGCGCAGGAGGCTTGAGAGGGCGTGGAGGAGGCGGATGATCATCGTCATTCCCCGCAGTACACGGCTTCGCCGGGCAGGAGCTTCCGAAATTGGACCCACCCCTCGACGTTGCCGAGAAAGTGTCGAATCTGCTGTGACCCGAGCACCCATTCGCGCCCGCTCCACTGAAGGTCTTCCTGCATGAAGAGCTTCAGTTCGTGGTTCGTCATGGGCCGGAGCGCGTGCTCAAACGGTGACATGTGCCCGTCGGCGCGGAGCTTGTCGCAGATCGCACTCGCCTTCTCGGGCGTCGTCGCGTCGTGGCGCTCGTAGCTCACCGACGCGCAGCGGCCGACACAGACCTTGACTGGATCGAAGCCGCTGGCACGCAAAGCCTGCTCCTCTGCGTTTACGCCCGATCTGGGGCTGTATCCCATCAACGCCGTGACGGTGCTGGCACGCAAAGCCTGCTCCTCTGCGTTGACGGCCCCGAGCACTCCCCGCACGAGCGGCAGGTGCCAGTCACCGTAGTTCACCGCGAGGGGCTTGCTCGCCTGCCGCACCTCGCGCATCATGCTGGCGATCTTGAACATCTCCGGCTGCGCCATCTTGCTGACGCGGAGCGCGTCCCAGTTGGCCCACTCAGTCGAGGTCACGATGACGGTGTGCCAGGCGTAGGTTTCGATGACGCGGTTCGCGTGCTGCTTGTGCACGCCGATGGCTGCTAGGTACCCGGCGTGCTCACGCGCGTCCTCCGCAGCATTGAGCCAGTGAGTCCTAGCGAGCAGATTCGCCTCATCGTCGAGCGCCTCGCTCGCCTGCATCCCTCTCTGGTTCTTGCCGAACGCCTCCGGCACGAACGGGTTCTCCCTGATCTGCTCGATGCGCCGTTCGACCGGGATCGCGCGACTCGACGCGCTGTTGCGCGAGAGTACGCGGTGCGTATTGAACTCCGCCAAAATCAGCCTGGGGAACGTGACCTGCATCGTGGTCACTCGGTGCCCCGCTGGCGAGATCGAATCTGCGAGAATCTTTGCGTCGTAGCTCATTGTTTTGTCACTCCCTGAAAGATCAACTCCGCCGAAACCTCTTGCTCAGTCAGTCCTCGTCCGATGTCGCGCGCCTTGAACCAGCTCGGGGCTCGGTGGCAACAGAACGCCGTCCCGTCTGGCTTGCTGATGAGCCACCACGGCTCGCCGATGACGGCGGGGCCGGAGACTACGTTGCCGGTTTGTTCTTCGCGGATGCCCATGGCTATTTCCCTCACGTCGCCGCAGACAGTGGGAATCCGACACTCACCTTCGCGGCGACGAAGATTTTTAGCAGATCGGCCTCGATGCTCATCACTTCTTTTTGACCTTGTGTGAACGCAACAGAATGCGCGTTTCCGGTGGTCCTTTCCAGAACGGTTCAATCCACCTGAACACCCGCAAAGTGCGACCGGGACCGTGCGCTTGATTGCGCCAGTGGCCGCGAACGAGAAACTGGACCTTCGGGCTTGCACCGGATCGATGTTTGCCACCGATCGAATCGAGCACAGCCTCACGCAAATCTATCGAGACTGGTTGAGCGAGAACATAGCGAGCCCCCTCCGGGGGCGGCCCGTGTCGACGCTGCTTCGGTTGCGCAGAAGACGTATTCCCCCAGCGGCCAGATTGTTTGAGGCGATCTGGATCACTAAGAGCCGCACACGACCCCAAGATCAAAGCACGTATCATATCTATTTGTGCTTGGCCGCCAGCGTTCTCGACAGACCACTGAAGCAAGAGACCTGACGGAAACGCCAGTACAATAGGTGTCTTGTCTATACACCACACTCGTGCGACCCCGTTCTCGCCGAAGAGCCCGTTTGGAATCAGTAGCGACCACGCCGACCAGGGGGCTCTGATCTCGTCGGAGTCGGTGATGTCTGTTAAGCACAACGCTGCGGCTAGCTTGTGCGACACTTCCAAGCGCGCGAAGGCGGAGGCTCTCCATCTCCCGATGAAGCTGTCATTGAGGACTGCCGCTCGCTGCGACGCCGTCGCAGACTCGGGGTTGCATTCGAGAGAGACGTAGCCATTGTCCTCTACGAAGCCACCCAAAATTACCGACACGTGCACGCGATCGAAAATGTTCCTACCTGCAACCTCGAAGCGACGCATGAAGGGGGCGATCACCGGATCTAGTATCTCTTTGGGGATAGGGTCACCTTCGTGCAGCCAGACATCCTCTTGAAGAGCGGCAAGGCAGACGGCGAAAGACATCGTCAGCACCTCCACGTTTTGCGCGCTAGTGGCTGGAGGCGTAATACACTGTCGTATGACGGCCGCTATTCGAGCAAGGCGAGCAAGGCGAGCCGGCGCACTTCCTTCACGTGCGCGCCTGGCGGCCTCATCACCGAAGAAAGCGGCCACATCATCGATCCCCGCCAATCTTTGCGCGTTGAATTTAGCGAGGTACAGTTGAGCTAACCTGCGCGCGCCCGGTCTCTCTTTGAAAGCAGCCGCACCGATGGCCGCAGCTTCTTCTGCGCTAGAAGGTTTACGAGCGACGACGGTCTCGATGCAGTGTTTGAGCGCTTCTGAGGCCAGCCGGGAGGGGTCAGCGTATGCATGAGAACGCCAACTGAGTTCTACCGCAAGATTGGCCCACACCGATCCGCCACCTCCGCCTTTTGCGATCTCTATAGCAGTGCCTTTCCACCCATTGTCCTGAACATGCGCTTGCACACAACCCGCAAGATCGCCGAACGCTTCAAGCACTCGATTGGCTAGCCCGAGCAGTATATCGGGACCGCGCTCCGGGTCTCTAATTTCTTCGATCGTCACGTAAACGTGACCGTGACCGTCGCGAATCAGATAGTCCAACGTACTATCGATGAGATTGTCCGGATCGAGCGGAAGCGCTATGTACTCGTCAGGAGACTCAACGTCGTTCAACATAGAGATACTCCTTCGAGTGGTGGTTCTCGGTCTTCTTCCGCCGCGACGTGATCCTCGACCCGAACGGCTCGAACGGCAGGTAGTCCGGTACTCGCCCCGTCTTCTGGCACGCGGCCTCGCAGACGATGATCTGGCTCCCTCGGGGGATCATGGCGATCTTCGTGACCAGCGCCGCGTGGTCGAACTCCTTGAACCGGTACCGGTAGTTGTAGATGTACGGCGGATCGATGAAGTAGGTACCGGGACGGTCTGGGCGAAGCTGCGCCAGCTTCCAGTGCTTCACGGCGTGGAGCTGATCGGCGACGCGCGCTCGGGTGTTCGCGGTCCACTGGCCCGGCTTGTTGCCCCAGGGCGAGATCGTCCAGCAGTTGCCGACGTTGTTCGTGCGCTGCCAGTGTTTGAGGAGGAGCGCCTGGCCCCGAGAGAGCCCCAGTGTGCCGATGTCCGTGCCCTCGGGGATGTTGATCGGGATCTCGAGCACGCTGGCCGCCGTGGCGTCGTCGATGAGCCAGCCCCAGAGCTCGTGCAGTTGCTCGTTGCCGTCCCAGAGCACGACCCGCTTCTCGTGGTGCCGGAGCGAGTAGCCCGCCGAACCCGCGAAGGGCTCGAAGACGTCGTCGTGCTCCGGCGGCGGGTAGAGCTTCGACGAGAGCCACTTCGACCCGAACCACTTGAAGAGGGGGCCGGTGACCATCAAGGTTCCTCGTACCCGACCAGCGTTGCGATCTTGCGGAGCGTCTCAGCCGCCGCGAGTCCGCCAGAGATGCGCTGTACGCGATCCGCGATCTTGTGTGCGTGATCGTTCACGTAGCAGGCGGCGTCGAGGTCGGCCTCGCTCGTGAGCGCGCCGCGCACTGTGCCGGCGGCGAGATCGCGCTTGCTGATCTTCCGCCCCCGATCGTACCCAAGGATCCACGACACCCGCGTCTCGCCAACGATCGCCGTCGGTCGCCAGTGTTCCCGCCAGATCGGTGCTCCGGAGTACCAAAGTTTCCCCGGCGACATCTTCTCCTTCGCGTAGACCCGACGTTCCGCGTCGAAGATCCAGACCGTCGACCCGATTGCTAGCTCGGCGCCCGCCGTCGTCACGGCGCCTCCTTCTTGCCGCCGAGCAGTGCCTCGATCTGCGCCTGCAAAGCGTCCGCCCGCCTGCGCTCCTTGGCCATCGACTCGTCCGCTTGTTTGCGCTCCTCGTTGAACTGCATGAGTTCTTGCGCCAACCCCGCGCACCGCGCGTCTTGTTTGAGCTTCGTCTTCCGCTCCCTATCCTGAAGCTCGACGACGTGATCCATCACGTCCGACAGCGTGACCGCCATGTTCGTGAGCGCGCGGTTTGCGTGTCCGTGCGACACCTTCGCGGCGGCGAGTTCGCTCTTGAGTTCCTCGACGGTTGGCTCTGAGGCTGGCGCGTACGCGGCCGTCAGCCCATACATCATCGAAGACGCTCGTGCCCACGCTTCTGTCACGGCTTCTCCGCCTTCGGCCGCCAGGCGGCAGAGGACGAGGTCGCGGCGCTGGGCGCCTGCTCCTTCATCTTTCGGGCTGCGTTGCGGCGGTTTCGGTTCCTGCGTCGCCTACTTGCTCTTGGCATTGCTCATCTTCCTTCGGTGTTCGTTGCACGTTGCGTACGCCTCGCGCGCACGCTCGATCATCCTGTCCAGGACCCCCTGGACGGTGCCGGTCCGGTACACGCGGGCCGACTTGAAGATCGGGTACACCGCCCCCTGGGGCGTGGTGAGCAGCGCGACCACACGGATGGCGTCAGCGCCACACTCGCGAGCCCCCTCCTTGCCACGCTGGACCGACGAGTAGACCTTGACGGAGTACCGGCCGTCCTTGTCGTGAGCGCGCTCGTAGACCTCCTCGCCGCGCTCTCCCAGCAGGAGGCGGAAGCCCGCCCCCGCCAACCGTTCGCGGATGGCGGAGGCGGGGACTTCGACGAAGCGCCTCACTTCTGGCTGCCCTTCTTCCCGAACTGGCCCTGGACGAGGTACAGCGTTTTGCGCGCCCGTGTTACCGCGACGTAGTAGAGATTTTTTTCTTCTACGTCAGGGCGCCGCATGTACGTGGATGCGAGCACCCAGACCGTGTCGCGCTCCATGCCCTTCGCCTTGTGCGTGCTTGAGAGCACGATCCGTTTCGCGTCGTCCTTGTCGGCGAAGAGCGACTCGATGCGGTTGATGACGTCCGCCACATTGGTCGCCCCCTCGCTGAGGGCCAGGATGCACTCCGCCCGATCTTCGACCGACTGAGTGTCGCGGTTTTTGGCCGCCAGACGCTTGCACTCCACGTCGCGCCACGTCTCGACGTAGTCGCAGAGCGCTTCCACGTTGGGCGCCTTGCTCTTCTTGACGAAGGCCGCGAGCGACGCGCCGATGTCCCGGCCCTGGATGGTCGCCGAGCGCCCCTCCTTGAGGAAGTACATGCAGAGCGAGATGAGCGGCGCGTTCGTCCGGCTGAGGATGAAGTCCCCAGGCTGTGCGCCTCCGGCACCTTTCATCTCCAGGATGGTCGCGTCGCTCACGACGCCCTCTTCAGCATCCGGAGCGTATTCGATCTCCGGGACGACCGTCTGCGCCTCCTGAATGACCGCCTTGCAGCAGCGGTAGCACACACTGAGCGGAAGCACGGTCGCGTTGAGCCTGCTCACGACGTTGTCGACGGCGGCCGAGTCGGCCCCGCGGAACCGGTAGATCGCCTGCCTGGGGTCGCCGACCGCGCAGATCCGACCGCCGGCCTTGACTGCCCGCAGCGTCATCTCGATCTGCGCCGGGTTGAGATCCTGCGTCTCGTCGACGAACACTCGGTCGAACTGCGGCTGCCGCAGTTCGAGCGCGACCGGCAACCAGATCATGTCGTCGAAGTCAATGCGGCCGTCCTGCACATCCTTGCACTGCTCCAGGATCTTGAGCACGTCCTGAACGAACTTCGCCCTCGCTCCGTCCTTCGCAGACTCGATACCGAAGGCGTCGATGAGCGCGTCGATCTCACTCGCGTCGCTTGCCAGCGCGCCCTTGGCGAGAGAGACCGTCTTCGCGAGATCACGGCGAAGATCGAAGGTTTCGTAATCACTGCCGCGTATCGCCTTCACCATGTCATCCACGCGATGTGCGTCGATACGCAAACGCCCGAACGACCGCGTGACGGCCTTCAGGCCGTACGAGTGCAGAGTCGAGACCTCGACGCCGGGAGGCGCCCGCTTCGCGAGTTCCTCTGCGATGGCCTTGTTGAAGGCCACGAAGAGCGTCGAGCAACCCTTCGGGACGCTCCCGAGCGCCTCGACGATCGTGGTCGTCTTGCCGCTGCCAGCGACCGCCTTGACGACGGTGTGGCCGGTTCCATTCGCAACGTTCTCGAATACGGCGAGCTGGTACTCGCTCCAGTTTCTTTTGATGTCGGTCATGATGGGGATCTCCTTTTCCCGTGTCGTTGGAAGATGGACGGTCGTCGCTCACCTTCTATTCACCTTCTACCTGTATCGTCTACTTTTCTCCTCGGATACTTCTCCAAACCCCCGACCGGATCTCCTTCAGCATGCCCTCTGGAAGGTCTTCGTAGGTCTCGCTGAGCCACGCCGCGATGTCGACGGCGACCGCGTCCTCGCCTTTCTTGCTGATCTTCGGCTCCTTCCCGCCGCTCACGATCTCGCGGGCCTTCTTGGCGTTGCTGTTCCGTTTCTTGCCGGGGGTTCGCGGGGCGTGCTCGACCAGTTCGGCGACCTTCTCCTTGGCCTCTGCGGGATCGAGCTTCGCCAGCTTGTAGGCGTCGGTCGCCGTGATCTTCCCTGACTCGACCGCGTTCCGAACGGCCGCTGGAGCATCCAGCAACGAAAGCATGTTCTTGACCGACGCCTTGCTGATGCCCAGCAGCGTTGCGACCTCCGCCTCGTCCCGACCGAGGTCGATGTAGCGCTGCGCCTTCTTCGCCTTCCCGATCGGGGTGTCGTTCTGGCGGTGCTCGTTCGAGCTGATCATCATGCCCATCGCGGAGTGCGCGTTCGTCCGCTTGAGCATGGCCGGCACCCAGACGGGCTCGAGCCCTTGCTGCTTGAGACGCTTGTTCGCCTCGCGAGCCGCCTTCACCCGTTGCCGGCCGTCGATGACTTCGACGGCGCCGGTCTCGGGATTGCGGGTCGCGTTGACGGGCTCGAGCACCCCCTGCGGCACTCCGTCCGGGGCGAACATGATGTTCAGAACGAGCGCCTCGTCGATCGGGAGTTCTACGCGCTCATCGTAGAGCGGCGACTTCTCGTCCGTGACCAGGACGAGATCCTCTGGATCGAACATGTAGGCGTCGCGTTTGCCCTTTGCGTTTAATGAATCTCTTGACGCTTTCGGCATTTTCTATCCCACCACCTTCACTTTGAACGGTAACTGCTCCGCGTCCTCGAACGGCATGACCCGCCACCAGACCTTCTGCTCAGGGCTCCAGCGGAACCCAAAACTCTTCACGACATCCTTCTGCTCGAACGGCGCGAGCGAGTGGCACCGCACCTTCGGCCGCATCGCGTGGAGCAGCACTGCTTCGAGATCGTGCCCCGTCTCGGCGAACCGGGCGAGGATGCGGGCGATCGTGTCCACGTCGGCAGCGGCGCGATGCACGCTCACAACACCGATACCGAGCGAGAGTGCGAGTTGCACAAGGGCACCGCCGCGGGCGCGACCAGGCCACACGATGTCGTTCTCGGAGCACGCCCACGGTTTGCCGAGGTCCGGCACGAACTGCCGGTCGAACTCGCTGTTGTGAGCGATCACAACCTCCGCCGGCTCGATGATCCATCGCACGGCCTGCCACACCGCGTCGGGCTCAAGCGCCTCGGAGAGCATCGCCGGAGGGATCCGGTTGATCTCGTAGGCGTTGTTCGACGGAGCCCCTCTGATGAGGCTCGCGAAACTCTTCACCGGCTGGGCGTGCTTCACATCGAAAAGCATCACCGCAACCTCGATCGTCTTGTCGACGTTCGGATCAAGACCAGTCGTCTCCACATCGAGAATCGCCGCGTACCTCATATTTCCTTCTTTAGCGAACGCTCTTGCACCCCGTCAACAGCTTTCGCTACGGTTCGTAACTATGGCTACAAAAGAACGGCAAGACGTCCTACTCGGCGTTCGAGTGGGCAAAAAACTACACTCCAAGATCGTCACCGAGAGGCAGCGCATCGAGAAGATGACGGGTATTGAGCCGAGCATCAACGAGGTCGTGCGGTTGCTTCTCGAAAAAGGGCTCGAAGCGAGCGGGAAGAAGCGATGAACCTCTCGTCCCTCCTCGCCGACGTCGACAGAAGGCGAGAAGAAGCGACGTACCTCTCGTCCCTCCTCGCCGACTCCGACAGAAGGCTCGGTGCCGCACGTGACCTGCTCGGTGAGGCGCCCGACGACAACACGAACAAGGCTATCGACCAGATCAGGTACGCCGTAGTGGCGATCCAAGAGGTGGTCAAAGCGCTCGCCCTCGGGCGGCCGGAAGCCGCAGCCCCCAGCGCCCCCAGCGCCGAGGCTCGTGTGAAAGAGTTGGAGGACGAGATCGGAAGACTCTGCGCTCGTGTCGTCCACCTGCAACCTCCCGTGGACGGCGACGACATGGGCGCCCCGTCGTACCAACACCTGGCGTCCGAGAACGCGAGGCTCCGCGCCGAGCTCGCCACACGAGCGAGGTGAGGCGGTCGTTGGCGCTCGCCAAAATGCGGCAGTGGCCACCACTTAACAGTGTCGGCAGAAATGACGCACGTACCAGCCCTCGAACCGAGAAAAGTTTGCGGGGTGCCCTATGGTGCCATACATTTTGGTGGGGATCCGAGCGATCCCCACCACTTTTGGTGGGGATCCAAAACGCGATCCCCACCAACAAGACATGTGTCTTTCTCGATAGTTACACCCTCTTTTTTGCCTTTGGTGGGGATTGGTGGGGATGTTTGACCCAGAGGGACCAAAATCTCCGGAGGAGTTATTTTTTTAAACGAAAAAGAATTAAATAAATAAATAATTGCCCTCTGAAGTTGAGGTCCCAACGGCACCGAACATCCCCACCAATCCCCACCATCCCCACCATGCGGTGCGTCATTTTTCTGGCGGCGTCACCAAAAACACGCACCATTTTGCGGTGCCAGCGTGTGTGCTGACGATGTCGATCCAGCGGCTCCCGAGAGCGCGATCCCCCAGAACCCGACGCCGGGCTTTGCGGAAGGCTTTGCCTAGCTTCCCTGTGTCGGGCGGCTGCCCTTTCTTGTGTGACGGCGCGAGTGACTCAAGCGCGTCGCGGAGCGTCGTGAATGTCGGGTCTGGAGCGCCCCACTCCGGGTAGAGCTTGTCGACGATCTCTCGAACCGTTCCGCCTTCAGGGAGGAGTCGAGGAAGTTGTTCGAAGACGGTCCTGAGAGCCGCCTTCTCCGGATCGTCCGTCGTCTTGTCGAACGTCGGCCGGGTCGCCATGACGTCTGCCCCGCCGGCCCAGACGATTGCTTCCCCGATGAGCTCCCTCCACAGGTCGAACGATCCCCAGCCGGTCGTACCTTCTCGCTTCGGCCGCCCGGCGAGCACGTAGGCACGCAAGAGCGTCAACGCCGCTGCCACCATCCTCGGGTGCTGCGTCATGCACCACGCGATGAGATCGCCTTTGATCACGAAATTCGTTCGTTCCTCCGGATGCTCCATCAGCGGTTCAAGGCGACACATGAGCACTCGGCGCGTAGTGTCTGCGCCGAGCATGATGTTGTTCCCCGTCGCCAGAATCACCGTGCGCCAGGTGAGCGACGGCACCTTCGTCTGGCCGAGGATCCGGAGTTCCACACGATCGACGGCCGTCAGGACCTTGTCGAGCGGGGCGCCGCCGAAGACGCTTTTGTCGATGTTGTCCCACAGAATGACGCTCGCTGCACGCACAGCGTAGCCGGCGAGGATTTTCTCGACCTCGTCATCACGATCCCCGCTGGGCCAAGTCATGACAGCCGCCGGACGACCGTGCGCGAGCGCCGTCACGGCACTCGCGCATAAACCTTTGCCGCTGCCTTGCGTGGAGGCGTCGAAAACGAAACCGGGTACGGCTCCGCGTATGGCAGGGCGGCAGACCAGCGTGAGTAAAGCAGCAACGGGAACGTGTCGCGAGGCTTCGTCTTTGAACGGGAAGTCCACGTACGGCTCGAGAAGCTCCGTGAGCGCGCGCCGCGCGTCGTCGTGCGTCAGGTGATCGGCGATCGGCGGGAACTCGTGCTGAGGCGCGTAGATGTATCCTGTCGCGGCGTCGTAACCCGGTTCCGTGATGAGCGAGCCGTCAGGACGCATCGACGGCGTCTCGATGATGCCCGTCACGGGCTGCACGCCAGGGTACTCACCCCAGTCCTTGACGGCGGCAGTCACGTCATCGGGCGGTGTGGTGTCGACCCACGCCTCAGACGTGAGGCTGTATTTCTGGAACGACACGACGTGCGTGAGCTTCACCTTCAGCACGGCGAGCCCGAACGCTTTGATCTGCGGTGTGCCGGCCGCCATCTTCTCTTTTTCTGCCTCGGCCTCGGCCACGCGAACCACGCGCACGAGCTGTCCATCGCGTTGGTACGTGTCCGGATCGTTCGGAAGTGCCGCAAGCGTTGCTGCCACCACGCGATGCAAATCCGCTCCCAGGGGGATGATTTTGGCGTCTCCTATCGGCTCTTTCTTGGCCGGCAACCACTTCCGAGCCCGCGACACGAGCTTCTTCCCGCCGATGCCACCGCCGAGCGGGCGATCCGCGATGAGCTCGGAGACGCGCTTCCAGCCGGTGACAGGCTCGCCAGCGTCGAACTTCTCGGCTGTGCCTCGCACGCTCGCGGCCCGCTCCCGCGGCTTGTCGGAGCCACCGACCCACGCCACAATCCCAACGAACATCTCGGCGTCGTCCACAGTCCATCCGTCTCGCAGGAGGCCGCCCCCGAGCGCGAGGCAGAAGTCGTGACGGCCTTTTTGAGGGAAGTACCTCGCAAGTAGCGACGCCGCCGCTACTTTCCCTACGGCCTCCTCAAGCACCTCTTGCGTTACCTGCGGGATCGTCGCGAAGTCTGCGTCGTCTTCGAGTTCGATGGGCTCGCCGGTGACATGCACGCTCCCGGGGAACACGGTCTGCACGCCGCCCGAGCGGAGTTCGACGATCGTCTTTCCCGGGCCGTCGATGTTCGGATCCTCGTACTTGATGTGCTTCGGGACGTTCGAGAAGTAGAGCCAGTGCGACGCGCGCTTGCTCGCGCGACCGAATCGTCCTGATGTGGCCGGTAGGAGGAACGGCGCCACGGCCAGCGCCTCGATGCAGTCGATGTCGACATCGACCAAGTCCTTCGACGTCTCCCCGAGGATGATGCCGATGTTCTGCGGGGCGCCGTTGAAATACTGCGGCGCGGTCTCTGGTGTGATCCGAAGTTCGGTCCACTTCTCTATCGTCGGCCCCTTCTCGCGGTACGGGATCGGGATCGGGCACAACCCCATGTCGATGTAGCCGAGCGCGAAATCAAGAGCCGTGAATGACGACAAGTGGCGGACCTCCGGCGGAACAAATGCCCTCTCCGATCCGCCGCTAGCGTACAAGGTCGACCAGTACGGTTGCGGCGGATCGGGAGGGACTTCCGGGACTACCGGAAAAACGAAAGCACGTCCAGTAGTCTGAGAGGTTAGAGAAAAAACTTGACGGACGGGTCGGTGGGCGGGATAACGACGAGGCGTGGCGGAACTGAACCTGAAGTGCGACCCCGAGCCGTTCGACGCCCTCGTGTCGAGAATCAAGACGTTCGAGTTCCGTCGCGACGATCGCGGATACGTCGTCGGAGATGTGCTCCGGCTCGCACGGACCGGGTCCGACGCCTGGGCGAACTTTCTTGTGACCTACATCTTGCGTGGTCCGGCGTACGGGATCCCCGAAGGGTTCGTGTGCATGTCCGTCTGTCGGATCATGCCCGAGCCGCACGGGACGCACGATGTCGATCGACTCAACGACCAGACGTTGTGCCAGGAGTGTTTGCTTTCGGTTCAGGACGAGCGGATCGCCGAGCCTTGCGGTGGCGTGCCCCCTGGCTGGGAAAAAGACGAAGTCTGATGGGGCAACTCTACGTCAGCGCGTCCGAGATCGAGGTCTTCGATCTCTGCCCACGTAAATGGGCCTTCAGTTACATAGAGAACAAGCGCCCTCCGTCGAACGACTCCGCCGCCTTGGGGACCCGCGTGCACGCGATCCTCGAGAAGTGGCTCACGGACGGCACAGCCCCCGACACGTGGACGCCAGAAGGCGAGATCGCTGCGAGCGGTCTTCATCTTTTGCCCGCGCCCCGGACCCCGACGCTCGTCACTGAAGAGAAGTTCCATTTCGCGAGCCAGCGCGCCTGGTACACGGGGTTCAAAGATTTCCGGTACCGCGACGCCAACGGCCTGATCCATGTTGGCGACCACAAAACCACGAAGGCGTTCACGTGGGCGAAGACAGTTGAAGATATCCTCTGCCACCCCCAGGCGCTCATCTACGCCGTGGACGAGTTCCACAAGAACCCGAACGACAATCACTTGGCTCTCGACTGGGTCTATTACAAGACGACGGGCGCAAGGAAAGCCGAGTCCCGTTTCCAGATCGTGTCCAGAAACTCGATCGCCGAGCTGTTCTTCGAGCACGTGGACCTGGTTGCCGGAGAGATCACGAAGCTCCACCACGAAGTTCCGTCCGATGCGTCCGCGCTCGACTTCACTCCAGACTTCCGAGCTTGCGACGCTTTCGGAGGTTGTGCGTTTCTTTCAATCTGTAATCCGACCCCAACCCAGAGAGTTCAAGCGACCATGACCCAGGCAGGGATGTCTCTCACCGACAGGCTCAAAGCAATGAAGGCCGGACGCCCTCCGAGCCCGATCCATCCTCCGGAGGCGTTCGTGCCGCCCCAGCCCGTGCAGGCGGCGCCCCAGCCGGTACTGCCGTTCCCTCAGATCGCGCCGGTTCCGCCCTCGCCGCCTGCGCCGTCGTTCTCTCAGACCGCTCCGTCTGTGCCAGCCACGCCGTTCGTGCTGTCCATGCAGGCCACGCCGCCGGCTGTCTTCACTCCTCCTGTTCCTGCTCCTGCTCCTGTTCCTGTGGTCGAACCTACGCAAGAGGCCGCTGCCCCGAGGAAGCCTGGGCGTCCGAGGAAGAAAGAGCCAGCCTCGGGGACGATCGAAAGCGCTTCTGCGCCTTCTGCACACACGGTCGCTGCCCCTGCGGCGCCACCTACCGGCTTCGTCCTCTACGTCGGCTGCGCTCCGATCGGCTGCGAGGTGACGAGCGCCTTGATCTATGTGAACGCTGCGCACGACCGCTTGAAGGAGTTGCACAACGTCGCCCACTATCAGGAGATGGAACACGGCAAGGGTCCTGGCGAACTCTGCAAAGTTCTTGAGGAAGTGCTCGCCTTGTGCGAGACGGCGAGCAACGCGCCGCTGGGTGATGTGGTGTTCGGCAACACACGTGCGGAGGAGGACACGGCGGGCGTGTGGATCTCTCGGGCGACGAAGGTCGTGAGGGCGTTCCGGTGATTCAACGGATACTATGCTTCTTGTTCGACCATTCGTGGTCGTCCGTGTCGCCCACCTGCTGGAAGTGCGGCGCGCTACATCCCGACGCGAAGGGTCGACGCTGAGTCCATGCCTGAGATCGATCTCTCCAACGTCTTCGCTGCCGTCGCCGAAGTCACCAACGGCGCTAGGCGAGGTACTGCTCTCGGCAAGATCCGTGAGGCGGAAGGGGTGAAACATTCTCCTGAGCTGGATCGCATTTTGATGCTTCCACGCCGGGTTCCTCTCACTCCCGAAGAGGAAGAGGAGCGGATCGATCTTCTCACCGAGCACCTGAAGACTCCGAACGGAACGATGCGACTGCGTCCGGTGCAGGCGCAGGCACTCTTCGAGGCCCACGACTACCAGGGCCTCTTCGGGCCGATTCGAGTCTCTGGAGGGAAGACGCTCATTTCCCTGCTCATGCCAATCGTTCTCGAAGCGCGAGCGCCGATGTTGATCGTGCCCGCGGCTTTGATTGAGAAGACGCGAACGGAAGCGCGCAAGCTCGCTCAACATTGGAAGCTCCCGACGTTCCTTCACATCGTGAGCTATCAGAGCCTTGGCCGAGTCTCTGGCGCGGACACGCTTGCGAAGTGCAACCCGGATTTGATCATTTGCGACGAGGCCCACAAACTGAAGAACAAACGTGCGGCCGTGACGAAGCGCGTCTCTCGGTTCATGCACGACCACCCAGAGACTCGGATGGTCATTCTGACCGGCACGATCTCCAAGCGCTCTCTCCACGACTTCGCGCACTTGCTCATGTGGTCCCTGAAGCTCCGGACGCCGCTTCCGCGGCACTACAACGAACTCGAAGCGTGGGCTCTGGCTCTCGATGAGCGGCCGAACGCGATCGTGCCGCCCTTGCACCCCGGGGCGATCTTGAAGCTCGCCACCGAGGAAGACGTCGGCGATCCGACGAAGCGCGCCCGTACCGCTGTCCGCAGACGTATCAACGACACACCTGGCGTGGTGACGGCCTCGGGTGTGGGTTGCGACGTCAGCCTCCGGGTTCAGGGGCACATCGTGGAGACCTCGGGAGAGACCGCCGCTGCGTTCGATACGCTTCGTGAACGGTGGGAAACGCCCGACGGCGGCCCCCTCGCCGACGGTTTCGCGATCTGGCGTCACGCGCGAGAGCTCGCCTTGGGCTTCTTCTACAAGTGGGCTGTTCGCCCGCCCGATGCCTGGCTTGAGGCACGCAAGGCGTGGTCCGCGTTTTGTCGTAAAACTCTCAAGGACAATCGACGTCACCTCGACTCCGAGATGCAGGTCGCGCTTGCGTGCGTCGAGCATCCGGAGTGGTATGGCGACGAGGAGTACAAGGCTTGGGTAGCCGTGCGCGACACGTTCAAGCCGCGCACCGTCGCGGTCCCGTTCGACGACTCTGTTTTGAACCGCTGCCAGCGCTGGGCTGAGTACGGTGGATTGATCTGGTGCGAGCACGTCGACTTCGCACGTCGTCTGTCGGCCAAGACGGGGTTGCCTTACTTTGCCGGTGAGGGGCTCGATGCACAGGGAAACTCGATCGAGAACTTCGAAGGTAGGTGCGCGATTCTTTCGATCGAGGCGAACCGAGAGGGCCGGAACCTCCAGAGGTTCTCGAGGAACCTTGTCGTCTCGCCGCCGCAGCAGGGGGATCGGTGGCAACAACTGCTGGCCCGCACGCACCGTGACGGGCAGGAGGCGGACGAGGTGATCTGCGACATCGTGATCTCGTGTGCGGAGCACGTGGACGCCATGCGCATCATGCAGAGCGACGCGCAGTACCAGGAGGACATCACGGGCGACCGTCAGAAACTTTTGCTCGCGGACATCGTTGTCCCGGACACGACACACTTGAGAGGAGCGGTTTGGAGCAAATGAGAGATGTTAAGGAGACGTTCTTGATAACAACACCCGAACAAATAACTGGTTGCGGTTGCTTGCCTCGTTCTTCGACCGGTTGCTATTGCCACAAGGGGCGTGCCGGAGAGGTGTGCCCGATTGAAATGAATCAGGTGGAGGTGTGTAGAGATTGGCTTCGGTTGCACGCTAAACCTCTTTCATATTTTCCGAAAAATGGTTTGTGTATCGGAAGCTACGGTTACAAACACGAAGTGGAGAAGTGGACCGATGCACACGGCGGTCATAAGTACATCGCGAATGGGGCGTTCATTCTCGCCGCACTCCTCGAAGGGTTTCGGGTGAAAGCGACGGGCATCAACGCAGTGTTTAACTTTCGCGGAACTTGATCGCGAGCTGCACGCGAAACCTCCTTCACGTGCAGCTCGCGGGAATTTTCCCGTCTCTGATCTCGACAACAAAGAACAAGGAACAAGAATCATGCCCATTGATTGGTCCCAGATAGCGCAAGCGCCTATTTTCGAGCGTGGCAACTACTTCAGCCCCGGGAGGTACAAGCTCCACTTGCTCAGGTGCCTGAGCAAGCAGACGCAGAAGTCTGGAGTAGCGTTCATCACTGAGTTCGAAGTCTTGGAGAGTGACAACCCCGCGCACCCGATCGGGAGCAAGGGGACGTACTTCGTCAAGATGGTGCAGCAGCAGCAGGCGTTCTCGAACATCAAGGAGATGGTGGCGGCAGTCCTCGGATTCGACATCTCGAACCCCGAACACATGCAGCAGATCGAGCAGCAGCTCAATCCCCAGCTTCCGGCACTCATGACTGCACTCGAGGTGCAGGGTGTGGCCGTGCTCGGTGGGCGTGAGACGGTTTCCGTCGAGTGTCGGGTCATCATGACCAAGATGAACAAGGAGTTCACGCTCCACGTGTGGTCCCCGTGGACCCCGGCGCCGGGTTGGCAGCCCACGCCGACTCCAGCGGTGGCACAGGCGCTTCAGAGGTCAGCGGCGCAACCCGCGGCTGCTCCTCTGGGGTACCCTTCGGCGCACGGCGGCACACCGCCCGTCTACGCGCCGCCGGCCTACGCTCCGCCTGCGCTGGCCCCGCAGGCACCGCCGCCCGCGTACGCCTCGGCCCCGCAGGCACCGCCGCCCGCGTACGCCCCGGCGCAGGCCCCCTACGGCCAGCCCGCCATGCCTCCGGCTGTCGCGCTTCCGCCGTGGATGAGCCCTAAGTGAGAGAGGACCCCGCCCCTGGTGACCCCGGGGCGGGGTTGATTTCCGATGCTCGCCTTCGACACCGAGACCTTCCTGATCAACGACGGCAACCTCGCCCCGGATCTGGTTTGCATTTCTTGGGCCGATTCGGACCACAACGTTCGACTTGAGCACGCAATCGACGGCTCTCCTGTGTTCCGTGCGTTGGTTGACTACGCGCTCGCGAAGAATGAGCCACTCATCGGCGCGAACGTGGCCTTCGACATGGGTGTGATGCTTGCGCACGATCCGTCGCTCGATGATCGGATCTGGACGCTCTACGACCGCGGTCTGGTCCGTGACGTGCTCATGCGTCAGAAAATGATCGACATCGCTCAAGGTTGCTACCGAAGTTTCCGTAAGGACGAGAACGGCAAGACGTACAAGATCGAGTACGGCCTCGCGGATGTGGTCAAGCGTCGTCTTGGTCACGAACTTTCCAAGGGCGAGGACACCTGGCGCCTGCGATACTCTGAGCTCTACGAAGTTCCGCTCTCCGACTGGCCGGCGGACGCTTGCCAGTACGCCAAGGACGATGCGCTTGCGACGATGGCCGTCTACCAGGCACAGGAGGCTGACGCGGCACTGCTCCTTGACGAGCCCGCACGGTGCCGCACGGCGTGGATGCTACACCTCATGTCCTGCTACGGGATCAAGACGAACCCGGAAGCGGTTGCTGCGTTCGTGCAGGCCACGGAGCAGCACATCAAGGAAATCAGGGACGTACTGGTGAACTGGGGTTTGGTGCGTCTTGAAGACGACGTCGTAAAGGAAACACACAAGAAAACCAAAACGAAGGCCCGCAAGAAAAAGATTACTGCAAAGGAGGCCCTCGTCATTGCTTTGGCTAAGTTAGCGAAGACTGACAAGGTGAAGGCTCGCAAAACCACCAAAGCGAAGGTTTGGGGCACGCGGGACACCAAGGCCGCGAAGGATCTGATGGTGAAGGTCTGCAAGGACAAGGGCTTGCCGATCGCGGAGACGGACGGTGGCGACGTCTCGTTGGATGACGCCACGTGCAAGGCGACCGGAGATCCGATTCTCTGCGCCTACGCCGACTACTCGAGCCTGGCGAAGGTTGTCTCGACGGATCTGCCGATCCTCCGGAAAGGGATCAACAAGCCGATCCAGACGCGCTTCGAGCCTCTCTTGGAAACAGGGCGCACGTCGTCCAGCAAGCCCAACATCCAGAACATCAAACGCCTCGCCGGGATGCGGGAGTGTTTCCGCCCGCGTCCAGGGCACATCTACGTCGATGCGGACTACGGGATGCTCGAACTCTGCACGTTCGCGCAGACGTGCCTGTGGTGGTTTGGACGCTCGCGTATGGCGGACGTGCTGAACAGCACAGAGGAGAATGATCCGCATCTGGCTTTTGCCGCGCAGATCCTTGGCATCACGTACCAGGATGCGAAGTCTCGTCGCAAGGCCGGCGACAAGGAGGTTGAGCAGCGTCGTCTCGTGGCCAAAGTCGGGAACTTCGGTTTCCCTGGCGGTCTCGGTGCGGAGAGCTTCGTTGAGTACGCCGCGTCTTCGTACAAAGTAAATCTAACCGTCGACCAGGCCAGGGATCTGAAGCGGTTCTGGCTCGCGCAGTGGCCGGAGGCACGACACTATTTCGATCACATCGGCAAGCAAGAGAACGAGAACGGCAGGGTGTCTCTTCAGCGTTTCGTCACAGGCTCCCGGCGTTCCGACATGTCGTACACGGTCGCGTGCAACGACCCGTTCCAGAGCCTCGGCGCGACGGCCGCAACGTGGGCCGGGTACGATCTCGCCCGAGCTTGTTACCACCAGCAGGATCACGTTCTCTTCGGCTCCCGCCCCGTGAACTTCATCCATGACCAGTACCTCGTCGAGGTGCTCGACGACGAGCGCGCGCACGACCGCGCGGTGGCCGTGGCGGACATCATGGTCGCCGCCGCACGGCGGGCCATTCCCGACGTGACGCCGAAGGTCGAGCCGCTCCTGTGCCGTTACTGGAGCAAGGACGCGAAGGCGGTCTACAAGGAAGGGAGGCTCGTGCCGTGGCCCTCGTAGCGATCGATCCTGGCAAGGTGACGGGCGTGGCGGTGTTCCAGGGTGGGGTGCTGTGTCGTGCGACCGTCTGCTCGTTGGAGGAGTGTCGGCTTTTTATTGAGAACGAGGAACCTCTCAGGCGAGGGAAACCTGCCGGCGACTGCATCATCGAGCTGCCCCAGGTTTACCCGGGACAGCAACAGAAGGGTGATCAGAACGATCTGATCAACCTGGCCGTTACGGTCGGTCGGTACGCGGAGCGCGCAACGGTTTGCGGGTTCCACGTCACGCTCGTCAAGCCGCGTGAATGGAAGGGACAACTTCCCAAGGACGTGTGCTGGCGGCGTGTTCGCGAGACACTGACGCCGCTGGAACTCGGCAAGATGGCTAAGGTTCCGAAGTCGCAAGCGCACAACATGTACGACGCAATAGGTCTAGGAACGTGGTTCCAGAAAAGGTGGAGATAGTGGCAACGAAAAAAAGAAGCGTCACGACGCTGAAGGCGTGGTTCGAAAGCACGCTTCCAGAAGGCATGACGAAGACAGCCTACGCCAAACTTCTGGCGGACAAATCCGGCGGCAAGATCGGGATGTCGACGATCTTGAACACACTGAAAGGGCACAAGCTCACGGGCTACGCGAAGGGCAAGGCAATCAGCGACCTCACCGGCGGCAGGGTTCCGCTCACGGAGATTGTCGAAACATGACCGACGCAACTGCTCAGGTGCAGCGCCCGCAAGACCTGGAGAGCGCAGCAACGCTCGCGGAGCTGTCCGCGTCGCTTCAGGATCTCTCATGCACCGTCGAAACGTACCCCGGGATTTGCGACGCCTTGATCGATGTTAAGGCGCGCGTGAACAGCTTGCTCGCACAGCGAGAGACCGTTCTCGGGCCATTGCGTGTGGCCGAGCGCGCGGTGTGCGAGTGGTTCCGTGCCCCGCTAGAAACGTACATGACGATTGAGAGCGTGCTGAAGCAACGTGTCGTCGGGTACCAGGAGGTTCTCCGTCAAGAGAAGCACAAGGCGATCGTCGCGGCCGGGCAAGCTCCGACACCGACGGCCATGGCGCAGCTCACGGCACTCGCCGCTCCTCCGACCCCGGCTGCGATCTCGTTCCGCAAGACGTGGGAAGTGGAGATCACGGATCCGAATCTGGTGCCGCGGGAGTACCTGTTGATCGACACGTCGGCCTTGCGCAAGGTCTGCCAGGCGACCAAGGGGCAGATCCAGATCCCTGGCGTGCGTTTCGTTCAACGCGAGAGTGTGGCCGTAGGCGGATGACGTACGAGTACTTGTGCCGTGCCTGCAAGCACACGTGGGAAACCGACCAGAAGATCACAGAAGAGCCATCGAGGATCTGCCCTGCGTGCGGCAAGGCCGAGGCGACGCGCTTGATCTCGCAGAGCACGTTCATCTTGAACGGCGACAACTGGGCCAGCAAGAACGGATACTGATGAGGACAGAAAAAGAAATTCTCGCCGGCATCGAGGCGCAACGAGACCGTCAGCACTTCATGTTACTGCCGATCGAGATGCGCATGCGCAACACCTGTCGCTGCTGCGGGTGTCGGCTCATCGAGGACTTCACCCGGGCGCTCGCGTTCGTCACTGGACCCCTGAAGATGGGGCAGTGCCAGAAGTGCGGGTGGGTGGGGGAGAAGTGAAAAAAGTTCTCAGCTCGACCTCTTCACTCTGCCCACAGACTTGTCGTGGATCTTGCCGCACGAGCATCCGCCGTCCGGAGTGGGCGAGTGAAGCAGAACGGACTTGAGGCCGGCGGTCGAGTGGATGGCAGCCGCAGCCTCGGGGGTATCCACGGTGAGCAGAGACTCCGGGATCAAGATACCAATCGGGGCGGTGTCGGTCATGGTCATGGAAATAGACTCAACTGTCGGTCGGTTTTCAGAACACTCGGTAGTTTGCGAACGTAGTGGCGAACTGCGGCTCGGGCCGACTTTCTGGAGAGGCTTTCGCCGCGTGATTTTCCGATCACGCGCCAAGTCCATCGTTCATCGTTTCCGGACACCTCTACCGCCGCCCCGGTGCGCTCATCTTGAGAAATCTCAAGGAGCACGGTCCAGCGCCGAAGCGTGTTGTCACGCTTCACGCGATCCGCCAAAAAGAGAACCCGCAGCCCCCGTCGAAAGAGGCTGCGGGCGGGAGCGTGTGCTGGAGGCACTTGCTCGAAGGAGAAACGTAGCGGTCCCGACGTGATTTGTCCATCATCGACGCTTCTCTTTCGCCATCCGCATCCCCTTCTCGGTGAGCACCACGAGCACGGGTGGTCCCCCCTCGTACAGCGGCAACTCCTTGATGATGTCGTTCTTGATGAGCATCTCGACGAAGGTGTCGTAGCAACCGAGCTTCGAACGATCGGGCGCGTAGCAGTTTTTCTCGTGGTATCGCTTCACGTAGCGGCAGACTGCATAGGCATCCATCTTGGCCTCACATCGGCGAGAAGCCGCAGATCGTCCCGCACCAGCCGCTCTCGCACGTGGAGGGCCTACTGCACGCGCACTCGCGCTCGGAGGTCGCCACGAGCGCAGCCCGCTTCTCCACTTGGCGGCGACGACATCGTTCGATGATCTCTGGCCGATGGATCCTTGCGAGCTCAGCCTCAAGCACCGCGTCTGCGTCGATGCCGAGCGTCGAGGCCGCCGAGTAGATGGTCACCATGCAGCCAGCGATCTCTTGCTCGACCTCGCCGACCGGCCGAGCGAAGACGTAGTCGACCAGGCGGTGAAGTGTTGCGGCGTCCAGGCCGCAGGCTTGCGTCAACTCAAGGGCCTCCTCGGCGACGCGAAGAGCACGCTCGGGGACGTCCGTGGCAACGGCGTCGCCGAAGGTTGAGCGGACCCAGATGGCGATGCGGGATTGGTTCGAGGGTGTGATGATGGGCCGAGCGACGGAGGCGTTGTCGAGTTGTGGAATAGTCTCTCCTAATTTGATTCGTACCTCGACGATACAGAGCGTTTCATCAACCCGCGCGAGGCACTTGTAGAAACCGTCCCCGTGACTGTACATCGCGTCTCCGATGTACGTGATGCGCCCGTCTCTGTCGATAATTCCGTCGACGGGAATTTTCTCTGGGTAGCTCATCACAGTTCCTCCTCCGCGAAGTCGCCGCTCACAGCCGCCTTTCCTGCTTTCATCAAGCACTTCACGCATGCCCATTGGACGGCTGTGCCCGCCTTTTTGATCAACTCACTCGTTCGTTCTCCGTGTGCTGTGAGCGCACGGAAAGTCGACGTGATTTCCATGTCGGGCGGTTTGCCGCACGATAGACACACTGGCTCTGAATTGAAGACGCTCACGCCAGCCCCATTTTCTGCTTCCCGAAAATCCTGTCGTGTCCCTCACGATACTTCGGGGTCGCGACCTGCGCCGGCCCGCTACGCTCGGACTTGTAGACCGTCGTCACGTCGCGCCAACCGTCACTGTCCTCAGCTCCGACCTGGATGAGTTCGGCGCCTTCGGGGATCGGTTGGCCATCCTTCACTTCCATGAAGGTCCCGACCCCTAGGCCCCCGTCGTGTCGCCGGATCGCTGCGCCTCTACCTGGCTCGGTCTCAGACCCGAAACGTATCTGATCTTTCATCATCGCTCTGTGTCGCCTCCTCCCCGCAGACGCTTCGCGTTGTCCGCGATCATCATCGCGAAGTTCGCCACGTCGGCGGCCTCGTGAATGATGCGATCGGCCTCCGCTCTAGTGAGAGTGATTTGTCCCGACGAAGCCAGGATCGCCTTATTTAACTCCTCCGATTCTTCGGCGAGTCGACGAGACAGGTAGTCGAACCGACACCCGTCCCAGTGCCCCTTGTGGTCGTTCGCTCTGAGTTTCCCTTCCATTTCCTGAGCGAACCAAAGCACCTCGGCTCTAGGTGACGCGCTCGCCGCCCCTCGTTCCGGCTCGATCTCAGTCCCCAGGCGCATCTGGTCTTTCACGGTGTGTGCGTCCCTTCGACCTCGCGCTCCTCGCGTCCCCTGGTGCGCTTCTCCAGCCAGAGAAGCGCGGTTTCGAGGTGCGTGAGCGCGATGGCGTTCTCGCGGCAAGCGAACTTGCTGCCGTTCGCCTTCTGGTAGAACTCAAGGCGCCCGATGGCGGCCTGGAGGACACCCTCGACGAAGGCGCCGTTCGGCTCCTTGCGGTCTGAGCCTCGCCCGAGTGGGCCGTTCTGCCAACGGATGGCGATGCCCGTCGCGGCGGTCTCGCCGCCTCCCGGGTTGCCGACTGCGTCGATCTCGTGTCTCTCGTTGAGTTTCTGTTTCATCGGGGGCTCTTTCGTTTCGTAATCTTCTTCTTCTTCTCCAGCCTCGCGGCCTTCTTCAAGATTCGAGCCGCCAAGCGCTCGTACATTCCAGCGCGCTTCTGGAGGGCTTTCGCGGTGACGGGACGTTGTCGACGGAGACGTCGACGACCGCGCACACCGTCGCTTCCTGTGTACCCCACCGCGATCCGAGCCGTCGTCGTGCGACAGATTGTGTGTACCTTGATGCGCCTTCGCCGTAGCCCCGTGATGGCCTTCGCGCGAGCATCTTCGGGCACGTTCGGGTGGATCGACATGGCCGCCATCACGGCGGTCACGAGTTCCTTGACAGTTCGGTTGCGGTGATGCGCGCCGCCGTGCATCCGCTTCTTCCAGGAAGCAAGCAACAACGCCGGAGCGCGAAGGGCGATCTCTTCCAGCATCGTCCATGGCGCCGCATCGTTGCAGCAGATGGCTTCGAGCAAGGAGCACGTTTCGACGCCCTTGGCGGCGCTCGCGAAGACGACCTCGAGTTCCTCCTGGGTAGCCGTACCCGCGTAGACGCGGGACATGGCGGAGCCAGGGTACCGCTCGCTGCGCTCGTAGACCTCGCGGAAGATATCGAAGATCCGTACCCCGTGCGCCTTAGCGAGCGTCATCATGTCGACCCGGCGATCGGTCGTCGTGAACGCTTCGGCAAACTGCTCTCGATCATTGTCGCCGTTACGCGGCAACATGAGCGCCGCCTTGTCGAACTCGTCGCCCTTCGGCACCTTGCGCTCGAAGAAGAAGAACGTCGCGTTCTGCGCCTCGTAGCCTTCGAAGTAGCCGGCGCGGAGCATCGAGGTGCACCACTTCGTGCCGAGCCCGTAGTGGACGCTGGCGTTCTTGTTCTTGATGTGCCGGACGATGAGATCGGGCGAATCGTAGACCACGTCGGCCTCGACGGATCCTTCGATGCGGTAGAGCTTGACGCGCTTCCGGCGCCTACTGTCCTGCGCCCGCTTCATCTTGAACAGAAGCTCGCGAAGCTGCGCGAGATGTTGCGGCTTGTATGCGTAGATGTCGTGGTGCACGCGCTGGCTCTTTGAGCCACGTCGGTCCGGGTTCCCGTGCCACTGCCCCCTGAACTGATGAAAGAGATCGATGACGTCGGCGATCTCCGGAGCGAGCGCCTGGCTGGACGCCAGGACCTTCGTGCCCCAGTCGAGGTACTTGAGATTCGCGGACGGGTCGCGTGAAGCGAGTAGCCGGATCCCGTCGGCGTGATCGGGGTGCTTTTGCAAGACGAGATCGAGTCGTGTGCTCATGTCGGTAGTCCTTTACTTGCAACGCATCCCGGCTCGGTCGATGGCGTCCACAATTCTTCCAGCCTCATGCCGCAGCGCGAACGTGATGAACATGAGGGCGATGGTGATGGCGATGAGTGCGTCCTTCACGTCCCACACTCCGCAAGCACAGTCTGGATCCCGTCGAGCGTGCTCCCGCACGCAAGCCCACACTCGACGGCTTCTTCCGCCTCGTACCTGCCCGACTTCGGATCCAGCTCGTCCAGGAACACGCGGAGCCGCTTGCCTCCTTGGTGCTTCTTCAAGATGGCGGCGTTGAGAGAGCGCTCGACGCCGGCCATCCTCGCGAACACGTCTGGGAAGTCGCGTCGGATCTTGTTCCAGTACCCCGCGCCGCCCTTCACGCACCCGATGCAGTTGTTGTTCCGGTAGCCGAGCCGGTACATCATCGGGATCTCGATGCCGGCTTTCTGGAGAAGCGCGGCACAGTCGGCGTGCTTGAGGCCAGCCTCGATGAGCGGGAACCTCGCGTCGATCTCCGGGTTGTTCGCCCGGAAGCGATCAGCGCGCTGGGGCTCGTCCGCGGTGAACCCAAAAACGTGCACGTCATCGGGCCGTTCGAACCCCCTCCGCACGAGCTTCTTCAGCTCCGTCGTGCAGCGCGCTCCGGCCACCCCCACGAGCCAGCGAGTCTTTGCGAAGACCTCCCAGGTGTCTCGGTACTCGGAGGAGCGGAGTTTCAGGATGGGCTGCCCGTACCAACCCTCGCATTCCGAGAGGAAGCGAGCGTTGTCCGGGTGCTCGGAGCTGGATGTGTCGCAGTACGCGACGATCCGCTCCTCGTAGTCCCCCGCCTCAGTGAGCGCGACGGCCGAAGCCACCGAGGACGCGATCCCGGCCGACCACCAGCAGACTAGACGGGGCATGTTGATCCCTCATCACTACGCAGACAGATGAACTGGATGCGCTCCATGTGGGAGGCCCCTTTCGACGGTTTCGACGGTGAGAGACGGATGCTAATCCTGCGAGATGGCGCTCGTCAAGATATTGCAATACAACGCGCGCAGGCGCTAGAATACGCGCATGGCACACGACGAGGCCCTCAACGTCCGGGTTCCGCGGGATCTGAAGAGCGCTCTCGAACGCGAACGGAAGCGCATGAGCAAAGCGGCCGGCGCCGAGGTGAAGACCAGCGCGGTCATCCGCGTGATCCTCGAGCAAGCGTTGCGAGGCAAGCGGCGAGCTGCCGAGGCCGGCGCCCGAGCATGAACTCGCTCTTCATGAGTGGCATCGCCCAGATCAAGCTGGCGGCAGCGCTCGTAGCTGCTGCGTTTGTTGTGATCCCGTTCGGCGTCCGTGTTCTGGCGCCGATCGATTCTGCCCCCGCATCTTCGGCGAGTGCCGCCGCCCCTGCGCCCGCACCCTCAGCGAGCACCGTCGCCTCGAAACCACGTCCTCCGTTCAACGACTACGATCTCGCGAAACGGGATCGACAGATAGACTGGTGCGAGCACCACAAGGGCATCCCGACGATGACCTTCTGGCACGACCATTCGAACGTGTTGTGCCTTCGCTCCGAGTCGATCATCCCGTTGCCCGCAGGGGAGCCAGAATGAACCTCGCGACGGAGACCCTACCGGCACGTCCTGTTGTTCGCGGCTCCGATCGCCGCAGCCCCACCGCTGGCAATCGTGGCCAGGGGAGCAAGTGGCTGAAGCCCTCGACGCGCAGACGTATCTACGAACGTGACGAGTACAAATGTGTGTGGTGCTCCGCCCCGATCGTGTCGATCGCGAACCCGGCGCACCTGCCCGCAGGCACGCGCCAAGCAACCGTAGATCATGTCGTGCCGCGAATGCGTGGGGGCTCGAACCGCCCCAGCAACCTGATCACGTGTTGCGCTGGGTGCAACGCGAAGCGAGGCCATCGGAGTGTACCGGCGTTTGCGACGGTACTCTGCGCCAAGGGCGACGACCGCACTGAACACGTCGAGCGGATCGTGTGTCGTGTTCGCGCTCACGCGCGGCGCAAGTTGCCGGCCCGATCCGGCGACAGGGGGACCTTGGCGCGGTTTCTCGAACCGATGCCGGACATGGACGTTGTTGACAACGGTTAACAGGCGTTGTACCTCGGGGGAACATGGCGAATCAGGACAAGAAAGAACTCTGGGTCGGCTGGACGCATGATGCGATGAGCCGATACGTGATGCCCGACGACATCGACGACGTCGATGACCTCGTCGAGGACATGGTGGCTGCCGCGACCAAGTACGCCGACGCCATGGTCGATGAGTTCGAGGAGCGGTTCAGTGGCGGCACCAGGCGGAACCGGAAGAAGAAGAAAGACGACGACGATGACGACCCCGATCTCGACGACTGAAAGGCACCAAGATGGCAACTAAGAAAAAGGCCGTGAAGAAGACCGTGAAGAAGGCCGTGAAGGCCGTGAAGAAGACCGCGAAGGCCGTGAAGAAGACGGCCAAGCGCAAGTGCAGCGAGTGCGGGGAGCTTGGGCACAACGTGCGTAGCCACGGTCCGGGCAGCGCGTCGATATGAACGCACGCCAGAAGGCCAGAGACCTCATCGAGCTCGCGCTCGAAGAGAACGGCGACGACAAGGAGCGCATCGCTGCGGCGATGAAGGCTCTGCGGATCATCCGCAAGTACGACCTTCTCTCGAGTCCGCTCGATGGGCTCCTGTCGAGCGACAACGAGACCGTCAAGGCGGCGACGTCCATCTTCGAGAAGCTCACCGATCCGGATCTCGTGAACAGCGTGAAGAAGATCAGTGGCCGGATCAGCCAGGCGCGGCGTCGTAGGTAGTCGATGGCCTTGTGGCTCTTCTTGCCGATCGCTGTCCCGTTCGGCGTGTTGCTTGTGGTTCTCTATCGAAAGAGGAGAGGTGGCACTCGCTAGCCTCGACGTGCCCAGACCGTCGCGCCTTCCCACTCAACGCGCACGAGCAGGTGCGGCGGTCGTGACAGCCGCCACGAAGCGAAGAAGCCGACCGGCTCCTTCTTGCCGTCGGACCAGACCGCCACGAGGTTCGGGCGGGGGCCGAGCACGAACCGCCAGAAGGCCGCCCAGGCCGTCATTTTGAGGCCACCCTCTTCTTCGGGGGCGCGGCGTGGGTGACGGCGGCGAAGCGGTACTCCGCGATCGTCGCGTTGACTCCCTTGGCCCACGCGGCGATGCCTTCGAGAGGCTCTCGGTGGATGAAGTCGCGCTCGCCGCTCGGGCGAATCACGACCCAGATCCGGTCTGGGAGTCCGACGGGGGGTGAGGTACTCATGGTCGTACTGCTTTCTTGACTTATCGGTGATCTTTGGCGCGGCTCTTCTGGGCGTTTCGGGATTTCTGAGGCGCGAGCTGGTAACGGAACACCTGGAGCACGCCGTCCCCGGCGGGGCACATCGGGCACGTCGTCCGCTTGGCGGCCTCGGCGCGGGTGTCGGCGCTCGCGATGGCCCCGCAGGTCAGACACGCGGCGACGTGAATTGTTGTGGGGGGAGCGATCATCGCTTCTTCAGCTTCTTCTCGCCCTGCTCAAGTTGGGCCATGCCCATCTCGAGCGCTCGACGGTGCACGTCGGCGCGCGTGAGAGGGAAACTGTCCTTCGATATGCGCTCGGCGAGCTTGTCGATGCGTTCGAGCAGCGAGTCAGGGATCCGGATCGCTGCCTGGATACTTTCTTGGTCCGGCTTGTGGTTCTGTGCTTCTTGTTGAATGTGATCCAGCAGTTCTTTGGTTGGTCTGAACCATTCTCCGCGCACCCGTAGATGCGCGAAGCGTTCATGGATCTTGATTTCTGTCGATCGATTTCCGTGGACTGCTCCGATCAGTTTGGCTCCGAGCGCGCTCATTCTATTCGGGACACTGCGACTGTATCCGATTTTGATAAGACCGTTCTTTCGACGTTGTGCGAAGTAGACACTCATCGCTTCTCTTTCCGTGCCGCTAGTCGTTCTTCGGCCTTCAGCAACGCAGCGTGTAGGGTCCACGTGCTCAGCCCGAGCCCGTCGTGGGCCGCAACCTCTTCGAGCAGTACCTTTTGCGCGCCAGTGCAGCGCACGTTGAAGACTTCTTCCTTCGTGACCTTCGCGTTTTTCTTCGCGCGCGTCACAGCCGCCCCTCGTTGAGGTTGAGCACCTGGGCCATCTGCGCGTAGGCGTCCTGCATCGACTCGCCTTGGAAGAACGCTTGCACTCCCTCGGAGGTCGTTGCGAGGAGCTCGAATCGACCCGTGGGGCCGATCTTGGTGATGAACTCACCTGGGTGCGCCCGCATCCACTTGGTGAGGATACCGAGGGTACTGACGGTCGCAGTGTGGTGCGACGGCACGACCTCCACCGCTCTTTTCTGGAGGTAGAGCACGAGGCGGGTCGCGAGGTCGACGAAGACCTCCTCGGGTTCGTTTCCTATCTCCTCGGGCGCCGCGAGGATGACGTCGCGGAGACCGTTGGCGAGTTCGAGCATGAGGACGTTGGTATTCACTTGGTTTCTTTCTTTGACGTGTTCACGGTCTGAAGAGTTTTCTGGTTATTTTCGACCGGCTTGAGCGGCGAGCGACACTTTTCGCACGCTTGTCCGCCGAAGAGTGGCTTGAGATCCGAGCGCTTATGCCCGCAGAAGTCGCAGTGAAACTACCGCCCGACATCGGTCGGGCCAGACTGGCTAGGTTTTCAATCCCGCTGCACGGAGGGCGGTGCGTACCGCGTCAGGATAGCCGTCTGACGTCCAGCACAACGTATCGAGTGTCGCTCTCGCCGAGCGCTGCTTACCTTCATCCGCGGCTCTCGCTAGGTCCACTACAGCTCCCAGGCAGCGCTCGGCGTGCGATTCTGACCCCGACCAGCTCGGGGTGCTCACAGCCGCCCCCGCCCCTGGCGAATGCGCTCTGCCTCTAGGTAGAGCCCGAGATCCTCGGCCTGCTGGGCCGCCTCCTCACGAGTAAGAGGCTCGATCGGCCCCGCACTCCGTGCACGCTCGGTCTCGCGCACCTTCGCGGCGAGAATGCGCTCGCTCTCTTCGGCCGTACGCTGGACCACGGCCACGACCTTGCCTCCTATACCGCCCGAGGTGACGATGATCTTCAGCGCTGCGCGCCCGGCTCGCAGCGCTTCTTTTTCCGAATCGTACCCCCACACCGCCACCGGCATTGTGCGTGCATGGAGGTGGTTAATCACGTATCCGTATTTGTTGTCTGATGTCATGTTGCCTCCAAAGATTCGCTGCCGGCCGCCCGCATGATCGCCACGACGAGGACCCCGGCAACGAAGCCGCCAAGATGCGCCCCAAATGAGACGTTGCCCCCGCCCCCCGCGACGGCGTGGAAGATGTTGATCCCAACGAAGACGGCGACGAAGCCGAGCAGGCGGGGCCGGAGGGCTCCAGCGACGGCCAGGATCCCGAAGATGGCCCCCGAGGCGCCCACCAGGGGCTCGGTCGCCGTTGGGCTCACCAGGACGTGCATCAGGCCCCCGAGGGCGCCCGCGACGAGGTAGAGGCCCAGGAACGGGGACCCCCCGAGGGCTCCCTCGACGATGGCGCCAAAAAGGGCCAAGAAGGCCATGTTCCCGACGATGTGGGCCAGCCCCGCAGGGTCGTGGAGGAAGAGGCTCGTGAAGAGCGGACCGAGCGCGCCCGAGTGGACGAACTTGGCCGGGACCAGCCCGTGGGCGTAGCAGACCGCCTGGCCGCCGGCCCCCAGCTCGAAGAGGTAGGCGAGCAGGTTCGTGGCAACCAGGAGGAGGGTTACGACGGGGACGGAACGGCGGGGCATGAAGGATAGACGGAAGGTACCTGAAGGATATTCAGGTGTCATCTTTTTCGTATACAATCGGTGAATACCGGTGGAGCACCCCCGTCTGACCCCCAGAGAGCACGAGGCGCCAAGACAGGGAAACCTAGAGCGGCCTGCGCGAGGAGAATCTCCTCCAAAAGGAAGCGGTCGTAACGCCTCGTAGCTCTCTTCGAAAAGGACATCAGCCATGAAAATCGAACTCAAGAACGTGACCTACAACGCCCGCCTCTCCGAGGAGACGGCTGCCTTCGCCGCCACCGTCTACGTGGACGGGAAGCAGCGAGGCGAGGCCCGAAATGACGGCCACGGCGGGATGACGCTCGTCTACCCCCAGGCGCTCCACGATGAGATCGACGCCTACGCGAAGACGCTCCCAACGGTGGAAGCCTACGGCGAGCATCTTCAGCCCGACGGGGACATGGTGATCGGCGACATCCTCGCGGACTACCTCACCCGCAAGGATCTGAAGCGCCAGCTTGCGAAGAAGACCCTCTTCGTGCGCGAGGGCAAGCTCTACTCGATGAAGATGAAGGGGCTCCGCCCGAAAGGCGCCGGCGCGGTCGTGCTGAACGATCTGCCGTTCGACGAGGCCGTTGTCGTCTACGTGAAGCTCGCAGAGATGTCGGCCTGATCTGTCACCTTCAAGGCGTCCATCCATCATGAAAATCACCCTCGTCTCTCACCTCGACCACGGCCTCCACGAGTCTGTCTTCGCCCATGTCGCCGAGCGCTTCGCGGCTCGCGACTCGTTCTTCATCGAAACCTTCGAACTCCCGGAGGGGCTGCCATCTGTCCCCTGCGGGCTCCACGGCCCTGCCATGGGCGACGCTCCGGTGGGCGACGCTGAGGTCACGTTGGAGGCCCGTGGCACCCGTGCGGGGCCTTCTCGACTCTGCGCGAGGGCGCCCCGTGAGGTTCGGACCGTCACGGTCATCGCTGGGCCTCATGAGAACGACCCTTGCGTGCTCTACACGGCGTTCGGTGGCCCCTTGGCCCCCCGGGAGCCTTGGGACGAGAGCCTCACGCCCGAGCAGCGCGCCGAGAGCGAGGCGTTCTGGGCTACGCATGCGCTCTCGAAGGAGCAGCCGTGACGGAGCCTGTCCTGACGGTGACGGCAGACGAGAACGGGGTGGAGATCACCTGTGGGCATCAGCGAATCTTCCTGCCCCCTTCAGCGCTCGCAGCGACGTTGGCGGGGATAGGGGCGCCCTCGAAGGTCGATCAAGCGCTCCGGAAGCAAGCCATCGGCCGGATCTTGAACGTGCTCCGGAATCCGATCTCGCTCTTGAGCTCCCCGACACGCAAGGAGGCGCTTGAACTCGCCGCTCGGTTCGAGGTCACGGCGGCGGATCTTCTGGAGCGCGCCACTCAGCGCGCGAAGGACACCTGATGGACTGGGAATCCCATCGCATCCTGACCAGGACCGGGAAGTTTCGGGCGCTGGTCTTCTCGTTGACCCGTAGCTTCGTCGTGAAAGAGCCCCTGGGCCTCTATGCGTCGCGGGACACGACGTTCTACTCGATGACGAAGCTCGAATCGTGGATTCGGAAGCGAGGTTGGCGCCTTGAGAATGTGAGCCACTTCTCGTGAGTTCGAGAGTATCATCGGGCTCCGCGCCGCCCTGGCGTCACGATTCCCCCTCTCGTCCCACGCCGGGGCGGCGCGATTATCTCCAATGAACCCGATGGGTCCGCACAGTCACGAGATGGCCGCGCGAGCGCGCGCTCGCAGGGGGAAGCCTCGGGAGGTTGTTCTGCGACCGTCGATGCGTGAGGCCGTGCTTGAGGCGTATCGCCTCGCGACCGACATGGACACGCTGGGTGCGGGTCTGGACTTCATTCAGCGGCTCTGTGCGCTCGCGGCTGTCGATCTCTACGTGGTCGGAGAAGAGCAACCGATCCGAGTGTACGGGTTCACGGACGATCCGGATTGACCCTCGACGCGAGGTCGCGGTACTGGGCCGCCGCCACTCGTCCTCGGGCGAGCAGGGGGCACCGGCGCTTTCGAGCCCGGTGCCCTTCCTGGCCCCCTCAGCCCTCTTCCTGTACGCCGTAGAGCGGAGGGCCGCCCCATTGCATCAGCCCGTTCCACTCCTCGATGTTCCGACGAGACGTCGGCGTGTCCAGGAGCTTGTGCGGCTTGCCTCCCAGGAACTTCTTCGGCCAGCGCACGCTCGGCTCTCCGTCGATCCCATCGGATGCGAAGCCGTCGTGGTCATACAGCACTATCGGCGAGACGTCTCTCACGGTCGTTTCGCGGTGAGCGCCGCCCACTTCTCGCCTCGGTCCACGAAGATGTTCTTCCAGCGCGTCTCTTGGGCCTGACACGTCCGACCCGTTCCGTAGAGGACGATAGCCTGTGGCCACGAAGATTTTGGATCGAGGCCGTGGCAGTACCACCAGGCGCTCTTGAGCCGCTTGGCGGTGAGGGTCGCGCAGCGGGTCGTACTCTCGAGATCGAGCCCAGCCAACCCGAGCCACTGCCCCTCACTGAGGCTCTCTTGGTGGTGGCCCCCGAGGCAGATCGCCTGGCCACCGTCGCCCCGGTGTACCCCGGCCTGAACGAGCGGGCTGAAGCGAGACTCGCCCCAGAAAGTCACCACGATCGTCATCGCGAGCTGGTGGCGATGGGGCGCCTTCGCGACCTTGGACGCCTCGTCGATGGACTGGGCAATGAGTTGCATGCGAGCGCGAAACTCGGTTCCCGTCTCGCCCCATTTCGGGGAGGGGCCAGGCATCAGCGTGAGAATTGCCGCGAGAATGATCGATGTCATGTCGCGAAGCCTAGACTGCGACTACGATCATGGGGGAGGAAAAAACCGTGCCGGATTACATCACGATCCCGAAAAACGAGTACCAAGCGCTACTTCGTGAAGTGAAACGGGGCGCCGAGGTCTGCGAAGAGGTCTCGAACTTGAGATTCTTGCTCAAATCGATCTCGGGTCGCGTGAACATCGACAAGGTTGCCGCTATCGAGTTGCGTCGCACGATTGATTCCTGTGAGGACGTTTTGCGTCTTCGCGTCGAGCTCTTTGCGCTTGAGCGGAGACTCCGCGAGTTCGATCAAGAGTTGACGCCCGTGAGACCCCCCTCGCGGACGGACATTCGGGCGGCGTTCGAGAACAGTTCGGATTTTTTGGCGGGGAAGAAGAAGCCGCCGGGGGGTTAGCGCAGCCAGTTCGGTAGCTCTGGCAGCAGAGTGAGCGACGGTGCATCCCACGCGGGCACCACGCTCTCCTCCGAGAGTGGGCGGTACGTGCGGTGCGTGAACACCGTCTCGTCTTTCAGATCCGTGGCCTCCTCGATACCTTCGATGTTGGCGCAGTCCACGTCCTTGCCGAACAGGTCGCGCGCGGCGTACTCGCAGCCCTCGAAGATGTCCCAGTAGACGAACCCGTCGAATCCGAGCCGGCGCGCGACGGCCTGGACCGTCTTGGAGTCGAAGAACACGTAGGCGTCGGCGGCGATGCGATCCGCGACCTCGAACTTCTCGTCGGCGTACTCGAACTCGTCGCGCATGTCGCGAATGAGCGAGTCACTCATGTCGAACGAAAGCTCTCGATCGTCGGGATCGATCTCGCCCCCGTCCTCGTCGTACACAACGTAGCCGAACTCGCCCCCCGCGGCCTTGCCCATCATCCGGTTGTGCAGGTAGTTGAACACCTTGCGCACCTCGTCGTCAGCGATGCCGTCGGGCTCACCGTATCGAAGCGCGCGCATGATGTCACCGACGCTCGCCTGGTTGTAGTCGAGCGCCAGCGGGTTTTGAAAGTTCAGGTGGGCCGCGTGGATGGTAGACGTGTCGATGAAGTGGGCGTGGTTCAGCTCGCGCGACGACGCCCACGGGTCGGCCGGCACCGCTGACCAGATCATCGCCACCGGCAACGAATCGGTCCACGAGGTCGCACCGCGAACTCCGTGCTGCTCACGCTGCTGCGTGCCGCGGTAGACCAGCCTCGGTGCTTCGGCGAGCCGCTGTTGTCTCATTGGCGTTTCACCTGTCGTAGCTGGCGCTTCAGGTGGTTCACCTGTGAGGGCGGCATGTCGCGCACGTCCGGCCCGGAGTATCGGTAGCCCCGGTAGGAGCGGTGCCCCGGCCGAATCGGATCCCCGGTGTCGAACTCGATCCCCAGCTCGCCCTCGATCCATCCTGCCTCCCCGAACACTTCCCGGGCGTGGGCGTCGAGCGGGATCACGCGCAGGATGGTGAGCTTGTCGAACGAGGTGGCGGGGACGAACATCTCGCCGCCGTATCTCCCATGCACGCCAGGATCTTCGACCACAGACGGATCGACGTCGAACTCGACGACGAACGGCCGCCAGTAGTTGTAGCCGTTGACCCATCGTTCCACGTCCTGCCCGAGGTAGATGCCGGGGCGCCCTGAGCGATCGACGATGGCGATGGCGTTGTCCTCCGGCGCGAACCTGGGGTCGAGCCTGAACCTAGCTCGATCCGTCAGGTGATACCAGGGGTTCGGCTGATCGGCGGTCTCCTCTAGCGCGCGTGGTTCCGGCTCCTTGGGTTGGCGGTACACGGTGGCGTCCTCCTCAAGTTGTACCACTACGATGAGCGTCCCCCAGTAGGGGTCCGTCTCCCGGCGAACCTTGCGCACGATAAATCGCCCTGCCACGATCCGTTCGATGTCGCTGTACCGTAGCGCGCGCGTGCCCGCAGGAAAAGTGAAGAGCGCCTGGGTGTCGCCTTGCGCGCTCAGACGGAGCGCTTCGCTCTTCTCTGGGGTTGTTGCGGTAAGTGGGAGCGAGACGTGCTCCCCCGGCTTCGGGATCCTTTCGAGAGGTCGTCCGTGCCAGAGCGCCTTGCGGGAACGTGGAGAGCGCTGAAGCGCTTCAAGCAAGGCCCTGGCAGCAGTGAAGGCGTTAGGATCATCAGGGACGCGATAGCCGGGAATGGTAAGTATCTCGGCGCTCGCTCCGGTGATCGCGCTCGACCACTCGTGAGACGATCCCCAAAGATCCCACAATTCTTCAGAGGCTAGCACCCTTACACGTCCTTTTCCGTTCCAACCACCGCCGGCACCGTCTTCCACCCCTGCGTCACGGCAATCGCAGCTCGGTGCCAACCGTCGCCGATGTCGATCTCTCCGTCGATGATCACCACGATGATCGGCCCCACGATGCCATCGTTCCACTCTTGTTCGAGCCCGTCGAAGTAACTGTCGTCGCCGTCTTCGTCCCGGCGCTCTGCCCGTTCACCTTCGTACCAGCGGCGCCAATCAGATTTGAGGTGCAGCAGCTTCGAGATGGGCAGTTCGCGGAACTTCCACCTGAACATCTCCGGGGACAGACTGAGGCGCGTGTGCACATCCGAGAGCCCGCCTAGGTAGGGGGCGGTCTCGTTGATGTAGTCGAGGATCTCTTCTTGCGACCCGTACGGGCCGGTCAGCGCCGACGCCGCACCGGCCGACGGGCTTTTGGGCGGCGGGCCTCGCTCACACCCCTGCCCCGCGAGTCCCACACGAGCTCGCCGTCGCGCGTGATGATGCGGACGTGGTCGCCCTCGAAGTAGGGCGACTTGGAGAGCTTCCAGGCTTCGGAGCGGGCGGTGTCTTCGTCGTCGAATCCGAACGATTCCGTGATGCGGCCGTCGCTGTAGGCGCCTTGAATGACGTACTCGGGGTCTTCGACGGGGGTGGGGCCACGTCGGCTCTCGGACACGGCAGCAGTGCGGGAGGAGCGAGTCTTGTGAAGAGTCATAGCAAGCTCGGCGGCGACTCGCGCGCCGTGTTCCGACGGATCGCCCTTGTAGCCGCCGTGCCAGGACGGATCGACGGCTTCAGAGCCCGCGACGATCTTGGTGCCTTTCGACACGCTCCAGACGAAGCGCCCGTCGCCGACGGGCATGGTCTTCAGAAAATACCGTCCGACGGATGCGTGAAAGCCGTCGTCGTATCCGTTCGCAACCCATTTGACTTTCGTCGCGCCGGAGCGACTCGCTTCGCTCACGCCCCGTCGCCCCGCATGGCGACGTTGTTCGAGATCCAGAATCTCATCCGCAGTGGAAGCGGGCGTTCTGGACGCACCGAAGTAGGCCGCCGCCAGTTTTTTGTACTCCCTGGCGATTTCGACGGCGTCCGGGCGGCCGAGTTGTCCGAGGCGTTCGATGAGCAGGCGATCGAAGTCCTTGCGGTTCGAGACGATGATGTTGCCAGCGGTTGACGGATTGTGTAGGCGGCTCAGATCGCTCGCCGGGGTACGACTTCGCGGTGCCTCGCTCATGCGCCTACCTCGCAACCCCCCCTTGATCTCCAGGAGCTCGTCCGCCAGCCAGTCGCGCGACTCATCCAGCGCGCCCCGGAACCCCTTGAAGAACTCTTTGACGTCGTCGCGCGTCGTGCCGTCGACCCCGATCAGGTTCGCGATTTCGCGCGGGTCGAGCCCGCGCTTCGTGTCCTCTTCGAGCTGCTGGAGCATGTTCCTCGCGATCACGCGAGCGTCGCTCTTCGTTTCGAGCGGCAGCACCGTGGACGGATCCATGCGGCTGGCCTCGAGCATCTGCTCGCGGACCCAGCCCATGAAGTAGTCGTTCTCTATCTGGTCTTGGGCGTACTCTGAACCTGCGGCCTCGGCGTCGTGTTCTTGGGTCATCGGGGTCTCCTGAATCGGTGCGCCACCGCCCCACGCGCTCGGCGGCGTGACGGACAGCGGTTCGTTCTTGGGTCGGATCGCGTCTTCCTAGGTCAGCTCGGAGCGGATCCAGTGAGCGGGCACGCCTGAGAGCCACGCCTCTCCGCGGGGGCTCACGCGCACAAGCAGCTCGACGATCTTGTCGCCGATCTTGTCTGCGCGAGCGCGGAGCGCGTCCAGCTTGTCGCGATCCCCTTTCTTGAGCCACGACGACTGGTAGATGCTGCCGTATTTCCGACTGAGCTGGCGATCGTACTCGTTCGCGGCCTCGCCCGCCTTCGCGTAGGCCGCGTGCAGATCGTCCCAGCGCTTCTTGTCGCTCATCGGCGTCTCCTGACCGGTGCCCATCCGGAACCGCCCGGATCTCGCTCTGACTTGCCGACGAAGTAGAACGAAACCGCACCAGGCTCGTTGCTCTGGATCCTGATGAGCCCGTTCTCGATGAGGCTTTCGAGATCGCGGAAACCGATGCTCACATCTGTGGCCTCGACCGTGAGCATGTGGATGTCGCCACCCTCCGTCGGATCGTCGGGCCACACCTTGTGGTCGAGGAGCTTCGTCGGCGCGAGGCCGTCCATGAAGCGGCCGAGCCCCGAGAGGCGTGCCGGTAGCGGGTGGTACCCGCGGCCCCATGAGTTGTCTTGCTCGTCTCTCATCGTGTTCCCCTTGAGTCGTTCGCTTCTCATCGTGTTCTCCTTCACGGTCGTTTCGTCTGGGCTCGGCAGAACGTCAGTTTTACTTGTCATGAACGCCCGAATCTTCGGGTCTGTCAGGTTGATACCCTCGTCCGACATGGCGATCTTTCCAACCTTTTCAGCCTCGGCTGCGGTCAGCGGTCTCGGCGCGTCGTAGTCAGCAAACTCCGCCGTAGACTGGAGCGACTGGGTAATGGACTTGATAGAATCGTAGACTGCTCGGTGAAAGAGCCAACCGTCACTACCGCGCGGCAAACCTTCCGTCGCCCTTGCGTTATCGCGCGCAGCCCAAGCGACGGTGTCGGCAATCTCCTGAAAACGCAGGCTAGCTTCAGTCGTGTCGTCTGGGCTCGGCGTAGACGAGCGACGCTCGACGATCCAAAGCTCTTTGGCGGCGGCAGCTTTCGCAACCCTGTACTCACCCCCGTACACGAGCGTTGCCTGATTGCGAGGCTCGTAAGGGGCGTGTACGAGGTGAACGCTGCGCACGGGATGAGCCCATCCCGCCTTCGGAGCCAGTCTGCCGAGAAGGAAGGTCCACTTCCGTCCCGATCCCATCAGGATCTCCACCCGAGGGTACTGAGGATCGTGCCCTATGGGTGTCGCGCTGACGACGACGTGCGTTGCTCGACGGGCGGCCATTACTTCTTCCCGCCGACGAGCCTCTTCGCTCGACGACGCGCACTTGGCGCGCGCTCGGGGGGACGGTGGGCGCCACGGGAAAGAGTAGGTGCCCCGGCGCCGCCGGACTTGGGGCCGTACAGGCGAGAGATCCCGCGATCCCGATCGGATGGGAACGGGTACGGATCGCGCCCGCGGGTGTGGCCGTACAGACGATCTAGCGAACGCTCACGGTGGTCGTCGCCCGCCTCTGACGCCTTCCCTCTCGACGGCACGAACTGGACGGCGCCCCCCGTGCCGGCCGCCTGGCGAGCGTCGCTGTAGCTCTTGAAGGGGCCGGCGATGGGGCGGTCGCGGGTGTCGATGGCGATGTAGTCATTGACGGTGCGGCGCCCCCGGGGTGCTTCGGAGACCCCGCCGTCGCGCCGATACCACTCCTTCACGATCTCGATCGCTGAGCCGTACTTCATCCCTAGTTGTCCGGCCAGCAGGGTCGCGGCGCTGCTCGCGGCTGCGTCTTCGGACGGAAACCCTTTCTTCTGATTGGAGGGGCTCCCGAAGAAATGGTCGAGCCGACTGAACGCACGCTGTTTCTTGTCGTCCGAAATCCCGCGTGCGGCGACATGGTTGGCGCGCGGGGCCACGAACTGGCGAGGCGGGAGCTTCGGCTGCGGGTAGCGGCGGGCTTCGCCCACCCCCAGGTGCTTGCGGAGCTCTGCGTAGCTCTCCGGCGTCATCTTCTGAGGTTTCTTGCCGGAGCGCACCGCCTCGGCGTCGGCCACGAACTGTCGCAGTTCGAGGATCGTGCGATCCATCCACTTCTGCGCGCGGCCCCGAGCGCCTCCGGGCGCCATCTCCTGGCTCTCGAAGTCCGCGAGCACCCGCTGACCGCGCTCGATGTACCGATCGGCGTCCTCGGGCGAGATCATGCGGCGCTCTTCGCCTGGCACCCCGGGCGAGACGCCCGCGACGCCGTCCAGGATGATGCCCACCAGGGCGTTACGGACGGTGCCGAAGGCTCGCTCGTTGGCGTCGATGCCCTTCCACTGCTGTCGTTCTGGTCCTAGTTGCTTGCGTGTCATGGCTAAAACCTTTCAGATCCACTCGTAGCCGAGCGATGTCATGATCCCAGAGGCGAGGTCTCCGGCAAAATCGTCGCCGTTGTCCCACCTATCGGAGAGGTATTCGAGAAATTCGTAGATCGCCTTCTCGTTGTCTCTGAACCCACGCACGCTGGTGTTACGTCCCGTGCGCGCTCGCTCCGCCCTGAACTCTTCGAGACCGAAGGCTTCGGCGAGTTCGATCTCGGGTGGAGTGACTAGCTCCATCGAATACTTCTCACCCTTCGGCCAGTACGCCCGCCCAGAATGATCGGGATCGGGGCGCCGAATATCTCGCATGAACTGCTCGAACGGCGGGAGCTGGCCGTAGTTCATCGAGAACTCGCGCTCGTCCGTCTCGCGTGCACGCATAGGTGGCCTCGGCAGGGGCCGCCCCGTGTTCTCACGCGCCCGCGACGGGTTTGGAGAGGGGGCTTGTCGGCCCCGGGGTGCGGGCCGGGAGCCAAGTAGCCCCTCACCGATCTCTATGGCGTAGCCCGCCCCTGGCATCCCGAGAGAGCGAGCAAGACGGTCGGCGTCGGGGTCGGTCTGTCGGATGTTGGTCGTGACTTTCTTCACGACGCGCTCACCCTGCTCGCCGGCATCGCGCATCTTCGTGATGATGAAGGCTACGCTCGCCCCCTCGATGATCTCGATCCAGAGATCGCTGTCAGCGCGCTGTCCGAACAGCGCAACCCTGTCGGACCCGTAGAGCTTGCCTTGGGTCCAGTTTGTCGTTCCGTGTGCGGCCTCGTTGGCGTCGATGCCCGCGTTCATGCGCGGGCGGGGGGCCTGTCGGCCGTGGAGTGGAGTTCTTGCCATCGTCTCTTCCTTCTTGCGTACGTTCTCTGTCGGCACCGTCACGACGACTCCCGGGGCGAAGTGTTCGCCGGCATGTTCGGTGAGACGGATCTTGGTTGTCTTGCCGCTGACCTTCGTGACGACACCGTGCGCGCTGAATCGGTGTCCGCCCCACGTCCATTCGGCGGTTTACGGTGTCGTCTACGTTGGCCACCTTACTTACCGGCCCCTGCGCGTCGCGCTCGGAGTCAAAGTCGAAGTCTGGCATCGTGGTTCTCCTGTTCAGTCCGAGTAGATCATGCCGTCGTCGCCCACGTACAGGTACGTCTCGCCGTACGCATGGGCTGCGTCGGTGAGCCGCTCTGCTGTTGCCTCCGGCTCCCAGTCTCCGTCCCAGAACCCTGCGCCGTGGCCGCTCCGCGTGAGCCAGAAGTCGTGCCCCGCACGCCCCCAGCGACCGTACTGGTGCGTAGCCACGTCGGCCGATTCGATGAGGTGCGCGTTCTCGCGCGCGAAGCTCTCGACGTCCTTGCTCATCTTGTCTAGCGCCGAGGCGGCGACCTCGGCGTCGAGGAGATCGAGCGGCGTGTCGTCTTCGGCGGTCGAAGACCACAGCGCCGTTTCGACGTAGGCGTCGAACATCTCGTCGATGTCGCGCTTCGAGGGAGTGCTGCTCTCACGCGAGTGGTGGCGCCCCGGCAAGGGTCGCGCTGAGCTGGAGCGCCGCGCCTCGCTCACGCCGGAGCCCGGATAAGGTGGTGAGTAGTTGTATCCGGTCTCGAACTGCAAGTTCAGAACTTGGCTGACCAGGCGCCGCCCCTTGGTTCGGATCTTTTCCCACATCTCGCTCTGTCGCGCGGACCAGACGTCCCAGGAGATACGCCCCGCAGCGTAGTCGTCCGCGTTGCGAAGGATCCGATCTTGCCACTGCTGGGCGCCGCTCATCTTGGGTGCCTCGGAAGCGCGTCGCCCCGCGTAACCCCGACCTTGGACGCGGAGATTCCTCGGATCGACTCCTGTTACTGTTCGACCGCCGCTCCACTGTACCATCACCGATCCGTCTGGATCGAAACCCACGACGTGCCCCAACAGACCGGGGTTCGAGATCATCGCCACGTCCTGGCCGATGCGGAACCTTTCCGCCGGGTAGCCGGGAGCGATGTGGCGGCCCGCGTTCATGCGCGGCCGGGGGGCCTGTCGGCCATGCAGTGGAGTTTTTGCCATCGTCTTTTCCTTCTTGCGTACGTTCTCTGTCGGCACCGTCACGACGACTCCCGGGGCGAAGTGTTCGCCGGCATGTTCGGTGAGTCGGACCTTGGTTGTCTTGCCGCTGACCTTCGTGACGACACCGTGTGCGCTGAATCGGTGTCCGCCCCACGTCCATTCGGCGGTTACGGTGTCGTCTACGTTGGCCACCTTACTTACCGGCCCCTGCGCGTCGCGCGCGATCCGGGCCGCTGCATGGGGCGCCGTCGTGCCTCGTCGACCGTGCTTCTCTCCGCACCGATCTGATCGCTCACATCACGCGATAGCGCCGCGAACGCGAGCCCGGCCCAGTTGATGTCCGATCCATCGACCGGCGCCTCGCCGTACTCTTCCGAGTAGGCGTTGTGGTGATCCGAGCACATGAGAACCTGGAAGTTCGCATGCGTGTAGATGACCCAGTACGAGCTGTCGACCTCCTGGTGAAGCGCGTCGCCTTCGTCCATGCCCTCCGCGATGTGCTCGATGACCTGCTGGGCGAGGCTCCGGACGCCCTGGTAATACTCCGCGCGGAGCACGCGCATCGCGTCGTCGTGCTGCTCCTCGCTGATCCTGCCGTCGTTCCTGGGGTTCGCCCCGCCTGAACTGCCGCCTCGCCCCTTGGGGGCGCTCTGTCGTCTTGCGTGCATTTTGCTGGTCGCCATCTTCAGTTTCTCCTTCGTGCGTTTGTTCGTGGTGTCTCAAAAACTTCCGGCGTCTCGCCGCTCCTAGCGTCGATGTTCAGAGCGCGCCCGAGCTTCTCGACGAGAGCGCGCCCGCGTTTCGACGCTTGCTTGAGATGGGCCTCGTCCTCGATTTCGTCGATGCTCAGGAGACTGTCGATTTCGTCGTAGACCTCGTCATCTTCGGAACCGAGCGAGCTGGCTTCCAGGGCTTCGAATGCACGCCTGCGTCCACTCTCGTAGAGCTCCACGCGCCCCTTCAAGGATTGGCCCTCTCGGCTAAACGTCCCGCCACCGAGCACCGAGTCGAAGTAGTGCCAAGCGTCTTGCATGTGCGACCCTGCTCTCGTAGTCATCTTCAGTTTCTCCTTCGTGCGTTTGTTCGTCGTTCTTCGGTCCCGCCTGCCATCTTCTTACCCCAGATCGAAGCCCATCCGCTCGTCGAGCTGGTGATCTCGTTGTTCTTGCCCTTCGGCCACCAATCGATCCCCTGAGCGGCTTCCTCGACCGTGTCTTCCTCGATGTCCATCTCGCTCGCAACCGCTCGGATGGCGCTATTGGGGTCGACCGTCGCCTCGTCGGACGGCACGCTGCCGCCGGCTTCGGTCATCTCGTAGCCTTCCTTTTCGAGATCGTCCTCGACGCCTTTGAGCGTCTTCTCGGTCTCGACGTCGCCGTTGACGCCTACGGCGTCACCGAACTCGGCGACACCGACAAGCGTTTCCGGATCGTAGCCAGCCTCTTCGGCGTCGCCCGCGGCCCCGTCGCCGACGGTGCTCCATGCTTGCGCGGAGCTCTGATCGGCCATCTGCTCGACCATCTTCTCGAGGTTCTCTCGGATGTCGCTGTATCCAAGCACATCGTCGCGGAACACCTCGTCCTCGTCGGCGACGTAGTCGGGGAGGGTTGCGACCTTGTCGCTCCACCATTTCACCTCGTGGTCGGGAAGGTCTTCGGACCAGCCCGAGGGGCCTTCGTCTCCGCGGCCGTAGTCGAGGAGGGCCTCGGCGATGACGAGCGCGCGCTGTTCCGGCGTCATTTCCTCCTCGAACTGAAACTTCTGATCGCCGCTATCGAAACCGGAGGACCGGAGCGCGCTCTTCACGTCCTCGTTCTTCGGGTCGAGGTCAGCGAGATCGAACCACGCCTCCTTCGTCCAGAACGGGAAGCCGACGTCGGCCGCTTCCTTGTCGCCGACGTACTCGCGCACCGGCATGATCTTGAGCAGCTCGATATGATCCCCGTCGGCCGTCGCGATCGTGCCGCCGGACGCGCCGGGATCCATGTCCCCGCCGATCTGCGTCCAGGGCATCGTCGGGATTCGGACCTCGATCCGGTCGGGGACGTCCGGGAAGCCGGGGAGGCTCGGTTGTTTGCGACTCATCACTCTTCTTGTTGCCATTATGAAACCCTTCCTACTGCGTTGACGCTGATCTCGAACCGCTCGAAGACGCTAGCTTCGGGGTCCTCGTTGTACTGCTCGACGGCGTCGTCGCCGCCGTACCACTCGGCGCCCTCTTCGCTCCAGATGAGCACGTCGAGATCGGTTTCGCCGCGTGAGACGGCCATGCTGAGCGCGAAGCCAGCGGCCTCGTCGAAGGTCTTGAAGGTGCGCTCTTTGCCGCTCGCGTCATTGACTGCGTACTCGACGTCGGGGTGTGTTGCGGGGCGGGCCACTACTCGTCTCCTTCGTCGTCTTCATCTTCTTCTTCTTCTTCTTCGTCCGCGAACAACTCCTCGATCTCCTCCCACGCCGCCTCGGCGTCGTCTGCGGCCGAACTGCCACGACGCTCGTCGTACCAGTCGACCTCGACGATGCCGTCCGACCGCTCGAAGAGGATGATCGCCACGGTGTAGTCGAGCAGATCCTCCTCGTGAGCCGTGAGCGTGTCGCCTTCCTCCTTGGCGATCTCACGAATCCGATTGCGAGTAGCTGGATCGACATCGATGAAGCCGTACCAGCCGCCGCCTTCATCGTAGCTCTCCTCGCGGTCGGCACCGTCGTCGAGCGTCACCTTGTAGGCGTAGCTGTCGATGACCTTGATGAACTTACCCGGCCCATATGAACGAATCATTCTGTTCTCCATTCGATCCATGCTCGATCAAAGCCGAGCGGTAACTGTTCCGTCGAAACGCCTACCGTCTTGAGTACGGCGCGAAGCGCCTTCCACTCCCCGTCGATGATCTCGTCGAGGTACTCGTCCTCGGAGTCGCTCTCGATGCCCGGCATGCCGCCGCTCGTGAGCGTCTGCGGGATCTCTTCGATGAGCACCTCGGCCTCGGCGCGCACGCACACGAAACTGAACGCACCCTTCTTGTACTCGGCCAGGCGCTCCTCGAGTCCTTCGTGCTTCAGGTACGAAGTGTTCGCGTCCTGGTCGGGCTCGAAGATCACGCGGACGGAGTGCAGCTCCGCCGGCGGTTTCCGGGCAGGAGCCGCCACGACGCGACGTCGCTGCGGGGGGTCGATCATCTTGTGAGGAGAGTGTCCGCGCCTTCTCGGTGGCCGTCAAGTGTTGCGGGCGGATAACGAAAGGTGTACGAAGGGTGAATAGACGGCGATCTTATCCCGTCCCACTCGCCATGAACACTTTTCCGGCCCCAGTCGACGCCCCGGAGGGCGAGAGGCGATGGGTTCCTTGCGAGACGTGCGGCGAATCCACGCCCACGGTGGGCACCGGGCGCTGCAACGACTGCTGGGAGGTTGAGAGCCGACTGGTCGGCTACCTGACCCGCGGCGGCGACCGAGCGTGGCGTGTGCTGGCCGCCGTGTTGGCTGGTCGAGGCGAGCCTGCGATCGATCGCGACTTCGGCGTCGGCGTCCCGGGCCTCATCGCCGAGGAGTGCTACGCGCTGCGGGATCTTCTGCACGCCAAGAACTTAGCGTACGGGAACTCGGCGCTGGAGCCGCTCCGTATCATGTCGAAGGCCGATCCGGAGGAACAGATCCGCGTTCGTATCGACGATAAGTTGTCGCGTCTCGCGCGAGGTAGCGCTGCGGGCGAGGACGTGATTCTCGATCTGCTCGGGTACTTGATTTTGTTGCGCGTCGCGCAGCGGCTCAAACCGGGGGCACCGTGACGATCATCGACTGGCTCTCCGTCGCGATGATGGCGGTGTTGTTCGCGACGCGGTCTTTCGTCGACAGCGCCGCCGTTCGAGATTGCGCAAATCAACTGCGCCGAATCGCAGACGCCTCAGAGAACAGCGCGGCGGCGCAGCGAAGTGCTGACATCGCAGACTGGAACAGGGACAGGTTATGAACGAACCAATCCTCATACCGATCCCGATCCAGGTGCCGGCCCGCGACTGCGTCCTGGTTGACGGGCATCGCTACTGCCGAGAAGACGATCAGTTTGACCACAAGCGCTTGGGTGTAGCGCTGCTGCTCACCGCAGCGCTGCTCGTGTACGTCGCGCTTTTGTTCACGGTCGTGGGACACGTAGACGACAGGAACGGCAAAGGGAACGTGGCGCTCGTGATCGGTTTGCTCGTCCCGCTCGCGGTCTGCGGGTTGATCCTGGTGCTGCGGTGACCGACACGTACTTCGACGAGTGGCCAGAGACCTCGCCCATCGGCTGGTGGAACGAAGGGCGCAAGAAGCTCAACGTCATCATCCGTTCGGTGAACAAGTGGACGCTGGACGGCTGCCCTGAAGACCGTGTCGCGCGGCTGCTGCGTCAGATCGACATGGGGCTTCAGACCTTCGCGGCTCCGGGGTGCGGCGGGGACTGGGGTGATGATCTCCTCGAGATGCAATCCTACATCACCGGAAAGACCGGAGAGTTACCGTGAAACGATCCTACCGGAAGTTCGTCACGCGACTCGGCGCCGTCGGCCTGTTCAAAGGCGTCGAGGCGCGCTCGCTCGCGCTCCATGTCACGCTCCGAGAGCTCTACGAAGGCCCGGACCGCGCGCCATCGATCGTCGCCGCCAGGCGTGCCGTCTACCTGTGGCTCATGGAGGAGGGCAAAGGCATCAACGAGATCGCTCGGCTGTTCGATCGAGCGCCGAACGGCGTGTGGAAGATGACGCGGGAGAAGACGTGAGTCACACCTGCCACGCCCCCGGCTGCACCAAGCTCGTCCCGCCGCACATGCTCATGTGTCGCGCGCACTGGTTCGCGCTCCCGCCGAAGATCCGCTCCGCGATCTGGCGCGAGTACCGGCCGGGCCAGGAGAGCGACAAGAAACCCAGTCTTCGCTACATGGCCGTTCAGCAACTCGCGTGCGCGCACTCCGTCTTCAAGCCGCACGACGAGAAGGCCGTGACCGAGGCACTCCCGTATCTCGCCGAGGCGGTGCGCTACTCGAAGGAGGCGGTCAAGGCGGGGCTTGGCGACCCGCTCGAAAAACTTGTGCCGGCGGAGCGGCCGGTGCCGAAGGGGGCGCAATGAAGGAATTTTTCGCCTGGTATCTCTACCGCTGGCTCGGTATCGGCGAGAAGCCTCCGCACTACTGCCGGCACTGCGGGCACCACGAAGATTCCCATTCGGTGTGCTCGCCGATCGGTTGCATGCGGTGCGGGTGCCACCAGCGGCCGAGCGACGTGGCGCGCACCGGGGTGAGGGGCTGATGGCGATCACGGTCGAACACGCGCGGCTCATCCTCCAGATCGAGTCCACGCTCATGGGAGAAGGGGGCGAGGCGTTCGCCGAAGCTCTCCTCGACCTCGTGAGCCACCGGATGGGCACGGCTGGCGTAGAGGTGATGCAGGAGATCAGAGAGCGGGTAGATCCCCTCCTCGAAACCCAACGGACCATCGGGGAGGTGATGGGTATCCTCGACGTCGCGACGAAGGTCGCACGGATCAGTAAGAAGTACGTCGAGTCTGGGGATACCGAGCTGGCCCAGGTATTCGCACTCTTCGGGGAAAGGCTCTCCCAATTCGCAAAGAAGAAGGGGCAGCCCATCATGGAAAAAGCGAAGACGATGCGAACCGAGAACGCGAGGAGAAACTGATGCCGAAGAAAGAGGCGCGCGCCCTGGCGGACGTGTCGGTCGCCAAGCCCTCGCTCAAGTGGGTCGGAGGGAAAACCGTCCTCCTCCCCGAAATCCTTCCGCGCCTCCCTGCGAAGATCAAGACGTACTACGAGCCGTTCGTCGGCGGCGGCGCCGTCTTTTTCGCGCTCGCGGCGGAGGAGAGGTTTGATCACGCGATGCTCTCAGATGCGAACGCGGAGCTAGTGAACGTCTACGATGTGATCCAGACGGCGCCCGAACGACTCATGGATCTGCTGCGGACCCTTCGCGTGACCGAGGAGGAGTTCGCTCGCATTCGAGCGGACGATTCCGAGAAACACACGCGAGTGTACCGAGCGGCCCGCACCATCTACCTGAACAAGACGTGTTTCAACGGGCTCTACCGCGTGAACAAGTCTGGCAAGTTCAACACGCCGTGGGGCAAGCGCGAGAGCGCGACGCTGTTTGTGGAGGAGAACATCCGCGCGTGCGCGCGGGCGTTCGAGTGCGCGAGCCTCAACACTTGCGACTTCGAGGTCTCGGCGAGCGGCGCGAAGCGAGGCGACGCGGTCTATTTCGACTCGCCGTACGTCCCCGTCTCGGAGACCGCGAACTTCACCGGCTACACCGCTGGTGGCTTCGGCGAGATCGATCAGATCCGTCTCCGTGACCTGGCGATGACGCTCGACGCCAGGGGCGTGCACGTGCTGCTGTCGAACGCCGACACGCCGCTCGTGCGCGAACTCTACAGTGGGTTTCTGGTCGAGTCAGTCCAGGCGCCTCGCCGCGTGAACTCGAAGGGCGGCAAGCGCGGGAACGTGGGCGAGCTGCTCATCTCTGGGAGGAGCGCGAAGTGAAGCGCCGAACCCCGTGGATCACTGTCCAGATGCAGGTTGCCTTCGAAGAATCGGAGATGGAGGTGCTCGTGCGCGATTCGAGGATCGGAGAGGCCAGACGCGAGAAGCGCGAGATCATGATGCCCGTGTTTCGCCTGCCAGACGGGACGGAGTTCACTGGTCGTCGCGCCGGGGAGACGCTTCGAGCCAGGATCATTCGTGCCGCCAGAGAGACGGACAGAAATAAGAACACATGATGAACTACTTGTACTGGTACTGGTTTGCCGCGATCCCCGTTGCGCTTTACATCGGTTACAAGAACGGGTGGGCGGCGGGCCGCGACGCCGAGCGTGACCGCGTGAACTACGGCATGAACCTCGTGTTCGACTACCTGTTGAGCAAGACGCTCTACCTATTGGACGGCTGGGTCAATGAAAAGCTCACGGAGGACAGACTCCTCGCTGGGATCAAGGAGTACGCCGAAGAGAAGAAGGCGAAGCGCACCGAGCAGGACCAGGCGTTCATGGAGCGGCTCAGCCGCCATCGTGAAGGCGGAGACGGCTCATGAGTCGGCACAACCCAAGCAGCCGCGGACACCACGTCAAGTTCGTCCCCGACTGGGGCGGCTACTACTTCCTGAGCTGGACCTTCGATCACTACTACCCGGGAAGCCGTCTCCGGTATCCGTCCATCCGCACGCGCCAGACCGACCGCAAGGGTGCCGAGCGCTTCGCGAAGAAGTGGAAGATCGAAATCGAGAACGACCCGCAGAAAATCACGTCTACCAGAATTAAGGTGTCACGATGAAGCACGGATGCACCCCAAACATTTGGAGGCCCGAACACCTATGATTCTTCTAGTAGAGCTACACGACCGTCCCGGTTCCTTGTGCCGGTTTCTCGAAACCCTGACCCACGTAAACTTGGCTCGCATCGAGTCGCGGCCGGTAATCGGGCACCCCGGAACAGCATTTTTTCTGCTCGATGCAGAGACGGATTCCGTGGAGGTATTGAGTACCGCTGAATGGGCTGCGGAACAAATCCAGCGTCTCGATGCATGGCCCGATACATCGAGCGGCTGGGTCGTCCCGATGGCTCCACAGACTGAGGCTCGGCAATGAAGCACGGATGCACGGCAGACCCGATAGAGCGGGACACGGGACTTCTGTTTCTTGGAAGGAGCGAACACCTATGAACGGCAACGAATTGATCTGGTCGCTGCACGGCATGAATCCCGAGACTGACAAGCCGTGTACGCCTCGCTGTGACAGGGAATATTGCGCCGGTTGCGCGATGGCTGAGTGTCCGCAGGGCGAGCCTCTGCACCGTCACCACGACGGCTGCCCGGCGTGTTGGAGTGAAGCTCAACTATCTGGAGAGCGATGATGAAGCACGGATGCACGGCAGTCTTTTGGAGGCCCGCTCACCTATGAAGCTCACTCTCTGGCGTGCCGCCCCGGACGACTATGTTCCTGATGCGGCCTCATTTGCTCGCCGCAGAGCGGATGCGGAGGCGTACCTGGA
>Ga0315288_10000166_pt1 | contig 75686 bp, 57 predicted proteins | sample YL17G11_20_MG_FD_203454 | JGI IMG/M metagenome (GOLD analysis project Ga0315288, IMG submission 203454) | Sediment microbial communities from Yellowstone Lake, YNP, Wyoming, USA - YL17G11_20 | ecosystem: Environmental > Aquatic > Freshwater > Lake > Sediment | place: USA: Wyoming | collected... | reverse complement strand
GTTGTGTATCTGAAAACGACGTTTGGATAGGCGGCGCGGACGGAAGGATAATGCATTTCACGGGTTTCGAATAAAATGAACCGAGAAGGCCGGAGGCGAACGAAATGCAGCTAGAAAAATTATTACTTAGTATGCTGGCGATTAGTTTTAGCGTTAGTTACGCCGGCGTCCTTTATGTCGAGATTCCCGAGGAAATGCCCCCGACCGCGGTTACGAATCCTACGGCCGCGGATAGAGGTCAGTTATTAAGCATTAGTCGCGAAGCGCTTTCGGAATTAGATAACCGCTACGCCGAGAGGGTTATTATTTTTACTAAAAATGGCGAACGAATTATAGGCGGCGGAAACGATACCGACGGCGGACCCAAGTTCGGGCACATGCTATTTCAACGGGGTATAGGGGATTGGGAAGATAAAACGTGGGACGACGCGTTATGGCACCTGAACCAAGCGGGCGGCGGCGCGTACGATATCGCCCGTAACGACGTCTTCGGTCCGCCGTTTACGCATACTGAAAACGAATACCGTACCGTTACCGTCGATTTAGACTCGACATGGCCGGCCGATTTTACCTATTACGCCGATTTGGAGACTATAGTCCTTAGATATTGGCGGGTAGGACCTAACCAAAACGAAGTACGTGCCGACACCGACCGTGCGATATTCACCAAGGCTATGTTATACGCCTTCCGACACGAATGGCCGGCGACGTACGACCACTTCGGCGGCGCGACCATAAACGCGGCGTGGGTGGAGATACAGAACCGCATCGCCGCTGCCGGCGACGAGACCCACTTCAACGACTTGGACCATTACGAGAAACTCCCCGAAGAGGTATATTACCAACGCCCTTATTATGTCTACTACGACGACTTCAACTCCTACGAGTTCTCGACGCGCCTGGGATGGTTCGACTCGCCGTATTCGACGGTCAACGCCGGAATAAGGGATATACGGTACGGCGCCGCGGGTTATTGCTGGTGGAAGCTGCTCGCGAAACACGACGACTTCATCAAGAACTTCAACGGCGAGCTCGCGAAGACCTGGAACGTGACGTGGCCCGAGAAGCCGACGTTCCAGCACCTGTACTTATGCGCCGAGAACGCCTGGGGCGGCGGCCAGATCGAGAACGAGACCTTTCACGACTGGTTCGTCGGCCAACCGATTTTGAACGTAACCAGTTGGGCCGAGAACGTCTGCGCCGTAGGTTGTTATAAAAATAAAGCCAAAATATTTAATTACCGCCGCGACAATTTTTGGTCGGGCGGGCAATGGCAGGAAACCGAGGAACCTAATAACTGCGATAATCCGGGTTGTTTCGTTCGGGTCACGAAGACCCGATGGAACGGCTTAAGCGTATCGCATGATTTCGCCAATCTGGATGATGGTTTCGCCGAATGGTCTATGCCGATGGTTGACGACGAGGGGCGCCTTGCCGTTGGCGCCGAACACTACGTCAATAACGAGCCTTTTATCGGCTCGACGACGTTCGCCATAGATAGCACCACGGCGTACGAAACGGATGAGATATTCGGTATCGTGGCGGATGCGGTAGATGGCGAAGGGACCGTGCATGTATCTAAAAATGGTGTGGTCTTGGGTGAATACCCCGTAGAAAAATACGTATATAAAATACCGAACCAGGGCGGCGATATCGGCGCGGGTGCCGGCGAGTACTCGATATGGTACGAACCCGGCGGCTTAAAAGGCCAGAATAACCCGAATATAGCCGTAATTCAAAAAGACGGCGGCTGCTATTTCGACGCCCGTAATTACCTCCAAGACTTGGACCCCGCCGCCGACCTTAACGGCAACGGCATCCCGGACGACGACGAGCAAGCGCTCGCCGAGAAGTTCGTTCCGGAAATAGTTATGCACGCCGGCAACGAAATGATTCCCACCAACGTGGGTATTTACGTTGACCCGGGGAGGGGGCCTTTGGAAGAATTAATAGTCGATCAGGCGGGCCGGCTTATTGCCCGTAATACGTGGTGGCCTACGCCCGAACATACAATGCAAGATATTTTCGCGGAAACCAAGCCGTGGCCGGCTGGTTTACAACCCGACGGGTTTATCCACACGTGGTTTTTAGTTTTCGGTCCGGACGCGGACGAAATAACCGTACAGTATTGGCACGATAATTATTCGTATATTATAGGCCAGGGGTTATACACTGGCGCCACTGTTTATTATAATATTTTTAAAGAAGCCGGCCACGCCGTAATCCAGTATTGGTTCTTTTACCCGTTCAACGATTGGGGCGATGACCACGAAGGTGATTGGGAGCATATCAACGTAAAACTGAATTCCGCGGATTTAGCGCGTTCGGGCGTTGACGAGGTATTATATTATTTCCATAGGCAATTTAAAACCCTCGACGGCGCTGACGTCGATTACGCGCCCGGAACGGAAACTCACGCTCAAGTTTTCGTCGGCGGTCAGTTCCCACCGAGCCCCGTAGGCCGTGGGGATTGTTCGGGCGGTAGCTACTGGCGTTCAGGTATTATAAACGACGTTTGGGGTTTAGTTGACGAGCATATTACGGAAGGTACTCGCGTTAGGTGGAGTTGGTTTACGAATCCCGACCACCATCTCGAGCGCCTCGTACGAAACGATAAGGGTAATAACCTCTGGTGGTCCGAATTCCCGAGCCACTGGGGTAGGATGGGTGCCATGTTAGCTGAAGATTGGTCCGAAGGTGTCCGGATGGATGCTCCGCCGAGCCCGCTTAACCACGAGTGTTTCGAAGTTTATAGGCACCCGGATTATACAGAGTATTACTTAGGTCTTCTCGCTGAGTTAAATCCAAACCCCAGCGCAACTCCTCCCGGCCCCGTTTCCGTAGCCGCTCTCCCTCCAACCGTTTCTCCCCTTAACAACGCCTCCGCCCGAGCCGGTGGCGCCGTCTCGCCTTTCGATTCGGTTAGTACGTCGCCTTTCCCGGGGATTTCGGCCCAAGACCCTTCGGCCGTAACGCCCCCCCTCGCCGGCGGCGAATTACCGTCGGGGCTCCGACCGCCCGCGGCGTTGAGTTGTTCCCCTAACCCCGTCAAAGCCGCGGCGACGATACGTTTCTCGCTTGAAAAAGAGGCGTATGTAAAAGTCGCTGTTTACGACCTAGCCGGGCGCCGCGTCGCGACCCTCGCGGAAGGAAATTTCCCGCCGGGGGAACACTCGATTTCGTGGTCGCCCGGCGGTTTGATGCCCGGCGTCTACATCTACCAACTCCGCGCCGGCGATAAAGCCGTAACGCGGCGGGTGGTCGTAGCGCCGTGATATATTCTCCCCCAAATAAAACGCCGCCCCGAGCCGGGGCGGTTTTTCTTTTCCACCGCCCGTCCTCCCCCGCCGCCGCCTTGCGGCCGGCCCCCAAATATGGTAGATTTACGGCCATGAGGTGGCCTTTCCCCTTCCCCCGGCTCGGCCGGACGTACCGCCACGTCGTCCGCTTCCGCCAGGTCCTGGACATCTTGGTGACCGAGGGCTTCGGCTTCGTCGTCGTCCGGATGAACCTCCAGCCCCTCATCCACTGGCCCGCCCGCCTCCGCCGCTACCTCACCGCCTCGCCGACGCCCCTCACCCTGCCCGCCCAGCTCCGCCGCGTCGTGGAGGAGCTCGGCCCCACGTACATCAAGCTCGGCCAGATGCTGGCCAGCCGGCCGGACCTTCTCCCGGTCGCGTACCTCCGGGAGTTCTCCCAGCTTCAGGACCGCGTCGCGCCGCTCCCCTTCGCGCGCATCCGGCCGGTGCTGGAGCAGGAGCTGGGCAAGCCGGTGGAGGACGCCTTCGCGAGCTTTGACGTCGAGCCGCTGGCCTCGGCGTCGCTGGCCCAGGTCTACGCCGCGACCCTCCCCTCCGGCGAGGAGGTCGTCGTCAAGGTCCAGCGCCCGGGCGTCCGGGACCTCGTCCGCACGGATTTGGAAATATTGGAGCAGTGGGCGGGCGTCCTGGTGGAGCGCTTTCCGGCCCTCAAGCCGCTGGATATCCAGCCCATCGTCGAGGAGTTCTCGCTGGCCATCAAGCGCGAGCTGGACTTCTCGAGCGAGGCCGGCAACACCGACCGCCTCCGCCGCAACCTGGAGGGGATGGAGGGGGTCCGCGTCCCGCGCGTCTTCTGGGACTACACCACCGACCGCCTCCTGGTCCAGGAGCGCCTGCGGGGCATCCGCGCCGACGACGTCGCGGCGCTGGACGCCGAGGGCGTCAACCGCGAGGATGTGGCCCGGCGCCTGGTCGCGTGTTTCATGAAGCAGGTTTTCGAGGACGGCTTCTACCACGCCGACCCCCACCCGGGCAACGTCCTCGTCGCGGACGACGGCGTCTTGCAGCTCGTGGACGTCGGCGCCACCGGCTACCTCACGCGGGAGAGTCTGCAGGCGCTGGGCGGAATCCTGGTGGCCTTCCACCGCGGCGACTACGACCGCGTCGCGGTGGAGTTGGTGCGCCTCGGCGCCACCGACGAGCTGACCGACATGGCGCGTTTCAAGAACGACGCCGCGGCGGTCGTGGGACGCTACTACGCCATGCCGCTGCGCTATATGCGGCTCGGGACGATGTTCGAGGAGATACTGGTCCTCGCGCGCCGCAACGGCGTCCGCCTCCCTGCCGAGCTTGCCCTCCTGGTCAAGACCGTAATGCTGGTGGAGAGTCTGGCGCGTACGCTGGACGCCGACCTCCGCTTCCTCGAAATCGGCGAACCCTATGCCCGCCGGCTCCTGCAGCGCCGCTACTCGCCGGGGGAGCTCGTGCACGACCTCGGCGCCGCCCTACAGGACGCGAACTACTACCTTAAGGAAGTGCCGCGCGACATCAGCGTCCTCCTCAAGCGGTTCATGCGCGGCGCGGTGCGCGTGGAGCTGGAGCACCGGGGTTTGCCCGGTGCCATCCAGGAGATTGACCGCTCCTCCAACCGTTTGTCGTTTGCGCTCATCGTCGCGGCCATCATCGTGAGCTCGGCGGTCATCCTGGTGGCGGGCATCGGGCCTCGTATCCTGGGGTACTCGGCGCTGGGGATAGTCGGCTTCCTGGTGGCGGGGCTTCTCGGCCTGTGGCTCGTCTTCGCCATCCTCCGCTCGGGACGGCTGTAGGTGGGCGCGGCGCGGTCGGATGGGCGCGGGAGTTGGGCCTGGGCCGCGGCGGCGGGCGTCGTCTTCGCGCTCGCGTTTTTCCTGGCGCCGTTCGTCGGGCCGCTGGCCGCGCTCCTGAAGTTCTTCGCCCGCGAAAGCCACCCCTTCATCCACTACTTCTACCGCGGCCGCGAGAACCTCTACCTCCCCGATTGGGGCGTCCGCGTCGCGTTATTCCTTTACCCCGCGGCGTTTTGCTTCGCCCTCGCCGGCGCCTCGTCCCTCGCCCGGCTCCGGTGGCGGGTCCCCGCCGCGTGGTTCGCGGGGCGGCGCAGGTACGCGTGGCTCTACGGCGCCGGCCTCGCGCTCTTGCTCGCGACGGCGTGGTTCGTCTTCGGCGGCGTCCCCCACGAGTTCGACGAGACGGCCTACATCCTACAGGCGCGCATCTTCGCGCACGGCCGGCTGTGGGCGGACCGGCCCGCGTGCGACCGCGTCTGGGAGGACGAGGGCCAGGAGCTCAACAACTTCTTCGTCGGCCTGTCGCGCCTCGAGGTCCTGAACGGCGACAAGTGGTTCACCATCTACTCGCCCCTTCACCCTTTGCTGCTGGCCTTCGGGTTTCTCGCCCGGGCGCCGTGGGTGGTGAACCCCGTCTGCGCGGCGGCGGCGCCGGCGTTGCTGGTCGCGCTCGCGGCGGCGATGGCCGGCCCGCGCGTCGTCCCCTGGGCCGCGGCCCTCGCCCTCACCTCGCCGTTCTGGCTCTTCAACGGCGCGTCGTTCATGTCGGAAGGGACGTGGCTGCCGCTCTTCGTCCTCTTCCTGCTGCTGACGTGGCGGGCGTTCGAGCGTCCCTCGCGGGGCGGCTTCTTCGCCGCGGGCGTCGTCCTGGGCCTCGCGGTCCTGGACCGGGAGTGGGCGACGTTCGTCTCCGCGCTGCCGTTCCTGGCCTACGCCGGCTACCTGCTTTTGCGGAAGCGGGACCGGCGGCCCGAGGTCCTGTTCCTGGCGCTGGGGGCGTTGCCCTTCGTCGTCGTGTATTACCTGTATAACGTCGCGCTCACCGGCGACCCGTTCAAGTTTATCCGCGGCTTCAGCCGCCAGCAGCACTTCGGCTTCGACGAGGCCCACACGCCCGCGGTGGCGGTGGATTGGATTTTCCGCAACCTTTACACGCTTTCGTCGGATATGTTCGGATGGCCGCTGTTTTGCCTGGTGCCGCTCGCGCTCTACGCCGTGGTCGTGCGGCCGCTGCCGTTGTTCGCGAAGCTCTTCTACGCCGGGTGGGCGGCGGTCTTCGCCGGCAACCTCTTCATTGAGAACGCCGGCATTATCTACGGCCCGCGGTATTACATGGGTCTTTTCCCGGGCGCCGTAGTCCTGACCGCGCACCTGGCGTCGTCGCTGCCGGCGTGGCTTGCGCGCCGGCGGCCGTTCGCGGCGGCGGGCGCGGGCGCCGCCTCTTCGTTCGTAAAGCTTTTTTTCGCCGCTCTGGTTATGATAAACTTGGCGTGCTACCTGCCCTTCGGCGTCCGGAAACACCACGGCTATCCCTTCAAGTACAAGCCGTGGGTGACGCCGCGGTTGGCGCAGGCGCTCGCGGCCGCGAACCCCGGGCCGTTCCTCGTGTTCGTGAAACCGCGCGAGATATTCCGCGGGCCCATGCCCAACGACCCGGCGCTCGACGCCCCGATAATCTACGCCCGCGACCAGGCATGGCGGGACGTAGAAGTGATGAAGATGTTCCCCGGGCGCCGCTACTTCGTGTGCGACTACGGCGACCTCACGGGCCCCGAGACGATAATGGAAGTTACGCCGCCGTGGGAAAAGAAATGAAGCGCCGTCACCTTCGGTTGATACTCGGCCTTTGCCTGGCCGCGGCCATATTGACCGTCCCGGCCTGCCGCCGACGGGAAGCGCCCCGTACGGCGCCGCCGCTGACGGCGGAAGGAAAGGAAAAAGAAGTGACCCCCGACCGGACCGGAAAAGAAGAGCCGCTGACCGCCGACGAGCAGGCGCTCCTCGACGTCGCGCGTGCGACCCTCAAGCTCGCCGTGGGGGAGGGCAAGACCTACGAGCCGCCGCGCCCCGCCGCCGCCGGCCTGTTGGAAGAGCGCGGCGTCTTCGTCACGCTCACCGAACGCGGCGAACTCCGCGGCTGCATCGGCTACGTATTGCCGACGCGGCCGCTCTACCTCGCCGTGCGCGACATGGCGATAAACGCGGCGCTGCGGGACCCGCGGTTCATGCCCGTCACCGCCGCCGAACTGCCGGCGATAGACATCGAGATATCCATTATGACGCCGCTCCAGCCGGTCGCGGACCCGGCGGAGGTCGTGGTGGGGAAAGACGGCCTGATGATAGAAGCCGGGGGCCGCAGCGGCCTCCTGCTTCCCCAGGTGGCGCCGGAGCAGGGTTGGGACCGCCAGCAACTCCTGGACGGCGTGTGCCGCAAGGCCGGCCTGCCCCGCGGCGCCTACGCCCAACCCGGCGCCAGGCTTTATAAGTTCCAGGCCCATATCTTCGGCGGGCCTTACGCCGAAAGAAGGGTGTAAGGGGATAAGTTTGGGATAAGGCGGCGGAAATGAGACGCGCGTTAATAACGGTCCTCGTTGCGGCCGCCGGCGCGGCTTGTGCCGGCACGGTAAAATACTACTTTTTGCTTTCGGGGGATAAAAAAGTTGCCGCCGAAGAAGCCGCGGATGTCCCTCATCGCGAGGAAATTTACGACGAAAACAATAGGCGGTTGTCCGAAAGCTATTACGGCGAAGGGGGGAAGGCCGCGGCCGACGCCCGAGGCGTGCACCGTTACGAATGGGAATACGATGCGCGGGGCAAGCCGGTGGCGGAGGAGTATTTCGGCGCAAACGACGAACCGATAGCGGTGCCGGGCGCGGGCAATATCCATCGTCGGGAATGGGCTCACGCTAAAGGGAAGTGGAAATTGCCCCTTCGTTTTTTTGGCCCCGCCGGCGAACCGGCGGTCGACGAGTCGGGCGTCCACCAATATATTTACACTTTCGATGATAACGGGAATTTAACTTCCGAACGTCGTTTCGGGGTGCGGGGTGAACCCGCGTCTTTGGGCGACGGGATATATAAATTCGTATGGACTTACGACGCCCGTGGCAACGAGACGTCGTCAGCGTCTTTCGGTTTGGAGGGTAGGCCGGTGGCGGACCGCGATGGCGTCCACATCTACCGGCGCCAATATGACCGAGACAATAACGAAGTCGAAATCCGCTATTTCGGCGTGGGCGGCGAACCCGTGGCGGTAGCGGGCGTGCACGTTACGGAAAGCACGTTTTCCGGCCCGGGCAAGCTGCTGAGTATCAGTTATTCTGGCGTCCGGGGCGAGCCGGTCTTGGGGGGTTACTCTGTCCATAGCACGGTATATACGTACGACGAACGAAACCGCATAACCTCGGAGAGTATTTTCGGCGCAAACGGCGAACCGATCGTCGGTAAAGACGATTTGCCTTTCCGCGGCGTAGAGGACGGGGTACGGTTCCTCGATAAACCGGCGGGTTACGAACCATCCACCCACCGGAAGGTCTGGGCTTACGACGACGACGGCCGCGCTATAGCCGTTAGCGTTTTCGGCGTTAACGGCGAGCCGGTTATCGATTGGTGCGGCGTACATCGCTACGAGTATATCTACGACGCGGGGAGTAAACGTCGAACCACCATATATTTCGACGCCGCGGGCCGTCCCATGCTGCCCGGGGGCAAGCCGCAATACCGCGAAACTTTTACGCCCTCCGGGAAGACCGCGACGATTGAAGCCGTGGACGCTTCTGGGAATCCGGTCGCCGACCCCGAGCGCGACGGTATAAGCAAAACCGGATTCTCCTACAACTCCCTAGGGGACAAAACGGCGGAAGCCTATTTCGACGCGGCGGGTAAACCGGCGGTAAATAAATGGGGTGTCCATCGGGTAGAATATTCGCGTGATAGGCGGGGTTTGGAAACCGCGATTAGTTATTTCGGCGCCGCCGGCGAACCCATAAACGGTCGCGGCGGTTATCACCGAAGCGTGAGAGAATACAACGATAACGGGCAAGCCGTGACCGAAAGTTACTTCGGAAAGGACGGTAAACCGGCAGCCGTAGACGGCGTCCATCGTATCGTTTATTCATTCGATGAACGGGGGAAAGACGACGGCGAGGCGTATTTCGGCGTTGACGGCGAACCGGTCGCCGGCCCGAAGGGTTACCACCGCTCAGAATTAATTTTCTTCGCGCGGGGGTGCATCAAATCGAAGACCTTTTTCGGTACTAAGGGGGAATTATGCGCGGACGGGAAAGGTATTGCTCGTTACGTGTGGGAATATAATGACTGGGGCGCGAATACGGGTGAAGCCTTTTTCGGCGCCGACGGCAAGCCTGCGGCGGACGGCCGAGGGGTGCACCGCTACGAACGCGTATATGACCGGTATACGCTATTGTCCGAACGCTATTGGGGAGCTAACGGCGAACCCGTTAAAGATACCGCCGGCGTTCAGTTCTATAAATATGAATACGACGCCCGCGGCTGGAAATCGGCGGAAAGTTATTACGACGGCGCGGGGGCGCCGGCCGTTAACGCGGTAGGGGTCCATCGCCAAGTGTGGGAATACGATTCGCGTTTCCGAGAAATAACCCATAGTGCCTTCGGCGTCGGCGGTGAACCCGTCGCCGTCCACGGTATCCACATTTTTAAATGGACCTACGAGGGTTCGAACGCCAAACCGGCTTCCGAGTCTTATTTCGGAACGAACGGCGGCCCCGTAGCCGACGACAGCGGGAATTACCGCCACGGGCGGATCAACCAGAACCGGTGCTTCGCGAAATCGGACGTGTATTTCGGCCTCCGCGGCGAAATCGAAAATGTCTGGAAGACCGGACCCGGGCAAAGCGTCGGCGGCGTCGGCGAAACGTTCGGCGAGCGCTTCCGCGTCCACCGCTATGAGTGGGATTACGACGATCGCGGCCGCGTAACTGAAATACGTGAGTACAACGTTAACGGCGAATTAATAAAACCCATCGGAGATTAGCTCCGGATATTTACCCCGGGAGGACTCCCATGCCTAATGCCAAATTCCCGATCGTTATCTTATCCGTTTTGGCTTTGGCCGCCGCGGCCTTCGCGGGGCAGGCCGTAACCTTCCTTTTCTTCAACGACTTCCACGCCCACTTCGAGCCGTTCACGGTGTCCGGTTCGGACGAGATGGTGGGCGGCGCCGCCCGGCTCGCCGGCCTCGCGGACCGGGTGCGCGCGTCCAACGCCGCGGCGGGCGTCCCCACGTTTCTCCTGGTGGCCGGCGACGCTTTTTCCGGCACGCCCTTCTCGTCCATGTACCGCGGTCAGATGGAATTCGCGTTCCTGAACGCGGTGCGCGTGGACGCGATGTGCCTCGGCAACCACGAATTCGACTACGGCGCCGACCGGCTCCGTGACCTTCTGCCGATGGCGGAGTTCCCGGTCCTCGCCGCCAACGTCACCCCCGCCGTCATGGATGAGTGGACCACCTTCGCGGGCGAGACGGCGTGGCTGGACGCCGGCGCCAAGAAGGTCCTCGTCATCGGCCTGACCACGCCCGATACCCCCGTCACCACCGCCCCCCGAAACGTGGCGGGCTTGGCCTTCCACGACCCGACGGAGGTCGCCGCCCGTCTCGCCGAGCGTTACAAGGGCGAGGCCGACCTGGTCGTGGCGTTGACCCACCTCGGCTTCGACGCCGACCTCGCGCTGGCCAAGGCCGTCCCGGCGCTCGACGTCGTCGTCGGCGGCCACACCCATACCAAGGTGACGGAGCCGGCCCGGGCCGGCAACGCCGTGGTCGTATCCGATTACGAATACGGCGAGTTCCTCGGCCGCCTCGACCTCGACCTCGGCGACGACGGCGTGGTGGCGGTGACCGGGTACGAGCTCATCCCCGTCACGGCCGCGGCGCCGGAAGACGCGGCGGTGGCCGCCATAGTGGCCAAGGGTAAGGAGGGGCTGGACGCCGCGCTCAAGAAAGTGGTGGGGCGGACCGATACGGTCCTGGTGGCCGACGGCGTCCGCGAGGGCGAGACCAACTTCGGCGACTGGCTCGCGGACCTGGTCCGGGAGGCCGGCGACGCGGACGTGGGTCTGGTGAACGCGGGGTCCATCCGCGGCTCGCTCGGCCCGGGCGACATCACGCTGGCGGACGTCATGACCGCGCTCCCGTTCGACAACGAGGTGGTGACGGTGGAGCTGACCGGCGCCGCCCTGCGCCAGGCCATCGCGTTCAGCGCCGGCGATAAATGGGGCGCCGGCGGCTTCCTCCAGGTCAGCGGCTGCGAGGTGGAAATCGAGCCCCAAATCGGCGTGAGCGACGTGACCGTGGGCGGCAAGCCGCTGGACGACGCGGCGACCTACAAGGTGGCCGTGCCCGGCTTCTTGGCCGAAGGGGGCGATGGCTACACGATGATCGCGGCCGGCGCGAACATAACCAAAACCGGCGTCACTTTCCACGACGTATTAACCGCCGCCCTCGCGGAAGGGCGCGCGGTCCCGGCCGAAACCGCGGGGCGGATCAAAGTGGCGGCCGAGTGAAGGTAACGGTTGACGGCGAACCGCGCGACGCCGCCCCCGGCGCCCACGTCGTCGCCCTCCTGGACGAGGCGGCGCGGCGCGAGGCCGGCGCCGGTCGGGCGGTGGTGGTGGACGGCCGGGGCCAGCGGTTGGGCTTCGAGGGCGCGTTGACGGACGGCGGCGTATACGTCGTCGTGCACGTGGGCGCCCGGCCGCCGTCGGTGGACGCGTGTTTGAAGGAGTTCGCGGCCCTCGCCAACTCGGCCCTGTCGCCCGCGTTCGCGAAGTTCCTCGTGCGGCGCGCCGTGGCGGCCGGGGAGGCCGCGGGCGGCGCGGCTTCGGCCCGGGGGACGGCGGCCCTCGCCGCGGCCGCGGTCGCCCGCGAGGATGGGAACGCCCTCTGGACGTACGTGGCCGGCCCGGGCAAGGTCGCGGTGGTTTACGCCGCCGGCTCGCCCCGCGTACGCGACGCCCTGCCCGCCGTACGCACGGTCGTCCTCGCGACCCGCGACGTGTTGACCTTCCGCACCGGCGCCACGACCCTCGATTACCTCGACGGCGTGAGAACGGTGGAGGTGGGGACCACCAACAAAGTCCGCCTGACCGATTACGAGCGGCGGATGGACGAGGCGGACGCCGTCGTCTCGGCCCGCGCCGGCGACTTCGCCGTCCGCGGTTTCACCGCGGCGCCCGAGCCGGCGGAGCTGGCCGCGCTGGCGCGCGCGGCCGGGAAGCCGTTCGTTATGATATTATCCAACGAACGGATGTTGGACGACGCGGCGGCGCCGGCGTCGCCGCCCGCGGACGTAGTTATCTGGTCCACGCCCCGGGAGGCCCGCGACGCCGACGTGGTGGTAACCGCGGCGCAGGCCTCGCCCCGCGGGGACGCGGCGCTAAAAGAAAAAACTGCCGCCGCGCTGTGGCGGCTTCTACGAGGGGAGTCGTGACGTAACGATGGCCGTATACCGCGGGTCCTTCGAGATATCGTGCCGGGGCGACGCCGACATCCACGACGTTACCGGCGAAGTGGCGCGGCTGGTGGCCGCCGCCGGCATCCGCGAGGGCATCGGGTTGGTTTCGTCGCCCGGGTCCACCGTCGGCATCACCACCGTGGAATACGAACCCGGCCTGGTCGCCGACCTCCGCGCCCTCTTCGACAAGCTGGCGCCGCCCGGCGCCCGCTACGGCCACGACGCGCGGTGGGGCGACGGCAACGGCCACGCCCACGTCCGCTCGTCGTTGGTGGGCGCCACGTTCTCCTTCCCGGTGGCCGATGGCCGGCCGACGCTGGGGACCTGGCAGCAAATCGTCTTCATCGACTTCGACAACAAGAAACGGCGCCGCGAAATCACCGTGACCGTCGTAGGCGAGTAACGAGGAAGGTCGGGTATGGATAAAGCCGCCAAGCCCCTTCGGCTTAAAGAATTGCGCTGGCAGGAGTTCCGGGCGCGGGTGCCCGGCGAATACGACGCGGTAGTCATCCCCGTGGGCACGGTCGAGGCGCACGGCGTCATACCGCTGGGGACGGACATCATCATCCCCGAATACCTCGCGGATAAGCTCGCGGCGCGCCTCGGCCTCGTCGTCGCGCCGGCCGTGAACTACGGCGTCACGCGGGCGCTCTTGGCGTACCCCGGCTCCCACACCGTGTCCTCCGCCGCCTTCCGCGACTACGTGAGCGACGTCTTCGTGGGGTTCGGCCGGATGGGGTTTCGGAAGCTCGTGGTGGTGAACGGCCACGGCGGCCATTTCGACGAGCTCAAGGAGGCGGCGTCGCGCGCGTTCCGCGAGACCGGCCTCTTCACCGTCGTCCTGCACTGGTGGGTCATGGCGCCCGAGGCCTGCGTCGACGTCTACGGCGCGGAAGGGGGCCACGCCTCCGCGGAGGAGACGGCGGCGATTCAGGTCGCGGCGCCGGACCTGCTGGACGTCGGCGCCCTGGCGGGCCTGAAGGCCTGGGTGCCGCCCGCCGGCGTCTTCGTCGTGCCGTTCCCCCGGCCCGCGAGCGTCAAGGAAGCGGGGCGCGGGATGCCGGACGGGGACGCGCGGAAGGCGCGGGATTACCTGGCGCGCATAGAAGAGAAATGCTACCAGACCGTCGCCGCGGCGTTCGACGGCTGGCGCGAGGAGTTAGGGAAATAACCGATTGGGTTCAATACCGTTCAGGAGGAGACGTCCCGCATGGCCGAAATAATCGAATGTATTCCCAACATCAGCGAAGGTGCGCGTCTCGACGTCGTGGAAAAGGTGGCGAACCGCGTGCGCGCGGTCCCGGGCGTCCGCCTGCTCAACGTCGCGCCCGACGCCGCCCAGAACCGGACCGTCTTTACGATGGTGGGCGACCGGAACTCCCTGCCGGCGGCCATCGAGGCGTTTTTCGACGAGACGCTGAAGCACGTGGACCTGACCAAGCACAAGGGCGAGCACCCGCGGATGGGCGCCGTGGACGTGGTCCCGTTCGTCCCCATCGTCGGCGCCACCACCGACGACTGCGTGGCGCTGTCGCGGGTAGTAGGCGAGATGATAGCGTCCAAGTTCAACATCCCGGTTTACCTGTACGAGGACAGCGCCGCCACGCCCCAGCGCCGGAACCTCGCCGACGTCCGTAAGGGCCAGTTTGAGGGTTTCTTCGAGAAGATCAAGGACCCGGCGTGGAAACCCGACTTCGGGCCGGCGGCGGTGCACCCCAGCGCCGGCTGCGTGGCCGTGGGGGCGAGGCCTTTTCTCATCGCGTTCAACGTCAACCTGGGGACCGACAAGCTCCGGGTCGCGGAAAACATCGCCAACGCCGTCCGGCACATCGGCGGCGGCCTCCGCTTCGTAAAGGCCCGCGGCTTCGCCACCGACGACCCCAACGTCATGCAGGTCTCGATGAACCTGACCAACTACGAGAAGACGCCCGTCTTCCGCGTCGTGGAGATGGTACGGCGCGAGGCGGCGCGCTACGGCGTGAACGTCGTCGGGACCGAGTTGGTGGGAATGACGCCGCTGCAGGCGATGCTGGACTGCGCGGCGTGGTATCTGCAGCTCGCGGGTTTCGAGCGCTCCCAGGTATTGGAGGCCCAGATCTTCGAGGGACCGCCGGAAGGCAGAGCGTAGGCGCGGCCCATGAAATGCCCGGCCTGTAAAACCGTCGTCCCGGCCGACGCGCGTTTCTGCCCGGCGTGCGGCACGCCGACCGCCGTGCCCGGTGCGCCGGCCGCCGAGTTGCGCGAGGTGGCGTGCCTGGCCGTGGACGTACAGGGCCAGGCCAAGCTGTTGGGGAATCTGCCGGTCGCGACGGTCTCGGAGTTCATCGCGCGGTGCACGGCGGCGATGGCGAAAGCGTGCGAGGACAGGGGCGGAACCATCATCCGCCGGCATAGCGCGGGGTTAACGGCCGTTTTCGGCGCCCCGGTGGCCAGCGAACGGGAGACCGAACTCGCCGTCCGGGCCGCTTTCGCCGTGCGGGAAGCTATCGCGGAGGTTTCGGTCCGCGTCCAGGAGGCGGCCGGCCAGCGTTTGATCGCGCGTTGCGGCGTGGATTTCGGCACCGTCCGGGTGGGAGCGCTGGGCGGGGCCGGCCAGTACGTCGCCCTCGGCGCGCCGGTGGAAAACGCCATTGCGCTGCGCAACCACGCCGCGCCGGATACGGTCTTGTTGAGCGCCGACGCCGCGGGCCAGGTGAAAACCACGGTCCGAATGAAGCCGATGGCGCTGGGCGGCTTCGACGCCGCGGGTCGGCCCGAAACGGCTTTCCAGGCCGAAGGTTTGGCGGATTCATTCGACGTGACGACCGGGCCCCGCGGTTTATTCGTGGGCCGAGGCGAAGCGCTCGCGCGGCTGCGGCACACGTTGACGGAATTAAAGGGGGGACGAGGCGCCGTCGTGGGCGTGGCCGGCGAACCGGGGTCCGGGAAGACGCGCCTCGTGGCCGAGGCGTTGGCCGGCCAGACGGGGATACGGGTATTTACCGGCCGGTGCCTGCCGGCGACCGCGTCCGTGGCCTACGCTTTTTTCCGGGCGCCGCTGCAGACAGTGTTGGGGGCCGCGGACGCCGCCGCGGCGCTCGAAAAAGCGCGCGGTATCATAACCGGGAAAAAACCGGAGCTGGTCGAAGCCGCGGGCATCCTCCGGGACATTTTCGACCCGACGACCCCGGATTCCTCTTTTACGGGGCAAATAATCGGCGAAGCACGGCTCGAGAAGTTGGTGGCGCTGGTGGGCGTCCTCGCCGAACACATCGCCGCCGAAGGCCGGCCCGTTTTCGTTTTCGAGGATCTGCAATGGGCCGGTCAACCCGACGTGGCCCTATTATCCAGTTTCGCCTCGTTCGCCGCCCGTATCCCGGCGGCGATAATACTGACCAGCCGCGACGGCGACGTCCTTACTCGTATCACGCGGGATATTATTACGCTGGCGCCGCTGGCGCCCCACGAAGTGTCCGCGTTGATTCGCGGCCTTGCCCCGCCGGCGCAGTGGGACGACGCCGAAATGGCCCGGGTCGTGGAGTGGGCCCGCGGCAACCCCCTTTACTGCGAGGAGATCGTAAGCGGCTTGGGTTCGGGCGAAAGCGGCGCCGTCCAACTCCCGGCGTCGGTCAAAGCGGCCGCGCGCGCCCGGGCCGACCGCCTTACGGCCGAGACGTTGGACCTCGCCAAGATCGCCGCCTGCGCCGGCCCCGAGGTGGACGTGGAGCTTCTCCGCGCGACGGCGCCCCAGAAAAGCGACGACCAGTTCGGCGCGGCGTTGGAGGAGCTTGCCGCGGCGGGCATCGCGGCGGTGGAGGAGGGCAAGCTCGTTTTCAAACGCGAGGTGGTGCGCGAGGTTCTGTGCGATTCCCTGGTGAAAAACGAACGCGAGGCCATACTTCGGACCGTGGCCGGCGCGGCGCGCGACCAGGGCGCCGACCCCGGCGTCGTGGCTTATTATCTCCTGGCCGCCGACCAGCCGCGGGAGGCCGTGGAGTTCCTGAAAGCGGCCGGGGAGCGCGCCGAGGCCGCTTTCGGCGTGGCCGAAGCCATCAGCTATTACCAGCGGGCGTACGATAACCTGGGGGAGGAGACGCCCGCCGGCGACCCGTCGCGCTTCGCGCTTGTGGACAAATTCGCCGGCGCGCTCGTCGACAACGGCGAAACGGCGCGGGCGTTGGAGCTCCTGGAGCGCGAATACCGCTACGCGGAAACCCGCGAGGCGCGGGCCCGGCTCTCGTTCCACCTCGGTCGGGCCTACGCCGGCGGGCGCGATTACCGGAAGGCGCTGCTTTACTACGAGGACGCCCAGAAAATTTTCCAGGCGCTGCAGGAGTTGAGCGCGGAAGCCGAAACCTGGCGCTATATCGGCATCCTGTATACCTACCTCAACGACCCGGCGGCCCGGCGCCAGGCGTTGGAACGGGCGTTGGCTTTGTTTACGCGCGCCGGCGACGAAATCGGCATCGCCTCGGTTTACAACAACATCGGCGCCGATTACGTACGGGCCCACGACCCCCAGCGGAGCCTGGAATATTTCCGGCAAGCCCTGCGGGCCTGGGGGGCGCGGGGTTATCTCCGGGGCCAGGCCATGGCGCTCGCCAACCTGTGCGTGGTAAGCGGCGAGTTGGGCAAGATAAAGGAAGCTGCGTCGTACGCCGAGCGCGCGTTGGCCATCGCCCGCCGCATCGGAACGCTCGAGCACATCGCCATCAATATCTCGAACCTGGCGGCGATATATTCGTTCCTCGACCCCGCGCGCGCGCTGCGGTACAGCGCCGAAGCCATCGCCGCGGCGAAAGAGGCGGGCAGCCTGGACGTCATGGCCGGGTCCTACATCAACCTGGGCGAGTTCGAAAGGTTTCGCGGCCGGTGGGACGAAGCCCGCCGGTGCGCCGCCCGGGCCCGGGAGCTGTGCGAGCGCGTCGGCTCGGACGACCGGCTGTTTTACGCCTACCTCCTGTCGGTCGCGGTGGAGGTGGACGCCGGCAACGCCGACTCGCCGGAATTTCACGCGTATTTCGAGAAATGGGACCGCATTAACCCCACGTATAAGGAAACGGCTGCTTTGGCGCGGGCCTACGTGGGCGCGGCGCTGGCGCTCGCGGGCCGCGACCGAGACCAGGCGGCGAAGGTCGCGAGCGAACTCCGGGAGCGGCTCACCAGCGCCAAGAAAATGGACGAGGTGTGCGAGGGGCGGTTGGCCCTGGGAGAGTTGTCGCTGTTCCTGGGCAACGCCGCCGGCGCGGCGTTGGAATTTGAAAAGGTGTTGGTCCAGGCCGAAGGCGAGGACCTGGTCCATTGGCCCCGGGCCGCGTTCGGTATGGCGCGGGTGTGCGAGTCGTTCGGGCAGAGGGAAGAAGCGGCGGCTTACCTGGACGCCGCCGAGGATATATTCAAACATTTCGGTTCGATTTGTTGGACCGGGAAGGTCGCGCGATTCCGGACGGCCGCCGGCCTTTAAGCGGAAGGGCAGGATATGAAGACGTTTCTCATGGCTTTCGGCCTAATCTTCCTGGCGGAACTCGGCGACAAGACGCAGCTCGCCGCCATAACCATGGCAGGCGACACGGGCAAGCCGTGGGCCGTGTTCCTCGGCGCCTCGCTGGCCATGGCGGCGCTGACGTTCCTGGGTTGTTTCCTGGGCGCCGGGATAGCGAAGGTGGTCCCGGAACACATCATCAAAAAAGTCGCGGGCGGGTTGTTCGTGCTCGTCGGCGTCCTGGTTTTCTTCGACGTCAAAATGCCCTGGCAATAATTCCCCCCTGGAATCGGAAAGGCGGCCGCGAGGCCGCCTTTGGTTTTTCGGAGTCGGGTGTCGGGTCACTTCCGCGATATGAGGAAAGGCCCCAACGCCAGCGCGTCCAGGCTCGAGCGGAGGAAGACGTCCACCGCCTCTTCCGGCCGGTAAACGATGGGGAAGCCGTGGAGGTTGAAGGAGGTGTTGAGGATGATGCCCCGGCCCGTCGCCTCCTCGAACGACTTCAGCACGCGGTAGTAACCCGGGTTCCAGTCGGGGAACACCTCCTGGGGCCGCGTGGACTTGTCGTAGGGGTGGGTGGCGGCGCGGAAGTCGTCGCGCCGGGCGGTGGAATCGAAGGCCATTATCATGTAGGGGGCCCGCATGGCTTTGGGCTTCACGGCGTATTCGTCGGCGCGCTCCGCGAGCACGGAGGGCGCGAACGGCATCCAGAAGTCGCGGCTCTTTATCATCTCGTTGATGCGCGGGATGACCGCCATGTCGCGGGGGTCGGCCAGGATGGAGCGGTTGCCCAGCGCCCGGGCGCCGAACTCCATGCGGCCCGCGTAGCGCGCCACGACCTTGCCCTTGGCCACCAGCCGGCCGATGTCGCGTTCGATGTCTTTGGGCTCCTTGACCGTCACGCCGTCGCGGCCGCGGACCGCGGCCAGCGCTGCCTCGCACGCCGCCTCGTCGAATTCGCCGCCGAAATATATCGGACCCAGTGGCGCGATGTCGGGTTTTTGGCCCGCCCGCCACTTTTCCTCGGCGTAGGCCGCGAAGCACGCGCCGATGGCGTTGGAGTCGTCGCCGCACGACGGCATGACGTAGAGCCCCTCGACCTCGGGGAGGTCGTAGATGGTCTTGTTGGCCTTGACGTTCATGAAGACGCCGCCCGCGAGGGCCACGCGGCCGATTCCGTATTCGCGGACGCAATTGGCCGCCCAACCCGCCAAGACGTTTTCGGCGTGGAGCTGGATGGAGGCCGAGGCGTTGTCGAACCGCGTCAGGCCGAGGCGCCGACGCAGGTAGTTGAACGATTGATACGCGTCGGGGACGCCCGGCGCCCGGCGCCAGCTGGACCCCTCGACGCGGAGGAGCCGGGTGAAGCAGTCTTCCCGCGGCTTCTCCAGGATGCGCTTCAGGGCATAGGGCGCCATCCCCATGACCTTGTGCTCGTCTTCCAGCGGCATCATCCCCAGGAGCGTGGTCGCCATGGCGTAGAAGATACCCAGGGAGTGGCCCTCCGGTATGGCGCCCACGCGCTCGATGACGCCGTCGCGGCCGATATTGACCGTGGCGCAGAGGTCGTCGCCCGAGCCGTCGGCCGTGAGAATCAAAACCGGCCCGTCGCGCCACCCCGAACTCCAGTAGGCGGCGTGGGCGTGCGCCGCGTGGTGCTCGATGAAGCGGACCTGCTTCTCGGCGAAGCCGAGGCGCGTGGCGGCTTCCAGCCGGTGCGCCCGGCGCCGGGCGCGGAAGAAGGCGTTGGCCGGCGTCCGGCGAAGGGCCTTGCGGACCGACGTCCCGACGTTCGAGGCCTTGCGGAAAGACGCCATGAGCTCGTCGCGGTTGCGGGAATAGGGTTGGTGCAGGCCGTTGTATGCGACCAGGTCCACGTCCCGGAGGGTGCATCCCGCGATGCGCAAGCAGTCGGCGATGGCGCGTTCGGGGAAACAGTCCAGGTTTTTTACCCGGGCCAGGCGTTCCTCGGAGACAGCCGCCACGACGCGGCCGTCCTCGACGAGGGCGGCGGTGGCGTTGTGGCCGTCGTGTATTCCCAGTATCTTCATCGCAGCTCCAGCGGCAAAATTTCGCCCACGTTAACATAAACGCGGGCCGAAGTCAATTTACCAATCCCGATGGAGTTAGTTATTGACGGCCGCCGCAGGATAAATTATCATGGAGCCATGTATACTCTCGACGACCTGGACGCGGCGCTCGCGGCGGCGAGCCGGGCCCGCGTCGTAGTCGCCGGCGACCCGTGCCTGGACGAAAACGTCTACGGGCGCGTGGAGACGGTGGCGAAGGAAGCGCCCATCGTGGCGCTGGAAGCGGGGGAGCGGGTTTACGCGCCGGGCCAGGCCGCGAACGTGGCGGCCAACGTGGCGGCGTTGGGCGGCCGCGCCGCCCTCGTCGGCGTCGTCGGCGCGGACGAAACGCGCGACCGGCTCCTGCGCGAACTCGCGGCCCTGGACGTGGACGTGGCGGGCCTGGTCGTCGAAGCCGGCCGCGCCACCACCCACAAGGTCAAGCTGGTGGCGCGCGAGCCGCAGCGCCACCGCCAGCACCTCCTCCACGTTTACTGGCAGGGGCGCCGGGCGCCCGGCGCCGCGGCCGCTAAGGCGTTGCGCGCGGCGACCTCCCGCGCCCTCGCCGCCGCCGACGTCCTGGTTTTCTCCGACTACGACAACGGGACGCTCTCCCCGGCTTTCATCCGCTTCCTGTTTCAGGAGGCGCGGCGCCGCCGCGTCTTCACGGTCGCCAACGCCCGGGGCGACCTCCGCAAGTTCCGCGGCGTGGCGCTCGCGGTGGCCAACCGCGAGGAGTTGCGCTCCCTGGCCGGGGCGCGCGCCGGCGGCCGCGACCTTACGGCCGCCCTGGCCGCCGCCGCCAAAGTCCTGGGCGCGAAGTTTGTCGCCGTCACGGCGGGCGACGAGGGGATGTACGTTTGGCCGGTGCGGGCCCGGGCGCGCCACCTGCCGTCGGCGGCGCGCGGCGTGGTGGACGTTACGGGCGCGGGCGATACGGTTACGGCGGCGCTGGCGGTCGCGCTCGGCGGCGGTTTGCCGTGGGAGAAGGCCGCGGCGTTCGCGAACGTGGCGGCGGCCGTCGCGTGCGCGCGGGAAGGAACGGCCGCGCCGACGGGCCGCGAAATAACGATCTGGCTTCGGGAGCGGTAAGGCCGGCAGGAAAGTTTGACAGGCCCGCCGCCCCGTGTTACTATTATGGAAGCGTAACGGAGACCGACGACATGCCGGCGTCCCTCGGCGATAAGATAAAAAAACTCCGCCTGGCGCGCACCTTGACCCAAAGCGCCTTTGCCCGCGAGCTCGCGATTTCAACGGGCTATTTGAGCCAGCTCGAGATGGGCTTGCGCCAACCGTCGCGGGCGCTGCTGCAGCGGATTGCGGACAAGTTCGGCGCTTCACTCGACTATCTTCTACGCGACGAGCGCGCCCCCGCGTACGAGGGCGTGCCGCCGGAGATCGTGGAGTTTTTCCGCAGCCAATACGTCACCGCCAACGACCGCGAGGAGCTGTTATCGTTCTTTCGCTGGTGGCGGGGCGAAAGGGCCCGGCGCCTTCGCGGCCGCGGCCCCAAGAAAAAAAAGGATTAGCAGGAGGACCGGATGCTTAGGAAATTAACAATAATGACGGCCGTATTGGCCGTTATGGCGGGTGCGGCGGCCGCCGCCAACGTCGAGCTCAAGCTGTCCCACCCGGTGACGGCCAAGCTGGTAGAGGCGACCTGCCTGCACGAGGCCGCCCGGGGCGACTCGGCCGAGGTCCTGTGCATGAACGCGGGCGCGGAATTGACGCTCGTGGCCCGGATGCAGGACCAGGAAAAGTGGAACGGCAAGAGCGGTTATTGGTACAAAGCTTCCCTACCCGACGGCGGCGCGGCCTGGGTCTTCAGTACGTTCATCGAAATCGCGGCCGCCCCGGCCCGGGACGATTGCTCAACGTGCAAGGGGTGCGTCACGAAGAAATAGGTAGCCGTATATGCTACGGCCCAATACCCGCGCGGACGCCGTGGCGCGACGTGCGGCGACGGTCCTGGAACATTTGGGCGGGGCGTGCCCGCCCGTGGAGCTGGAGCGGCTGTGCGAAAAGGCGGGCGTGGCCCTTTTCGTGCGGCCGTTCGACTACGTAGCGGGCGTTCTGATACGCGACGCGGTTTTCCCCGTAATCGTCGTTAACGCCCGCGAGCGTCACACCCGCCAGCGTTTCACCATCGCCCACGAGCTGGGCCACTATTTCCTGAACCACCGCGGCCGAACGTTCGCCGAGCCGGGGTCCGACGGCCGCCAGGAACGGGACGCCGAGCTTTTCGCCGCCTGCCTCCTGATGCCGGAGGCGTGGCTCCGGGACCAGTGGGCGGCCTACGCCGGCAACGCCGAGAACCGGCCGCGGGTATTGGCCGAATTTTTCGACGTGTCCCTGGCGGCGCTCGAAATCAGGGTGCGGGAGTTGGGTTTGGACCGGCCCCGCCGGCGGTAGATGGAGGCCGCCGGCGTCACCGTCGTGGGGGGAGGCCTGGCCGGCGCGGAGGCGGCCTGGTGGTGCGCGCGGCACGGCGTCCCCGCGACCTTGTACGAGATGAGGCCGGCGGTCGCGACGCCCGCGCATCGCTCGGAGCTGTTGGCCGAGTTGGTTTGCAGCAACTCCCTGAAATCGGACGTGGAGGGGACCGCGCCGGCTCTCTTGAAAGAGGAGATGGCGCGTTTCGGCTCGGTGACGTTGGACGCCGCCGCCCGGAGCCGAATACCCGCCGGCGGCGCGTTAGCCGTGGACCGGGACCGTTTCGCCCGCCACGTGACCGCCGCCCTGTCCGCCGAACCCCTGTTGCGCGTCGTGCGGGAGGAAGTAACGTCCCTTCCGCCGGCGCCCACGGTCGTCGCGACGGGGCCGCTGACGTCGGCGGCGCTCGCCGCCGAGCTCGCCGCGGCCATAGGCCGGGACAACCTGTTTTTCTTCGACGCGTTGGCGCCCATCGTGGCGGCGGAGAGCGTGGATGGGGACCGCGCGTTTTTCGCGAGCCGCTACGGGAAGGGGGAGGGGGGATACGTCAATTGCCCCTTGACGGCGCCGGAATACGCCGCTTTCGTCGCGGCGCTCGCGGGCGCCGAGACCGCCCCCTGCCGGGACTTCGAGCGGGGTTTGCTGTTCGAGGGGTGTTTGCCGGTGGAGGAGCTGGCGCGGCGCGGCCCCGAGACGGTGCGTTTCGGCCCGCTGAAGCCGGTGGGATTGACCGACCCGCGCACGGGGCAAGGGCCCTACGCCGTGTTGCAGCTTCGCGCCGAGGACGACGCGGCCGATATGTTCGGCCTCGTGGGGTGTCAGACGCGGCTTACCTACGCCGAGCAGCGTCGCGTTTTCAGGATGGTCCCGGCGCTGGCGCGGGCGGAGTTCCTGCGTTACGGCGCCGTCCATCGGAATACGTACATCGCGGCCCCGGCGGCGTTGACGCCGGCGTTGGAGCTCCGCGCCGCCCCCGGCGTTTTCATCGCCGGCCAGCTCTCCGGCGTGGAGGGCTACATGGAATCGGCGGCGATGGGGATATTGGCGGGAATGAACGCGGCGCGGCGTCTCGCGGGTCGCGAGCCCGTCACGCCGCCCCGGGAAACGGCGATGGGGGCGTTGTGCCACTACCTTACGGCTTGCGCCCCCGACCGGTTCGCACCTATGAACGTCAACTTCGGCTTGTTCCCTTCCGGCCCCGGCCGCAACCGGGACGAACGGCGACGCGCGCTCGTCGCGCGCGCCCGCGAGGCGTTCGCCGCGTGGCAACGTACGATGCATGAAGCTGGAGACGCTGCGTGAGAAGTAGAATCTGGAAGGTTATAGTCCTCTTCGCCGTCGGCGCGTCCGCGGGCCTCGCCGAGATCGGGCTGGCCACCATCCGCTTTGGCGCGCGCTTCCCCACGCTCGACAAATATATCGTGGGCCTCGCCGCCAACTCTTTGTACTGGGGTTTCATAGCGTTGGCCGTCGGCGGGCTGTGGCGCGCGACGGTGGGGAGGCGGTCCGGGCGATGGGCGGCGAGGCTCGCGCCGCCGGCCGAGGCGTGGGTGCTCGCGCTCCCCGGGTTGGTACTCACGCTGGGCGTGATGCTGCTCCGTCTGCCGGGGGGCGCGATTTCGGTTAGGGGGGTCGCGGCCGCCGGCGGAATCCTGCTCGCGTATTTCGCCGGGGCGTGGCTGGTCGGCCTCCTGTTGAATCGCGTCGCGGTTTTGAAACGTATAGCCGCCGTTTACGCCGTCGGCGCCACCGCCGCGGCGTACCTTATATTCCTGGGCGGCTGGCTCTGGCCCCTTCTGCACCGCCCGGCGCGCGTGGACCCCAGGCCGTGCGTGGTCGTAGTGGTGGTGGATTCGCTGCGGGCGTCGGAATTGGGGTGTTACGGCGGAAAGGCGGTTACGCCCAACGCCGACGCTTTCGCCCGCCGCGGCGTCCGTTTCGAACGGTGCATGACGCCCGTCCCCTGGACCCTCCCGGCTTCCGCGTCCATCTTCACCGGCCTCTACCCGCAGCAGCACGGCGTTACCGATGTCGACCGCCGGATTCCGGCCGCCCTCGAAACCCTTCCCGAGGCCTTCGCCGCCGCCGGATACCGGACCGGCGTATTCGCCGCCAACCACTTCGTATCCCCGAGCTTCGGCTTTAACGCCGGGTGTGACACCATAGACGCCGACGGGTCGCGCGCCTACCTTTCGCCGGCCACGTTGCTCGGGCGGGCGGACTACGTCCTGTCGCCGAACGGCCAAGCCAAAAGGACCGCCGCCGACATCAACTTCTGGGCGGGGAGGTGGGTCGCCCGCGGCGACCGCCGCCCGTTTTTCCTATATCTCCACTACATGGAACCGCATTACCCCTATGTGCCGCGGTCTTACCGCGGCGGTTTCCTCCGCGCCGGGGAGCCCGTCTACCAGCCGGAAGTCCTCGCCCTGCACCGATACGCGGCCCGCGGCGTCCCTTTTCCGATGACGCCCGCCCGCCGCGCCGACCTCCACCGGCGCTACCGGGAGGAGATATCGGAATGGGACGCGGCGTTCGGGAGGTTGTTGCGGCGGTTGGCCGCGGCGGGTAAAGGCCGGAGGGTCATCATCGTCCTAACGGCGGACCACGGCCAGGAGTTCGGCGAGCACGGCAGCTATTATCACGGGACGACGGTATACGACGAGGTCTCGCGCGTCCCGCTGGTGGTCGTCGGCGCGCCCGGCGCGGCGCCCGGGACGGTTTCCAACACGCTATGCGGCCTGGTGGATATATTCCCAACGCTGGCCGATGTGTGCGGATTACAGCCGGGCAACCAGGCCTACGGTACACCCGGCGTCAGTTTGGAGCCCGCGTTGCGCGGCGTAGAGACGGCCGGACATCCCACGGTTTACTGTAACTCCTGGACCGCGGACAACCTGGATTGCGAGATTACGGGGATTCGACGCGACGGCGATCTCTATTTCGAAAAAATATACACGTCCGCGGGGCCGATTTCGAGGACTGCTTATTATTATTACGACCTGGGCGCCGACCCCGGCGAGAGGGTTAACCTGGCCGCCGCTCCCGGATACCGCGAGCGGCGGCTCGCCGCCGCGGCCGAAGCCGACCGCATCCGGGCCGTCTTCCACGCCCGGCCCGCGGCCGCGCCCGCGCAATTTGAAGATGACCGCATTCCCCGTATGTTGAAGGCGCTGGGTTACATGAATTAAGCCGGCGCGTTCACCGGATTTTTTCCCTCGCCGTCCGCCCCACGATATACCAACCCAACGCCAATAAGCCGATTATAACGGCCGCCAAAAGGTATTGCCAGTCGTCGAAAAGCGTCTTTCCCCACGCTTTCGTTTCCCCGCCCGTTGGCGGGGCGGCTTCGGTCCGCGCCCCCGGTGTATAGACCCGCCGGGCGTTGAACTCTTCGCTCGCGCCGACGTCCGCCCCTTCCCCCAGCGAAGAAGGTTCGGGTTGGCGGTTTGCGGTCGCCGCGCGGCGTTCGAACGGATCGCCGTCGTCGCCGGCGGCGTCCCGCCAGGGGTCGCGGGCGGCGATAGCGCCCCGGTCGGAAGGCGACGCTGCCGCCGCGGCGGCCGCCGCGACGAGGGTAAGTGTGATAATCGCCGTCTTACGCATCGGCGTTACCATCCGAGGGAAATGTGTGTCCGCGTTTTAGCATCATGGCCGACCGTTGCGGCCGCCGGTTTTCTTCTCCGGCGGTTTCTTTTTAAATAAGCGGACCTGGTGGCGGGGGCCGTCGGCGACGTAGAGGGTGCCGTCGGCCGCGGCCGCGAGGCCCGTGGGGGAGCTGGTCGCGACCTCCACGCGTTCCAGCGGCGTCCCCGCCCGCGAGAACCGGACGATGAAGTACGCGTCCGCGCCGCCGGCGTCCGTTTTTTGGAAGAGGACGAACGTCTCGCCGTGGGAACCGAACGCCGCTTCGACGGGCGCGGCCGCCGGCGTCCCCGGGGCTTCCAGTTTCGCCAAAACGCGGCCGGCTCCGTCCACAACCGAGACGTCAGATTCGTCCGCGGCCACCACCGCCACCCTGCCGTCGTCCGCGCCCGCGACGTCCCAGCTCCGGGCGCCGCCCTCCGGTCCCGCCCACGTCGTCTTGTATCGGCCGTCCGGACCGAAGACCAGGACGCCGCCCGCGTCGGCGTCGGCGACGTAAACGTTGCCGCCGGTGTCCGCCCCCACGCCCAGGGGCGCGCGGAGGACGCCTTCGCCGATGAGCCGGCGGAACTTCCCGTCCGGCCCGAATTCCGATATCCGGCGGTTGCCGAAGTCGGCGACGAGGATTGCGCCCGAGGGAGCGACCGCGACGTCGACCGGGACCAGCAGCCGCCCGGGCGTTTTGCCGATGCCGCCGATAGCGCCACGGTAAAGGCCGCGACGGTCGAAAACCTGGACGGCATTCGCCATGGAATCGTCCGCGACGTAGACCGTCCCGTCGGCCGCGACGGCCACGGCGACCGGCTCCCATGCGCCGCCGGGAAAGTTGAGCCGGCCCGCGTCGGCGTAGGGGGCGGGGCGTGGAGTAGGGCGGCACGCCGCCAACGTAAGTATCAGCGCTATGATATAATATCGGCGCATGGGAAAGACAGGTCATATTAACCCCTTCCGGCGGACCGTGTCAAGCGGCATCGGACGGCGATGAGTCTAAAGAACCGGCTTCTGGGCGGCCTCGCGGCCCCCGTACTGGGCGCCCTCCCGCGGGCCGGGCGCGTGGCCAGGGCGGAGTTGGGGTGCACGGCCGTGGCGCCCATCGTCCTTTTGCCCGCGACCCGCGAGGTCACGCGGCGGCTTTCGGCCATGCTGCGCGGCCGGAAGCGTATCGGCGACACCTGGCGCGGCCGCGTCGGCGGCCGCGACGTATCGGTCGTCAATACCGGCGTAGGCACCCCCTCGGCCGAAGGCAAAGTCGTGGCCGCGCTCGGCGTCGGGGGGCGCGTTTTCCTACGCGTGGATATCTGCGGCGGCCTGGGCGACGGCCTGGCGGTAGGCGACGTCGTCGTCGCCGAAGCGGCCTTGCCCTACGACGGCCTGTCGCGCGCGCTCGGCGGCGACGTGGCGATTCCCGCGTCGCCGTTGCTCCTGCGAGTTGCCAAGGAGGCGGCGGCCGGGGCGCGGCGGCCGATTCGCTGCCGGGCGGGCGTGGTGGCGACGGTGGATACGTTCCATCACCAAACGCCGGCGGCCCAACGGTCCTGGGCGGAAGCCGCTAACGCCGTGGACATGGAGACGAGCATCATATACCTGTTGGCGCGCCGCGCCGCCGCGCACGCGCTCGCGATAATGGCGGTCAGCGACCTTCCGCTCGCGGGGCTCGACCCGTTCGGCGAAGGCCGTTTTCCGTATGGGGCGTTTTTACAGGGGCTGGACGACGTCACGGCGCTGGCGGAAGAAATAATCCGCCGCCTGCCCGAACATCTTCCGGCCTTGGCGTGAAGGTATTAGTTGGCTCTTCCCCGTAATATCCTATCTATGCTGAAGTCGCGGCTCGGCGCCGGCGCCGTCCTCACCGGCGATGCGGACCTCTTCGTCCACGGCTTCGACGCCACGATGACGCCCCGCAGGCCGGAAGTGGTCGCCATCCCGGCGTCGGTGGAGGAGCTGGCGTGGTCCTGTGAGACGTTGTGGGACGCGCGCGTAGCTACGACCATCCGGGGCGCGGGGACGGGGTTTTCGGGGGGAGCGGTCCCGGCGGCCGGAGGGGCGGTGGTGGTGTGCGACCACCTGCGCGGCATAACGGCGCCGTCCGCCGGCGTCGTGGAGGTGGAGCCGGGCGTCGTCGGCGACGACCTGAACCGATACTTAAAGCCGGGGGGTTGGTTCTACCCGGTGGACCCCGCGAGCGCGGAGGCCTCGACGCTGGGGGGCCACGTCGCCGAGAACGCCGGCGGCCCGCGGGCGCTCAAGTACGGCGTGACGCGCGATTACGTCGCCGCCCTCGACGTCCTGAGCCCCGCGCGCGGGCGCGAGACGTACGACGACAAGCCCGGACGCGCGGACGCGTTGGGTTTACTCGTGGGTTCCGAGGGGACGCTGGCGGTGTTTCTGCGTATCCGCGTGCGCGTTATCCGCCTTCCGGAGGCGGTGGTCGCGGGCGTGGCCTCGTTCGCCAAAGTAGGCGCGGCCGCCGACGCCGCGCTGGCCGTCCTGGCGGCGGGGTTGTTGCCCTCGAAGTTGGAATTCTTGGACCGGCGCTGCGTGGAGTGCGTGAACGCCGCGCGGCCGGGGGCGTTTGACGCCCGCGCGGCGGCGGTCCTGATGTTCGAGTTTGACGGCGCGCGCGAGGAGGCAGCGGCCGACCTTGCGGCGGCCGCGGCGCTGGCGAAACGCGCGGGCGCGAGCCGGCTCGTGACCGCGGCGGATGAAACTGCCGCCGCGAAGCTCTGGGAAGCGCGGCGCGGCGTTTCGCCGGCGCTCGGGATACTCGCGCCGCACAAGCTAAACGAGGACGTATGCGTTCCGCGTTCGCGGCTCGCCGAGTTGCTGTCCTTCATCCGGGGCCTGGAAAAAAAGTTTGGGCTCGCGGTGCCGACCTTCGGCCACATCGGCGACGGCAACCTCCATGTCAACTTCATGTTCGACCGCCGGGACGCCGGCGCCGCCGCCCGCGCGGAGAAGGCCGTCGGCGCTCTCATGGCGCGCGTGGTGGCGGTGGGGGGGACCGTTACCGGCGAGCACGGCATAGGCTTGACGAAAACCCCCTTCCTGAAGCTGGAGTGGGCGCCGGGCGCCTACGGCCTGGCGCGGCGCCTGAAGGCGTTCTTCGACCCCGACGGCGTACTGAACCCCGGGAAGATTACCGGTTGACCGTGGTCGCGGTTTTATTTTTGGCTTGACTTCTGCTAACCGGTCAGTTATAATATAACCGTCCGGTTAGTTGATTCCGGCCCAGGAGCGACGATGGAAGTCAGTGTTCCCAAAGGCAACCTGGTAAAACGGCGTATTTTGAAGGCGGCCCGCCGGCTCTTCGGCCAGCGGCCGTTTGACGCGGTTTCGGTGGCGGAGCTTGCGGCCGCGGCTCGCGTCAACCGCGCCATGCTTTACTATTACTACAAGAACAAGGAAGACCTGTATCGGGCGGTCGTGGACGACGTCCTGGGCTTCTTGCCGGATTTATGGGCGCGCCCCGAGCTGCGCGAGGGGACGGCGGCGGCCAGGTTGGACGCGTATATCGGCTTGTTCGTCGGCGCCCTGGTGGCGAAGCGGGACGCCGCGGCGCTCGTGGTCCGCGAGCTGTTTTCGAACGGCCCCGCCCGGGAATATATCTTCGAACGATACTTCCTCCCCAACTTCGCGCAGGTAATGAAGGTCGTCGAGGACGGCGTCCGAAGCGGCGAGTTCGCGCCGGTCCCCGCGCCCTTCGTCGTCGCCGCGTTCATGGGGGGCATCGTCTTGCCCCACCTGGGCATGGCCGCGGCGGGGGGTTACGTCTCGCGGGTCGCCGCACCTTTCCGCCTGGACGAGGGATATGTAGATTTCTACCGCTCGTACGTGAAGCGCGCCCTCGCGGCGGCCCCCGCCGCGCCGGGAGGTTAACATGGCACGTCCCCCCAGGAAAGTCGTCATCCCCGTCGTGCTCGCGTTGGTCGCCGCGGCCCTGCTCGTTTACTGGGGCGTGGGGAAGCTGCGCGCCCGCTACCGGCCGCTGGTGGCCGCGGGAACGCTGGAGGCCGTCGAGGTGGACGTCAGCCCCATCCTCCCGGGGCGTCTGACCGCGGTCCTGTTTGACGAAGGGGACGCGGTCGCGAAGGGCGTCGAAGTCGCGGCGTTGGACGAAGCCGAGCTGGACGCCGCCGCGGCCGGCGCGGCCGCCGGCGCGGCCGCGTCGAACGAAAGGATTACCTCGGCCCGCGCCGCGCTGACGTCGGCCGAGGGCGACTTCGCGAAGCTCGCGGCGGCGTTCGACGGCGGCGCCATCACCCGGGCCGAATACGACCGGGCGCGCGCCCGGCGGGACGCCGCCCGCGCGGACCTCGCGAACGCGGTGGCGTTGGCCGCCCAGGCCGACGCCAACCGGGCCCAGCTGGAAGCCCGCCGGCGCGAAGTGAAACTCTACGCCCCCGAGGCCGGCGTGGTCCTGAGCCGGAACCTCGAGCCGGGCGAGGTCGTAAACGCCGGGACGCCGGTCCTCACCATCGCCGACCTTTCCACCCTCGAGTTGCACGTCTTCATACCCGAGACGCGCCTGGGCCTCGTGGGCGTCGGCGACCCGGTGAAGGTGGAGGTAGATTCATATCCGCACGAGGAGTTCGCGGGAAGGGTGAAGGTCATCGGAAGCCGCGCCGCTTTCACCCCCCGGAACGTCGAATCGAAGGAGGACCGCGTGACGCTGGTGTTCGAGGTGACGGTGCGGGTGCCCAACGGCGACGGCCGCCTCAAGCCGGGCATGCCCGCCGACGTCATCTTTATTAAAGCCGTGGGTGGGAGGTAACGGCGTTACCTATGCCTGCGCCGGAAGCCATCGTAACCGAGAAGCTGACGAAAAGGTTCGGCGCCTTCGTGGCGGTGGACGGCGTGGATCTGCGCATCCCCCGTGGCGAGATTTACGGCTTCCTGGGGCCGAACGGCGCCGGGAAGACCACGACCATCCGGATGCTGTGCGGGATACTCTCGCCGACGAGCGGCGGCGGCGCGGTTCTGGGTTTCGACATCGTCCGCGAGGCGGAACAGGTCAAGAGCCACATCGGCTACATGTCCCAGAAATTCAGTCTGTACGAGGACCTGACGGCGGGCGAGAACGTGGACTTCTACGCCAGCATCTACGGCCTGGCCGGGGCCGCGAAAAGGGAGCGCGTGGCCGAGGTCGTCGCGACGGCGGGGCTCGTCGGCCGCACCGACCAGCTGGTGGGGACCTTCTCGGGCGGACAGAAGCAGCGTCTGGCGTTGGGGTGCGCGCTGGTCCACCGCCCCGAGCTTCTTTTTCTGGACGAACCCACGGCCGGCGTGGACCCGCTGAGCCGCCGCGACTTCTGGACGCTGCTCTACGACCTCGCGGCGGGCGGCACCACCATCCTGGTGACGACCCACTATATGGACGAGGCCGAGCATTGCCATCGGCTGGGCTTCATCTATGGCGGCCGGCTCATCGCCGAGGGGCCGCCCGAAGAGTTGAAGCACGGCGGCGCCGCGGGCCGGGTTTTCAAGCTCACGCCGGCGGCCGTGGGCGCGGCGTACGCGGCGCTGCAGCGCGCCCTCCCCGGCGCCACCATCACCATCCTGGGAAATAATCTCCACGTCTTCGCCGCCGGCGACGCCGACGAGAAAGCGGTGGCCCGGGCGCTCGACGCTGGCGCCGTGGCCTACACCGGCCTGGAGGAGACGACGCCGAGTCTGGAGGACCTCTTCGCCATGCTCATTCGCGACCGGAGGCCGGCGTGAAATTCGCGCGGTTCTGGGCCGTGCTCCGAAAGGAGTATCGCCAGTTCTTCCGCGACCGCATCACGGTGACGGTCATCTTCGCCATCCCCGCCATCCAGCTCCTGTTGTTCGGCTACGCCATCAACTTCGAGGTGAAACACCTGCCGACCGCGGTCCTCGACTACGCCGAGTGCGCCGAGAGCCGGGCCATCGTCCAGGACTTCGTAAACTCCCAATACTTCGCGGTGACGCGCCACTGCCGCGATTACCGCGAGCTCACCGCGCTCCTGGACCGGGGCACGGTCAAGGCCGGCATCATCTTTCCCCCCGACTTGAAGAAGCGCCTCAAAGCCGGGAAGGCGGCGACCGCGGCGGTGGTGTTCGACGCCTCCGACCCCACCACCGCCAGCTCGGCCATCGCGAGCGCCCAGGCCATCGGGATGTACCGCTCTCTCGCCATCCTGACCCGCGCCCGCGGCGACAAGACGGCCATGCCGCTGGAGATACGGACCCGCGCCTGGTATAACCCTCAGATGCTCTCGGCCAACTTCATGGTCCCGGGGCTCATCGGCGTCATCATGCAGCTCGTGACGATGATGTTGACCGCGATGGCCATAGTCCGCGAGCGCGAGCGGGGCACGCTGGAGCAGCTCCTGGTCTCGCCGGTGACGCGGCTGGAGCTGATTCTGGGGAAGCTTATCCCGTACGTGGTATTGGGCTACGCCGATATCACGCTGGCCCTCATCATCGCGCGCTACGTCTTCGGCGTCGCGGTGGTCGGCAACCTCTTCGCCCTCTACGCCCTGGCCTTTCTGTTCCTGGCGTCGTCGTTGGGCTTCGGCCTCCTGATTTCGACCATCGCCAAGACCCAGCAGCAGGCGATGCAGATGTCGTTCTTCATCTTCCTCCCCTCCATCATGCTGTCGGGATTTTTCTTCCCGGTGGCGGCGATGCCGACCGTCGTGAAGCCCATCTCGTTTATAATCCCCCTTACCCATTTCCTGGAAATCGCGCGCGGCGTAATTCTTAAGGGCCAGAGCTTCGAGCACCTGTGGCGCCAGACGGCGATCCTGGCCGTGATGGGCGCGGCCATCCTCGGCCTCGCGGTCACGAGGATGCGCAAGCGCCTCGGCTAGCGCCCAGCGGCGGAGGGTAAAAGAAAGCGCGGCCCGTCGGGCCGCGCTTTTTCGCGGGGGTTTCCGCGTCGCGGTTCACTGAACTTCCCGCAAACCCTCTTCCGCGCCGAGCTGGAGGAGCCGGCCGAAGTACGTCGGGTCGAGGGCGTAGACGACCGCGAAGACCGAGGCGAAGATGATAGCCGCGAGCCAGCGGGTGTAGACGCCCCGGGTGCGGACGAAAAGGATGACCGCGAGGACCGCCATCACCGCGGGGCCCACGACCTTCACGTCGCCGAGCGGGACGTAGTAGCCCGCGACGTATCGCTCGCCCTCGCCGAGGAAGGACCCCAGGTCGAACTCCACCCCCAGCACCACGAGGAGGATTTCGGCGGCGAGGACGAGGAGCAGGGCCCACGACGCCCACTTCGTCGTTTCGCCCTGGGTGCGATAGACCTCGTAGATGGCCGTGGGCAAGAGCAGGAACAGGAGCGGCAGCGGGTTCTCCAGGAGCCAGCCGACGACGGCGCCCACGAGCGCGAGCGCGGTCAGGACCAGGCAAATGGGGGTGGCGTGTTTGAACGGTTTGGCCATATTACTTCTTTCCCAAGCCGGCGCGGGTGAAGATGTCGTCCACGTGCCGCAGGTAGTAGCCGAGGTCGAAACAGGCGGCCAGTTTCTTGGCCGGGAGGTATTTGCGGACCAGCGGCTCGCGGCCCAGGGCCGCCTTCAGGTCGGCCTTGCGGCCGGCGGCCACCTCGCCGGCGCACCGCTGGACCACCGCGTAGGCCTCTTCGCGCGAGGCGCCGGCCGCGGCCAGCTCCACCAGGACGCGGCCCGAGAATATAAGTCCCCGCGTCGCGCCCAGGTTCTCTTTCATCCGCCGCGCGTTTACCTCCAGGCCGCCGAGGACGTAGTTCATCCGCTCCAACATATAATATAACGTAATGGTGGCGTCCGGGAAGATAACCCGCTCCGCCGAGGAGTGGCTGATGTCCCGTTCGTGCCACAGCGCGACGTTCTCCAGCGCCGTAACGAGGTAGCCGCGCAAGAGCCGGGCCAGGCCGCAGACGCGCTCCGAGAGCTCGGGATTGCGCTTGTGGGGCATGGCGCTCGAGCCCTTCTGGCCCCGGCGGAAAGGCTCCGCCACCTCGCCGACTTCGGTCCGCTGCAGCCCCCGGACCTCCAGCGCGATCTTTTCCAGCGTCGCCCCGGCGATGGCCAGCGCGGCCATGAATTCGGCGTGGCGGTCGCGTTGCAGGACTTGCGTGGCCGCGGCCGCGGGCTTGAGGCGAAGCTGCTTCAGCGCGTATTCCTCGACCTTGGCGTCGAGCTGGGCCAGCGTCCCCACCGCCCCGGACAGCTTGCCGACCGAAACGCCCTGGCGCGCCCGGCGGAGCCGCTCCCGGTCGCGGAGGAGTTCCTGGTGGAATACGAGCAGCTTGAGGCCGAAGGTGGTGGGTTCGGCGTGGACGCCGTGGGTCCGGCCCACCATCGGCGTCTTCCGGTGCTTTTGCGCGAGCGCCGCCAGGGCGGCGACGGTTTTGTCAAGTTCGCCCAATATCAGGTCGGCGGCGGCGCGGAGGGCGAGGGAGAGGGCCGTGTCCACGACGTCGTAGGAGGTCAGGCCGAGGTGGATGTAGCGGGAGGAGGGGCCGACCTTCTCGTTGACGGCGGTCACGAACGCGATGACGTCGTGGCCCACCGCGCTTTCGATCTCGGCGATGCGGGCGAGGTCGAACGCCGCGCGGCTTTCGATCTCGCGGAGGGCGGCGGCGGGAATGCGGCCGGCGCGCGCCCACGCCCGGCAAACGGCCAGCTCCACCTTGAGCCAGCGTTCGTACTTCGCCTCTTCCGACCAGAGCGCCGCCATGGGCGCCAGCGTGTAGCGTTTTATCATCTCGTCGGCTCCTGTTTGCGGTTAGCCGGGCGGCCGGGCCGCGGGCGATTACGGCCCGGGTTGCTTTTCCACGGCGACGTTGCCGGTCATAAGGTTCTGGCCGCGGCGGACTTTGAGCTGGACCGAGCCGCCGGGTTTGACGGCGGCGACCGTGGCTTCAAAAGCGGCGACGTCCTTTACGGGTTTGCCGTCCACGCCCAGGATGACGTCGCCCCGGCCCAGGTTGACGCGGAAGGCCGGGCCGTTCTCGTCTATGTCGCCGATCATGACGCCTTCGGCGTCGGGGAGGCCGAAGGCCTTGGCCATCGCCGGCGTTATCCCCAGCGGGTAGACGCCTATCCACGAGGTGGGTTCGCCCTTACCCTGGATGAGCGTGCGGGCTATCACGCGGGCGCGGTTAATGGGGACGGCGAAGCCGATTCCCAGGGAGCCGCCGCTGGTGGTGATGATGGTGACGTTGATGCCCACCGCGCGGCCGGTGGCGTCCACCAGCGGTCCGCCGGAGTTGCCCGGGTTGATGGAGGCGTCGGTCTGGATGAGGTCGTCGTAGACGCGGATGCCGCCCTCGCCGGCGTTCCGCATCTGGCGGTTCACGGCCGAGATGACGCCCACCGAGACCGTGGGGGACGCGCTCTCCACCACGTTGCCGAAGGGGTTGCCGATGGCGATGGCCCACTCGCCGATCATCAGGCCCGACGAATCGCCGAGCTCGACGTAGGGCAGGTTCGTGGCGTCGATTTTCAGCACCGCGACGTCGTGTTCGTAGTCCGAGCCGACCCAGGCGGCGGGGAAGGTCCGCCCGTCGGGAAGGGTGACCTCGATCTTGTCGGCGCCGTGGACGACGTGCTCCGCCGTGAGGATGTAGCCGTCGGGGTCGAAGATGAACCCCGAGCCCATGGCGGGGACCTCCTGCTGGTATTCCTGGTAGGGCGGGCCCATGAAGTCGCGGTAGAACTCCTGCCACAGCGGGCTGAAGAACGGGTTGAAGACGCGGCGCCGCACGGTCTGGACGGTGTTGACGGTGACGACCGCCGGGCTGCACTTGGCGGAGGCGGTGACCAGGGCGTTGGCGCGCCCCGCGGAAACGGCGTCGTTGGCGGCGGCCTTGTCCGGCTCCCGCAGGGACGCCGGGACGTCGCCGCCGGGCTTGGTGCAGCCGGCCACGGGGATGAGGGCCAGCGCGACGAGCAGGGCGGCGCCGCGCCGGCTAAGGGATAGATACATCTTAATACCTCGACAGGGGAGGAGGGGATGGTCAGCGGATGAACGCAAGCTTACCCGATTTCATCTGGCCGTCGGCGGTCTCGATGACGTAAATGTATACGCCGGAGGATTTGATGGGCGGCGTCTTGAGCTCGACTTCCCACGCCCAAAGCGGTTCGGCGCCGTTGCCGCCTTCGGCGACCCGCTCGCCGGCGAGGTTGTAGAACCGGACGCGGGAATGGGGTGGCAGGTTGACGAAGAAAACGCGGCCGTGGTGCTTTCCGACCTTGTAGGGGTTGGGATACACCTGGACGTCGTCGAGCGCCGCCGTCGGCGTAGACGCCGGGACGGCGAGGGCGGCCGCGGCCGCCACCGCGCCCCGCGTCATCGAAACGGCCAGCTCGAAGTCGAGTTTGTCGGGCGTGTCCTGGGCGGTGTGGTAATAGGGATAGACCGGGGGCCAATCCTCGATCATCAGATAGGCGGGGTAGCCGAAGTAGAAGAAGGACGCGTGGTCGCTGCGCCAGCCGGCGTCTATGTTCAGGTGGAAACCCAGCGGCGGGTTGTACGTGGCCGAGGCGCGGCGCCCGAATTCCATCAGCCAGTAGTCGCCCCGGTGCGTTACCAGGTCGGCGTCTTCGGGAAGCGCGTCGCCGTAGCCGACCATGTCGAGGTTAATCGCGCCGCGGACGGGCTCCCCCGAGCCGGCCAGCACGGGGACGAAGTGCTCGGACCCCCGGAGGCCCTGTTCCTCGCCGGAATAGAGGGCGAAGACGACGTCGCCGCGGAAGTCGTGGCCCCGCGCCGCCCGGGCGAACTCGACGACCGCGGCCGCGCCGGTGGCGTTGTCGTCGGCGCCGGGCGCGGCGGCGTCCGGCGTCTCCGGCTTACTGGCGTGGGCGTAGGAGTCGTAGTGGGCGCAGAAGACGGTGGCGCCGGCCACGCCGCCGCGCCCCTCGCGCCGGGCCCACACGTTATCCCAGACGTAGGGCGAAGCGGCGTCGGCGCTCTTGGCCTGGTCCTTCCAACTCGCGCCGCCGTCGTCCGAGAATAGGAGTGCCCCCCCGCTGGCGCCCAGCCATAGTTCTCCGGGGGAAGCCGGCGTTACGGAATAAAGGATGTACTTCGGGGCGCCGCGGCTCGACCAGTGCACGCCGTCGGCGGAACGCCACAGCCGGCCCACGCCGCCCGTGATGAACCCCTGGCCGTTTTTGAAGGCCGTATCCTGCAGCCATTCCTCCGTGCCCAGGTCCACGCGATGCCAGGTGGCGCCGCCGTCGGCGGTCCGAAGGCAGGTCCCGCCCTCGCCGGTCACGTACGCCTCGGCGGCCGTACGATAGGCGACGCCGGTCAACCGGAAGGGCGGCGGCGTGCCCACGCGGGTCCACGTCCGGCCGCCGTCTTCGGTGCGCGCCAGGTAGCCGTCGTGGCCGCATATCAAGCCGCGCTGCGCGTCGGCGAAGGCGACGCCCCGCAGCCAGGCGCCGACGTCCGCGCGCTCCTGCCAGGTGTCGCCGCCGTCCGTGGTGGCGAAGACGACGCCCTCGTTGGTGACCGCCCACCCCCGGGCGGCCGTCCGGAAGAACAACCCCTTGACGTCGCCGCGGTCCAGCTTGGTTTCGGTCCAGTGGGCGCCGCCGTCTTCCGTCCGCCAGACGCTGCCGTCTCTCGATGCGAGCCAGGCGACGTCGGCCGAGGCGCAAGCCACGTCCTCGACGTCGTCCGCGGTGACCGGGCCCAAAACCCGCCAGCTGGCGCCGCCGTCGGTCGTCCGCGCCACGACGCCCTCTTCGCCCGCGGCCCAACACACGGCGGGGCTCGCGGCCGCGACGTGGGTCAGGGCGGCGCCGATATACCGGTCGCGCTCGACGTGGAGGCCGGCGCCGGCCAGTTCGTCCTCCAGATAATCGGCCGCCTCTTTGGACTTCGAGCTGTAGGAATAACGGGTGCCGAAGGCGGCGAGGTCCCGGACGCCGTTTTCGTAGCGCCCGGCGTTCACGGCGGCCACGATTTCGGCTATCTCGTCGGACGCGGCGAACGGCGCCGGCGCCGGGGCGGCGGCCAACGCGCCGAAGTCCACCGGCCGGGGCCGGAGGCGCAGCGCGCGGTGGCCCTCTTCTATCAGCACGTCGCGGGGCGTCGCGACGAGAGCGAGGCCGGGCCGGATTTCGAGGAGGACCGTGGCCGCGGCGGGCAGCGCCGTCGCCGGCAGGTCCACTTCCCAGATGTTCAGGGCCGCCGGGTCTTCGGCCAGGACGTCGACGCGGAAGCCCCGGGCGGCGAGGCGGCGGCTGTAGCCGGCGCTTACCTCGCCCACGGCGTATTCGTCGCCCGCCCAATAGGGGACGAACGACGTGCCGGCGAGGCGGCCGGCGTCGCCGTCGTAGTATACCCGCACGAGGTAGCCGTCGGCACCCGCGGCGGCCGCGGCGGCCGCGAGCGCGGCCCCGAGGAAGAACGGGATTGACCATTTCATAATATTACCTCGCGCCGCGTACGGACGCCGCGGCGCCCATTATATTAACATAAGGCGGCCGCTCCGGGAAACGGCTTTCCGCGCGGGGCTTACACGCAAAAGGCGCGAAGCCGGGTTGATACCCGGCTTCGCGTCGTCGTGGGATTCGGGGGCGGCGGCGGCGCACCGCGCCGCCGCTTTACTTCGTCGGCGGCTTGCCGTCCTTCCACTCCCGCGGCGGATAGGTGCCGCCCTCGCCCTCTTCGTGGTGGATATAGTCCGGCGCCTGCGGCTTCTTGCCGTGGCCCGACGCGTAGTATTTCCGGCCTTCGCCGTATTTATACTTTAGAAGGTAGCCTTCTTCCTCGGTTATGTTCCAGGTGCGGCCGGATGCGCCGCTCGCGACGGCGCCGCCCGGCCCCTCGCCGCTGACGGTATGCGCGGGCGGTTTGTAACCGCTTCGGAGCATCTGGTAATATTCCATTTTAGAAGGTACGTGGCCGGGCTTTTTAGCGGCGGTCGATGGGACCGGCGCCTTCGTCGCGGCCGTGGAGGGGGAGGGGGGCGCCGCCGTAGGCGTCCCGGCGTCCTTTTTGGTTAACGTGTTGAATTGCTGGCAACCTGCTACCGCCAACGCCGCCAGGCCGGCGACGAGCGCGAAAAACGCCCATTTCCGCATATTCCCTCCTGCACGTGGGGCCGAAATTACGTTTCCGGTCATCGGGGTTCAACGGCTTAGACGCCGGCGCGGCCCCGGACCGTTTAACGCCGGCGCGTCAAATCCCGAAGCGGTAGCCGACGAGGACCAGGAAGGCGTTGGGGATTTCCGACTCGACGGTGACGGTGTCCCCGGCGGACGTCAAGTACTCGTACGTTACTTTGCCCGACGGCGCCAACGGGCCGAAACGCGCGTAAATGGTGTTCTGGGGCGTCAGCGTTATCTCGACGCCGAATGGGACGGTGTAGGTGGGAACGATGCCCACGACGCTGTCTTCGTAATAACCGCCGTGGCTGGGGTTGGGGAAGCCTTCCATGCGGCTGATGGAGGAAGGGGCGACCGAAACGCCGCCGCCGGCGCCCACGTACGGCGTCACCAGCCGGCTGAGGACCGGTATGCGCAGCCGAAGCACTAAGGTTTCGGTTACCGAGAACACGTTGAAGGTCTGCTGCCACCCCTCGAGGTCGCCGTAGGGCCACTCGCCGCGTTTGCGGTAGAAGTTGGCCTCGGTGTCCAGGCTCAACGTCGGCGTGATCGAGGGTTGCCGAAACTGCGCGATGTCCCACGACAGGCCGCCGCCGAGCTCCCACGTCGAACCGAAACGGGTGACGAAATATTCCGGCTCCTGGGGCGGGGCGGTCCAGAGCCAATCGCCGTGACCCACGTCGCCGAGGCCGCCCTGGATGTACGGGACGAGCGCGGCGGCGGGCGCCGCCAGCACGACGGCGGCGAATAAAACTTTGAACGCGGTCCTCATCGGAAGTCCTCCTCGAGCCGCTATCATAGCGAAAACAGGCCGCCGGCGCAACCGTTTTTACGGCGAGGGCCTGGGCGTGGTCGGGGCGAGGAATACGGCGATTAGACGCCCCGCCCGCCTCCCGCTCACGCCTCGTTGGTGACGGCGTCGACGGCCGCGGCGATGAACGTAGCCGCGAACGTTATACTCCAAATACCTATCGCTTTATTCACGTCTTCTCCTTGGGGGCGTCGTTACGGCCCCTCCCACGCCGGCCGCGGGTCCACGGTGGCCCTTATCCTCTCCCCCGGTTCGCCCAGCGTCAACGTCACCGCGACGACGTCCGCGCTTTTGACCGCCTCGGCCAGGACGGCTTCGCCGTAATGGTATACCGTTTCGTGCCAACCTAGATTCGCCCGGATTTCGAGTATCGCGTCGTCCGAGCGGCCGTCCCGCGTCGTTATCGTTAAAACGGCGCGGTCGTCGAAGTAGGGCGCGAAATAAGGTCCCCGCACGGAGTAATAGACGCGGGTGACGTCGTCGCCAACCGGGAAATAGAACTTGAAAACCGCGCCTTCCTCACCCGCGACGTCAAAGTCGACGGTGCGGACGTAGAACTGGAGGCCGGGCGTGGCCGCGGGGAACCACCCGCCGTTCGCCGTCAGCCAGTCGCCGCACCGGCCGTCCAACGGGTAGAATTCGCCCGCGGCGACCGCGGCCTTGCTCGCCGGCGGCGACGTCAGGTCGGTCGTTTCCACCGTCTTGACGGCCGGCGCCGAGACACCGGGGCTTTCCCTCATCGGCGCGTAGGGCGCGGCGAAGCGGACCAGCGCGTCGGGCCGCGCGACCGCGTCGCCCTCGAGCCACCCCTCCCGGCCCGCCGCCCGGACGCGAAACCATAGGAAATACCCGGCCGTTTCGTCAACTTCGCTTAATATTGGCACGTACGCCTGCCAGACCGAGCGCGCCTCGACTACGTCGACCGCGGCCGCCGCGGGTACGACGGCTATTTTACGCGGTTTTTCGCCGGGGGCCGCGTAGAGCGGCCACGGCCCGTCAGACGGCCGGCCCGCCGTTACGGCGGGCCAGGGTTCGCCGGCGCGTAACGCCGCGGCCGCCGGGCCCCAGGGCGTTAACAACATAAAAGACGACAGGTCGGGGATATAGTCGGGGTCGCCGCCCGGCGGTAACCGCCACGCGCCGCCTTGCCACGACGCGACGTGAAAGCGCCCTACGCCCCTTTCGTCCACCGTGAAACAGACGTGGGGGACGCCGTCCGTGTCCAGCGCGATCGCCGTGTTTTCGCCGATATCGATCCCGCCGAACCCGCTCCCAAACTCGCCGTAAGCCACGGTCTGGACGAACCAATTTTCGCCCGTCCAATGGGCGAACTTCACGTGGTAGCGACTGCGATAGGAGATATAAGGGTAGCTATGATCGTCGAGGACGAGCGCGCAGGCGGCGCCGACGTCGCCCGTCTCGTCCACCGTCCGCGTTTCCCACCCCGTATCGGTTCGGAATAAGACCTTAAGGTCGTCGCCGCCGCGATACGCGATATAGGGCCGGCCCGCGGCGTCAACCGCGACGGAAGTGTCGGTGACTTGCTTGTGGGGGTCGGTCTCTTTGGGCGTATAGAGCTCCCACCCCGCGTCGCCGCGATGCGCGTATCCTATCGCCCAACCATTACAGAAAGAGATATGAGGACGGTCGCGGCCGTCGAGCGCCAGCGAGGGGTCCCAGCCGCCGACCACGTCGCCCACCGTCTCTATTATCCAGCGGTCACCCGTCCACGACGCGTAATAAAGAGAGGGGGTGTCGTCCAGGGTTTTCTGCCGGGAGTAAGCTACGTGGGGATTGCCGCGGCCGTCCACCGCGAGGGCCGGCGAGCTCAGGTCGAACACGTCTCGCTCCACTTCCGTTAGGGACCATCCGTCTTTCGTGCGCCGCGCCACCATTAACGTTCGACTCTGGTCACGCACGTAACTCGAAGGTGATGTATTAATAATAAACGCGACGAACGGCGTTCCGCGGGCGTCGAGCTTGGCCGTTGGCTTTAAACAATAATGGGTCCGCGACGCCAGCGTTTGCGTTTCCGTCACCCAATCCCCGTTTTCACGCCGCGCGTACGTTACCGCGTAATCGGCGTCCGCGGTAGGCCCCTTGTGGCTTTTACTTACGTAAACAAGGTACGGGTTACCGCGGGTGTCCAGCGCGAAGCTCCAATCATCCTTATTCGTATCGGTTGCCGGCTCTAAATCGTCTTCCGCCGTCACTTCCCAGTTGTAACCGGCCATTACGTCGTTCGGTTGACTCGGGGAAGGGGCACCGGCGGCGTCCGCGGGCAGTTCGGCGCCGTGTTCGTCGCCGTAATCTGGTGCCGTTTGGGCGGCGCCGAAGGCCGCCGTAAAAACTACACCGGCCGCGAGCGTTATACTCCAAACACCTTTCGCCTTATGCATGTCTTCTCCTTCCGCGCATCGCGAGCGCCCCGCCCGCCTCCCGTTCACGCCTCGTTGGTGACGGCGTCGGCGATAGCGCCGTTTAACTTCCGGTAAAGGGGCGACGCGCCGAGTTCGGGGGGCGGCTCTCCTACCGCCTTTAGCTCCACGGGGTAATATATGTTGCCCGCGCACGGGGCCGTCCCGGATGGTTCCCGGGCCATCGTCGCCGGGTCGGCCGCGAGGAGTTTTATCTTCTCGCCCGTATCGAAGCGGTAGGCGAAGAGCGCCGGCATGAGGAAGGGCGTGGGATAACTGTCCCCTATATCCAACGTCTTCTCTTCCGCGCCGAGCCAAACGACGTAAGGGCCGGTGAATTCCAGCGGGTATCCTTCTTCGTACCAGGTGCACGGTCCGAGGGATTCCAACCCGCCGGCAGCGGTGTCATAAACGTAAAGGTTATCGGTTACCGCCACGCAAGGTTCGGGGTGTAATAAAGCCGCTCTCCCGATGAAAAACCAGCGGCGCCCGTCGGGCGCCCACATTTCCTGGCTGTACCCGGTGTAATAAAAGATATCCGCAAACCCCCGGCCGGCCTCGAAGTAAAGGATGCGGGACACGCCGTAGCGTCCATAAAGCCGACCGGTCAGCGCATAGCTTTCGTCATCATACGCTCCGGCGTCGCCCAATCGTAACATCGCCTTACAGCCGTCGGGCGAGATACTTACCCTATCCTCGTCCCCGCCGAGGCTGGCGTTAGCGGCGCGCAACGCCGCGGCCGCGCCCGGCTCGTTCGCCCGTGCCATTTCATCGACCGCCCGCAGGGGTTCGTATGCCTCCAACGGTAAAAGGTAGCGGTCCTCGACCCAATAGGTCTCTTCGTCCCGGTATCGGTCGTCGCCGATACGCCGCCAATAACGGCCTCCTACCGCGACGACAACGTCGCCGGCGTCCGGTTCCACGTCGCCGCGTTTAAAGTACGGGAAACCGGATTCCGCCGGGTCGGGGTTATACCGACCTTCGACCTTGTCCGCGCATACTATGATATATTGCGCCGGTTGCGTCGGGGGGCCGGCGTCCGCGGTTTCCGCGCGCACAACCGGCGCGAAGGCCGCCGCGGCCAGGAGGACGGTTACGAACGTCCCGTTCCACATACGTATCGTTTTATACATGTCTGCTCCTTGTGGCCCGCCGCTATGGCCCCGCCCACGCCGGGCGGGGGTCGAGCTTCATCATGACGCGGTTCTCCCCTTCGCCCACGGCGTAGGTGAAGGCCAGGATGTCGTCCCGCGCCACCGGCCGCGGCAGCGCCGCCTCGTAATACGTCGTCCCGCTCTCGTAGCCGTAGTCGGCGCCCACCTCGCGGACGGCGGCGGCGATTTCCCCGTGGGCGGTGATTACCGTAAACGCCGGGTCGGCGCCCGCTTTGCCGGCGCCCATGTACTCGCCCATCGCGACGTAGATACGCGTCACGTCGCCCGCGACCGGGAAGTAGAAAGTATACCAGAGGACGTCGCCCGAGACGGACCACGACGCGGTAAGCCAGTATACCTCCATCCCGGGCGTATCGGCGGGGAGCCAGCCGCCGTTAAGGCACGCCCGTCCGTTCCACCATAATAGCATTTGATAAAGCTCGTCGGTTTTCGGGTCCCGCGTAAGGGACCCCCACCCTCGGCGTTTTTCGGCCTTTATCGGCGGCGCGTCGGCCGCGGCGGCGGTCCGGAACGGGCCGGCCGGCTGCGTGAAACGGACCAACGCCGGGCCTTCGTACATTTCTGCTTTATTCCAGCCCACCGTGTCGCCGGCGCGGACTTTGAGCCAAACCTCGTACACCTCGCCCTCCGTTATCGGGTCGAACGAGACGGCGGTCCGCACCGAGCGCACCTCCAATATCGTGATGGGGTCGTCGGCGTCACCCGGTATCTCGCCCGTTTCCGCGGCGTCCTCCCGGGGTTCGGCGCGCAGCGCGCCGAATAATTCCGGGCCCCACTCGCCGTTCCGCTTCGTCCCGGGCCACGGCTCGCCGGCGAGCCACGCCCGGGCGTAGGGGTCCCATTCCTGGATGCCGGCGGCGCCCGAGAGGTCGCGCGGCCCTTCGCCCGGGGGCGCGTCGCGCCATTCGCCGCCCGGCCAACGCGCGACCTTAAGCTCGTAGTGCGCGGCGTCGGTGAAGGCGACGACGGGGTATCCCCGGTTGTCCAGGCCGATGGCCGTGCGTTCCACCATAACGTCTTTCTTATAATCCCACAACGTTTGCCGGACCCACCCCGTCGCGGCGCGGTGGGCGAACATGAGGCTGTAGGAGTTGAAGTAGGCGAGGTAGGGCAGGCCGTCGGCGTCGACCGCGAGAGAGACGCCGTTTCCCGCGTCCGAACGGTCGTCCACGGTTTCCACAACCCACTGGCCGTCGGCGCACGTCGCGTATTTAAGCGAGCGCGCGAGCACGCTGGCGTAATAGGGGTGTTCGTTCATGCAATAGGCGGCGTACAACCGCCCCGCGTCGTCCGGGCCGCACACCGCGTCGCCGCCGCCGCCCGGAACCGCCGTGAACGACCAGGAGCCGCTGCTGCCCGTGGCGTAGGCGGATCCCTGGCCGGACAACCCGTACGTGAAAAAGATAAAGGCCCGGCCGTCGGCCCCAAACGTAAGGCGGACCGGAACGCCCAAAAACTTTTTCCATTCCAGTAATTCCATATCGCGCCGTTCGGCCGACGGCGCGGGGCGGTCCGTGCTCCCGAAGTACTCTTCCGGGTGTAAGTCCTCGGTTTCCCATCCGCCCGGGCCGCGGCGCGCGAACTTGAGGATGGACACCTGGGCGATTTCGGCGTCGGGATAACAAGCGACGTAGGAGACGGCGGCGCGCCCTTGCGGGTCCAACGCGAGTACGACGTTATTTATTATTTGCGCGCCGGTCGCGTCTACCTCCTCCGCGACCCACTTGCCGCCGTCGCTATGGGCGTAAACAACGCTGTAGGGCGCCGGTTGGCCGTACACCCATTTGTGCGCGACGTACGCCAGGTGGGGGTTGCCCTTATCGTCAAGGGCCAGGGCGGGCGATTGATAGCTGGACTCCCCGTTCGCGAGCGCGGGCGCCTGCGCCACGGTGAAAAGCTCCCACGCGGCGCCGTTCGGACGGGCGTATTTGACGGTGGAGAGGTACGGCGCGGCCGCGTCGTCGCCGGCGCCGCGCGGCTTCTCGTTCGTGATATACGCGAGGTGGGGGCGGCCCTGGGCGTCCATCGCCATTACGACGTCATCCCCATGGGCCGCCACGGTCTCGAGCTGCCATCCGTCGGCCGTCGCGACGAGGGCCGAGGGCGTCACGACCTCGTCCGGCGTGAGTGCGCCGGCCTCGCCGGCGGCCGCGGCGACCGTGGCCCCAAACGTCACGGCCGCCGCAAGCGTCGCCGCTACCTTCCACAAACGCGGGGGAGTTTCCATAAGGCGTTCTCCTTGTGTCGAATAATAACGGCAAAGCGGCGCCGGCGCAACCGTTTTTACGGCGGCGTTGCGGGCGCGGAGAGAAAGGTAGTAGGGGAGCGGCGGGAAGAAGGCAAAAAAAAATCCCCCGAAACGGTCAGGAGGGAGGGGGATTTTTAATAAAGACCGTCGGGGGAAGTTTATAAGAAGGCGTGCGACACGCGACTTCGCCGTATTCGACCTTGGGGGGGTGGCGCTTTTGATGCCGACTTCCGCCGCGGCGCCCAAGCCGCGGTTTCCGCCGGCGCGCCGGACACTCCCTAGAAAGGAGGTGATCCAGCCACACCTTCCGGTACGGCTACCTTGTTACGACTTCACCCTCCTTACCGAACACACCTTCGGCGCCTTCCTCCCTTGCGGGTTGGAGCAGCGACTTCGGGTGCACCCGACTCGGATGGTGTGACGGGCGGTGTGTACAAGGCCCGGGAACGTATTCACCGCGACCTGCTGATTCGCGATTACTAGCGATTCCGACTTCACGGAGTCGAGTTGCAGACTCCGATCTGAACTGAGACCGGTTTTGAGGATTGGCTCCACCTCGCGGTATTGCGGCCCTCTGTACCGGCCATTGTAGCACGTGTGTAGCCCTGGGCATAAAGGCCATGAGGACTTGACGTCATCCCCACCTTCCTCCGGCTTAGCGCCGGCAGTCTCGCTAGAGTGCCCGGCCGAACCGCTGGTAACTAACGACGAGGGTTGCGCTCGTTGCGGGACTTAACCCAACATCTCACGACACGAGCTGACGACAGCCATGCAGCACCTGTTGCGGGCGAAAGCAAGCTTTCGGCCCCAGTTTCCTGGGGTTTACCCGTAATGTCAAGCCCAGGTAAGGTTCTTCGCGTTGCATCGAATTGAACCACATGCTCCACCGCTTGTGCGGGCCCCCGTCAATTCCTTTGAGTTTCAGCCTTGCGACCGTACTCCCCAGGCGGGGCACTTAATGCGTTGGCTACGGCACGGAAGGGGTCGATGCCTCCCACACCTAGTGCCCATCGTTTACAGCCAGGACTACCGGGGTATCTAATCCCGTTCGCTCCCCTGGCTTTCGTGTATCAGCGTCAGTATCTGGCCAGAGAGCCGCCTACGCCACTGGTGTTCCTCACGATATCTACGCATTTTACCGCTACACCGTGAGTTCCGCTCTCCTCTCCAGTACTCCAGGTCTACAGTATCGAACGCAGTTCCGGAGTTGAGCCCCGGGATTTCACGCCCGACTTACAGACCCGCCTACACACCCTTTACGCCCAGTAATTCCGGACAACGCTTGCCTCCTACGTATTACCGCGGCTGCTGGCACGTAGTTAGCCGAGGCTTGCTAAGGAGATAACGTCAGGCCGCGCGGGTATTATCCGCGCGTCTTTCTTCTCTCCCCACAGAGGTTTACATCCCGAAAGACTTCATCCCTCACGCGGCGTCGCGTCGTCAGGCTTGCGCCCATTGCGAACGATTCCCGCCTGCGCCTCCCGTAGGGGACAGGGCCTTGTCTCAGTCCCCGTGTGGCCGGACATCCTCTCAGACCGGCTAGCCATCGTCGCCTTGGTAGGCCGTTACCCCACCAACTAGCTAATAGCGCGCGGGCCCGTCCTCCGGCGCCAGCCTTGCGGCCAGCTTTCTTCCCCAGGTGATGCCGCCTGGGGATCGTATGCGGAATTAGCGCGCCTTTCGGCACGTTATTCCCCACCCGAGGGTAGGTTGCCCACGTGTTACTCACCCGTTCGCCGCTTTATACACCCCCCGAAGGGGGCTTTAGTCGCTCGACTTGCATAAGCTTAGGCACGCCGCCAGCGTTCGTCCTGAGCCAGGATCAAACTCTCCATGGCAATTTGTAACTCCCCAGCCGCTCGCGCGGCAGGGGGGAGTTTGCAAGGACTTGCTGTTTGTTTCGGAAGCCGGCGTCACCGCCGTCTTCCAGGGGCTTTAGGTGAAGCTTTGTGTACGCACGCCTTCGGTTTTCAAAGAGCGATACTTCGAGGCCTCTACGAGGCAGCCATATATATAACATAGCCCCGCCGCCGTGTCAAGGGTTTTTTTCACGAATAGCGCCTTTATGTAGGGGCCGGCCTTTAGGCCGGCCCGTGCCCGGGAGGGAACGTCGCCGCGCCGTAGTTACGGGTCTTTAGGTCGGCCCGGGGCCGGGGAGGGAACGTCGCCGCGCCGTAGTCGTAGGCCTCAGGCCGGCTCGGTTTCACAAAGCGGACGGGCCGACCTAAAGGTCGGCCCCTACATGTTGTATAACCAACGGTCGAGCGGCGCCACGAACGACCCTATATACGGATATTCTGTGGCTTCTTCGACGAGGTGTTTGCGGACGGGGTTATTTAAAATATACGCCGCGACCGTTAGCGAATCCTCGTCCCGCCGGAGTATACGGTCGTAATAAGACCGCTGCCATAGGGATGCCCTCGATGCGGGTCGGCGCGCTTAGGCCGTCTTCTGTTTAAAGACGCGGACGAACCGCGCGAGGTCGCCGGTTTCCGTGCCCTCTAATAATAGGTGGAGGTGGTCAGGCATAAAACAATAAACCAGGACGTCGAAACCGGATTTACCGCTTTCGTTGGATAGTATCTCTACAAATCGTTCGTGAGGCCAAGGCCCGTAAAAATTGGGCGCCGCGCCGCCGTCGCCAGCGTGATAAAATACCTATACGGTCCCCGATAATCGAAGCAGCGCAAACGTGGTACCGGTTGTCGCGTAGGTCCGGGCATATTAGGTACGATAGGTTATGGCATGTAGGGGCCGGCCTTTAGGCCGGCCCGCGCTTGGAACTTTTAGGCCGGCCATGGTTTCCGCCCCGCGTTACGCCCTTATCATCACCAACAGCATCTTGAAGGCCCCCGGGCCCCGCAGCGCGTGCGCCTTGCCCGCCGGCAGGATGATGAACTCGCCCGCCGTTACCCGGCGCGGCGTCCCCGCCACCGTTATCTCCGCCTCGCCGTCGTAAATATAGACCAGCGCGTCGAACGGCGCCGTGTGTTCGCTCAGCCCCTGGCCCGCGGCGAAGGCGAACGCCGTGACCGTTCCCACGCCCTTGTCTATTATCGTCCGGCTCACGACCGCGCCCTCCTGGTAGGCCGCGAGCGACGCGAGCGCGAGGACCTCGGCCGTGGGTACGCCGGCCTTCTTTTCTTCGGTCACTTTTTCTCCCGTCTTTCCGTTAGCGCCGGCGGCCGTTTACGCCGGCGGCGTGAAGTCCTGCATCGGGACCGCGCGGCCCCGCCGCACGACGTAGTCGTCCTCGAGGCGGAAGCCGCCCCGGCCGTCGTAGAAGCCCGGCTCGAACGTGAACACCATGCCGTCTTCAAAGGGCTTGTCGAGCCACTTGGAGCCGGCGGCGGCGATGTAGGGGTGCGGGTCGTGGGTCTCGACGCCCAGGCCGTGGCCGTAGCCATGCCGCTCGAAGCGCCCCAGTCCCGCTTTCTGGACCATCTCGGCGGCCGCGCGCCCCAGCGCCGCGGGCGTCATCCGCTTGACGTCCGCCCCCTTCACCAGCTCCTGGAGCTCCACGCTGATGTGGTAGAAGGGGTCGTCCGACGGCGAGCCGCCCGCGACGTACGTGCGCGTGACGTCCGCCTTGTAGCCGAGGAGGTCCACGCCGCAGTCTATGACGACGCGCTCGCCGGCCTCTATCCGCCGCGACGAGCGCCGGAGGGGGTGGGGGTTCTCGGAGCGGGGGCCGGCCGCGACGATGGGCGGGAAGGCCTGTTGGCCGCCCGCGCGCACCGCCGCCATCTCGATGAACCGCAGGAGCTCGTCCTCCGTCCGCCCCGGCGCCACCTCGCCGGCCAGCGCCGCGAAGGTCTTCATCGTGGCCGCCGACGCCTCCTTCATTATCTGGAGCTCGACGGGCGTCTTGACCGCCCGGAATGGGACCAGGATGTCGTCGGCGACGCGGAGCTCGGCGAAGTCCGCGATGAATTTCAAATAGCGCGGCGTCAGGAGGTCAAAGCCGTAGAAATGGTCGGAGATTTCCACCGCCACGCGGCGGTGCGGCCGGAGGCGGGGTCCGAGCGCGGCCTCGAGTTCGGCCGTAGTCCGATAGGGGATTACCTCCACGCGGTCGGCGAGGGGCGTAAGCTGGTCGGTCTCGATGGCGTGGGCCACGGCCGTGGTCCGCCCGCCGGGCTCGCACAGGATAAAGGCCGGCCGGGAGAAGTCCTCGGCCAGCGTCAACGCGCGGATGTTGAAGCCGCCGCCCTTGCCCCAGAAGAGCAGGAGCGGGAGCTCCAGATGTTCTTCCAGTTGGGCGCGTTTCTCGCGGAAGAGGCGGCGCTGCAGCGCCGGCGTGTCGTGGAGGTCCATCGTCGTCTCCTGTGCGGCGCCGGCGTTAGTGGGAGACGAAGACGCGGGCCGACCGCCGCACGTAGTGGTAATGGTCCAGGTAGGCGTGTGGGTTTTCGAGGAAAATCTCGCGCGACGGATAAAGGAAGGCGCGGTCTTCCTGGGGGTTCCAGAAGTAGGCCTTGAGACGGAGGAAAAGGCGCGTCGTCTGGTTGGCGAGGTAGCAGGCGGCGGCGTCCTCGGGGTTGTCCGGAAAGCCCGAGAAGATGAGGAGCGACTCGAACGGCCCGATGAGGAGCGTCTTGCGGCGCGGGAGCGAGATCGTGAACCCCTGGCCGGCGCCGTTGACCACGAAATGCTGGGACACGTTGACGGCCTGCGAGCCCGCGTTCACGAGCTCCACCCACTCCGAGTTGAGCCGGGGCTCGCCGAGCCGCAGGCGCTCGGGGCCGGTGATGTCGGGGTGGACCGCGGCGATCTTTATCGAGGCCTGGCCTCTTTTCATCATCGTCGCATTCTAAGCAAACGGCGCGCCGCTGTCAAGGGTTTTAACCGGCGACACGAGGTCGAGTGTGAGCGCCCGCAGCGCCGCCTCGGGCCACCGTCCCAGCTCGGCGACGAACCCCTCCGCGTCTTTCCGGAGTAGTTGGCAGCGGCGAAACAGCGCCGCGTCGGCCAACGGCCGGCGGCCGCCGCTCGCGGCCGCGGCCGTCCATTTTCCGTCCCGCCTCTCCGCCAAACCCAACTCCTCGAATATCGCGAGCGCCCGGCGCCACGCCGCGCCCTCGCCGACCGGTCCGCCGCCGCGCAGCGTCCGATACACCTCGTCCAGGAAGCCGCGGTCGGGGTAGTAGCGGCCGAGGAACGCCCGGGCCGCCGCCGACTCACGTTCGCCGAAGGCGAAGACGACTTCGGCGGCCGCGGCGGCGAGTATCGCGAGCCGTTGCGGGTGGAACGGCGGCGCCGCGACGATTATCGTATCGTAGCGGGCGGTCGCGGCGGGAAGTTCGTCGTAACCGATGGCCGTCCAGGGCGGCGGCGCGGGTGGGCCGTCGCCCAGGCGGTAGAGCGCTACGGCGGTCCCGCCGTACGCCGCGACGAGCTCGTCCCACGCCGCGCCCCGGCGGTCTATAATCTTGGGCCAGGGGCCCGTGGCCGGCGCCGGCGCGGCGACGATGCGGCGGAGCTTCAGGCCGATTTTCTCCGCGCCGCCGCGGGTCTCGACGTACGGCGTGAACACCAGGTCGTAATCGCCGGCGGGGAGCGTGGCGCCCTTGGGGGCCAGGCCGAAGCCGATGCCGCGCAGCCGCGCCGGCCCCGCGGCGGCGTAGACCTCGAGGTGGGCGTTTTTAAACACCCGCTGGCTTTCGTCCGCGACGCGCGCCCGGGCGTAAAACAACGGCGTGGCGTTGCCCTGACCCACGGGCTCCAGGAGCGCGAGGTCCGCGGCCGCGGCGGCCGTTACGGCGCCGAGCGGCAGCGCGCCGTCCACCTCGACCTTGGGCGTCAGGTCGTCGTCCTTCAGGCGCGCGGCGCAAAGCTCCTCCACGCCGGCGGCGAACGCGTCCAACGCGCCGCGGTCGATGTCGAAGCCCGCGGCCAGGCGGTGGCCGCCGAAGCGGTTCAGGTGGCCGCGGAGGGCTTCCAGGACCTCGTGGATGTCGAGGGTCGGGATGCTGCGGCAGGAACCCCGTCCCGTTTCGCCGTCGAGCGCGACGAGCACCGCGGGCCGGTAGAACTTCTCTACCAACCGCGACGCCACGATGCCGATAACGCCCGGGTGCCAACCCTCGCCGGCGACGACGATGGCGCGGCGGCCCGCCTCCACCTGGGCGGCCGCGGCGGGAAACGCCGAGGCCAACACCTCGCCTTCAAGCGCACGGCGCTCGGCGTTGCAGCGCTCCAGCTCGCGGGCGAGCTTCGCCGCGCGCGCCGCGTCCTCCGCCAGAAGAAGCTCCAGGGCGTACTCCGCGTGGCCGAGCCGCCCGGCGGCGTTGAGCCGGGGGCCATATACGAACGCGAGCTGCCACGACGTCGCGGGGCCGGCGGCCAGGTTGGCCGACGCCGCCAGCGCCTGCAGCCCCGGGAAGAGCGGGCCGGGAAAAGCGGCCAGCCCCGCCGCCGCGAGCGGCCGGTTCTCGGCCGTGAGGTCCACGACGTCGCACACCACGCCGAGGGCCACCAGCGGCAGGAGGTGCGCCGGGTTGAAATCAATGGCCGTTGCCCGGACGAGCTCGACCGCGAGTTTGTAGGCCACGCCGGCGCCGGAGAGGCCGCGCGCCGGGTGCCCCGCCGGAAGCCGCTGCGGCGTGACGAGCGCGTTCGCCGGCGGCAGCGTCTCGTCCAGACGATGGTGGTCGGTGACGACGACGTCTAGGCCGGCTTCGCGGGCCGCCGCCACGGCGTCGTGCGCCCGGCTCCCGCAGTCCACGGTCACGAGGGTTTGCGCCCCCGCCGCTACGGCGCGCGCCACCGTCCGCGGCGTGAGGTCGTAACCCTCGGTAAGGCGGTTGGGGATGTAGTATTCTACGTCGGCGCCGAGCCGCCGCAGGACGATGGTGAGGAGCGCCGTGGCGCAAATGCCGTCCACGTCGTAGTCGCCCGAGACGAAAATCCTCGCGCCGGGCCGGCGGCACGCCGCCGCCAGCAGCTCGGCGCCGGCGGCGAGGTCCGGGATGTCCGCCGGCGGCGAAAGGTCCAGGGCGCCGGGGAAGAGGAAGCGCCGGGCGGCTTCGGCGTCGCGGAGGCCCCGTCGTACGAGGACCTGGGCGAGCGCCGGGTCCGTCGTCAGCTCGTCGGCGAGCGCGAGCTCCAGCGCCGGCTCCCGCGGCGGGACGTAGATTTGGCAGGCGTTTTCCGGCGTCGGCGGCATAATACCGCGAGTATAGCTGAAACCCCCGGAAAGCGGAAGCGTTTTCCTTTCCGTCGTCCCGGCGCCCCGGGGCCGCGGTTCGCGCCGCCCGCCATTACTTTTCCCTTGATTTCTTTTCAAAAGCGTATACAATACGCGCTTACCCTTTCGGCGCAAACCTGGCTTCCCGAGGTGCGAGACTATGGCCCGAACTCCCTTCATCGCCGGCAACTGGAAGATGTACAAAACCGCCGCCGAGGCGCGCGACCTCGCCCGCGCGGTAGCGGAAGGCGCCGCGGGCGTAAACGGCGTCGAGGTGCTGCTCTGCCCGCCGTTTACGGCGCTCGCCGCCGTGGCCGACGCCGTCCGCGGGTCCGCCGTGAAGCTCGGCGCGCAGAATTGCCATTTCGAAAAAGAGGGCGCCTTCACCGGCGAGGTCTCGGCCGCTATGCTGGCCGACCTTGGCGTCCACTACGTCCTCTGCGGCCACTCCGAACGCCGGCAGTTCTTCGGCGACGACGACGCGACGGTGAACAAAAAGGTCCGCGCCGTTCTCGCCGCCGGCCTCAAGCCCATCCTGTGCGTGGGCGAGAAGCTCGCGGAACGCGAGGCCGGCGAGGGTTGGAAAGACCTCGTCCGTCGGCAGGTGGAGGCGGGCCTGGCCGGCGTCGCCGCCGCCGACGTCGCGCGCGTGACCGTCGCCTACGAGCCGGTGTGGGCCATCGGCACCGGGAAAACGGCGACCCCCGCCCAGGCCGCCGAGGCCCACGCCATCGTCCGGGCCGCCATTCAAAAGCTTTACGGCGGCGAAGCCGCCGCGGCCATCCGCATCCTCTACGGCGGGAGCGTAAAGCCGGACAACGTCAAGGCCCTCATGGCCCAGGAGGACATCGACGGCGCGCTGGTCGGCGGCGCGAGTTTGAAGGCCGAGACGTTCCTCCCGCTGGTCCGCTTCCGCGATTAGCCCCGGTTGACGCGGCCGCGCCTTTTATGTTATAGTTACCCAGAGGCAAAGAGATGGAAATACTATTTTTCGTCATCGTGGGTCTCCACGTCGCAGTTGCCGTCGCGCTCATCGCCGTGGTCCTCCTCCAGACCGGGAAGGGCGCGGGCCTTTCGGGCGTCTTCGGCGCCGCCGGCGCGGCCTCCGAGTCTTTCTTCGGCGGCCGGGGGCCCGGGACGTTCCTGGCCAAGCTCACGACCGTCGCCGCCATCCTCTTCATGGTCACGGCGCTCGCGCTCGCGAAGCTGTCGTCGGCGCCCAAGGGTGGCCGCTCGGTGGTGGAGCGCTCCAAGGGCAAGGTAACGGAAAAGGTTCCGGCGAAGCCGGTGCGGCCCGTCAAAGCGCCGCCGGTACCGGTAAAGAAATAAACCCCTACGCGCCGCCCCCACGGGCGGCGTTTTCGCGCCGACCAACGTGGCTTCGGATAAATTCTACCTGGGCGTGCACGTCTCCATCGCCGGCTGCGTCGCCGACGCGGTGACGCGGGCGGCCGCGCTCGGGTGCACGACCTTCCAGATATTTCCCTCGTCGCCCCGCGGCTGGCGCCAGAAGCCCCTCGCGCCGGCGGACGCGGCCCTCTTCCGGGAGCGCACCGCCGCCGGCGGCTTCGACCGCTTCTTCGTTCACCTCTCGTACCTGCCCAACCTCGCGACCTCCGACGACGCGCTCTACGAGAAGTCGGTGGCGGCGCTCGCGGACGCCGTCGCGCGGACCGCGGCGTTGGGCGGCCGCTACGTCGTGACCCACCTGGGGAGCCACCGCGGCGCCGGCCTCGCCGCCGGCGGCGAACGGGCCGCGTCCGCCGTCACCCGGGCGCTCGCGGCCACGCCCGACGCCGACGTCGTCGTGTTGATGGAAGGGGCGGCGGGCAAGTCGGGGCAGGTGGGGACGTCCTTCGCCGAACTCGACGCCATCTACCGGCGGCTCGAGCGGCGGTCCAGGCGCCGCGTAGGCCTGTGCGTGGACACCTGCCACGCCCACGCGATGGGCTACGCCTCTCTGCCCGCGGCGACGGCCTGGAGCGCCTCCTGGCGGAGATAGACCGGGGGATGGGGCTGGCCGCGCTCCAACTCGTCCACCTGAACGACGCCAAGGGCAAGGCGGGCGACATGTTGGACCGGCACGAGCACATCGGCCGGGGGACGATAGGGCGCGAGGGCTTTCGTCGCCTCGTCAACCACCCGGCGCTGCGCGGCGTCCCGATGGTCCTGGAAACGCCCCAGGAGCCGGGTTGGGACGTCAAGAACCTGCGCGCCGTCCGGGGCCTACGAGAAGGTTAATAAACTCGATTATGAAAAAGGCGGCCTCGCGGCCGCCTTTTTAGTTCGCCCGGCGTACCCGGTTTTACTTTACCTTGGAGGTGGCCGTCATCTTGATTTCTTCCATCTCCGTAAAGTCGTAGAGGGGCCAGCTCCACGTAACGGTCCGCTTGTCCGCGGCCACCGTGCCGTTCGTGTCCGTGACCTCGCCCGGCATAACCACCTCGTAAGAGAACGTGTAACCGTCGAACATCTGGCGGGTCAGGGCCTCGGTCTCGGGCGACGGCTCCTCGGCCTTCTCTTTCTTCCGGTCGTTCCGGATGAGCTGGGTGAAGGTGCACTTGCCGCCCTTGGTCTTGAAGGCGAGGTCCTGCTTGGCGAAGATGCCGTGGCCCTTCAACAGCTCGAGGTTGTCAAAGTCCAGGACCAGGCGGGTGTGTTCCTTCTTGGACGCCGAGGCGCCCTCGCCGGTGGTCTCGAGGAGCGCCCAGTTTTCCACGATTTTAAGGCCCGCGACGTTGGCGAAGGCCGACCCCATCTCCTCCGACACCGGCCGCTCGGCCGTAGCGGCGGCCACGGCGGTTTCGGCGGTGGCGGTGGCGGGCGCGGCGGTGGCCGCGGTCAACGCGGCCGTAAGCCCCGACATGTCGTCCACCCACATGTCGGCTTCCAGACGGCCCGAGCCGTCGGCGTGGAGCGCGAGCTTCTGCTGGTAGGATACGCACGCGGCCATGGCCAACGCCGCGGCGCCGATCGTCCACATTACCTTCCGCATGGTTCCGTTCTCCCGGTTGGTTAGACTTTGTCCAGTGCCTGCGCGAGGTCCGCGAGGATGTCGTCGGCGTCTTCCAGCCCCGCCGATATCCGGATGAAACCGGGGCCCATAGCCGACCCCGACAGCTTTTCCGCGGGAAAGACGTTGTGCGTCACGCCCGGCGGGTGGAAGACCAGCGTCAACGGGTCGCCCACGCTCACGGCGAAGGTGCAGAGCTCGAGGGCGTCCAGAAACCGCTTCGCCGCCGCGCCGTCGCCGAGTTCGAACGCCAGGATGCCGCCGAAGTCCTTCATCTGGCGGGCGGCGAGGTCGTGCCCCGGGTGGTGGGGGAGGCCGGGGTAGTAAACCTTCCGGACCTTGGCGTGGCCCGCGAGGTACGAGGCGAAGGCGCGGGCGTTGGCGCAGTGGCGGTCCATCCGCAGCGGCAGCGTCTTCAGCCCGCGGTAAAAAAGGTAGGCCGCCTGGGGCGCGGGCGCCGCGCCCAGGTCCTTATATATGGTCTGGCGGATGTGGTGGACGCGTTCCGCCGGGCCGGCGAGCGCGCCGCCGACGACGTCGTGGCCGCCCATGTATTTGGTCGCGGAGTGGACCGTGAACGTGGCCCCCAGCTCGATGGGGCGCGACAGGTACGGCGTGCAGAAGGTATTGTCGAACGCGAGCGGTATGCCGGCGTCGCGCGCCACCGCGGCCACGGCCTCGACGTCGAGTATCCGCAGCAGCGGGTTGGACGGCGTCTCGAGGTAGATGAGCTTGGTGTTGGGGCGAATCGCGGCCTTGACGGCGTCGGCCGTGGGCTCTTCCAGGTACGTCCGTTCGACGCCGAGGCGGGGGAGCTGCTCGCCGAAGAAAGTGGCCGCGCCGCCGTAGATCTGGTGCTGCGTGAGGAGGTGGTCGCCGGCGCCGCAATGGGCCAATACCAGGCACGAGATGGCCGCCATCCCGGAGGAGAAGACGAGCGCGTCCTCGGCGCCTTCCAACGCCGCGAAGTCGCGCTCGAAGGCGCGGGCCGTGAGGTTGCCCAGGCGGCTGTAAACGAAGCCGTCGGCCTCGCCCGCGATGATGGCGCGTGCCCGGTCGTCCAGCGGAAGCGCGAAGGACGCGGTCTGGTAGACGGGCGTGGACAGGGCGCCGGTCCGCGCGTCCACGGGCGCGAGGCCGCGGACGGCCCGCGTGTGAAAGCCGAGCTTCTTCATGGGCGCGATTATAGTCGCCGCCCGCGGTCGTGTCAAGGAATATCCGCCGGCCCCGCGTTTTCCACTCGACGCGGACTCCACTTTACCTTATAATATGATGCGACTAGGAGGTAACGGATGCTGAAGCTCGTGAATTGGCTTTTGGTGGTCGGCGTCCCCGCGGCCGCGGCGCTTGTGTTCTGCGCCTGTAGCGGCAAGAGTTGAAGCTGACGGCGCGCGCCGGCCAGGCGCGACAACGACGAAGTCAAACGCCGGCCCCGACCGGTGTTTCGTTTCGGTTACCATAGAGGCCAAACCCCGGCGACGGGCCAGGCAAACGCCGTCGCCCCGAAGTTTCCCCGCGGCTTTGGCCGCGACTAGCCGCTTTTTTCGCGTTACCCCTCGACAAACGCCATCCTAACGGTTATAATTATACATATAGATTGGAGGACCTTTGACGAAGGTTCGCTGGTTCCTCTTCTTAAGCGCGGCGTTGGCGCTGGCGTTTATTGCCGCGACCTTCGCGTGCACCAACCCTTGAGGATAGGCCGCGGCGCCCGGGCGGGCGCTCCGACGGCCCCGTAAGGCCCGCGACGCCGACCGGCGTCGCCCCCATATGATATCGCGCGATGACGCGTTGGCGCTGGTCCGGGCCGAAGTCCGGACCGGCAATATTATAAAGCACATGTTGGCGGCGGAGGCGGCGATGCGGGCGGTCGCCGTCCGGCTGGGCGCCGACGCCGACACGTGGGCCCTCGCGGGCCTCCTTCACGACCTGGATTACGAACGCACCAAGGACGAGCCGGCGCGCCACGGCGCGTTGGCGGTGGAGATGCTCTCGCCCTTCAACCTGCCCGCCGGCGTAGCCGCCGCCATCTTGGCTCACAACGCCCTTCGCGAGCCGGAGGGCGACATCGAAAAAGCGCTGGTGGCCGTCGACCCCGCCACCGGCTTCGTCGTCGCGGCGGCGCTAATGCATCCCGCGAAGAGCCTGGCGGCCGTGGACGTCGACTTTTTGCTCAAGCGGTTCAAAGAGAAGCGTTTCGCGGCGGGCGCGAGCCGCGAACAAATGTCGAGCTGTTCGTCCCTGGGCCTCGGCCTGGACGAATTCCTCGGCGTGGTGCTCGACGGTATGCGCGCCGTTTCGGCCGAGCTGGGATTGTGACGCCGGCCGGCGACCCCCACTACCTCTATGCGCGGTAAACTGAGCGAAATATCCATCGCGGGCTTCCTGAAAATGCTGCACGAGGGAGCGCAATCCGGCCGCCTGTCGCTGCGGGGTAAAGACGGCGACGCCGAATTGTACTTCGCGGAAGGCCGGCTCGAGGGGCTTAACCTGTCCGGCCTTGTCTCGGCCGACGGCGCGTACGACGTCTTCCGCTGGAGGGACGGCGATTTCGAACTCGCGTTGGGCGAATTCCCCCCGCCTCCCGGTCTCTTACGGGCCGACGAGGGGTTCTTCATCCGCGCCGAAGATTATGAGAAGCGGTGGGCCGCGCTGGCGCGGGTTCCGGTGGAGGCGATGACCGTCGTGACCCGGGCGGCGGCGCCGCCGGAGGCGCCGCGGCTGACGGGCGACCGGGCGCGGCTGCTTGACGCCGTCGCCGGCGGCGGAATCACGGTCGCGGAGTTAGCCCGCAAGCTCGGCCGCGGGCTGACGGTTACGGCGGAGGCGGTGGCCCAGCTTTACGAGTTGGGAGCCGTAACCCTCGAAAGCCCGACCGCCCCGGACCTGGGGCCGGCCATCGCGGCGCTCCTGCACGCGGCCCTGGACAACTACGAGATTTTCGCCGGGAAGATATTGGCCAAAAAGCTGCGGCGCGGGCTCAACGAACGCGCCCGGCAACTCGGCCTGGGCGTATTGTTCGACGAGAAGAAGGTCAACGTCGGCATAGTCCGCGAGGCGGAGGTGCCCCTCTGGCTCGGCGTCATCGAAACGCTTTTGGCCGAGACCGCCGGACCGGTGGGGGGAGAGGTGGCGCAGTTGCTTTGGCAGAAGGCGGTGGCGTCGATCCCGGCGCCGTTGGACGCCGTGGTGGCGAACTACCGTCTCGACTTTGCGATGTCGGGCGTCAAGGGCGGTCAGGATGAATAAAAAACGGAGCGGGTTCAAGCTGGGCGTCGCGGCTATCGCGGCGGTGGGGGTGCTGATATTCCTCCACGTGGCGCAGCTGTATTGGCCGGTGGGGGCGGACAGGTTTAACGCGGTCGTAAACACCGCCATGGCGTGGGTCGCCGTATACAGCCTGTGGTTGACCGCCGGCGGTCTGGAAGGGGGCGCTTCCCGGCGGCCCTGGCGTTTTTTCGCCGCGGGCTTCGCCGTCCTCGCCCTCGGCGAAACTCTCACGACGTACAACCGCGTCATCGTCGACTTCGCGTTCCGCGGCTTATGGTTCGCCAATTTTCTAAACGTCGCGGGCTTCCTCCTGATAATCGCCGCGCTGGCCATCCGGGCCCGCGCGTTCGGCCGCCCCACCTTCTCGCTCCTATATATATTTATCTTGACGCTTGTAACCGCCGCCATGACCGCGGCGGTGACGCCGGTGTTCCGGGCCGCGATAGCTTCCCCCGGGATACCGGTCCCCATCGTGTTCCTCATCGTCCTCATGCCCCTCTTCGACCTCGCGATAATCGCGCTCGCCTTTTACGTCGCCACGACCTTCGCGGGCGGCGTCGGCGGCCGACCCTGGGTATCGGTGGCGCTGGGCGTCTCGTTCAGCGCGGTGGCCGACTTTTTGGACATGTACGGCGCGTGGTTGAAGGCGGAGGCGGGGCCGCTGCGTTCGGCCTCTCTCGTCGTGACGTTCCTGGGGTTCGCGGCCGTCGCGTGGGGGGCCTGGCACCGACGCAAGGTTGTCCCCGAGGCGCTGACGTAGGGGGCCGCGCCGGGCGTGGACGCCGCCAGTGCATAAATACATAGACCCCGTCACCCTCGCCGCCGTGCAGAGTCTGGGCCTCCGCGCCCGCCTGGTGGTGGAGGGTTTTTTTGCGGGCCTCCATCGCAGCCCGTTCAAGGGCTTCTCCGTCGAATTCTCCGAATATCGCTCCTACCAGCCGGGCGACGACCTCCGGCTTGTGGATTGGCGCGCCTTCGCCCGCACCGACCGCTACTACGTCAAGGAGTTCGAGGAGGAGACCAACCTCCGGTGTTACATCTGCCTGGACGCGTCGGCCAGCATGGCGTATCCGCCGGGCGGCGCAATGTCGAAGTTCGAATACGGCGCGGTATGCGCCGCGGCCCTGGCCTACCTCGCCCTCGGCCAGCGCGACGCGGTGGGGTTGGCGACGTTCGCGCGGGGGCTGCGGGAGGCGGTGCCGCCGCGGTCCAGCCGGCAGCATTTCCGCGCCCTCCTCGACGTCCTGGAGCGCACGGTGCCCCAGGGAGAGACGGACCTGTACGCCGCGCTGGCTTCTCTCGCCGACCGCGCCAACCGCCGCGGCCTCTTCGCCATTTTTACCGACCTGTGGGACCTTCGCCGGCGGACCCTCGACGGCCTGCGCGCCCTGCGCGGCGGGAAGCACGAGGTTATTCTGTTCCACGTCCTGGACCCGGCCGAAGAGAGGTTCCCGTTCCGCGAAGCCGCGACCTTCGTGGACATGGAATCGGCAGCGACGCTGGTCCTTGACGGCCCGCGCTTCCGCGAGAGCTACCTCGACGCCCTGGCCGAGTTCAAGCGCTGGCTGAAGTTGGAGCTCGGCGGCCGGGATATCGCGTACGTCCCGCTGGTCACGGACACGCCGCCGGCGCGGGCGTTGGTGGCGTATCTCGGCCGCCGCCGCGCGATGATGTAGCCGCCGGCGCCGGCGGCCCCGACGATGATCTCCTTCCTCCATCCCCTCTACCTCTTGCTTCTCCCGCTCGCGGCCCTCCCCGTCGTATTGAACCTGATACGGCGACGGGTCCGCCTCCGCCTCCCGTTCCCGTCGCTCGCGCTGTTGGACCGGTTGGCGGAGCGGCGGGCCCGGCGGCGCCCCGCGTGGATGGAGGTATTGCTGCTCGCGTTGCGGGTCGCGGCCTTGGCCGTACTCGTGTTGATGGTCGCCGCGCCGCGCCTCGCGCCGCGCGGCGGCGCGGCCCCCCGGGCGGTATTCGTGGTCGTGGACAACTCGCCGTCCATGTCGTACGTCGAGAGCGGCGGGACGCGGCTGGCGCGCGCCGTATCCGGCGCCCGCGCGTTGGGCGCGGGCGCGACCGACGACGACCTCGTGACCGTCGCGTGGACAGGCGGCGGGACGCCGTCGGTGTGGCACGAGCCGGGGGACGCGACCGCGCTGCTGTCGCCGCCGCCGTTCGCGCCCGGGCGGCTCGCGGACGTCCTCGCGTTCGCGGGCGGCCTCTTCCGCTCGCCCGCCGCGCAAGGCCGGCACGCCGAGGTGGCGATATTCACGGACCTGCAGCGCACCTCGTTCGACGACGTCGCCGCCCCGCTCGCGGCGCTGCCGCCTCGCACCCGCGTTACCATATATGACGTGCGCGCCGACGCCCAGCCGGCCTGGAACGTCGCTATCACCCGCGTAAACGTCGTCCCGGCGACGGGCGGACAATTCGACGTGACGTTGGACGTTCGGCAATACGGGCGGCCCCGGCCGGTGACGTTGGCGGCGCCGGACCGCGGCGTCGCCGTATCGTTGCCCGCGGCCGCCGATTCCGCCGCCCGGCTTACGCTCCCCGGCGGCGGCGCCTATGCCTTTGCGTGCGCGGGCGGGTATCCCTTTGACGACCGCGCGACGTTGACGCTGCCGCCGACTTCGGCGGTGTCCTATTACGTCGCCGCCGGAACGCCGGGGTCGCCTTATTGGCGGGCGGCGCTCGCCGGCGGCGGTGCGGAAGCGCCGTCGCCGCCGCCGTCGCCGGCGATATGGGTCGGTCCGTTGTCGGCGTGGCGGGGCGACGCCGGGCCGCGGGAGTTCGCCCGCGGCGGCGGGTTGGCCGTGGTCGTTCCGGAATCGGCGGCCGGGGGGCCGTTGGGCGCCGACGCGATATTATCGCCGTTAGTCCCGGCGGCCGCCGGCGTCGCTTTTCTGTCCGGGGAGGGGCCGAACGCGGCGCGGCTCGGCGGCTTCGACGTCGCCAGCGTAATGCCGTTGAAGACCGACGCGCCCTGGCGCGCCCTCGCGACCACCGCCGGCGGGACGCCGGTCATTTGGCGTCGGCCCTGGGGCCGGGGCGAGGTCGTCGTGCTGGCTGTGCCGCCGGGCCCGGCGTCTTCGAACCTGTTCACGTCGCCGGCGTTCGTCGCCTGGGCGATAGACCTGCGGCTCCGCGCGCTGGCGCTGGCTTATCCGGCGTTCCATCCGATGACGGCGGCCGCCGGGGGCGACGAGTCGCGGCCGGGCGCGATTTCCGACGCCGAACTGCGGGAGCTGTTCCCGGGCGTGGTCGTAACGCGGCACGCGCCGGGCGGCGGCCGCGGGAAAACCGTCCCCTTGCGGGGCGTCGCCGCGGCGGCGTTTTTCGCGCTTTTGGCCGCCGAGGCGGGGGTCGCGGCGTCGCGGGCCCGCCGCGCCGCCAACCCTAACCTCTAAGACGCCGGGCAGTCGCCGCTCTTAAAAACTCTTGCATTTCTGAGTAAAACGGTTTATTATTATGAAAGGAGGTACGTCATGAACAAGGTTACCACCGGACTCGCCGTTTTAACCGCGGCGGCCGTATTAAGCCTCGGAACGGCTAACGCGGAAAACGCGCTCGAAATCCAGGCGCGTCTGGGCATCGTCCATTACGACGAGACCGATATAAATACGTATTACAATTATATCGCCGCCATCCCCGCGCACGTCTTCCATTATCAGGGCAATTGCTATACCTCGCCCCTTATCGCCGACACGACGGGGGATTGGGTAAACTACTTCCACGAGGACGCGGCGGCGTATTACAACGCCGAGGGCGGCCTCAAGGAGATTATGGCCGTCGGCGCCGTATCGGACGCTGTCCTCAACGACCTCGCATCCAAATACGGCGTCTCCGCCGACCACGTTATACGCCTTTCGGCGTCCACGCCGGCCGAGATGGCCGAGAAGCTCGCCCGCGACTGGGACCATTCCGACGACGCGGTCCTGGTTCCGTACGCCGCGGCGCCCACCACCGACGAATACGACGGCGCCGCTAACGGCGCGGCGCTGGCGGCGTCGTTGAACGCGCCGCTTCTCTTCGTGGATAAAAACAGCGTGCCGGAGGCGACGCTGCGCGCGTTGAGCCGCGGCGGCGTCAAAAACGTCTACCTCGTGGAGTTCGGCGACTTTTGCGGCGACGCTGTGAACCAGCAGCTTACGGCCGACGGCTACGTCGTCTCGCGGGACTTCGTCGCCCTGGGCGAATTCGTCCTCTTCATGCGCGAACGCGCGGGCTACTCCGCGCTCATGACCTACAAGGAGCCGCTGCAATCGCTGCCCGCGGCGTTGTCCGCGGCCCGCCACCAGGGATATTGCGCCACGCTTGCGGTGGCGGTTTTGGACGAGGCGCGCCGGGCCGCCGACACCCTTGTGGGCGTGGATATGCCCACGGAGAAGTTCCCCGTCGGCGCGTGGTCGCCGCCGCCGGAGTACGACTCCGGCGAGCAGGCGCTGGCCGACGCGTTCGTCGCATGGCTCGACGGCATCAACGGCAGCGACCCCCAGCAGCTGGAATGGGTGACGTATTTCGGGCCCAAGACCGGGAACGGCAACGCCTACATCAACTTCGACCGCGCCATCATCGGGAACCCGTTGGACCCCGACCAGCCGGGATGCAAGGGCGGACGCCTCCCGGGCGACGTGGGCCAGAACATATTCTACGCCAACCGGAGCATACTTTACCGGGCCGTAGTTTTCGGCAACCCCCACTACGACCGTTCCATCGTGGCTTTCAACGCCTTCGCGTGCCATTACGCCGAGCAGGGTTACAAGTTCACCGACAACTACGGCCAGGGGCGGTGCGTGAACGAGGTCTTCGGCGTTCCCGAGTTCACCGAGCCGGGCGTCGCGGAGCGGTTCAAGACGAACAACTACACGCTGATATACGACTCCGGCTACAACGCCGGGACGTACCAGGGCAACAACTGGCACCCCATCAACCCGTCGTGGCACACGCTGGACGGCTACTTCAAGTACCTGAACGACGGGTCTAACTTCTTCTATTATTCGGGCCACGGGAGCACGGGCGCCATCAGCTCCATGGCGTCCGACATGGGCTGCAACGAGACGGTCCCCTGGGGCACGGAGCACTGGCCCTCTCCCGCCGGCATCATCACCGACGCCCCCGGGACGTTGAATTTCAGCGCCTGGGACGCCGCCCTCGAAAACATCCATAGCACGGTAATCACGTTCGACGCGTGCCTGGTCGCGGCCGGCAATTGGAACGAAAGCGGCTTAGCGCACGGCGGCGCCGGCGCCATCTCCTCCTATATCTCGGTCTCGTGGGAGGGTTCCGGCTGGTGTTGGTGCAACATCGCCAACGAGGGCACGCTGGCCAAGCCCATGGGCGAGGCCGTGGCCTACGGCCTGGGCCAGACGTCGCACATCTATCCGCAGCACAAGAACGGCGCCGACGGGACCCTTATGTATTTCTGGACCGGCGACCCGTTCATGGTCCTCTACCAGCCGACGTGGACGCGGCCTACGCCGGCGCCGCTCTACAACGACTACGGCGGCCATCAACCCGGCGGCATGGTGGGCGTCGAGCTTACCTATTTCCGGGCGCGGCGGCTGGGCGACGGCGCCCGCGTGGACTGGGCCACGGCCGAAGGCGCGTACGCGGGCTTCAACCTCTATCGCGACGGTACGAGCGCGGCGGGCGGGCTGGTCGCCGCCGGCCGCGAGAAGATAAACGACAAGGTCATCGCCGGCCGTTCGCCGTATACCTTCCGGGACCCGGCGGCGGGCGAGTTCGACTCGTGCCGGTATTGGCTGGAGGCCGTTACGGCCGCGGGCGTCAAGACGCTCTATGGCCCGGTGGCGTTGGGCGGCGCCGCGACGCCGCGGGGCTTCGCGCTGGCGCAGAACTACCCGAACCCGGTCAAGGGCGCGACCACCATCACGTACGAAGTCCCGGCGGGCAAAGCCGGCGCGCTGGCGTTGGAATTCTACGACCAGGCGGGCCGGCGAGTGGCGCATTACGATTTGGGCAACGCGGCCGCCGGGACCTACAAGTTCCAGTGGAACGGCGCCACGCCCGAAGGCTCGCGGCTGGCCGCGGGCGTCTACCTCTACCGCCTCACGCTGGACGGCGCGCGCGTCGCGGGCCGCAAGCTGGTTGTCGTCAGGTAACGACCCGCGCGAAAAATGGAAGGGCTTTCCGCCGGGAAAGCCCTTTTTAATATGGTAAAGGCGTTCAAAACGTGGTTGGGCCCCGCTCTTTTCCTGGGGGCTTTCGCGGGCGCGTATATCGTGGCCGAAGTCCCCTGGCGCGCCGTTCTACCCGTCCCCGACGACAACGCGTACTACTACGGCGCGCTCCTCGCGGCAGAAGGGCGCGCCAGGTTGCCCATCCCGGCGATGCTGGCGTTGCACCAGCGGCCCGCGCCCCGCCTGGCCACGGCCGAGAACCCGGGCCCGCCGCTGCAGTTCACGCTGACCATAGATAACTACCTCACGTCGGAAAAGCCGCCCGGCTATATATGGTGGCTGGCGCTTCTCCGCCGGTTGCGGCTCGTCCGCGCGGCCAACGTCGTGGCCTTCGTCCTTATCTTCCCCGCGGCGTTGGCGTTGCTTCGGCGCTTTCCTCCAAAGGGTTTCGCGTTTTGGACGCTGGCGGCTTTTCTTCTCACGCCGCTTTCGGCCGTGTTCGCCTACCGGACGTACATGCCGACGTTCCTTGATGCCGCCCTCCCGTTCGCGGCGTTGGTGTTGTTCATGAACGCGGCCGCGGGAGGGCGGGCGCCCGCCGCCAAGCTGTTCGCGTGCGGCTTGGCCGTCGGCTTTCTCGCGATGATACGCGTTACCAACGTCGTTTTCGCGGCCGCCTTCGGCGTCGCAATTGTCGCGGCTTTCGGGTGCGGGAGGGGACCGGTGGGCAGGTACCTCGTCGCCTTCGGCGCGCCGGTCGTCGTGGCCGCGGCGGTCCTCGGCGTGTACAACTATATGCTCTTCGGTTCGCCGCTGCGCAGCGGTTATTACGTCCGCTTCGGCACGTTCAACTACAACGCCGTGACGACCCTCTGGAAGAAAAACCCGGAGATAGTAAAGCCGGAAACGTATCGTTCGGGCGATGCCCCCTTCGGCGCGGCGGAGGTGCCGGCGCCCGACGTATTCGTCATCCGGTGCGTATCCCACGAGGCCTGGCTCGCGAAGGAGCAGCTTATAACGACGTTTACGTCGCGGTGGACGGGGAAGGCCCGGCTCCGCGGCCGGTGGGCGATGGCACCCCCCCTGGGTTCCGCCGGCGTCCCGGCGGCGGCGCGGGCGCGGTTGACGGTGGCGGCGGGGGAGCGGGTGTTGTATGACGAAGAGGTCGCCCCGCCCGAACGGTGGAACGACGTCGACGTCGAATACGCCGCCCGACCCGGCGAACGCGTCCTCCTCGCGTGCACGTTTAACGACGCGGGCCGGCGGGGGGCCGTGGCCTACGTGTCGCCGCTGGTAGTGGACGCCGGGGGCCGCAGGTATAAATTGACGAGTTGGTCGCGGCCGTGGTTCGGCCTCGGCGGCGTCGTGGGCCGCAACCTTATCGGGATGTATCCCTACGTGCTGCTCGCGATGCCCGTTATCCTACTGGCGCCTTTCGGCCTCGCCCGGGCGCGCCGGCTTATGCCGGCGGGGTCATTTGGGCTCAGCGCCTTCGTGGCGGGCTGGACTTTCCTCCTCTACCTCCAGAGCACCGTGTATACGCCGATGGCTACCCGTTACTACGCGCCGGCGCTCGGGCCGTTCGCGCTCTGGGCGGCTTACGGCCTAGCCGACGCGCCCCGGCCGAGCCGGTGGGCGGCCGGCGTCCTCCTGGCGCTCCTGGCGGTGACGACCTTTACGTTCGCGTTAGCGTTTTACGGCGCTTTCGACCTCCCGTGGTTGACCGCGTCCGGCGCGTTGACTTTCTTCGGCCGTTGACATGGGCCTCGCGACGAAAATCCTGGCAAGGTTGGGATGGGCGGCGCCCGCGGTCGCGGCCGCCGCGGCCCTCGGGCCGTGGTTCGCCGCCGGCGGTCGGGGTGCCGCGGCGTCGGCCGCGGTATTGGTCGGGGCGGCGCTGGTGGCGGGCGAAGCGCTACGCCGCCGCTTCGGCCGCTGGCCCGCGGCGCTCGGCGTGGCCGCGTTCGTCCTCACGCCGCCGCTCCTCTGGGGCGCGGGCCGGGGTTCCTGGATGACGATGCTGCCGGCGGCGCTGGTGTTCGTCGGTGCCGCGTACGGCACCGCGGGCAAGGGGAAGTGGTGGAGCGGGGCGTTATGGGTTCTGGGCGGGGCCTTCGCCGTTTACGATTACGCGACGGGCCGCTACGCCGGCGGGGCTATAGCGCCGGAAGCCGTAGCGCGGAACCTGACAGGGGTTTGGCAATTACTATTGGTGGTAACGCCCGCGTTTTTTCCGGCGTGCGTCGCGGCGGGTTTCGCCGCGGCCCGCCTCGGGCGCCGCGACGCGGCGCTATCGTTTGTCGCGGCGGGGGTGGTCCTCGCCGCCGGCCTGGTGTGGGACAGGCCTGCGACGACGGCCTTTGATTACCTCGCGCGATTCACGCCCGCGGCCGGGATATGGGCGACGGTCCTGGCGGCGGGAGCGGCCGACCGCGGCCGGGCCGCGGCCGTGGCCGCGACCGTCGTCGTCGCGCTTTTCTCGCTCGCCGTTTTTCTCCTCGGGGCCGTCGCCGCCGGCGTATTGGACTTCAAGCTCGCGCTTACCGTGGGCCCGCCGACGTTCCTGGGCAATTTCTAAGATGTGCCGCGGTTTTTAGTGCTTGACGCCGCTATCCCCGGCGTGCGATAATATATCCGATAAAAGCGGTTAGGAATCAACGACCCGGGCGGTACCCACCCCCGCGGAGGAAAAGGCATGAGGAAAATCTGCTGGGCCTTGGCCCTATTATTGGTAGCCGCGGCGGCGGCCGAACAGGCGCCGTCGTGGGCCCGCGTGTACTACACCGACGCGCAGGCGATGGAGCGCGACATCATGGCGGCCGGATTCGACGTGGCATCGGGCGCGGCGGGCGAATACGTGGACGTCGTCGCGCCCGCGAGCGACCTCGCGGCGCTCCAAGAAAAGGGGTATCGCGTGGAGATTCTCGCGGCGGACGCCGGCGCGGGTATCGAAGCCCTGCCTCCCGACATGGGGCTCTACCACACCTACGCCGAGATGCTCACCGAGCTCCAGGGTTACGCCTCCACGTATCCCAATATCTGCAAGCTCTCGGATATCGGCGATACGTGGGAGGGTCGGGACATATGGCTGCTCAAGATCTCGGATAACCCGGCCCAAAAGGAGAACGAACCGCGCCTTTTCATATGCGGCGACCACCACGCCCGCGAGATCATGACGGTCGAAATCCCGCTGTATTACATCAAGCAACTCCTCGAGGGCTACGCCACCAACCCCGATTACAAATACTACGTAGACAACTACGAGCTCTACTTCGTCCCCATGGTCAATCCCGACGGCCACGTTTACGTGGAAGGCCATAGCACGGGCAATTCCAACTACTGGTGGCGTAAAAACCGCCGCAACAACGGCGGCAGCTACGGCGTGGACCTGAACCGCAACTACAGCTACAAGTGGGGATATGACAACTCGGGCTCCAGCCCGACGCCCAGCTCCGATACGTATCGCGGCCCTTCGGCCTTCAGCGAGCCGGAGACTACGGCTATCCGCAACCTGATGATAAGTTCCAACTTCGACTTCGCGCTGGATTACCACAGCTACGGTGAATACATCATCGTACCGTGGGGTTATATATCCGGGTCCCAATCCCACACCGAGGAACACGCCTACTTCATGTCCATAGCCAACGGTATGAACGCCCTGCTGAACAACCGTTACCGCTGCGGAACCACGATTGAAACCGTGGGCTACCTCGTGAACGGCGGTTCGACCGACTACCATTACGGCGAACGGACCGAGAAAAACAAGTTCTACGGCTGGTGTTTCGAGGTCAACACCTCGGCCCAGGGCGGCTTCGGCCCGGCCGACACCTATATCGAGCCCACCGTCACCGAGCATTTCACCGTCTTCCTCTGGTTCCTGAATTACATGAGGGAGTTCGTGGGCATCGAGCTGTCGCGTTTCGACGGCGCGGCGCGCGGCGACAAGGCGGTCCTGATGTGGGAGACCTCGCGCGAGTCCGACCACGCCGGCTTCAACCTCTACCGCGCGGCGCCGGGCGCGGCGTCGTCGGAGCGGACGCCGGTCAACGGCGCCCTCATCCGGGGCCAGTCCCCGTATCGTTTCGTGGACGATAAGGTGGAAGCGGGCAAGTCCTACGATTATTACCTCGAAGACGTCTCGTTGAGCGGGAAGAAGACGCTCCACGGGCCGGCGCGGGTGGAAATGGGCGTGGGCGTCAAGGCGTCGTTCTCACTCGCGCAAAACGCCCCCAACCCGGCGCGGACGGCGACGACCATAGCGTTCACGCTGCCGGCGGCGGGCAACGCCGACGTCGCGATTTACGACCTGGCGGGTCGGCGGGTCCGGACCGCGTTCTCGGGTCCGGCGCGCGCGGGCGAAAACCGCGTCGCGTTGGACGTGACGGCGCTCGCGCCGGGGGTTTACACCTACCGGCTGGAGGCGAGTGGCGCCGAAGCTACTCGACGCATGGTCGTGGTAAAGTAACTACCGCATGTAAAACATACCCGGCCCGCGAGGGCCGGGTTTTTTTTTACTCAAAACCCTTGCGGCGTATGCGCCGCGGTGGTAGTATGGCGCCGACGCATGAAACGCCTTACCATATATCTGTGGGTAACGCTCGGCGTCCTCGTCGCCTTCGGCCTGGTCGTGATTTTCCTGCCGGCGGGCGGCGCCGCGCGCGCGATAGCGGTGGACGGCGGCCGTGTGGGGGCGGCCGGCACGGCGGCGTTCTTCTTCGTCGCCGCTTTCGCCGGCGTCCGCGGCGCGGAGCGCCTGCGCGCCGGTTGGGCCTTGTTCGGTTTGGGGGTCTGCTTTTGGCTGGCCGCCGACGTCGCGACCTTCCTCTATCGCCTCCGCGCGGGCGAGGGGGCGTCGACGTGCTCGTTCTGCGGGTGGCTGTCGGGTATAGGTTACGCGCTGGTCATTGCCGCGGCGGTCCTGAAGCTCGCGCGGCCGCGGGCGCCGTTCTCGTCCCAGGCCCTCGCGGGCGCGCTCGCCGTCGCGGCTTTGGGCCTTGTCCTGACGGTTAACTTCGTCGCCATCCCGGCCCTCCGCAACCCCGGCGCCACCGGCGCCGAGAAGGCGGCGGGCGTTTTCTTCTCGGGCGGCGATTTCGCCGTCGCGGCGCTGTCCCTCCTGGTCATCGCCGTGTTGGGTGCCTCCGCCCGCGGCCGGCCCTGGCAATACGCCGCCATCGGCCTCCTGTTCCTGGCGATGGGCAACGTTATCCAGCGCCACCTGGCCGAGACCGCCGTGGCGGGGGGAGGGGGAAACGTCGTCTCGGCGTTGTTTTGGGTGGCGGGGTATTTCCTCATCGGCATGGGGGCGTATTGCCGGCGGCTGTTGTTTACGAAAGCGATAAACGCGACGCCGGGGGCGCCGGACGCCGACGCGGACCTGTGCCCGTGACGGCGGCCGCGCCCGAAACTATGACGGTTGTGACGGTTCCGCGTAAACTCGGCGCCGGAAGGCGCCTCGCGGTATGACCCGACCCATACGGCCCCTTATCCCCGTCATGAACATCCGCGAACTCCTCGAGCGCGCCCGCGCGGAGTTCGGGGACCGGGTGTTCGCGCAGAAGCGCCTCCCCACCGGCGTCTTCGCCCGGACCTCGTACGCCCAACTCTACGAGATGGTAACGCGGCTCGGCGCCGGCCTCGCGGCCCTCGACGTCGGCGCCGGGACGCGCGTCGCGATCCTCGGCGAGAACCGGGTGGAGTGGGCCGCGGCCTACCTCGCGGTCCTCTCCGGCGCCGCGGTGGGCGTTCCCCTCGACCCCCAGCTCAAGGAAAAGGAGCTCGTGTCCATCCTCGAGCAGTCGGGGAGCGAGGTCGCCGTCGTCGCTCCCTCGTTCGTCGAAACGTTCCGGCGGCTTCGGAGCCACCTCCCCAAGCTGCGCGAGGTCGTCTCGATGGAGGAGGGCGGCGCCGGCGCCCGGGGATGGCGGGAGACGCTGGCGGTGGGGGACGAGCCGGCGCGGCGCGAGGAGTTCCTGGGCCGGGAGCTCGGGCTGGACAACCTCGCGGTCCTCTTGTTCACGAGCGGGACGACCGGCCGCTCGAAGGCGGCGATGCTTACGCACCGCAACCTGGGCGCCAACGTCTCGCAGGTCTGGGGGTGCCTGCCCTACACCGAGGCCGACGTCTTCCTCTCGCTTCTGCCCCTCCACCACACCTTCGAGGCCACGGCCGGGATGCTGGTTCCGATATCGGGGGGCGCCTCCATCACCTACGCCCGCTCGTTCAAGTCCAAGGAAATAATCGAGGACATCCGCGACGCCGGCGTCACCATGATGTGCGGCGTCCCGCTGCTCTACGAGAAGATGCTGGCCGGCATCAAGCGCGCGGTGGCGGACGCGCCGGCGTCCACGCGGTTCATGGTCGCCCTCTTCCGGGCGCTGACGCACGCCGGCTACGTCGTCGCCGGCGTTAACCTCGGCCGCGCGTTGTTCCGGCCGCTGCGCCGCAAGGCCGGCCTAGACACCATCCGGATGTTCATCTCCGGCGCGGCGCCCTTGAAGCCCGAGATATCCCGGGACTTCTACTACCTTGGCCTCCGCCTCCTGCAGGGTTACGGCCTGACCGAGACCTCGCCCGTGGCGTCGGTCAACCCTTACGACCACATCCGTTTCGCCTCCAGCGGCGTTCCCATCCCCAACGTCGAAATCCGCATCCACGAACCCGACGCCGACGGCGTGGGCGAGGTCGCCATTCGCGGCGATAACGTCATGGTGGGCTACTACAACAACCCGGCGCTCACCGCCGAGGTCCTGCGGGGCGGCTGGTTCTTCACGGGCGACGCCGGGTGGCTGGACCGGGACGGCTACGTCTACATCACCGGCCGCATCAAGAACGTCATCGTGACCGCGGCCGGCAAGAACATCCACCCGGAGGAGGTCGAGGCCGAGCTCGACGCGCTCCCGGTGATTTCCGAGGCGGCGGTCATGCCGATGCGCGAGCCGGCCAGCGGCCGCGAGGTGGTAGGCGCCGTCATCTTCCCCGACTACGAATACCTGGAGCGGGAGGCGGAGCGGCTGGGCGAGCCGTTCGACGACGGCTTCGTCGAGCGGCAGGTCCGTGCCGGCGTCGGCGGCTGCTGCGGCAACCTGGCCGACTACAAACGGGTCAAGGTGATTAAGATCCGTAAAAACGAATTCCCCAAGACCACCACGAGTAAGATAAAACGCTACCTCTTCCGCGACGGCGAACAAATCGGCGAGGCGTGACGCCGGCCCGGCGTCGCCTGGCTCAAACTTTACCCCGCACGCAGGAGGCGGAACTTTGGCTTACGGCGAACAGAAGATAAACGACTTCCTGGCGACGCTCGCGAGCGCGGCGCCGGTCCCGGGGGGCGGGAGCGCCGCCGCGCTGTTGGGCGCGCTGGGCGCCTCGCTTTTCGTCATGGTGGGCGAGATAACGATGGGGAAGAAAAAGCCCGAGGACAAGACGCCCATCGCGAAAGCCCTCGAGGCGCTGCGGCCGATGCGGGAGCGTTTCGCCGCGCTTATCGACGACGACGCCGCGTCTTTTGAGAAGGTCATGGCCGCTTTCAAGATGCCGAAGGACGAACCGGCGGCGGAGAAAGCCCGCGCGGCCGCCGTGGAGAAAGCCACCATCGCCGCGGCCGAGGTTCCCTGGTTGACCGCCCGGCTCGCGCTGGAGGCGCTCGCGGCCGGCCGGCCGCTGGCGGAACTGGGCGCCAAGAGCGCTATCTCCGACGTGGCGTGCGGCGCTCTGTGCCTGGAGGCGGCGGCCCGCGCCGCCGGCTACAACATCCGCATCAATCTCGGCGGCATCGCCGAGCAGGCCTCCCGGTCGAAATTTGAGCAGGCGCTGGCCGAAATCGAGGCCAAAATCGCCGATTTGGCGCCCGTCCGCGCCACGGCCGAGGGGCGGCTGGACTGACGCCGCCGGCCCAAAAAAACCTTGACACCGGCAGGCCGGTATGGTAACCATTACGCTGCAGTGGAGTAAACCAAGCCGATCATAATTACCGCGAATCTTCAAACCTCTACCAAAGGGGATGGTGAGATGCGCAAGGTGATCCTAATGCTCGCTGTCGCCGCCGCGTTTGGCGCCGGGTTGAACGCCTGGGCCGGCGCGTTGGCCGACAGGGAGGATACAATCCTTTACAAAATCGAAACGGCCGTCACCCGGGGCGAGCTGGACTACGACACCGGGTTGATGTACCGGTGGTTCGCGCTCACGCCGGGGACGATGCATTACGTCCCGGCCAAGTACCGGGCGACGTTCTACGCCGAAGACTGGTATTGCGCGACGCCGCTGTGGCTCGAGCTCCAAGACCGCTGGCCGCGCATGCGCGCCGAGGTGAAGCGGAAGATCGTGGAGGTCGCCGGCCGCGACCCCTTCGCGGTGCCCTCGCTCCAGGACGGCGGCATCATCTGGCGTGACCTTCCCGGCTTCTCGACCTTCTCCAACTACGGCGGCACCGCCGAGGTCAAGCACTGGGACGGCGACGGCGGCCACTTCCGCATCCACTGGGTGGAGTCGGGTCCCCACGCCATCCAGGACAAAACCGACATTGACGCCGACGGCGTTCCCGACATGGTCGAGAATATGAACACGGATTGCGAATTGGCTTTCGCGACCTACAACGACCACAAATGGTTTTACCATCCGGACGCCGAAAACCAGAAGTACATGCCCCTGTACGACTACTACCCCGACGTCCCCTATCCGCCGGACTCCAACTACGACTACGGCGGCAACAGCCGGTGGGACTGCTACCTCGGCGCCTTCACGGGCGGCGTCCTGGGTATGACCACGTCCGACCCGTACGAATTCACGCCCACCTACCGCGACGACCGGACGCCCTATTTCATGCTCCGGAACGTCTACACGGGCTCCGGCGCCGACTCCGAGCCGCTGACCTGCGCCCACGAGTTCCACCACGGCGTCCAGTATATGTATGACGCCGTGGAGCAGTCCAACAGCGGAACGCCGCGGTGGTATTTCGAGGCCTCGGCTATGTGGGGCGAGGAAGAGACGTATCCCCGCAACCCGGGCTCCATCGGCCGGGCCAACGGCTACCTGGGTAACACGTTGCGCTCGCTCGATAACCCCGGCGACGGCGGCTACCAGTCGGTCATCTGGAACTTCTTCTGGAACGACTGGCAGGAACGCTACTGGGTCCCGCCGGAGTGGAAGGCGCGGCCCGACCGCTGGATCGTTCGGGACACCTGGCGCGCCCTCTCCAAGGGCGACGAGTGGTATACCGACGACCCGAGCGTGAACCGCGAGAGCAAGGAGGCGATGACCTACCTCCTGGAGTATTACCACACCGGCCACTCCTACGTGGCGGGCCGCGCGTTCAAGGACGCCTTCGAGATCTGGACCGGTTGGAACTGGTTCACCGGCGGCCGCGACGACGGCAAGCACTACAAGTACGGCCCGGACTTCACGATGGTGACGCCCCAGAACACGTGGAACGCGGGCGAATACCCCATTGACGACTTCACGCCGCCGGCCGATTCCTACTACATGAACCACCTCGGCCACGGCTTCTATCGCTTCAACAGCCCCCCCAACTGGACCGCGGCCGTAATCCACTTTGAGGGCGATGCCGGCAACCCGGACCCCTCCAAGGACTGGGCCGGCGTCATGCTGGCCTCGACCGACGGCAACACCTGGACCGGCCTTACCGGCACCCAGGGTGAGCCGAGCTTGATGCTAACGCCCTACGACACCGGCATCATCCAGGTGCGCAACCCCTCGCAATACCAGGCCATAATCATGGTCATGTCGTGCGTGGCGGCCTCGGGCGACAAGCTCAAGTTTAAATACTCCTTCCAGGAGACCAACGACCTCGACCCGCCGGACGTGGCTGCCGGCGTGGCCCGGCCCCAGGCCAACCCCGACTACGTCGAGCTCCTGGTCGGTGCCGACGAAACTCTCTACTCCACCCCCGAGGTCAGCGTCTTCTTCACGCCGGCCAGCGGCGAGAAGAGGTCGGAGCTCATCAACATGATAGCCAGCGAGGGCAGCGAAACCTTCACCGGCAGTTTCATCATGGAACCGGGCGAGAACGGCTCGGGCCGCATGGATTGGAGGGCCTCCGACCTGGCCGGCAACATCGTGTCGGGGACGAAGCCGTTCGACGCCGGATTCCTGACGGCGGGCGGCGGGACGGTGGGCGGCGAGAGCGCGAGCCTGCACCTGAACGC